>Ga0335085_10000765_pt1 | contig 81727 bp, 85 predicted proteins | sample Lox_Sample_45_FD_206712 | JGI IMG/M metagenome (GOLD analysis project Ga0335085, IMG submission 206712) | Soil microbial communities from Loxahatchee National Wildlife Refuge, Florida, United States - Lox_Sample_4.5 | ecosystem: Environmental > Terrestrial > Soil > Wetlands | place: USA... | reverse complement strand
TCGAGGCCACTCACCACGTCCATTGCGGGCAGACGGAAGACCATCGCGAAGCCGCGAAAGCCTTCGTCGAGAAGCGCGAGCCCGTGTTCAAGGGACGCTAACGATGAGCGAAGCATTCGAATCGTCGTTTTCGATTTGCGGTGAATATCGCCGGCCGCGCCAGATGCTCGCGGACCAGAGCTATGACGGCCATCTCTCGCTTCACGACGACAGGATGGCCCGGGACCTGGGCTTTCGTGCCGGACCGATCGAAGGCCCGACGCACTTCAGCCAATTCATTCCCCTCCTCCATCAGATTTTCGACGCTGCGTGGTTCGAGCGTGGATGTATCAGCGCGCACTACCAGAACATGGTGATCGAAGGCGAAGAGGTTCGCGCCTTTGCCCGCCTGGCAACGCGCAATTCGCCGACCGTGCAGATATCGGCCGAGAAACGCGACGGCACTCCGGTACTGACCGGCACCGCATCGATTGGCCCCGACTACGGTGAGACCGAAATTGCAAGGCGGATGGCGGCGCTGCGTCCATCGCGGCAACTGGTGATCCTTCGCGATCTAAAGGTCGGACAGAAAGGCGCGGGCAATCCCGAGAAGGTCCGCCTGGGCTTCGATCAGCACATGGGCAACCAATACCCATTCTCGCTGAACGACAAGCTAAAAGTGATAACGGAACCGAGTCCCTGGTACACCCGCGAGGGCGGCGCCGGCTCGCCATGGGGCCGCGCCATCGTTCCGTTCGAGATGATGAGCGTGTTGCTCCAGTACAGCTCTGGCCAGTCGGGATTCCGCAGCAGAGGCCCCGCAATCGGGCTTTTCGCCGACCAGGAGATCAAGCTGATCAACGGACCATTGTTCGTCGATCATCCGTACGAACTCGAACGTGAGATCGTCGCGCTCAGCGAGAGCAAACGCACCGAGTCGAACTGGACGCGCACGCGGGTCTACGATGGCGTCACGCACAAGCTGGTGGCGGAAATGATCCTGAACGGTGCGACGCTGAAGAGCTCGTACGCAAAATACGACGAAGAAGCCAAGGCGCTCGGAAAGTCGTTGTAGCTTCCTTAAAAGGTCAACGGGGCTTCTCGGGCCACTGCAACGTATTTCACAAAGTGCCCGAGGATGGTCTCCCATCCGCTGTCGTAGTTCCTGCGCCCCTCGGTGAGCGCCGGAGTCTGCTCCCATCCGCTGTGTTCCAACTCGACCCGCGTCGCAGCACCCTCGGGAATAAACTTGATCTCGACTTGCGTCTTGACGTCCCAGCTCGGCGCGCGCCACGTGAATGCGACCACGGCGGGAGCCTGGTAGGCGGTAATTCGCCCGATTTCGTATTCGCTGCCGTCGGGCCGAGTTTCGTAGAAGCGGCCCCTACCCGCGGTTCGAGCGTGAGGCGCGCATCCTTGCCGCCGAATCCCCCCGGCCACCATTTGCCGATCTCCTCGCAGAAAATCCGGAACGACTGCTCGGCCGGGCGCTCCACGCGAATCGACTTTCTGATCGTCATCGGCGGTCCCTCCCTGCCCAATATGTAACCTGTGAGTTACATGTTGTCAAACCCGGATACGAACCCCATCCGCGTTGAGAAAACCCCCGCCGGACGGCGGCGTCACCCCGGGAGGCGATCTCCTAGCTGCCCTTGCGCCTGGCTTCTTCACGCGCACGCAATTCGCGCCGCATGATTTTGCCGGTCACCGTGGAGGGAAAGTCCTCCAGGAATTCGAACTCGCGCGGCGCTTCGTGCGCGGCCAGCCGCGTCTTCACGTGCACCTGGATTTCCTTGATCAGGTTCTCTGACGGCGAGAATCCCGGAAGCAGCTTGATGAAGGCCTTGATCGCCTGGCCGCGCTGCGGATCCGGCACCCCGATAACCGCGCACGACGCGACGCAGCCGTGCTCCATGATCTTGGCTTCGATCTCCGAGGGCCCGATGCGATAGCCCGAACTCTTGATCACGTCGTCGTTGCGCCCCTGGAAATAGACGTAGCCCTCATCGTCCATGTGCCCCAGGTCCCCGGTCATGCACCATTCACCCTTGAACTTCTCGCTCATCGCGTTCGGGTTCTTCCAGTATTCCCGCATCACCACCGGCGAATCGCGGCGAATCGCGATTTCACCGGTCGTGCCCGGCTTCAGCACTTCGCCCTCCGGCGAAACGATCGCGACCTCGTGACCAGGGTACGGCTTGCCCAGCGGTTCCAGCCGGGCCTTCTCGACGGCGGTGCAAGTTCCGATGAAATAATTTGCCTCGGTCTGGCCGAAGCCCTGGTTGAATTCGACCTGCAGTTCCTCGTCCACCCACTTCGCGAGCTGCGGACTGACCGGCTCCGCGCCGCTGACGATGCATCGCAGCTTCAGTTGTTTGTATTTCTCGCGCGGGTTCTTCACCTCGCGAAGCACCTTGAGCGCCGTGGGAGGATACAAGCCGACCGACGCGCCATACTTCTCAAGCAGTCTGAACGTCACGTCGGGATCGAAACGCGCCTTGCTCCGATAGGCGAGCACCGGAATTCCATAGGGCCAAATCGCCAGCAGGCCATCGAGCAGGCCGCCGGCCCAGGCCCAGTCGGCGGGGCTGTAATAAAGATCGCCATCGCGCAGGTAGTTGTACGAGTAGTCGATTCCATTGTGGCCCAGCACGTAGCGCGCGACGTGCAGCACCCCCTTGGGATTTCCCGTGGTGCCGGAGGTGTACATCAGCAGCACCGGGTCTTCCGCGCTGGATTTCTCCATCGTGAAAGTCGGCGCGCCCTGGCTCATCAGATCGTCGAAGCTGAGCGCGCCCGGCGCCTTGCCGGCGACAATCACGTGCTTGAAGTTGGGCAGACCTTTGCGATCGACGGCGTCCATCTTCCCGACCGTCTCGGGCTCCATCAGGATCGCCTTCGCCGAGCTGTTCTCGAGCCGGTACTGGATCGCATCGGGGCCGAACAGCTTGGAAATCGGCAGCGCGATCGCGCCCAGGCGGTAGATTCCCATATGCGCGATCGCCGTTTCGGGGCGCTGCGGCGTATGGACCGCGACCACGTCGCCGCGCCCGATGCCGAGTCCGCGCAGTGCGTTGGCGAAGCGGTTCGATGCCTCGATCATCTGCGCGAACGTGTAACGCGCGGTGTTGCCCTCGTCGTCTTCATAAAGCAACGCGACCTTGTCGCGCAGGTTGGTATGGCGGTCGAGGCAATCGATAGCCACGTTGTAGTCCGCCGGGATGTTCCATTTGTGCTTCGCGCGCAGGTCGGCAAAATCCTTTCCTCCACGCACGGTCTGTTCCTTGAGTCCGATCATGATCGATGTCGCTCGCTTGCTGTGGGTTCGATGCGCCAGCCTTGCGACTGCAACGCTGAAACCTGTGTGCCACAACTGATGCGGAAAAGTCGAATGCGGAAGGCCCCGCGCTGCCCGACTTGTGCGCGAGCGATGAGATCGCTGCCGCGCCTGACCGGTGGCGGTCAGGCGGCCATGCGCGGAACCTTCGCTATCCGTAGCGCCCGGTTATATCGCCGCATCGGGAGGTCACGGACCTGGAGCTTGTTCAGAGATCGCAGGAGCTCGGTACTGCCGATCTCGAGCGCATCGCAGATGCTATGAAACCCGAAGAGACCGTCTCCGATCCGGCGCTCGGCGAAAAACCATTCGTGGACCTCGTTGAACGCATTGCGCTGACGCGAGTTCGCGCATTTGACGTTCGAAAGATAGGTCCTCATCGCATCCTCCAGCACCGCCCACAGCAGGCGATATTCGCCCCCCGCGTTCGAAGGACGCCGCCGGATCAGATCGTTGTACTGCGAGGGCAGCACTGCGCTGCTGAATTCCTCGCCCGATGGGGCAGAAATCATGGTTCCCATTCCGTTTCGCCTGCTAAAAGCCTCCTCGCTTGCCGACGTATTCAGGAGTGTGCAAGAGGCGGACCGGGACGAGGCGCTTGTCCTGCGGCGTTTCGCGTCGCTTCCTTGCGTCTAACGGAAGCAACGTAATGTTTCGATTTGAGTCATTCTTCGAAACGGCCCCATCCGGCCTCTAGATTCCTGAACGATCGGTCAGTCGGCCGGATGGTGGATTTGGCCCTTGGCCAAATCTGTGTTACTGGCGCGTCAGGCTCGATGACTGAGAGGTGCTTCGATGTTTTCACTGACCGACTACACATCCCGGGACGCTCTTGGACTTGCTGAACTGGTCGCACGCAAGGAAGTAAAGGCCGAGGAACTGGCCGATGCGGCTTTCGCGGCCATTGAGAAGGTGAACCCGCAGCTCAATGCCGTCCTCCAAACCCTGCCCGACCAGGCGCGTGCCGAGATTCGCAACGGTCTTCCCCATGGTCCGTTCGCCGGCGTTCCGTTCCTGATCAAGGAGCTGGTGCTGCATGCCAAGGGAGTCCGATGCGACCATGGCAGCCGGCTCGCGCAGGGATTCGTCGCCGCGGAAGACACGGAGCTGATGGCGCGCTTTCGCCGCGCGGGTCTCGTGCTGGTCGGCACCACCCAGACTCCCGAGCTCGGCTACAATCCCACTACCGAGACGGTGCTCTACGGTCCCGTGCACAATCCCTGGCTGCGCGGGCACAGCGCCGGAGGGTCCAGCGGCGGATCAGGCGCATCGGTTGCAGCGGGCATCGTTCCAGTGGCGCACGCCAACGATGGCGGCGGATCGATTCGCATCCCCGCGGCCTGCAACGGGCTGGTTGGTCTGAAGCCTACGCGCGATCGAATTCCCACCGGACCCGACTATGCCGATCCCCTGTGCGGCCTCGCGATTGAATTCGCGGTTTCGCGCACGGTTCGCGATACCGCGGCATTGCTGGATTGCGTCGCCGGCGCCGACGTCGGCGCACCCGGTCTTCCAGTCCCGCCCGCGCGCCCCTTCCGCGACGAAGTCGGCGCCAATCCCGGCGAGCTGCGCATCGCGTGGACCGTCACGCCCGCTTCGGGCGCAAAGATCGATCCCGAATGCGAAAAGGCCGTTCATGAAACCGTGAAGACTCTCGAGGGTCTCGGCCACACCTTGGTCGAAGATCGCCCGCGCTACGACTGGGATGAATTCCTCGAGCGGGTTCACGTCATCTGGGCAGTGTTCAATGTTCTGTCGGCCGATTTCGCGGGACAGGCGATGGGTCGCAAGCCCGGGCCTGACAATCTCGAGGCAGTCACCTGGGCCTGCTACGAGGAGGGCAAGCGCTACTCTGCCATCGACCTGCTGCTCTCGATGTCGCACGGGAACGCGCTCTCGCGCACCGTCGGCGCGTTCTTTCAGAACTATGACGTGATGGTAACTCCCACGATCGCGCGGGCCCCGGCGCGACACGGCGAGATAAATCAAAACCAGAAGGTCGAAACCGCGATGGATTGGACGCGGCACGTCTTTGCCTATTGCCCGTTCACGCCCCTGTTCAACACCACCGGGCAGCCGGCGATCTCGCTGCCGATGCATTGGGCGCCCAACGGGTTGCCGATCGGCGTCCAATTCGCGGGACGCTTCGGCGATGAAGCGACGCTGATTCGGCTCGCCTCGCAACTCGAGCAGGCGCGGCCGTGGAAAGATCGCAAGCCTGCGCTCTTCGCCGCGTGACCTCGGCGGTCATCAAGCAGGTCCGCGCGATGGTCGTGCGCGGCGGTGGCGGTGACTATCACGACCAGGGCGAAGGCCACTGGATCGACGATCACATCGCCACCGCGATGAGCCGCTATCCGGAATATCGCCAGAGCCGTCAGAGCTTCGGCATCAACGTGCTGGGGACGCTGGTGGTGGAAATCGAGGCGAGCGATGGAACCGTCGGTTTCGCCGTAACCACCGGCGGCGAGCCCGCGGCCTACATCGTGGAAAAGCACTTGGCGCGATTCCTCGAGGGACGCGACCCGTTCAACCACGAGCTCATCTGGGATCAGATGTACTTCGCGACCCAGTACTACGGCCGCAAGGGGCTGGTGCTGAACGCGATCTCCGGCGTCGATTTGGCGCTGTGGGATCTGATGGCAAACTGCGCGGTGAACCGGTCTACCACCTGCTCGGCGGCGCGGTCCGCGACGAGCAACCCTTCTATGCTACCGGAGCGCGACCCGACCTCGCCCGGGAAATGGGATTTATCGGCGGCAAGCTGCCGCTGCATCATGGCCCCGCCGAGGGTGAAGAAGGGTTCAGGAAGTTCCTCGAAGAGCTGGCCGAGATGCGCGGGCGCGTCAGCGATGATTTCTGGCTGATGCTGGATTGCTGGATGAGCCTCGATCTCGATTACGCGGTCCGGCTCGCGCGCGAAGGCCACGAGTACCGCCTCAAGTGGATCGAAGAAGCACTATCGCCGGACGACTACTGGGGCTATGCCGCTCTTCGCAAGGCCGTACCCAGGGGGATGCTGGTCGCGACGGGCGAACATGAGGCGACGCGCTGGGGGTTCAGGATGCTGCTGGAGATGGAATGCTGCGACATCATCCAGCCCGACGTCGGATGGTGCGGCGGACTGACGGAGTTGCTCCGGATCTCCGACCTGGCCGACCGGCACAAGGCACTGGTGGTTCCGCACGCGTCTGGAGTCTACAGCTATCACTTCGTGATAACGCGTCATAACAGTCCGTTCGCCGAATTTCTCATGATGGCGCCCAGGGCCGACCAGGTCGTGCCGATGTTCACTCCCCTGCTGCTCGACGAACCGGTTCCGGTGAACGGACGACTGAAGGTGCCGGACGCGCCCGGCTTTGGCGTGAGACTGAACCCGGAATGCGCAATGCACCGCCCGTACATGCACTGATGAGCCGCTCAGATTGGCACCGCCTCGATAACTGTCCTTGGCGCGGACTGATAGTGCCGAACCTCGAATAACTCGAACCTCGCCTCTACAAGCAGTTTTCGGACTTGAGCCTCGGTACGCGTTCTGCCACCGCGCTGAGCCATAACGCCGAGTCCGACTAGCGCAGCCCATTGCGTCAACCGTTCCCCGAAGTTTCGGAGCGGCTCCAGGATTAGCAGTCGCGTGCCAGGCCCCATTGACGCCCGGCAGTTGGCGAAAAGCTGAGCCGCATCGCTATCGCGCAGGTTGTTCAAAACCGCCGCGAGCATATAAAGGTCGCCTCCTTCCGGAACCGACTCGAGGAAGCTTCCGCCAACAATCTCACATCGGTCGCACAGTCCCGCTTCTTTGAAACGCGGGCCGGCCTTTTCGACTACCCCAGGCAAATCAAACAGCATCGCCTTCAAATGGGGCCGCTGGCTCAAAAGATGGAGCAGCAGACCGCCTTCGCCGCCTCCTATGTCGACCACCCTCGACACCCTGGAAAAGTCAAAGATGGAGGAAATGCCCGCGTAGCGCGCTGGTATGTTCCGCACCATCTGTTCATTGAAAAATCGCCCGACCTCGGCTTCGCGCGACAGGTACTCATAGAAACTGATTCCAAACGCGCGGTCGAAAGCCTTTTCGCCAGTCCTGACTGCATGCGTAAGAGCGCCCAACGAGCGATATATGGTTTCAAAAAAAGCTCCTGCTTCGCCAGGAAGGGCAGGCCCCGACTTGAGTAGCAGGGCTCCCATTTCGCTCAGGGAAAAACGTTCCGTCGCGTCCATCTTGAGAACGTCAAACGCGGCGAGTGCGTGCAAGACCGCATCGAGTGCCCACGCGTCGGATCCAGTTAGTGTCGCGATTTCCTCTGCGGATTTTGCTTCCAACTGAAGCAGCTCGGGAAGGCCAAGCTCTACAGCGACATGGACCGCTTGGCTGATCGCGCAGCTCCAGATCAGCTGATCCAATTTGAACCATTGATTGAAGTCAGTTTGCTCGGCCACGCATCGATTCCCCGGAGCTTCGGCGACACTCGGCATAGGAAGGTCGTGCGGTGATCGACTCAGTGCACGCGGACTTCAGTCTGCGCCCACTTCTGTTCGATCGTTTCCTCTTACCTACTTCGCGTCGGCACCGACTTCAGGAGAGCGACTATGGGCTGGAGCGGGTCGCCCTGCCCCGATGATTCGCGCTCCGAATAAGCGAGCAGGGCTTTCTCGTGCGCCGTAACCGCCGCGAGCAATTTCGCATCTTCGGACGGCCCCAATCTCTCGACTTCCTCGAAACGCGCGACGAACTTCCTGACCTCCCGCTGGAAGATGTGGATGAACTTTCCCCATGGCATGGGCGCCATCGCCTTGGCCTGGGCGACACCCAGGTCGCGCGCCGCGACGCTCTCCTTCGTATCGCCCCCTACCCTGGCAACGTATGGCCGCAGCAGTTCTTTTGTCTCGCGCTCCAACTGCTCCATCACCCGCATTTGGTGGCGATGCTCCGAATCATCCAGCGATTCAGCCAGACAATGAAACAAGGCTTCGCCGGTTACCTCGCCCTGGAAAAATTCCTCAAGCGTTCGACGATACTCGTGTGCGTCCATGGCCAAGCTCCCCGATCATTCCAGTCCATCAATAGCTTGCTTCAGACTTTTGGGCCCTGCTGGTTTCCTGTTATCGCCGACAGCGATATATCACAAGCATGCGTCGAATCTTCCTTGCTGTCCCCTTCGCGATGATTCTCTGCGGCAGCCCTGCGTTGGCGCAGATAGTTCCGGGCACGATCAGAGTCTATGTACATGGGGTGCGCAACGGCTACGGCGATGTCAAATGTGCCTTGTTCACCAGCGGAGATGGCTTTCCCATGGACCCCTCGAAAGCGATTCAACGGACCAGCGGGCAGATCCAGAACGGCCAGGCGGTGTGTAACTTCATCAAGGTTCTCCCGGGCGACGACTACGCCATCGCGGTGTTTCACGATGAGAATGGCAATGGCGTCCTGGACACCAACTTCCTGGGCATCCCCAAGGAAGGGGTGGGCGCCAGCAACGATCCTTCTTCCACTTTCGGTCCGCCGAAGTACGAGGAGGCAAAGTTCAAGTACTCGGGAGGCATTCAACCGGTCACCATTAACCTTAGCTACTAGGTGCCACGAGTGATCGCGCTGTCGGCCGGTTCGTCCTCCGGCTGCGGCAGGAACAGCACGCGGCACAAAAAGTCGACCATGCACCTGGTTCGAACCATCGCGTGTTTGGCGGGTGCGATGATGCTGATGGCGGCAACCGCGCTTTCAGCTTCCGCACAGTATGCCCGGCCCAATTCCGCGGACGCATCGCTGCTGCCGATGCTGATGGATGCCCAACACAGCGACCGGCGAAACGCGCAGCTCTACACGCGCTCGGCGCCCAGTCTCGACCATTACTACAACCTCAAGGCCGACCAGCTCGAGGACATCATCCGCAGGATCCAGCGGGGCGAGAAAGTACCGGATGACGATATTCAACACGCGCTCGACAACAGCGCGGCATCGACCTTCGGCACGCCGGTGTACTGAGCCCAATCTCGCGGGCATTCGTCACGCGCGCGCTTGCTGACCCTTGCCCAACTCACTATAGGTTCAGCAACGCCATGGAGGCCGCACCTGCTCTCGCACGCCGGCCGATCAAGGCCCGCGACTCTCGATGGGCGGCTGCGGCCGCATCGTTCCTGGCCCGCCGTGGCGTGACTCCGGACGCCATTTCGATCGCGAGCATTGCGTTGGCCGGAATCGCGGCGATCGCGTTTCTCGCGCTGCGTCTCGATCGCGCTCCATTCACACGCGCGGTCCTGTTCGTCGTTGCGATTGCGGGAATCCAGGGGCGGCTGATCTGCAACCTGCTGGACGGTATGGTCGCCATAGAAGGTGGCAAGAAGACCAGGTCCGGCGGCGTATTCAACGAGCTCCCCGATCGTATCTCGGATCCTTTGATCATCGTTCCCGTCGGTTACGCGATTCCTGCTCTGCCCCATGCCCCTGCCCTCGCCTGGTTCGCAGCCTTGATGGCGGTGCTCACCGCTTACGTGCGAGCGCTCGGCCGCTCCACCGGCACTCCGGACTTCTTCATCGGCCCGATGGCCAAGCAGCATCGAATGGCGACGCTCACGATCACGTGCGCACTTTGCGTTCCCGCGTCGTTCTGGTCATTCGATGAACCGATCCTCTACGTCGCTCTGATCGTCCTGGGCGTCGGCAGCGCTATCACCGTGATTCGGCGAACCGTGCTGATCGTGCGAACACTGGAGAACCAGTGATAGCCGCCCTCGTACGGCTGCTCACCGGCGCGCAGGGGCGATGGATCGGATGCGCGCCTGAGCCCATTCAGCGCATCTACTTTGCCAACCATAGCAGTCATCTTGATTTCCCGGTGATCTGGGCCGCGCTTCCCGATGCGCTCCGGGCGCGCACTCGTCCCGTTGCCGCGCGAGACTACTGGGAATCTTCGTGGTTGCGGCGCTATCTCGCTGAAGATGTGTTTCGCGCGGTGATGATCGATCGCAAGCGCCAAAGCCACGAGAGCCCGCTGCTCCCGATGGAACGGGCGCTGGATGCGGGCGATTCGCTGATCATTTTCCCCGAGGGAACCCGCCGCATCGATGAGGACGCGGGGCTCGCCCCGTTCAAGCCCGGGCTCTATCACCTCGCCCTGCACTATCCTCAGGTGCAGCTGGTGCCGGTCCATCTCGAGAACCTGAATCGCATCCTTCCCAAGGGCGAGTTCATCGTGCTTCCGCTGATCGCAGTGGTTCGATTCGGCAAACCTCTGCCGCGGCTCGCCGACGAATCGAAGCAGGAATTCCTGGAGCGGGCACGCGCCGCAGTCGCCGCGCTGGAGGATGCACCCGAATGATGATTTTTTCCGATCCCCGGACGCGCTACCTCCTCGCCGCCATCGTCACGCTGCTTGTGCTCGGCTCTGTCGCGGGCCGCTTTCTGGAGCGCCGCGCGAGCACCGAGCGCGCCCGCGCGACGGCGGACAACCTGGTCGCACGCACGCGGGCGTGGTGGGCAATGATTATCGTGTTCGTGGGCGCCGAAGTGGCGGGAGCCGGCGCATCGGCGATCCTTTTCGGACTGATTTCATTTGCCGCCCTGCGCGAGATGCTGACGCTGACGTTAACGCGCCGCGCAGACCATCACACCCTGTTCGCGGTGTTCTTTCTCGCCACGCCCATCCAGTACTGGCTGATCTACACGAGGGCCTACGGCCTCTTCGCGATTTTCATTCCGGTCTACGCGTTTCTCTGGGTTTGTATCCGCAGCACGATTGCCGGCGACTACAAGGACTACCTGGAACGAGTTGCGAAAATCTATTTCGCGCTGATGGTGGCGGTCTATTTTCTCAGCCACGCCGCGGCGCTGCTCGATCTCGACATCCCGGATTTTCACCACAACGTCAACCTGCTCTTCTTTCTTGCCATCGTCGTGCAGTTCTCGGACGTGATGCAGTACGTATGGGGCAAGCTGCTCGGCACGCACCATGTGGCCCCGCACATCAGTCCCAACAAGACCTGGGAAGGACTGGTCGGCGGCGCGATCTCCGCGGCCGCCGCGGGCACTGTTCTCTGGTGGATGACCCCATTCAGCCCGTGGCAGGCGGCGGCCATGGCCCTGGTCATCGTCGTGATGGGCTTCGGCGGCGGAATCGTGATGTCCGCGGTGAAACGCGATGCGGGGATAAAAGACTACGGCCGCATGATTCCCGGCCACGGCGGCATGATGGACCGAATCGACTCGCTATGCTTCGCAGCTCCGGTGTTCTTTCACCTGACGCGTTACTACTTCGCGATTCGCTGACCGCCACGGTCACACCCTCACGACTCACCTCCGTGTCTTTTGGCCATTTCACACCGCTGGCGTCTCAGCCGGCCCCCATGTAGAACTGCAGGACTCGCCCCAGGGAAAAGGGATCCACGATGAAACCGGTGCGGTCAATCAAGGGTGCGATCGCTGCGATCGTCCTGATAGCGTCACTCTCGCTGTCGGTTTTCGCGCCCAATGTCAGGGCAGATTCTCCGGAAGCATCGATGCTGCCGATGTTGTTGGAGGCGCAACAGGCTGACCGCAAAAAGGCAGAGCTCTACAAGGCAGCCCCCAATGTCGCCCATTTCTACAATCAAAAGGCCGACCAGCTCGAAGACGTCATCCGCAGGATCAAGCGGGGCGAGGACGTGCCTAACGATGACCTTCAGCGTGCGCTCGACAACACGGGAGTCCCAACGCCCGAGATGCCGGGGAACTGATCTTCACCTGACAGATTTGTCTTTCCGATTCGGCAATCACGTCAGGAGCGGGAACACCTCGTCGGTGATGCGCTTGAACTGGCGGCGCTGGTCGTAACCCGTCGGCCGCAGCGTGATCGTCGTCGCGCCGGCATCGAGAAATGCGCGAATTGAATCGGCGCACTGCTTCGGTGACCCCATCGCCACCCACATCTCGAGAAAATCGCGATGGTAGTCCACGGTGTAGTAGTCGTCGAGGAATTTCTTTGACTCCGCGAACGCCTTGTCGCGATCCTCGTTCACGTTGATGTTGTAATAGACACAGACCTCGAACTTCGCGTCGAGGACCCGGCCGAGCTCCTGCGCATAGCCGTTGATCATTTGCACGCCTTCGCGCACCTGATCCGGCGTCTTGCCGGTGGTCATCCAGCCGTCGCCCAGCCTCGCTACGCGCCGATAGCTGCGCTCGAAGTCTTTCGCCGTCGCCTCGGTCATCGGGGCCGGGTTCGCCGTCACCCAGATCGGTATCGGTTGCTGCACCGGGCGCGGCAGCACGGTCACATCTTTGAACTTCGTATATTTGCCTTCGTAGTCCACGTGCTCTTTCGATGACGTGAGGCGCATGATCTCGATCGCTTCGATCATCCGGCGAATGCGGGTGCTCGGATCGATATTCAGCGCCTTGAACTCGCGGTCGAACTGCCCTCCGCCGGGCTGCGGCTGACCCTTGCACGCACAGAACACCGTGCGTCCGCCCGACATGAAATCCAGGCTCGCCCACTGATACGCCAGCAACAGTGGATCGCGCAGCGGAGTACTCGCAAAACAAGCGGGGCCGAGCCTGACCCGCCTGGTACGGGCCGCCAGCGCGCCGAGCAGCGCGATCGCATCTAGGCGCGGCTTGGCAAAGATCGAATCGCCGACCCATACCGAATCCCAGCCGGCATCGTCGGCCCACTGGGCCATCTCCAGCATCTCATCTACGGTCGTAGCGCCGATGATGACGCCGCGGTTCGGGAGCGTGAGACCGAAGCGGGGTTTTGCCATTGTCGTCCTCTGCAGGCCGAGCGATCGCCTCTCACCCTTCCGTCCAAAGCAAGCCGGATGTCAAGCATGGCCCGTGGCTTCGCTCCGAATCGTGGGCTACATGATCTTGGGGGAGCCCCTTCGCGGGAAAGCTTGGCGCATCTATGAGATCGTCCCATTTGCATGCCTTGGGCGTTGCCACGCTGTCGCTTGGACTCTTGCTGATCCAGACGGCTCCAATCGCGCGGGCCCAGGCTCCCACCGATTCAGCGCCCCTCGAAGTGCGACATGAACTCTCCGGCGATACCTTCACCTACCAGGTCGGCCCGAAGGACAGTTCGGACACGATTGCGGCCAGGTTCGGAGAGCCGCAACTCACGATGCTGCCCGATGGCAGTGAACCGCAGGCCGGCTCCAGCCTCTCGATAGACGATCGCCACATCGCGCCGGCCGACGTTGACACGGGCGTGGTCGTCAACATTCCGCAGCGGATGCTGTTCGTGTTCCGCGATGGCCATCTCGCCGCGGCCTGGCCGGTGACGGTCGGGCGACCGGATTGGCCGACCCCTCTCGGCAGCTACAAGGTGGCTTCGCTCACCCAAAATCCGACCTGGCATGTGCCGCCGGCGATTCGCGCTGAAATGGAAGAAGACGGGATTCCCACTTCCAAGGAAGTGGCGCCCGGTCCGCACAACCCGCTCGGCAAGAATTGGATCGGATTGGACCACGGCGGCATCGGGATCCATGGCACCAATCATCCCGAGGCCATCTACCTGTTCGGGTCGCATGGATGCATCCGGCTCACACCCGATGCGGTGAACAAGCTGTTTCACATGGTGGGGCGCCGCGAGCCGGTTGCCATCGTCTATGAGCCGGTCGCGCTGGCGGTGCTGCCCGACGGCCGTATCTTCGTGGAATCAGATCCGGACCCTTACGAAGAGGGCCATGCGGATATCCAGTCGCTGCACGCCGCGGCTCGCTCGGCCGGTGTCGAGAACCAGATCGATTGGCAGCGCGCATCGAGGGCGCTGGTGATGGTCGAAGGTATCGCGCGCCGCGTCGATCTCGGCCAGGTAGCGGAGACTTCCGGCGGCGGAACCACCGCGCAGCCTCAGTAGTCTTCTACCTCAGCGTTCTCGCAAACAGCGCGGAGAGCTTTTCGAAAGCGCGCTCGGCCTGGGGCTGGTTGTAAACGGGCGAGTCAGCCGTGGTCCAGCCGTGTAACGCACCATCGTAGGTTTCGCTCTGGTACTTTCCGCCCCACGCTGCGAGCGCCTGCTCGAGTTTCTTGATCGCATCCTCGGGCATGCTCTGATCGTTGATCGCGTGGCCGAAATAGAGTTCGGCCCTGACGCGCGACAGCACGAGATGTGGGCTGCTCGGCGCGTTGGTGTAGAGACCGCCGCCATGGAATGACGCCGCGGCGGCGACCTTGAGCGGGCGCGCCGCCGCCGTGCGCATCGCCATCCCGCCGGTGAAGCAATGCCCCACTACTCCGATCGGGGCCGAGCTCACGCATGACTGCGCGGCGAGAAAATCCACGTATGCGGCCCCATCGCGCTCGGTCGCTTCCGGCGTCATCGGCGTCGCAAGCTCGGCGAAGCGTTTCATGGTGCGCTCCTCGCCCATCTTTGGCACGAAATCGAACATCGGCGGTTTGCCGGTTCGATAGAAGACGTTGGGCAGCAGCACGGTGAAGCCCTGCTCGGCGAGACGACGCGCCATGCCGCGATGCGATGGGCGAATCCCGCCGATGTCGGTGAGATGAATCACCCCGGGTTGGCGACGCCCATCGTCGGCGCGGTAGAAGACGCCGTCGGAAGTTCCGTCCGGAGTGCGAATTTCAACCGCTTCTTCGACCATCGTCTATCCTCCATGCGCCGCTCTTCAGGAGCGCAATGCCGCCAGGCAACCTGTGGCGTTGAGAACCGCGTCGACCGCCGTCTTGTCCCCTACGGCTTTGTACTTGTCACGCAGCACCGCGAGCGATTTGGCGTGATACTTCTGCGGCTTCTGCGTCCAGGTCTTGCCGGCCAGCTCCACGCTGAATTCCTCGCTGCCGCTCGCGATCGCTTTCTCGTTCGCGACCGTCCACGGCATGAAGAGTCTTCCGACCTGCCGTTCAAGCAGAGGAGTGAGCGTAGAAGCGAGGCTCGACCACGATTCGAATTCTCCCTCGGCACGCGGCCAGAGCATTCGATGGATCCACGCGAGCAGGTTGGGCGAAGTCGCGTTGATAATCGCGCCCGGAGTCGGGTCGGTCCACGCATTGTAGAGCTGCCCCCACATCGCGAAGTCTGCGAACGCCGGCCGGCCGCCGAACAGGTACGGACGGTTCGCCAGGTGCGGCTCGAGGATCGCGATCGCATCACGAAATGATTCCTCGATCTGCGGCGCGGTCTGCGGATTCGAACCCACGAATCCCACGCGATTGACCATACGATCGCGCACCATCGCGATATTCTTGTCCATCTGCGCGTCGTCGGCCGCCGGCATCATCGAGCGCGCGATTCTTCCCGCGCCGGAGAGCTGGTCAGCTTCGCGCGCCCATCGATAGTGGAACATCCACTTGTTGCCCCATTCGTCGCCGAACTCCTCGAGCAGAACCGAAATGAAGTTCGCGACCGGATCGGTCGGATGGATCGAGGGCTTGGGATTGGCGGCTTCGATGGCCTCGATAATCGGCGTGGAATCCTGGATGCCCTTGTTGTCGGGCGTGACGACCAGCGGCACCAGCGGAAGCTTCACGTACTTCTGGTATTCGCCCTCCGCATCGAGGCTGCGCGGAATCCATCGATGAGGCAGACCCTTGTAGCGAAAATAGGATCGAACCTTGACCGAGTAGGGGGAGAGTTCAATCCCGTGAATTCTGTACACTTCAGCCATCGTCAACTTCCTTTCGGTAATCCCAGCACGCGCTCGCCTATGATGTTGTGCTGGATCTCGTTGGTGCCCGCCGCGATTGTGCCGCGGCGCGCCGCGAGCATCCGATGCGACCATTTGCCGCGATCGATCGCGCCCTCGGCCTGGTACTCGAGTTGGCTGTAAGGACCCAGCAGCTCCATCGCGAACTTCTGTATCCTGAGATTCAGGTCGGTCGTTCCAAGCTTGAGGATCGACCCCTCAGGTCCCGGCTGTAGCCCCTTGAGTTGCCGCGTCAATTGCCGAAGGCTCGTGTACTTCAGGCTCTCGGCCTCGCACGCGAATCCCGCAAGCTTCTGCCGCACGTACTCGTCCTCGAGGCGCGACAACTTGCGTGCAAGGTCCGCGAGCTGGCGTACTTCCACCATCATGTCGGTGCGGCCGCCGTGGATGGTCCGCTCGAACATCATGTTCGTCATCGCGACCATCCAGCCCTGGTTCTTCTGTCCCACGAGATTGGACTTCGGGACATGCACGTCTTCGAAGAACACCTGGTTGAAGCCGCGCTCTCCGGTGATCTGAACGAGCGGGCGCACCGTCACGCCCGGACTCTTCATGTCGACCAGCAGGTAGCTCAGCCCCTTATGCTTCGGCAGGCTGGGATCGGTCCGGCACAGCAAGGTTGAAAAATCAGCGTGATGCGCGTTGGAGGTCCAGACCTTCGACCCGTTGACGATGAAGTGATCGCCTTCATCGATCGCGCGCGTCTCGACGGCGGCCAGATCCGACCCATGGTTCGGCTCCGACAGTCCCTGGCACCAGATCTCTTCCGCCGAAGGAATCCTGGGAATATAACGCTGCTTCTGCTCCGGGGTGCCCCAGTACATCAGGGTTGGGCCCACGCGCGCGATTCCCTGGAAGTTCACGGTGGGAGGCGCTTTCGCCCGGTCCAGCTCCTGGTGGTAGATGAACTGCTGAACCAGCGTCGCGCCGCGCCCGCCGAACTCTTTCGGCCAGTGAATGCACATCCAGCCGGCATCGTAGAGCTTGCGATGCCACGAGCGGCGCCGCTCGAACTCGGTCTTGGTGTCCGGGTCGGCAAGCTCGCTGTCGTCGCGCCAATCGCGCGGGATGTTCTTCTCGAGCCAGCTTCGGAACTCGGCTCGAAAGGCTTCGTCCTGTTCGCTGAATTTGAAGTCCATCGCTGCTTCCCCCGGTGTCGGAACGCCTCGTCCGTCCTTGTTTTGTAGCGCAGCCTGCAAGAGAATTGCAGCCCTCACGACTCATGGCCACTGAGACACCATCGCAGCCCCAAGTTCTGCATCATCGACACATCTGGCACAGTTTCAATTTCTGGCTGGTGGTGTTTACCGCGGTCTACTCGCTGATCTCGTTGGCCGGCTTGTGGGTCGCGATCCAGGCATCGCGCCTCGCGCGCGAAACAGCAGATGCAGGCATCGCCACCGTACGCGCCTGGGTAGACGTGAATTCCTTCAAGTTCGTCTTTTCGCCCGCCAACGCGCGACAACAAATTGCGCCCAGGTTCACGATGACGACGGAGAACCTGGGCAAGAGCCCGGCCAAGAGTCTCGTGTTCACGGTGGAGTTTGCCTTCGACAACCAACCCGGCGACAAGCAGTTCACGGGTTGCCCGGAGAACAACCCGGTCCGCAGTCCGTTCATGGTGGCCGGTCCTCCCGGCGAGCCCTGGACCTTCGAAGTCGAAAACGTGACCCCTGATCAGTTGTCCGGCCTCAAGGGCAGCTCCGACAAGAACGCCAGCGTCTACGCGCACGGCTGCGTCCGCTACAACGACGTGATGACCAACCTGCCTCGGCTCAGCGAGTTCTGCGTCCGCTACTACGGCGGAGACAACTACATCATGTGCGAAACCAACAACCTGATGGAGTGAAGCGCAATCGGAGCGACCCTATGAAAACCTTCGTGATGAACGGGATCGATCGCGTCGGATTCATGGACAAGCCGGTGCCGAAACCCGGCCCCACCGATGCAATCGTAAAAACCACGGTGGCATTGATCTGCACCTCCGATTCGCACACCGTGCACGGCGCGATTGGCCCGCGCGAGAATCTCACGTTGGGTCACGAGGCGGTCGGAGTTGTCCATCAAGTGGGAGCCCAGGTGCGCCGGATCAAGCCGGGCGACCGTGTGGTCTCCGGTGCGATCACGCCCGATTGGGGCGATCCCTACTCGCAGGCCGGGCACTCCTCGCAATCCGGCGGCGCGCTCGGCGGATGGAAGTTCGCGAATATCAAGGATGGCGTCTTCGCCGAGTACTTCCACGTCAACGATGCCGACGCGAACCTCGCCGTCATTCCCGCCAGCGTCTCCAGCGATGCGGCGGTCTACTGCGCGGACATGCTCTCGACCGGACTCGTCGGTGCGGAAGCTGCGAACATCCCGATGGGCGGCAGCGTCGCGGTCTTCGCGCTCGGTCCCGTCGGCCTGATGGCGGTCGCAGGCGCACGTCTGCGCGGCGCGGGAAAGATCATCGCGGTCGATTCAATCGCCAAGCGGCGTGAACTCGCGGGATTCTACGGCGCAGACGTGACGCTCGATGCCAACGACGATCCGGTGGCCCGCATCATGGAGCTGACGGATGGCCGCGGCGTCGATTCGGCAATCGAGGCGCTCGGCGGCGACAACACCTTTCAGAATGCCGTCGCGGCAACCCGTCCCGGCGGCACCATCTCGAATGTCGGATACCACGGCAAGGGAGACTTTGTGCATCTTCCGCGCGTCGCGTGGGGCGTCGGGATGGCCGAAAAGACCATCACGACTTCGCTCTGCCCGGGCGGGAGCCTGCGGATGGAGCGGATGCTTCAACTGCTCGAATCGAAGCGCATCGATCCCGCCCCCATGACGACGCATCGGTTCAAGTTCAGCGAACTCGACCGCGCGTTCGAGGTGATGGACAAGAAGCTCGACGGCATCATCAAGCCGCTCATCGTCTTCTAACCTCGCTCAGGCTGCCCGCTCGAACTTCGGCAGCATTACCCCCGGCGAGTGTTCCTCGAAGACGACCCGCACGGGCATCCCGATGCGGATGTCCTCGTTTTGGATTCCGACCAGGTTGGTTATCAGGATCAATTGCGGATCTTCGTCGAGCTGCACCTGTGCGACGTTGTACGGCACTCGGCTGCGGGCGGCAGGATGCACAGGATGGGTGATAATGGTGTACGAGTAGACCGTCCCTTTGCCGCTGACTTTGACCCATTCGCCTTCGATCGAATGGCATGCCGGACACATCGGCTGCGGCAGCCATCGGAATTTCTTGCACGATGAGCACCGCTGCATCAGCAGCTCGCCGCGATTGCAGCCCTCCCAGTATTCCTGCGCATCGAATTCGGGAATCGGACGGGGGAAGTTGGTTTTCGGGTCCATTCTGATTCCTCCCGCGCCTATCGATGCAGGATCATCGCGGTCGTCGGCACCGCGTTGCCCGATGCGACGAAGGCGATCTCCGCGTCCTTGACCTGGTTGATCGCGTCGCCGCGCAATTGCCGCACCGCTTCGATGGTGTTCTCCATGCCGTGGATGTAGCCCTCGGAGAGATTGCCGCCGCTGGTGTTGAACGGCAGCGATCCGTTCGGCCATAGCAGCTTGCCGTCCGACACGAACGGTCCGCCCTCGCCGCGCTTGCAGAATCCGAACTCCTCGAAAGCCATCAGGACAAGCGGTGTGAAGTGATCGTAGATGAAGCAGATGTCGATATCTTTGTGCCCGATGCCCGCGCGGGGGAACAAGTCGTCCGCTACCACCGACGTCTCCGAATGCTTACGCTCGAGGAATTTCACTACCGCCTGGGTGTTGTGATCGGTCGCCCCGAAAGCGCCCGCCATGATGTAGGCAGGCTTGTGCTTCAGGTCGCGTGCGCGTTCAGCACTGACGATCACGACCGCTGCGCCGCCATCGGTTTCGAGGCAGCAATCATGCAAGCGCAGCGGGTCGGCGATCATCCGCGATGACTGGTGCTCCTCAATCGTCAGCGGCCTTCCGCGCATGACCGCGTTGGGGTTGGTCTGCGCGTGCGTCCGGCACGCGACCGCGATCGCCCCGAAGTGCTCGCTCTTCGTGCCGTAGAGATGCATATGGCGGCGCGCACTCAGCGCAACCGCCTGCGCGGGACTGAAAAATCCGTATGGCTCCAGGTAACCCCGGGCGCCCGGTGCGCCTTCGCGCACCGCAGCCAGCCCGAAGCGTCCCGTGCCGCGCCCTGATCGCTCGTTCATCGCGCGGAACGCCACCACGCAATCCGCCATCCCGGTCGCCACCGCCATCGCACCCAGCATGATCGAACCGACCGGTCCGCCCCCGCCGCCCCACGGCGCTTCGGCAAAGAAGCGCAGCTTCTGAATGCCAAGGTTCGCGGCAAGAAACACGTGGTCATTGTTGTCCATGCTGAACTTGGCGATTCCATCGATGTCCGTCGGCTTGAGCCCCGCATCGGCGACCGCGTTGCGAATCGCCTCGACCGCCAGGCTCATCTCGCTGCGCCCCGAGTCGCGCGAGTACTCGGTATGACCCACGCCAACTATCGCGGTTTTGTCTTTCAGCGTTTCCATAAATTTCCTGTTGGGATGGAACGAGAACTCCGGTTATTCTTCGTCCCGAGACAGTAGTCCCGGGAGGTCAGAAGGGGAAATGAGCAAACATCCGATTCGCTTTGGCTTCCAGTCCGGGCAGCAGAACGTCACTTGGGAACGCATGCGCGACGTATGGACCAAGCTCGACGCGTGGGGTTACGACTCACTGTGGGCCTTCGATCATTTCTATCCGATTTTCACGCCCGACCCCGCCGGACCATGTATGGAAAACTGGACGCTCTTGAGCGCGCTAAGTCAGCACACCAAGCGCGCGCGCATCGGAGCCCTCGTCAACAGCAACACCTATCGCAACCCGTGCCTGACCGCGAAGATGGCCGCGACGCTCGACCAGGTGAGTAATGGAAGGCTGAACCTCGGGATGGGCTCGGGATGGTACGAACTCGAGCATCGCAGCTTCGGTGTCGACTTCATGACCATCCCGCGCCGTCTGCAGGCGCTCGATGAGTCATGCCAGATCATCAAGGGCATGTTCACCCAGGACCGGACCACGTTCGATGGCAAGCACTACCATGTAAAAGATGCGGTATGTAATCCGAAGCCGGTGCAGAAGCCGCACATCCCGATCATGATCGGCGGGCGCGGAGAGAAATCGCTGCTCAAGATCGTCGCCAGGCACGCCGACTTGTGGAACACGATGTTCGCGAACCCGGCCGAGATGAAAAGATTGATCGATGTCATCGAGCGTCACGGCGATACAGTCGGTCGTGACACCGACGAGATCGAAAAGACCATTATGCTGCCCCTGTGTTACCGGGCATCGAAGGATCGCGAGCAGATGATCTCGGGGGTCGTGGCCGCGTCGGCCCAAATCGAGCCGGAGCAGGCGCGCGATCGAATCATGATCGGCGACAAGGACGAGTGCCTGGAGAAGATCGAAGCGTACAAGAAGATCGGCGTCACCCACTTCATCTTCAGCCTGCGCTGGCCGATCCTCGTCGAAGATGAGTTCCAGGCGTTCGCCGAGGAAGTGATTCCCGCGGTCGCGCGCTGAGACTGCCTACATCTTCGACTGCATGTCGGCCTTGCCGGTCGCCATGTCGGTCGGGAACGATACGTGGGTGTGGATGATCTTCCAGTCGCCCTTCTGCTTCTGCCACACGTCGGTCACGCGGAAGGTCATGTCCACCGGCTTGCCGCTCTTGTCGGTGGCGCTGAAATGCTGAACGCTGTTCGCGAGCGCCATCTTGCCGTCGCTGACCACGTGCAGTGAGAGGAACGCGACTTTCGCGTTCTTCATGCTGTCGAAGAAATTCTGAAAGTCGGCGCGGACAGCCTGCTGGCCGTCATACTCGCGCGGCGTGCCGATGTCATAGACAACCAGGTCCGCGCCGGGTTCGTAACACGCCATCAACTGATCGACGGTGGGCGCCTCGGCGCACTTATGCTCCAGCGCCTCGATTTCGGTTTTCGAGTCCGCCGCCCATGTGCGGGGCGCGATGCCGCAGATCACGATAAGGATCGCTCCGAATGTCGTCATGATTCTCGCCGTTCTCATCTGTCGCCTCCGGGTGTCCGAGTTCTCGGCTGGCAATAGACCACTGGGGCTTGGGCTGTAAAGGGAACCAGCCGACCCCAAAAGTCGCCCCCGCACTTCCCGCACTCGCGATGGCGTCGAGTTGACGGATGTAGTCCTCGCGATGTTAGGGTCGTGAGAGATTCATGACAGCTGAATTCGCGAGGTCTTATGTGGAGTAGATTGGTCGTCGAAATGAAGAAGTTCGCCGTGATCGGCTCGTTCCTGTTCTTCTTCCTCGGCGCATTCGCAACCTATCGACGCTTGATCCTCGCCCAGTACCAGGTCGACTATTTCATGTACGGATACAGCCTGGTCGAGTCGCTCATCCTGGCCAAGGTAATAATGCTGGGCGATATGCTTCACTTCGGTGACCGGTTTCGCGGCAAGCCCCATATCGTCCCGGTGCTCTATCGCACCGTCGTTTTCAGCCTGCTGGTGCTCGTCTTCACGATGCTCGAAGCAACGGTCAGAGGCCTATTTCATGGCCTCGGCTTGACCGGAGGCGTTGCGGAGTTGAGGCACACGACCCACGCCGCAATGGCGGCCAAGATGCTGGTCATGTTCATCGCGTTCGTTCCAATGTTTGCAATCTGGGAAATCGCGAATGTGGTCGGACCGGGCAAACTGTTCGAGATGTTCTTTGAACGCGGCGAACGCGTGGACGTGCAGCTAGCAGAACAAACGAGCGTCGCAGGGAGGTAGATCGATGGATATCGGAGTAATGATTGCGCCCACGGCCGAGGCCGGAAACATCGCGGAGATTGCGCGCACCGTCGAAGACCTCGGGTTCGAATCGCTCTTCATCCCCGAACACCCCGTCATTCCCGTCGATTTCAAAACCGTCCCGCCCGGCGGCGGCGATCTGCCGGAACACTACGGCCGATGGATGGATCCGTTCGTCGCGCTCAGTGTCGCCGCCGCGGTTACCTCCAGGCTCAAGCTGGGAACCGGCATCTGCCTGCTGCCCGAGCGCGAACCGCTCATCACCGCCAAAGCGATCGCGTCGTTGGATGTAATCTCGGGCGGCAGAGTGATCCTCGGCGTCGGCGGCGGATGGCTCCGCGAAGAAACCGAGGCGATGGGAACCCGGTTCGGCCAGCGCTGGAAGCGCCTGCGCGAAACCGTGGAAGCCTTGCGTGTGCTCTGGACGCAGGCCGAGCCCAGCTACGAGGGAGAGCTGGTGCGCTTTCCCAAACTCCGATGCGAACCGAAGCCGATCCAGAAAGGGGGACCACCCATCCTTCTCGGGGCCCACGGCCCCAAGGCCTTCGAGCGCGTCGCGCGCACTTACGATGGATGGATTCCGCTCGCGGGCAAGCCGCAGTCCTTCAAGAACCACGTCGAGGCGGTCAGAAAGGTCGTAGCCCAGGCGGGCCGGGATCCTTCCACGCTCCATATCAATGCGTTCGTCCCGCCCGGCGAGGACGGGGTCTCGCTGGAGGATCTAAAAGGATACAAAGATGCGGGCGTGCAGCGCCTGGTTCTGTTCTCACAGCGCGATGCGATCAAAATCGCGAACGGACTCACCCTGGAAGTAATCAGGCGAATCGCGCCGACCGTGGAACGCGCGCGCAAGCTCTAGCGATCCCGTTCGGCGGCGGCCTTGCGACCGGAGCCATCGAAGGGCTATTGAAATGCGCGAAGGTTCACCGCCCCGGAGGAGAAAGATTGCCATGAAGACGCGAAAAGTAACCGGCGCCCTGCTCGCCACCGCCGTTGCACTGGCATTCAGCACCATCGCCGCCAAGGCCGCCGACGCACCGAGCCCATCCAGCCAGGCTCCCCAGGTAAAGTGCCTCGGGGCGAACGCCTGCAAGGGACAAAGCGCCTGCAAGACCGCCAACAACGATTGCCAGGGTCAGAACTCATGCAAGGGCAAAGGCTATATCGTCACCACCGATGCCAAGTCCTGCGAGGCGAAGGGCGGACACGTCGGCAAGAAAGCGCCGATGGCAATGTGAGTCAGCGTCCCGCTACGCTCTCGGCGGGCGTCAGCGTTGCGACCGATCGGCGATTCGACACGATCATCGCGATCGCGTAGAGGAGCATCGCGACCAGCGACCACTGCATCCACCGCGCCCACCCGTAGCGCGCGGCGATCGCGACCATCAACGGCGCGGAAATGGCCACCCATCCGCGCGTGATCAATCCGTAGAATGCCCACCCCGTCGCCTGCAGGGCGGGCGACAGGTCCTCGAGCGATTCCGAGTACTGCGCGGCCCACGGCACCGCGACCGTCGCGAGCAGGCATCCGAGCAGCGTCGCGACGAAAATCATCAGCTGATGAGGCAGCGCCTCGCCGAAGCGCGGTATCCACCATGCCAGCAGCAGCGCGACTCCGATCGCGCCCACAATCGAAATCGGCCTGCGTACCTGAAGGCGATCGGAAATCACCCCGATCCCGACTACCGCGCCCATGTTGCCAAGCCAGAAGTATGAATTCATCTGCGCGGCGCCGGCCGGGGTGTAGTGGAACAACTCGGTAAATATCAGCGGCCCGAACACCTGGATTGCGATGTACAACGACAGGCTGATCGTGAACGGCACCACCATCAGCCACGGTTCGAAATGAACCAGCAACATCGCGAACGCCTCGCGCGCGCCCGACGGCAGTTCCGCCGCCGTCGGACTGCGGCGCCCCTCATGCTCAAGCGCCGCGATCTCGGTCTGGTAGATCTTCAGCCGCACCTCGGGACTCAGGTCCTTCAGCCACAGGAAGATCGGTGTGTACATCGCGATCGCCAGGAATCCCATGATCCACATCTGCGATTGCCAGGTGTGATAGTGCGGCAGGGTCAGGCCCGCGATGAAATTGGCCATATAGTTCGACCCCACGGGGCCAATCGTCAGAAGTCCGAACGCGAGCGCGCGGGTCAGGCGCGGCGACATGTCGCGAACCAGTGCGGCGCCCGCCCCCGCCATCAGCCCGCCCACTATGGACATGGCTATGCGAATCGCCAGGAACGACTTGATGCCTACGATAAGGACATTGCTGAACACCATCACGGTGATCACCGCCAGGCACGCATCGAGGATCATCACGCGTCCGTAGCGGTCGGCCAGCGGCCCTCCAACGAAAGCCGAAATAGCAGAAATCAGAACCGCGGCCGCGACGAAGTATCCGTACCCGAGGCGAGTCATGTGCAGGAACGGCAGCAGCAGCGGCAGGATCGGGGCGAGCTGGAATTCGTAACCCGCCAGCACCGCGGCGAGAACCGTCAGGAGCAGCAGCGTCCATCGATAGGCGCCGCGGGGATATTCCGACAACGTCCGACTCTGCGCGAAGCTGGCCATAGCGGCCTCCCCCTCGAATCGTCCCGCCGAGCGTGTTTCCGGCTACGGGCTTTCGAGCCTTGGACTACTCTCATTGTCCCCGAGAATCAAAACCATCGTCGAGGCATCGCTTCGCCCTTGGGTAGTGCAGCAGCGGGAATTTCGGCTTATGTTCTGACGTCATCGACCGGAAGTTTGGAATCAGCCCTGGCCCGCTGAATAATCGTGAGGTAACCCCGATGCTAACCACCACCAAGGAGTTCCTGCAGCAGGTGTTTCGCGATTTCTCCAACGATGAATGCGCTTCGATGGCGGCGGCGCTCGCCTATGCGACCCTGTTCGCGCTTCCCTCTCTGCTTCTGATCGTCATCTTCGTCGCGGGACTGGTTTTGGGCCCCAGGGCCGCCAGCGGCGAGATCGAAGCGAAGCTGGGCAGCGCGATGGGCCCGCAGGCGGCCGCGCAAGTGCAGTCGATGGTCAACAACCTGGCGCAGAATCGCACCGGCGGCATCGTCGCCACCGCGCTTGGACTAGTCGGACTGCTCGTTTCCGCAACCGGGGTCGTGGCCCAGCTTCAGCAATGCCTCAACAAAGCATGGAAGGTTAAGGTAGTCGGCTCGGGCCTGCAGGACTTCGCGATGAAGCGGGTGCGATCCGGCCTGCTGCTGGTGGGTGCTGGAATCCTTGCGATTGTCTCGGTCGCGGCGAGCTCCGCGATTTCGCTGCTCGCCAGAATGCTGCCGTTTGCCAGCGCCGTTCACGTCGGCGAGGCGCTCACTTCGCTAGTGCTGTTTGCCATCATGTTCGCCGCCATCCTCAAGGTGATGCCCGACGTGCATCTGCGATGGAGCGACGTATGGGTGGGCGGTTTCTTTATCGCGGTGCTGTTCGTGGTCGGGAAATTTCTGATCGCGATTTACATGGCGCATGCCGGCAAATCGAGCATATACGGCGCTGCCGGATCGCTCGCGATGATTCTGATGTGGACGTACTACTCCGCCCTCATCTTTCTGTTGGGTGTCGAATTGACCCAGGTGTGGGTGCGTCGACGCGGCCGCGACATCCCACCCAAGGTCGGCGCCGTTCGAATATCATCTCTCTAGCTTTCGCGAACGGCAGGCAACCGCTATTCGGTTTCCTCTTCGATGTTGGGATTCATCCGCTGCCCGGCCTCGGTCGCGGGCTCGCCCTGCTTCAACTCCTCGATCTCGGCCCGCTGATGATCGATCTGCCGCTGCTGCGCCGAGACTTCACTCTGCAGTTGGCGGTTGGTGTTCTGCTGGTTTTCCACCACGTGACCCGCGACGCCTCCGGTGACTGCCCCGATACCCGCGCCGATCAGGGCCCCCCTCCCGGCATGATGCACTCCCGCACCGATAATTGCCCCGGTGCCTGCCCCCAACGCCGCTCCGCCGATCACGCCCTCCTCCGTGGTGGTCAGGCCCTGGGCATTTCCGTTCGCCGCGGCCAGGCCGATCGCCGCAAACACCGTTAGAATGGATAGGTAACTTGCCTTCATGAAGACCTCCCCGTCCGCCTGACGGAGTTGCCAAATCTTCGCCAATCCGCCATCAATTCCTGCTGGCCTTAGCCAGCAGCGTGCCTGACCAAAGACTTGTGGTTTTGAGCCCTCTTTTGCACTTTTGACACACTGCTGCGTGTAGGATTTACAAGGGAGGCGTCCTGGTTCGCCGCGGCTGGTCGCGTGGCGTCTCTGCAGCCGGTCAGCCGCGATTGTGAATTGAAGTTTCGGTTCGCTGGCACATACCGATCGGTATGTTGTATTTTGTTGATGGGTTTTACGGCACGACGAAAACACCAAAGGCAGGAAGAATGGACGACAAAGAATTTCTCGAGAGTATGAAGCTGGACTTCGACCCCGAAGAGCTGGGCGCAAAGTACCGGCAGGAGCGCGACAAGCGCATCCGCACCGACGGCAACGCACAATACGTCGAAATCAAGGGCAAGTTCGCCCACTACCTTGACGATCCCTACGTCAAGCCGGTCGCCCGTGAGCCGAAGAAGGACGAGGTCAACGTGGTCGTCATCGGCGGCGGCTTCGGCGGCTTGCTCGCCGGCGCACGCTTTCACGAAGCCGGCATCAAGGACGTTCACATTATCGAGTCCGGCGGCGATTTCGGCGGGACCTGGTACTGGAACCGCTATCCCGGCGCGCAGTGCGATATCGAAAGCTACTGTTACCTGCCCCTGATCGAAGAGCTGGGCTACATGCCGAAGGAAAAGTACTCCTTCGCGCCCGAGATCTATGAGCATTCGCAGCGCATCGCGAAGCATTACAACCTCTACGAGAACGCTCTCTTCCAGACGAACGTCACTGAACTGCGCTGGGACGAGAAGGCCGCGCGCTGGATCGTCTCGACCGATCGCGGCGATGCGCTTCGTGCCCGGTTCGTCGTCATGGCTACCGGCCCGCTCAATCGTCCCAAGCTGCCGGCGATCCCCGGCATCGAGGATTTCGAGGGTCACACCTTCCACACCAGCCGTTGGGACTATGAGTACACCGGCGGCAATCACTCGGGTGGCCTGACCAAGCTCGCGGACAAGCGCGTCGCGGTTATCGGCACCGGCGCGACGGCGATCCAGTGCGTGCCGTACGTGGGCGCGCACGCCAGGCAGACCTACGTGTTCCAGCGCACCCCGTCGTCGGTTGATGTGCGCGGCAACAAGCCGACCGACGAGGAATGGTTCAAGACTCTGCAGCCCGGATGGCAGCGCGAACGGCGCGAGAACTTCAACAACATGGTTATCGGCGTGCCGGTCGAGAAGGACCTGGTCGCCGACGGATGGACCGACATCTTCCGCAACCTCGGTATCGCGGCCAAGAAGACCCATCGCGCGCACGACCTCTCGAAGAAGCAGGCTGCAATGCTGATGGAGATCGCTGACTACCAGAAGATGAACGGTGTGCGGGCGCGGGTCGATGACATCGTTACCGATCCGACTACCGCCGACACCCTCAAGCCCTGGTATCGCCAGTTCTGCAAGCGGCCGACATTCAACGACGAATATCTGCCGACTTTCAATCGTCCGAACGTGACGCTGATCGACACCAGCGCGAGCCAGGGCGTCGAGCGGATCACGAAGAAGGGCATCGTCGCGAACGGCGTTGAATACGAAGTCGATTGCATCATCTTCGCCACCGGCTTCGAGGTCGGAACCGCGTGGACCCGCCGGGCCGGCTATGAAATCTACGGCCAGAACGGCGCCACCTTGACCGATTACTGGAAGGACGGGATGAAAACCCTTCACGGCTTTTCCAGTCACGGCTTTCCCAATTGCTTCATCCTCGGGATGTCGCAGAATGGGGCGTCGGTGAACTTGACCTCGGTGCTCGACGATCAGTCCCAGCACATCGGCTACATCATCAAGCAGGTGATGGACCGGGGCGCGCGCTATGCGCAGCCGACTGCGAAAGCCGAGGAAGAATGGGTGAATGAAATCAAGCGGCTCGCCGTTGTCGCCGCCCGCTTCCTGCAGAATTGCACGCCCGGTTACTACAACAACGAAGGTCACTTCGAGCCGGGTGTAGGCTTCGGCGCCAATTCTTATGCGCCGGGCATCAACGCATTCAATGCGCTGATGGCGAAGTGGCGTGAGAAAGGCGACCTGGAAGGCCTCGAGCTGGGCTGAGCAGGGCGCCCTGCCCTCATAGTAAGCAAACGACGCCGTCTCCATGAGGAGGCGGCGTCGTTTCGTTTCCGGCTTGTAACGTTTTTTACCCGCCTGCGTCTTGTCTGGAAGAGGCAATCGCAAACCGAGGACAAGGCATGCGGAAAATATTGATGTTTGCTGCAACTTTGCTGGTCGTGGCGCCGATGGCTCTGCCGGCGATGGCACAAGGCTACAACTCCGGCATTACCCAGACCGAGATCAACAACTTCAACAACTATCTGAGGAATCATCCAAAGACAGCACAGGAACTCGCCGCAAATCCTTCGCTCGCCAAAAATCCGAACTTCTACAGCCAACACCCCGGACTGGAGAGCTTTCTAGCCAACCATCCCGGCGTCCGCGAGGAACTTAATCACAACCCGGGACAGTTCATGCGCTCCGAGAACGGCGGATATCAATGGCAACACGGCGGATGGCAGGGGCACGGGGCTCCCGGAGGTCCGCAGAACGGATGGCCCGGTGGGCCGCAGGCGGGATGGCACGGCGGCGGACCGGGATCGATGGGAGGCGGGTCGGGTGCGGTCGGAGGCTTCAACAACGGTTACCTCAGTCAGCATCCCGATGTCGCGCAGCAGTTGGCCCAGGATCCTAAACTGGTCGATGACCCGCAATTTCGCGCGACGCATCCGGGCCTCGATCAATATCTCGCTGAGCACCCCCAGGTTCGCCAACAACTCCAACAGCATCCGGAACGCTTCATGGCTGCTGAGCACAGGATGCGCAAGCACGAACGTCACCAGGAGCACTATCAGCAGAACCATAGCTGAGGTTGCTGGATGGGTGTGGAGAAGCCGGCACTTTGGCCTGCTTCAAGAAAAGCGCGCCGCCTCCATTCGAGGCGGCGCGCTTCGTTTGCGGCTCCTTGAATCCCGAGGACGATCGGCGCGGTCGCAATGCGGCGGGTTGCCACGCGTCGCCACGGCGCGGATGCACCCCGCCGCCCGGAAACGCCTTGCGGGACAAGGTTCGTTTGCAATATGGGTGTCGTAACACAGAACGTCCCCATGGAAATCCCAAGTTGAATTCCACGCCTCTCGCTCCCCTGCCGCTGTCGAACATTACGGTGCTCGATCTGACGATCGCACGCGCCGGGCCGACTGCCGTACGCCATCTCGCCGACTGGGGCGCCGACGTTATCCGGATCGAGCCGCCGGCCACCGTCCATGGCGGCCTGACCGGCGAACGTCTCGGTCCCGACTATCAGAACCTCCACCGTAACAAGCGGATGATCACGCTCGATCTGAAATCCGCCGATGGGCATGCCGCGTTCATGCGCCTGGTCGAACGCGCCGATGTGATGGTCGAGAATATGCGCGTCCAGGTGAAACATCGGCTCAAGATCGCGTGGGACGATGTTCATCCGATCAATCCGCGGCTGGTGTATGGCAGCATCAGCGGATTCGGGCAGAGCGGGCCATACAGTAATCGCGGCGGAGTCGATCAGATCGCGCAGGGTATGGGAGGACTAATGTCCATCACCGGACTGCCCGGACAGGGCCCGGTGCGAGCCGGGATCGCGATTTCGGATTTGACCGCCGGCAACTTGCTCGCGTTTGGAATCATGGTCGCGCTCTTCGAGCGCGTGCACACCGGGATGGGACGCTGGGTGCATACTTCCCTGCTCGAGTCGCAGGTGTTCATGCTCGATTTCCAGGCTGCACGGTGGCTGATGAACGGCGAGGTCGCCGGCCAGGCCGGTAACGATCATCCCACCGGAATCCCGATGGGCGTGTTTCCGGCCAGCGACGGGTACATCAATATCGCGGCCAGCTCCAACAATCTCTGGAAGCAATTCTGCGATGCGATAGGCCGTCCGGAATGGAAATCAAGGGAAGAGTGGAAATCGCCGGCCAGGCGCAGCGCCGAGCGCAAGGCAATTAATGCCGCGATCGCCGAGGTCACCAGCCAAAAGCCCGCGGCGCACTGGATCGATCTGCTCGAGCAGGCCGGTATCCCCTGCGGACCGATCTACAGCATCGACCAGGTCTTCGCGGATCCGCAGGTACAGCATCTTCAACTGGCCACCCCGATGACGCATCCAAAAATCGGCACCACGCAGGTGGTCAATTCTCCTCTCAATTTCTCCGACGTTCCCAAAGGCGTGCGCAGCCCCGTTGCGGATGCAGGGGCACACACGGCGGAAATCCTTCGCTCGGTCGGCTACAGCGATTCAGAAATCGACGCGATGCGTGCGCAGGGAGTCATTTGAACCGTTCCCGCGAATGATGCGACCGAACGCTGGTCCCGGCGATAACGACTACGCGATCTAAACAGGCTCAGTTTCCTCCCGCTATTCCCACCAATGGTGCTCGCTGCTGAAGCACCTGGGTTCCGGTTTCGTAGTCATTGGTGAGGACGTAGCCGGCGGCTGTCGTCTTGGAGTTAATCGATGTCGTACCGCAACTGTTCTTACTGCCGCTGAGGACTACGTTGAAGAAGGCGATGGTATCGTCCGGGTTAATCGCAAAGTCCCAGATCCCGATAGTAACATTCTGCGAGGACCCAGCGGCTGCGTACTGGAGGACGCCATACGGCGGCAAAGTACGATCCACAACCGAATTCACGCCCGAATCGGTTACAGAACTGAAATCACTGATATTCGTGTCCGTGTTACCGGAGCCGTAGTTGTTACCGTATCCGCCTCCAGCGTAGTTGCTGGATGCGACCGCGACGCGCAGCTCTCTCGGCGTGAAGTTCGTGATGGTGGTGAAAGTACCGCTGCAATCAACATTAGCCAGAATCGAGGAATTCGAAGCGTTCTGGCCGGCCCACGATCCCAGACCGTTGTATAACAAGTAGGGATTTGCGTTCTGCACATCCTGCGCGAGTTGCGGAGTGAGATAGTTGGTAACGAGCTTGCTGCCTTTGCCGGGCCCGTCGGTCAGGTAAAGCCATCCGGTGTGCCACAACCCCTGCGTGCTGCCCTGTGCATCTTCCGGCGTGGCGTATTGATCGAGCAGCATCGGAGTTACCTGTCCGGGCGCGGGGGTTGGAAGCGCGGTCGGCGTGGCCAGGCTGCTGCTCACATAATTCTTGGTTCCACCGTTGATCTGGTTGGCATACGAGCCATCCTGGCCGTTGATTGAATGTTTGCCGCCGACCCAGTCCACCGCCAGGTACAAATCAAAGTACTGCGGAAGCAACTGTTCCATGATCGCGAGTTGGTACGAATCGGTGAATGCCTGAACCAGCGTGGAATTGACCGTGGGATCCCAGTAAGCCCCGTTCATGCCATTGATTGCCGACGGCTGTTGCTGCGCGAGGATACCGATCAGTCCAAGCTTGCCCCAGTCCTGGAGGATGTCCTGCTCCTCGCCGTTGATATATTCGCCCAGGACCGTGAACTCGTTGAAAAAGTAGGAGTACAACTTGGCTGCGGTGTCCTCGAACATGTTGGCCAGCGGATCCTTGGTTCCGGGATTCTCGGCAAGCGCTGTATCCACTCCCGTTTCCATCAGGTTTGCCGTGACTCCCAGGGCGATCCCGGCTGCTTTCCGTGCCTTTTCAGCCTGGGTCCCCGCCTCCGGATCGCCCACCAAGGCGCCGACGAAATTGAGGCCCGTATAGACCAGCCCTTCGACCAGGCTTTGCCAGGAAAACCTTTTGACCGCGGTTTGATCGGTGAGGTCCGCCGCGAGATCCGCCAGGTCCTGGTTAACCAGGTTTTCGCTGCCGAGAAAAACCGTGGTGTAGATATTCTCGACCTGGTTGAACAGGTTCTGTACGGCGATTGCGTCGGTGAGTTCCAGAATCAGCTGGGCCTTTATCAGCCGCCAGTTTTTCACCGATACCTTGGTGGATGGTGGGGCCTTCATCGTCGATAGAAGACTGAGGTAGGTCGGGAGCGGCGCGGCGAGATTGCTGTACTGGCAACGTAATCCGTAATACGCGACGCCGTTGTAGTTGCAGCCGCCGCTGAGGCCCAGTTTCTTGGCGATATACTGTTCAGCCGCGGATTCCTGCTTTGCCTTGATAGTCGGGAAAGGTATCGGGTCTCGCTGAAGAATCAGCGAGAGCGTCCGGTCAGGATAAAAATACCACTGGTAGTTGGCCGTCACGGTCGCCGGCTTGGGACCCGCGCTCACAACCGATCCCGCTACCGGCGCGGTATCGACGGAATATAGACAAACACTCTGCTGATTGCAGATCGTCCTGTCGCTCGCGTCGTATGACCACTGCTGAAAAGCGTTGCCGTAGGTAGTGTCCAGATGCTGCGAGTTTTGTTGCAGCAAATAGACTGCCGCCATCGCGGTAGCGGTGCCGCCGCTGCCATTCGGGACACTCGAGGGAACTCCATACTGGTAAGGAACGTTGATCGTGAACGAGCTCGAGCCCACCCCCTCGACAACGTGAACCCCGTTGTACGCAGGGTTCGAATTTCCGCTCACATCGACGATTTGCCCGGTTAGGAAGCTGTTGCTGCCCGCGGTGTCCACCGTGGCATAAGTGTTGTAGTAAAACGGCGTGCCACCGCCGATTGCCGCCGCAGTCTGAGTGAAGGAGATGTTACTGATCCCCGCGGTCGGCGACGGAAGATTCGTGTTGCCTATGTACCCCAAGGCGAGACTCGTACTCGGCGATGCATCGGTGCCGGGTACGAACACCGGGTTGATCAGCGGCGGAAGGCTGCTGATCAGGTAAGACGGGTTCGAATCTCCACTCGATGCGGCGATCGCGTACCACATCTGTGTGTCGGTATAAGAACTGGAGCTGCGCGGCTGCAACGTCAGGCCGCTGCCCGAAATCCCCACTGTCACCGCAGGCGGAATCACACCGTTTTCCGCCGGCGGCTGGCCGTAAGGAAATGCCCCCTCGGCCCCCGGAAACGATCCCGAGACCGTAAGCACCAGCGGGGAATCCGCCGTGAGCGTGGCGGCGCTCACCAGCGAAAACCAGTGCGGAGTGCACGCTCCCGTAGGCGCGCACGGAAATGGCCATTGCGGTTGCGGCAGCGGTGGAAGGCTGGACGCAAGGGTAGTCTTGGGCGTCTTGGCCTCGACATAACCGCGGTCGATTCCAGCCAACGACGCCGCGGTGAACGTCAGCGCAAGCGCCAATGCGGCGACAGGTCGTTTACGCCCAAGCTTCATCGAGGTCCTCCGTCAAGGTTTTCATCGGCTCACCGCCGAGCGTACCGCGCTTTCGGGGTTTCGCTTCTCAATCGAACACCCGGTGCAGCCTACTGAACTCTAGTCGACGCTGTCAAGAATAGCGTACATCAAAAATGTATGATATTCATCCTCAATGCATGATACTTTCGGATAAGAGCTGATGAAACAGCGCATCGACGGCCGCACCGCCAGGGGCCTGCGAACCCGGGAGCAGGGCCGCGAAAACATCCTGGCCGCGTATACCGGCCTGATCTGCGATCGAGTACCCGCGCCGACCGCCCGCGAAACCGCGGCGCGGGCCGGGGTCTCGCTTCGCGCCGTCTTCAACTACTTCCCCGACCTGCGCGCGCTGCGGCTGGCGGCATTCAATCGCGCGCAGGCGCACAGCAGCCATTTTTTTTCCGAACCGATCCCGGATCGGGGTCCCGCCGCGGAGAGACTCGAACTCTTTGTGCGCAAGCAGACGCAACGGCTGGAGTATGTGACCCCGCTTCAGCGTACCGCTGCGATGGTCGCCGAGATCGATACCGATGTGGCGCAAGCAATCCGTCGGGCGCGCAACGCCGCCGCACGCGATCTGAAAAAGACCCTCGCCTCCGCGCTGGGCGCGCTCTCACCGCGCGAGAAACGCGACTTGCTGACGAGGCTGCACCTGGTCTGTTCCTGGGCCAGCTGGGAACTGCTGCGCACGCACTACCGCCTGTCCCCCAAACGCGCGCGCGATGTCATTACCGGTACCGCCTTGACCATTCTCGCCGAAACGCAACGCCCCGCCCGGCCTGGATGATCCCACGCGCCATCGCCGCGCTCCGGACCGCGCCTTCGGGTCGCTTTCCCAACCGGCCCAAGCTCCCGCAAATTCAATGAAAAAGAGCCGCCTCCGATGGAAGCGGCTCTTGATGTCAGTCGCCAGGTTGCTGCGACGGTCAGGCGTGGCCGTGGCGCAGGAGCTTGCCCGGTGTCGCACCCGTGCAATTGCCTTCGCTGAAGGTCTCCACTCCGTTCACGATGATCGATCGATAGCCCTTCGATCGCTGCACCCGCCGCCATTCTCCGCCCGGCAGGTCATGAACGATCTCACCGACCCAATCCGGCTCCACTCCGAGACCGTTCAGGTCATAGACTACGACATCCGCGGCCGCCCCCTCGCGCAGCACTCCGCGATCGCGGAAACCTGCCGCATGCGCGGGCAGCGCCGACAGGCGATAGTGCGCCTCTTCCAGCGTGATCTTCTGCTCGTCGCGCACCAGCCAGCGCAGGAAATCCGTGGTGAACGCGCCGCCGGTGAAGAACTTGGTATGCGCGCCGCCGTCGGACACACCCGGGAAAGTGAACGGCGAGTTGTTGATGATCTCCGCCATGTAGTCGGCGTTGAACCCGCGATTTGGTCCGAGGAATTCAGCCTTGAGATCGGTCGCGATAGCGATGTCGAGCATCGCTTCGATCGGATGCTTGCCCTCTTCCATCCCGATCTGTCCCAGCGACTTGCCGACATGCTTTTCGAGCTGTTCGTTGTTCTCAACCCACTGCACGATTAGATGCCGCGGATTGCCGCCGACGCCCGCCTGGATCGCTTTGAAATTGTTGTCGCAATTGTCGTTGGCGTGGATCACCGCCGCGCGCAGCGCCGGATCCTTCATCTTCGCGATCTTCTCCTCCTTGGTCCCCGTGGTCAGCACGCGCCATTCCGGAAGAGTGTCGTACAGGTTCCAGTTTTCCAGCGTAAACGCGAAGCCGCTCCGGACCGTCCCCGCCTGCCCGAAGATCTGCCGTCCCTTGGCGCGATTGCGCTCGACGAACCGCATGCTGCGGCGATGAATCTCGGGATTGTTGCGGGTCGGGATAATCGCCTGCCACAGGATCGGCCGCTGCGACTCGTCGGCCAGCTTCTCGACGAACGCCAGGTCCACCCGCGCATCGCCCGTGCCCTGCGTGATTTCCATGAAGCCTTCGTCGCGCCGGCGCAGCACGCGCGCGAGGTTCAGGATGTCCTCGTCGCACATCGTGTCGGTCACCATCGGGGAACCGTCAAAGTCCGCCTGCACCGAGTTCGGACCCAGCCGCTGGATCGAAAATCCGCACAGGCCCGCGTCCATGCCCTCATCGAGAATCCGCGCCATCTCGGCCCGCTCGGCTTCCGTCGCCGGGCGCGTCTTGGCCGCCTCGAGCCCCATCACGTAGGTCATCAGCGATGCCGTCGGCATGTACTGGATGCAGTTGACGCCCTTCGGCGCGCGGTCGAGCGAATCCATGTACTGCGGGATAGTCTCCCAGTCCCAGTTGATGCCCGCCTTCATCGATGCGTATGGGATCGCCTCCGTGCGCGTCATCGTGAGCATCGAGCGATTCCGGAAGTCCGGCTTGCACGGGGCGAAACCGAACCCGCAGTTGCCGAGCACCAGCGAAGTGACGCCGTGCCATCCCGAGATCGTGCAGTACGGGTCCCATCGAATCTGCGCATCGTAGTGCGTGTGCAGATCGATAAACCCGGGTGCGACGATCAGGCCGTCCGCATCGATCACTTTGTTTGCGGAGCCCGGAGCGCGCCCGCCAATCTGTGCGACCTTACCGTCCTTGATCCACACGTCGCCGCGGAAGCGCGGAACGCGAGTCCCGTCGACGATCGTGCCGCCTTTGATTTGAATGTCGTATGATGCCATCAGGTGTTCCCTCCTCGATTGGTAAGGACTGTGGCGTTGAAATGAGTGTGGTTTGCCTCCAAATCCTCTAACAGAAGTCGGGTCCTAAGCACCAGTTCTCACGGCCTCGGTTTTCCTCATACCCCCGGCTTGCGCTGGGGTAAGGTCAGCCGCGGATCGTCGCTCCCGATGCACTCGACCGGGCGACCCAACTGCGCGCGCAACTTGCCCATCGATTTTTGGCACTCATCCATGCTGTTGAACTGAGCCACCTGGTCCCAGGTGGTGGGAGACGTCGCAAGGTTTCCCTGGGGAAAATTGGTGCTCGGAGGCGGCGACAGGGCGTACCAAACCACCGGAGCCTTGGGAGCCGTGGCGCAACTCATCAAGCCCCCAAGCAGGACGGCGAGCATGCTGCGACGCACGATACGGGGCATCTTCAGGTTTTTCATGGACCCTACTTACTACCGAATTCGCGGCGAGATGGAAGCCGTGGCCGGACTCACCCCACTCCGTTTTTCTTGAACCAAGCCAGCATTCGCGCCCATCCATCGGCAGCCTCTTTTACCCGGTAACTCGGACGATAATCTGCGTTGAAGCCGTGCGGGGCGTCCGGATAAACGATGATTTCCGATGATTTGCCCGCCGCCTTGATCGCCGCGCGCATGGCTTCGACCTGCGCCGGCGTGATGTTCTGGTCGGCGCCGCCATAAAGCCCGAGCACGGGCGCATTCATCTTGGCGGCCTCGTCGGTCGGGTTAACGGGACTGTTGTCCGACTTCGGAAGTTGTAACGGCCCGTACCACGCGACGCCCGCTTTAAGATCGGGATTGTGCACCGCATAGAGCCACACCTGGCGACCACCCCAGCAAAAGCCGGTGATGCCGAGGCGTGATGTGTCGGCGCTGCCCGTGCTTTTCGCCCATACCACTGTCGCATCGAGGTCCGACGCGACCTCGCCCTCCGGCACTTTGCGCACGACGGTCAGCACGTCCTGAACATTGGTCTTGCTCGCGACCTCGCCCTGCCGCGCGTAAAGATACGGCGCGACCGCGAAATATCCCGCCTTGGCGAGGCGCCGGCAGATATCCTTGATGTGCTCGTGGACGCCGAAGATTTCGTGCACCACGAGGATCGTCGGGAACGGACCGCCGCTCGCCGGCATCGCGCGATAGCCGGGAATCTCACCGCCCGAAACGGGAATCCTCACCTCGCCCGCGACCAGGCCATTGGAATCTGTAGTGATGGTCTGGGCCGAAACCGGCAGCACCGAGAGCGCGAACCCCGTCGCCAGCGTCGCAACCACAAATTCCCGGCGCGAGAGACTTGCTCGCGTACCAGAAGTCTCATCGTAGACAATTTCCGCAACCGCGGCCGGCCGGACATCGATGGCTTTCATGTCGCCTCCCTGATGGCAGTCGGATTCGAGTGAATTTCCCTCTTTCACTACCGATGAACAAGGAGGAAAGATCGGCTCATCGGCATCGCATCTTTTAGCGATGCGTTCCGGGTCCGCCGTGGGGTGACCATGAAACTGGCGGCGATTGCGAAAGAATGGTTGGTGCCGGCGGCAGCCGCTCTCGTAATTCTCTCCCCTGCTCTCCCGCGCGCGCAGTTGTCTCCGCTCTACCCGCCCGTCATCACCACGCTGGTAATTTCCTTACCTGCCGCTGATGACGTCTACGGCGATCGGCAGACAGTCACTCTTGGCGTCGGCGCCCGCCTGTACAAATTCGTCCTCGATGATGCGTACGTGGACAGTACGCGCATCCGATGGCCTGACATCTGGGAGCAGGTGCGCATCTTTCGCCCCAACTTCGTGGTGCGGGGTCCCCGCTCCGGCGAGATCGAGCACCTCGAGCCCGGGCAGGTGTTGACGGTGAAAGCCATGTACGCGCCGTTGACGCGCACCTTCGAAATAGTCTTCACGCAGCCCGGTCGAGGCCCCTTCGAGCCGAGGGAGCATTACTAGCATTTCGAAGGGTCGCTATCGTGCGGGTCCCCGACTACAATCCCCGGGCAAATGACACGAACCCAAACGGCGATCTGCCTGACGATTGTTCTCTCTACCATGCTCGGCTCGGGATGCTTCAATCCCGCGGGCGATTCCGAAGGCCCCAACGGGATCAAGTGTCATACCGAGAACACCGGCTTCCTCTTCTGGGCTCATGTCGAAACCACCTGCTACGACGCAAGCGGAAAAGTGATAACCGGTTCTCCGAACTCAGCCACCCAGTAACTTCGAGACGCCAGCCGTCAATCGTAAAACGAGGCCGCAGCCTGCCACCGGGGTAAGGTGGACAGGTCTGCGGCCGTCAGGGCTGACAGTTGTGCTCTTACTGTATCGGAACCAGTTCCACGCGCCGATTTTGGGCACGTCCTTCGGCCGTGTCGTTGGACGCCACGAAATCGGTCTTTCCGTAACCATTCGGAGCCAGTTGGGTCGCGGGAACACCCTGCTGCACCAGGTAGTTCACCACCGCCTCGGCCCGGCGCTGCGAGAGCTTCAGGTTGTAAGAGTCACTTCCGATCGAATCGCAATACCCATTGACGTTGATCGTGACCTTGGGATTCTGCTTGAGCGTCGCTGCCGCTTCATCCAGAACCGCCGCGTCGCCCGGCCTGATGTTCGCCTTGTTGAAGTCGAAATGGACTCCGCGCAACACGAGTTTCTGCGCGACGGGTGCGGGCGGCGGCGGAGGCGGCGGTGACGGAGGGGGAGGAGGAACTGGTGTTGGAGCCGGCGTCGGATGCGGCGCCATCGCATAGCCGATTCCCGCTCCCGCAATCGCGCCCACCGCGGCTCCTACCGGACATCCGATTTCGTAGCCCTTGCTGGAACTGGAATCGACTGCTGCCGCAATTCCACATCCCATCCCTGCGCCCACCAATGCACCCGCCCCCGCGCCCGCCAGCGTGTACTCCCGCTCCTCGGGCGTTAGCCAGCATCCGGCTATCATCGAGGTAGCCGCGATAACCATCACGCAAGTCGCCAATTTCTTTCCCACGAACACCTCTCCCTCGTTCCTCGATTCAGTCGGGATCGATTCACATGCAAGAACCCGTCCCGAATTCCCGATTACGATTCAAACTTGAGACCAGAAGTGGCTGTGATTCGGAACCAGAAAGAAGCGTGGTCCCAATGAGTTCAAGGAGGCAAGCAGCCAGCTTAACCTTAATCGATGCCCAACTTGTAGACGATATTACCTACGGATGGTAGTTCCGGCTGCCGCATTCCGAGTCACTCGTGCCGAACGACAAGGCACATGACTGGTGCAGGAATGTCGGACCGGCGCGCCGGAAGCATTGATTTCGAAACGTTACCGCTCCCGGGCGCGGCTAAAGTAAAAGAAGGCGGCAGGAATGAATGTACCGAACCGTGGGCTCATCGAATCGCAAGTCTGCACCGAATAAGTTTTTGCCCGCTGAACTGAAGATCCTCTCGCGCCTGAACACTCCGGGTCGCATCCAGCAATTCCTCGACTCCGAAATCGGATACAACGTGGAAGCCACCGGCGAAACCTGTCGATCACCCCGCCGGGTAATGCGCGACCGAGTGGCGCAGTGCATGGAAGGCGCGCTGTTTGCGGCGGCAGCCCTGCGGCATCTGGGTCTTCCTCCCCTGATCCTCGACCTCGAGTCAGTCCGTGACGACGATCATGTTCTCGCGGTGTTCCGAATCCGTGGACTTTGGGGAGCGATTGCGAAATCGAACTACTCCGGACTGCGTTTTCGCGATCCGGTCTACCGGAATCTTCGCGAGCTCGTGATGTCGTATTTCGAGGGCTACTACAACGACGATGGCGAGAAGACGCTGCGGCGATACTCGGGCGCGATCAACCTGGCGCGATTCGACTCGATCAACTGGATGACTTCCGAGCAGGATCTTTGGGAAATTCCCGATTACCTCCAGGTCGTGAGCCATCGAGACCTGATGCCGAGAGGAATGGAGCGCCACCTGACTCGAGTGGACGAAAGATCATTCCTGGCGGGAAAACTGGGCGCCGCACGGAAACCCGGCCATCCGCATTGAGTCGACGTAGCAAATGGGGCCCGCGACGGCGCGCGGCCCCCGTCGCGTGATGGCTCCGCTTACCTTCAGTTCTCCAGCTTGGGCGCCGGAGTTCCCGGGCTCGAAGTAAAGCCGTCCGGCAGATCCCGAACCGGTGTAACCACTATCGCGATTCGATCCCCGCTCTTGAACCGGTCTGCCGAAGGACCTACTCCCATCACCCGGTTCTCCCAGTACTTGTCGTGCATGTCGGTCAGGATCTTCTGCACCACTGCCGCATCGGGCGTGATTTCCGCCTTGCCGATAAATGCGGGACCGGTGGCGGTGCCGATCCAGATCAGCGCCGGACTGCCGCGCTTGATACGCTTGGCCTTCCAGGTCTGGGGTCCCGTCTGAATTAATATCGCCTTGTTATCGGCACTCATCGTGAACCACACTGGCGCCGCCTTGCTCTGGTTGCCGTCTTTGCGAACGGTCGCGATATAGATAAGCTTCGCGCCCGCAAGCGCCTGCGTATCGCGCGCCGACATCTCCGCCCGTGCGGAAATCGGCCCCGCCAGGCAGGTCGCAACCAGGACGATCGACAGAAAAGCGAGTGTCTTCCGCATCGAGAATCTCCAATGCGCTCAACGCACGTCGATAGTCTTCAGTTCCGTGAACTTGATTCGTCCCGACTTGCCGTCGAAACCGCCCAGCGGCATGGTACGCCCGTGCATCTCGACGCGTCCCACGGGAGAGGCCTTTTCGGTGCCGTACAGAAAGGCCGCGCAGATCGTGTACTTGCCGGGCTTCGATGGGGCCGCAAGATTGTAGATGACCTTCGTGCTGGAAAACTCGTTGCTCGCGAGATCCGCATTCACTCCAAACACCACCAGGAAGTTCAGATTGCGCGGCAAATCGTCATAGCGGCGCGCCTCCCATTGCTCCTGCTGTTTGCCGTCCGGGCCGATTACATTCGGCGCACCGACGATCTGGAATCCCTCCGCCTCGATCTCGCGTGACTGGTTGCGCAGGTCCTGGTCGAGCAGCATTACTCCGACCACCGGCCCCGATCCGCCCTGGGTGCTGACCGTGGCGGAAAAGTTCTGGCGCTTCTGGACCGTAGCGGGAACGTCGAGCGAAATCCGGGAGTTCGCGTCGACCTTCTCAACGTCGGCTATCAATTGAGTGCGCTGCTCCGGCGTCAGTTTCGAATAACTGTCCTCACCGGCCTTGATCGCTGCAAGATGGCTTGCAACCAGCATGTCCTGGGCGCGCTGAGGCGGGATGCCGCGCAGTTGATTGGCGTCCGTCGACGAATGGCAACCCGCACAGAACGGCGCCGCGTCGGTTACGTCTTCCAGCGGACCACCCGGGTATCCCCACGCGATAGAACCAGCGAACGTACCTAACGTCAGTGCGAGAGTCATCCAAGGCCAGAGTTTCCCTGCTCGCATAACTTCCACCTCCCCTTGCGGCATCTTATCTCATTGCACTTCCTAGTGGCCCGCATTCTCCATCGCTTCCGGGGTGAAGAACTGGTTGTCAACCACGCCCATGTCAATGTACCAGCATTCGCGGTCGGGCGCGGTCGGTCCCGGCATGAATGCGACCGTGCTGAGATGGGAAGTAAGATCTTCATCCACGAGCCCGAGCTGGAAAATCCGTTTGTACGGATACACCGCCACTTTCGCATCGGGCACCGGTCGATCGCGATAGGTATTGTACGCAACGATGGTCTTCCACAGCGATCCCTGGCGGTCATACTGATCTGATGCGGTGATAAACCATCCCTCGGCATCGATGTAGAGGATGCGCCTGGAGATGCTGAAGTTGCTGCCGGGCTTGGAGTCCGCCTCCACCACGTACAGGTGGCGCATCTCCCAGTTCTCGGGGCAAATCGTGGTGCCGCCGTCGTAGGGGCATGCACTTTCCGGCGAGGTCTTCGCGTGCACGCACGCGAGCATGTTTTTATCGCCCATGTACTTGAAGGAGTAGTCGCCCTCCTTGCCGGAGAATCCAAAGAAGGAATCCGGATCGAGGGTCGATGCGAGCGCGGGAGCCGATCCGCCCGGCCCGCCGGCGCCCTGTCCGCCTCCCCCACCGCCTCCGCTGAAACCGGCGATCATGCCAATCGCGTCGGTGAGAGTCTCGACCGACTGCCGTCTTATTCGGCGCGAGAGAGGATTGAAGGTCCACGTATTGTCTTCCGTTTTCGGATCGATGTGCCGGTAGCGAATGAGGCCGTAGCCTCGCAGCGATGAGGGCTCCAGGAATGGGTAGAAGGCGAAACGGTACCGAATGCCGCTGTTGGCGCCGTCGGAATCGGTGGGAACCGGAGGAACCTCGATTCGCCCGATATTGTTGTAGAAAGCCAGGTGCCCGACGGTGAAATACCCTACCGGTTCGCCCTTGGAATCGGGCTTGTAGGCCGCGATTTCCGGAAACCGCAGATCGGCGTCATCGCTGTACAGCGGGCGAAAGCTGTAGTCCCACATGATCTTGGCGGCAATGTCCGGATCGTTGGGATCGAGCAGCGGAAACGGCTGCCCGGCCACGTAGTTCTGCAACGAACCGTCCGGAAGCAATTTCACCTGGGCGTGGTATTTCTCGGTCGCGGACGTATACGGCGGCGGCCATTCCAGCTTTTCGCTGGGCACGACATTCAGCTGCATGCCGTGCTGCACCAGCATGTAGTTGCCCGGACTGACCAGGTTTTCGACTTTGGAAGCATTGGCGGGAGTGATCGTATCGCCGGGTTTGACCTCGGCGTGTGCAATCAGCGGCATGACGAGCGCCGCCAACATTCCGGCGAATACTGTAAATCGGATTTCTCGCATCGTGCGTCTCCTCCCGAACCGCGCACGTACTGACGCCGGCACGGTTGTGGTCTTCCAGAAATTTACTAGTGTATGCCACCATCATACACAAGACTGCTTCTGCTCACGCTCGCGCCACTCGCATGACATTCCATCGGTGTCGTGTTAACGGATGTTTCCTGGGAACATCACGGTAGAGGCACGATGATACAAGCGCAGGAAGGTCACGCTCCACAAGAAAGCACCTCGATGCTGAGTCCGTACCGGGTGCTCGACCTTACTACCGAGCGCGGCCTCCTTTGCGGCCAGATTCTCGGCGACCTCGGCGCCGACGTCATCAAGGTGGAACCGCCGGGTGGCTCGCCCGCGCGGCGACTCGCTCCATTCTATGAAGATCTGCCGGATCCAAACCGTTCGCTTTATTGGTGGGCATACAACCGCAACAAGCGAAGTATCACCCTCAACCTGGAGACTGATGAAGGCAGAGAGCTGCTGCGTCAACTCGCGACTCGCTCCCATTTCCTGATCGAGTCGTTCAATCCCGGCTACCTTCGCGACCGCCAGCTCGGTTATGAAAACCTCTCAGCCATCAATCCCGGCCTGATCTACGTCTCGATAACGCCATTCGGTCAGCAAGGCCCCAAAGCGACTTATGCGGACAGCGACCTGGTAATTCTCGCCGCCGGTGGCCCCTTGCTGCTCTGCGGCGATGAAGACCGCGCTCCCGTTCGAGTATGCGTGCCGCAAGCCTACCTTCATGCCTCCGGTGACGCTGCCGCCGGCGCGCTGGTAGCGAACCACGCGCGCGCTCGATCCGGCATAGGGCAGCACGTCGATGTAGCCGCGCAGCAGTCGGTCACCCTGGCTACCCAGGCCAATAACCTTGCCTATCGCCTGGGCGCCGACGACGCCCGCCGGATGGCCGGCGGCGCTCGGGTCGGATCGCAGCGGGTACCGCTGGTATGGCGCGCGCAGGACGGCTACGTCACGAGCATCTTCCTGTTCGGGCCTCAACTGGGCGTCTTCACGCAGCGGCTGATGAACTATCTCCACGAAATTGGCGCGTGCGACGCGGCGACCCGCGACAAGGATTGGATCGCATACGGGGCGTTGCTCGCCGGAGGCCAGGAGCCGATGGCGGAGTATGAGCGAGTGGTCGGACTGATCGCGGGGTTTTTCGCGAGCAGGACCAAAGCGGATCTTTTCAAGGCCGCGCTCGAACGGGGATTGCTGATCGCTCCCATCACCACCGTGGATGAGGTCCTGGCGAGCCCTCAACTCGATTCGCGCAAATACTGGCAGACGCTGAACCATCCGGAGCTCGGACGCTCTTTCCGCTATCCGGGACCGTTCGCGAGGTTCAGCGAGAGTCCGATTACGTATCGCCGGCGGCCGCCGCTAATCGGCGAACACAACCGTGAAATCCTCTCCCGGGAGCTGGGACTGTCGGACGAGAAAATCGCGGACTTGTCGCGACGCGGAGTAGTTTGATGCTGCCACTCGACGATGTGAAGGTTCTCGATTTCATGTGGGCACTGGCGGGTCCCGGCACGACGCGCGGCCTCGCCGACTATGGCGCGACCGTAGTCCGAATCGAGTCCGCCAACCGAATAGACGGCGCGCGCACCGTCGGTCCTTTTCACCGCAACAAACCCGGTCACGACGGTTCGGGCCTGTTTGGTACTTACAATGCCGGGAAGCTCGGACTCGGACTTGACCTGAGCAAACCGCAAGCGCGCCAAGTGGTCCTCGACCTCGTTCGATGGGCCGATGTGGTATGCGAATCCTTCTCACCCAAGGCGATGCGCGCGTGGGGACTCGACTACGAATCGTTGCGCAAGGTCAAACCCGACATAATCATGCTGAGCTCGTGCCTGATGGGCCAGACCGGGCCGCTCTCCGGATTCACGGGATTCGGCAACATGGCTGCCGCTGTCTCGGGCTTCTACAACCTTTGCGGATGGCCTGACCGGCCTCCCTCCGGACCGTTCGGCGCCTACACCGACTACGTCGCGCCGCGGTTCGGCGCGGTTTCGGTGCTTGCAGCGCTCGAGTATCGAAGGCGCACGGGAAAGGGCCAATACATCGATCAGTCGCAGGCCGAGTCGGCTCTCCATTTTCTCGCACCGACACTGCTCGATTGCGCCGTCAATGGACGCACCGAGCAGGGGGTTGGGAACGATGACCCCAACTGCGCGCCCCACGGCGTTTACCCGGCTCTGGGCAACGATTCCTGGATCGCGATCGCGTGCCCCACCGACGAAAGCTGGCGTCGCTTGTGTGCGCTGATGGGCAAGGATGATCTCGCGAACGATAGCAGCTTCAAAACCCTGGCAGCCCGACTTCAGAACCGTCGCCAACTCGACGAACTCATCGCCGCGTGGACGAAAGGTCTCGCGGCCGATGCCGTGGAGACTTTGCTGCAAAAGACCGGTATCCCCGCTGCCGCCCTCAGCGACAGCAAACATGTTTGCGAGGACCCTCAACTGGCAAGCCGAGGATATCTCCTGGAGGTCGAACACCCGGTTCTTGGCAAGACCGTGATTGAGGGGTCCCGATTCCTCCTTTCGCTCACTCCCGCAAGAATTCCCAAGCCGGCGCCTTCGATCGGCGCCGATAGTCAGTACGTCCTTGAATCGATTTTGGGATACGACGAGCAGCGCATAACGGACCTTGCCACCTCGGGTGCGCTCCAATAGAGCAATCCGGGAGATGCCCGCGGGCCAGTTCGAAAAATGGTTCGATCTAAGCTGCCATCGAGCCGGCCTTACCGGCGTGGTGCGCTCGATCCGGACCCGCGTGCAGCGATCGGACGCGCAACTGGGGATTAGCTACCGTCTCGATGGCGATGTTGGCCGTATCCGCATTCCTACCCTCCGCGAGCCGATCATCGGGCGTGAGCTGTGGCGGCATACCTGCTTTGAAGCCTTTATAAGGATAGAAGGCGCGGCCGCTTACCACGAATTCAATTTCGCGCCCTCGCGCGAGTGGACCGTCTACGGATTTTCTGGCTATCGAAACGGCGCACCGCTCAACGACGAATCGATGAATCCGCAAATCGCGGTTCGGTCAGACTCCAGCCACCTGGAACTCGATGCGGTCATTCAACTCGCGCGCCTGTCGGCCTCGCACCCGGGCGCCGCCCTACGCCTCGGACTCGCCGCCGTGATCGAGACACGCGATGGCCTCTCTTTTTGGGCGCTGCATCACCCGGCGGACAAGCCCGATTTTCACAATCCGGAGAGCTTCGCGATGCGGCTGGAGCCGCAAACTGAATGATTCCATCGGGTCTTGACCGCCGGCGCGTGCGGGAGCTCCTGGCCGAGGCAAAGGGCGATCGGTCAGTGCCCGACCGAATCGCAATCTTTTCGGGATGCTTTCTCGGCTGCCCCTACAAACCGTTTCCGCTGATTGGCTCGGCCGTTACGCCCGAAGTCTTCGTGGCGACTCTCGATGGTTTCGACTGCGTCACCTATATCGAAACCGTCCTGGCTCTTGCGCGCGCCGCGACCATCGATAGGTTCATCGAGTCTCTGCGCAAGATCCGCTACGAACAAGGCCGGATCGAATGGAGAAAGCGCAATCACTACATGACCGGATGGATCCGCAACAATCTGCGCGACGCAACGCTCGGCCGGATTGCGGCCGTTTCGGTTCCAACCGTTCTGCGCGAACGCCTTCTGGATGTCGTGCCCGGCCTGCCCGCGCGACATACGACCCTGAAGTGCGTACCGAAGAGCGTAGTACCGCGACTCGCCAGGTGGCTACTCACCGGCGATCTGATTTTCTTTGCCTCGACCCGCAAACACCTCGACTTCTTTCACGCCGGCATCATCGTGCGCACGCGCGAACGGCTTGTGCTTCGCCATGCCTCTCGCAGCCAGGGCGAGGTCGTCGAGCAGCGCCTCGATGATTTTCTGAAGAAGAACCGCATGGCGGGAGTCGTCGTGGTGCGCCCCGCGCAGCGCGGGCGGTGAGCGCGGGCTTCAGCCTGCGCTTTTAGAATCCGGTCGGTGCCGATGCAGAATTGAGCGACACATTGCGGTACCTTGGATTGAGCTGAGGCGGGGTGGACGTGACGATCATCTATCCGCAAGACTACTCCTCGAAGAGCCTGCAAGCGGTGCTCGAGGCCGCCGCTTCCGAAGTCCTTTTCCTTGGCGATCCGCGCGTGACCATCGACCCCGGCCCACGCATGTTCGATCGCGCCGCACAGGTGATGCGTGAGAGCGGCGCGGCCCTGGTTTACTCCGATGCGCTCGGAGCTCCGCGCATCGACTACCAACTCGGCAGCATCCGCGACAACTTCGACTTCGGTCCGGTGATCGCGCTCTCTGTGGCAAAGGCCCGCCAGGCCGGTATTGCCGGCGGCCTGAAATGGGGCGCGCTCTACGATCTCCGGCTGCGACTCTCCGAAAACCACCGAATCGTCCGGATCCCCGAACCATTGTACGGCGCATCCGTTGGCGACTCGCGGCCCACGGGCGAAAAGCAATTCGACTATGTCGACCCGCGCAATCGCGACTACCAGATCGAGATGGAACAGATCGCGACGGCTCATCTCAAACGAATCGGCGCCTGGTTGGCGCCTGACTTCGCGCCGGTCCCGGGCGCAGGAGCAAAGTTCCCGGTCAAGGCGAGCGTAGTAATCCCGGTTCGCAATCGAGAGCGAACCGTTGGTGACGCGGTAAAAAGCGTCCTCAGGCAGCGCGCCGATTTCGCATTCAACGTCATCGTGGTCGACAACCATTCCACGGATCGCACCAGCGAGATCGTGCGCGGGATCGTCGACCGTCGAGTAATACATCTGGTTCCGGCGCGCACCGATCTCGGCATCGGCGGATGCTGGAACGAGGCCGTTCATTCTCCGGATTGCGGGCAATACGCAGTCCAGCTCGACTCCGACGATCTCTATATCGATGATGGCGTGCTCGCCCGGATCGTTGCGGAACTCGAGGCCGGCCCCTATGCGATGGTTGTGGGCTCGTACACGATGGTCGATTTCTCGTTGAAGCAGATTCCTCCCGGGCTCATCGACCATCGCGAGTGGACCCGCGAGAACGGGCGCAACAACGCGCTCCGCATCAACGGCCTCGGCGCTCCGCGCGCGTTCAACACCTCGATCCTGCGCAATATCGCCTTTCCGAATGTCAGCTACGGCGAGGACTATGCGGTCGCCCTGCGCATCAGCCGTGAATATGAAATCGGCCGCATCTACGACTCGCTCTACCTGTGCCGCCGATGGGAGGGCAACAGCGACAGCGCGCTGCCGCGCGAGGTGGCCAATCGTTACGACAGTTACAAGGACTGGCTCCGCACGGTAGAGATCCAGGCGCGGATGCGGCGATGATTCGAGAAGTCGAAGCGCTGTTCAAGCGCCAGGTCCGGGCGTGGCCGCTGCTTGCGAAAGGGATCGCAGGCCTCGCGGCCGCCCAGACCCGCCCGGCCTCGGTCGATGGATTTGAAGTTCTCGTCCGCCACATCCCTCATCGTATCGCCAGCACCACCGCCGCGACCGATCGTGAGTCGATCGCGCGCCGCCCCTGTTTCCTGTGTCCCGAAAATCTCCCTGCCGAAGAGGAAGGAGTGCCGTTCGGTTCCGGCTTCACCATCTACTGCAATCCCTTCCCGATCGTCGATCGTCATCTCACTATCGCGCACCAGGCTCATACGCCCCAACGTATCGTCTCCCAATTCGGACACCTGCTGGATCTGGCAGCCGCCCTCCCCGGCTATTTCATCATCTACAACGGTCCCGAGTGCGGCGCATCGGCTCCCGACCACATGCATTTCCAGGCGGGCTCCAGGACACTGCTTCCTGTCGAGAAAGACACGGCGGGACTGTCCGGCCCCACGCTGCCGAACTACCCGCTGAGGACGCTCCTGTTTCGCGATCGCGACCGCTCTCGCCTCGTCGATCGAGTCGATGGCGCCGTCGATTTGCTCGCGCGAACCACCGGCAAGCGCGGTGAGCCGCTCGTCAATATCGCCTCGTTCCACGACCGGGGAGAATGGGTGACCTGTCTTTTCCCGCGCGGAAAACATCGGCCCCGGGCGTTTCATACCGGCGAGCTGACCGTGAGCCCGGCGGCAATCGATCTCTGCGGCATTTTCGTCGTACCGCGTGAAAATGATTTCCAAAAGATCACCGGCGCCGATATCGCCGCAATCTTTCGTGAAATTTCCTTGCCCGAGGATCAGTTCATCGAAGTCGCGGCCCGCCTGGAGAGTGCCATTTGAACTTGTCGGTCGGACTACTCGAACGGCAGCCGGCGCTTGAAGTCGAGCTGACCGGCGCCGCATTCACGGATGTTTCCGGCAAGTCCTATGCTCCCGGTCGTTACCGCTTTACCTCCCCTGTCACTCTGAAACCTTCGGCCCCGGCATCGTGCGCTTTTGCGCTCCACAACGTCACGATCGGGATCGGCTTTCATTGGGAGCGTGTGGAGCGCCAGGTCTTTCGCGGTGCGCTTCGCGCCGTCGAGCGGCCTTCCGGACTCACCGTCATCAATGACATATCCCTCGAGGAATACGTGACCAGCGTGATCTCCTCCGAGATGAGCGCGTCGTGCCCGCTGGAATCGCTCAAAGCTCACGCGGTCATTTCGCGCAGTTGGATGTGGTTTCCGAAGGCCAACCCCTCTCTCGTCGCTGCTCCGCCCCCGCAACACCTCGATCGCCATGAAATACGCCGATGGTACGGCCGGGAAGCTCATCTCGATTTCGATGTGTGCGCGGACGATCATTGCCAGCGTTACCAGGGTATCACCAGGCTGTTCTCTCCCGCTGCGGCCGAGGCAGTGCGCTCCACCGCGGGCGAGTTTCTGCGCTACCACGGCGCCGTCTGCGATGCGCGCTTTTCGAAATGCTGCGGCGGCATCACGGAGCGCTACGCGACGGCCTGGGAAGACGCGGATATTCCGTACCTCCAGTCGGTCCGCGACGGAGACGCGGATTCCATCCGCTACACACCCGAGACCTGGATTCGCTCCCAGCCGCCGGCTTACTGCTCGACCAACGATTCCGGGCTGCTCGCACGAATCCTCCCCGGCTTCGATCAGGAAACCAGCGATTTCTACCGCTGGAAAATTGCTTATACAGCCGCGGAGCTGACCGACCTGGTCAAACGCAGGCTCGGTGTCGATCCGGGCCTCATTCGCGAATTGCAGCCGCTCACGCGCGGACCTTCAGGCCGTATCGTTCGCCTGAAGATCGTCGGTCAGCGCGACTACTTGATCGTCGGCAAAGAACTGGAGATTCGTCGCGCGCTGTCGAAGACGCACCTCTACAGTTCCGCTTTTGTCGTTGACCGCGATGGCGATCGCTTCATCCTGACCGGAGCCGGATGGGGCCACGGCGTCGGCCTCTGCCAAATCGGAGCCGCGGTCATGGCAAGCCAAGGCAAAACTTACAGAGAGATCCTCGCCCACTACTATCCGGGAACGACGGTGGGGATTGCTTAGACGCCGCCGAGTCGGGCACGAACTATCTTTGCGCCCTCGACCATCGCTTGGAGCTTGCCGAACGCGACTTCGCGCTTCAGATACTTCATGCCGCAGTCAGGTGCGACCGCCAGGCGCTCCACGGGAACGTGCTTCAGCGCGGCATCGATGCGCTGCGCCACGATCTCCGGAGTCTCGATGGTTGCGTCACCGAGGTCCAGCACCCCGACGATCATCGTCTTGCTCGGCAGCTCGCGCAGCACCGCTAGATCGATCCGGGGCTGCGCGGCTTCGATCGATACCTGGTGAACGGAGCTGCCTTCCAGCTCCGTCAGGAATGAATAGCTGGCGGGTTTGTTCGGAACTACTGCCGCATAACCGAAGCAGATATGAATCGCGGTCGTGCCCTTGACCCCCTCGAGCGCACGATTGACCACCTTGACCCCGTACTGCTTTGCGCGCTGCGGGAAGCGCTGCATCCAGGGCTCGTCGAGCTGCACGATGTCGGCCCCCGCCGCGAACAATTCCTTCACTTCCTCGTTGACCGCGTCGGCCAGCTCCATCGCGAGCGCCTCGCGATCCGCGTGGCAGCTCGTCTCCGACTGCTCCGACATCGTGAACGGTCCCGGGAGCGTGATCTTGATTTGGCGATCGGTGTGCGCGCGCAGGAATGTGACGTCGCGAACTTCAACCGGCGCAAGCCGGCTCACCTTTCCCGAGAACAGCGGGACCTCGATTGTCACGTTGCGGCCCGCGTTGTTCAGCGCAAGTTTCCCGGTTTTTTCGCGATCGATCCCGCCCAGCGCATTGGAAAATCGGTTGGAGTAGCTCTCGCGCCGGATCTCCCCATCGCTGATGATGTCCACTCCCGCGCGTTCCATCTCGCGGATCGCCACAATCGTCGCGTCATCCTGCGCCTGCTCCAGCCATTGCCCGGGTATTCGCCACAATTCCGGCGCGCGAGTTCGTGGAACGAACGTGCTCAGCCTGGCGCGATCGATAAGCCAATCCGGTTGCGGATAGCTTCCGACCACCATCGTCGGCAGAAGCGTGCGCATTGCCCTAACCGATCCGCTCCGATGCGAGCTACTTCTTCGGCGTTATGTCGACTCGATCGTCGAGGCCCATCCCTTTGATCGAAGCCTCGAAACGATCCTGCATGCGCGCGTCGTCGTCGTTGAGCTCCCGCGTGTAGCAGCAATATTCCAACTGCAGCCCGTTGGGATCCTTGAAGTAGATCGATTTCGCCCAATCGTGATCCACAATTTCGCTGACCTTGACGCCCTTGGCAATCAGCTCGGCGCGCTTCTCCTCGAGGCCGGGAAGGCTGCCGGTCTCGAACGCGAAATGATAGAAGGCGCTCGGCACTCCCAATCCCCGGTTGATGCCGGCATCGTACTCCGCGGGCACCCCCGGAACTCCGCGCGCTTCCATGAAGGCGATGAGCTGGTCGCGCCCGGTGTCGAAAAAGATGTGCCGAATTCTCCCGCCCTCCTTTACCGTGATCGTGTCACAACGCACCGGCTTGAAGCCGAGCACGCCCTCGTAGAACTCGCGCGTCTTGTCGAGGTCCAGGGTTGAGAGCCCAATGTGAGAGAAACCCTTGTGCGACATCGTTAACTGCCTCCTGCCCGGATGATCCGCTTGTAACACTTGCGCCGCCTGCGCGTCGAGGTCGCCTTGCAAAGGCGGTCGGCGTGGAGGGCACGCGTCGATTGTTGTATTAGAGATTGACCCACCCTTCCGGTCCGTCGGAGGAAACGCATATGCCGCTACTCTGCGAAAAGACTGGCAATCTCGCGATCCTGACGCTGAGCCGCCCCGAGGCGCGCAATGCATGGTGCCCCGAATTCGTCGCCGGCTTTCGCGAACGTCTGCCGGAATTGGAAGAGGATCGCGATGTGCGCTGCGTGATCTTGACCGGCGACGACCGCGGTGGCGCGTTCAGCGCGGGCGCCGACCTCAAGAATCCCCGCACCCACACCGAAAATTCGATCGCCGACTTCCTTGACGATCTGCCGAAACGCCGCCGCTTCAGCCCCATCACCATGCTCACGGAGTTCTCGAAACCTGTCGTGGCGGCGGTGAACGGATACGCGATCGGCATCGGATGCATCCTGACGTTCTGTTGCGACCTCATCGTCGCGTCGGAACGCGCCGAATGGCGGCTGCCCCAGGTCGCTCTCGGCATCTTGCCGGCGCAGGGCGGCGCTATCCGCGCGGCGCGCTGGATCGGCAAGGGCCAGGCGATGCGCCTTACGATGGGATTTCCGCTTCGCGCCGAGGAGGCCTATCGAACCGGGCTCGCGCAATGGATAGTTCCGCACGGCGAGTTGATGGACCAGGCGAAGAAGGTGGCGGAACATGTGGCTTCGCTTTCTCCGCTGGCTGCTCGCGTCGCGAAAGAGTCGATCAACTCGGGGTACGACCTGCCGCTCGATGCCGCCGCGCACGCCGATCTCTATCGCTTCATGGCGCTGCAGCTCACCGAGGACAAGACCGAGGGGCATCGCGCATGGCGCGAACGCCGCAAGCCGATCTTCAAGGGGCGCTGATTCGCGCGGGCATGCCGCTATGTTTCGGGATGACGCTGGCTCCCGTTCTTTTCGCGAGCAAAGCCAACCTGTCCTCGCGATTCATCGGTTCCCACGGAACAAGCTTCTCCGCAAGCACATCCATTCTTCGAAAGAGCGTCAATGCGAAGAACAGCCCCATGAAATCCAGGTCGCGGAAGACCAGGGACCCGGACTCCCGCATCCTCTCGCGAATGCGCTCGAAATGAATCGGCATCTCGGTCCAGTGCATCCCGGCCCGATGATGATGGCAGAGATGGTATCCCTCGTTCATGAAGTTCACTTCATCAAACACGGTAGCCGTATGCGCGAAATAGTCCTCGGGATGCTCCGGGTCGTAGAAGGCGTGCTGGACCCACGCGATGATTCCCGTGATGAAGTTCATGCAGAGAAGAGGAATCAACACGAACAGCACTCCAATCCTCCAATCGTAGAGGAACACCGCCGCGAAGTAGGCGTAGTACTGCGCTAGCCCCCGCAACAGGCGTCTGCGGCTCTCTTCATCGCCGTTTGCCTTGAAGTAGGCGTATGGCGCAATTCCCAAAACGGTCCATGCATTCTTCGAGAGATACCAAAGGAAATCCAGCCGACTGGTCCGATCGAAGTCTCTGCATTCTGCCGTGTCGTTCGGTCCGCCGTTCTCTCGATGGTGCAGACGAACGTGGACTGTCCGATCCAGTTCCGGGACATTCCCGTATAAATAACCCAGGAAGAATTCGACGTAGCGGCCGAAGACCCCGGCGTACTGCCCTGAGAAGTAGCCCTCGCGCCGGTGAGCCTCCAGGTGCTTCACGCTGAACATTCTCACGAAGCGATCGAACTTGAGACCGTACAGGGAAATGTAGAAGGCTATCGCCAGCAGCAGTCGAGCTTTCCCCAGCACGAGCTGGATCAGGAAAATGGGAACGGCGCTGAGGCTGAGCGAGACCATCAGTCGCAATGCCGGAGTGTCTCGCGGATCTCGCAGAACCTCGTGCCCGAGCCGGCCGAGCAGCCGGTCGTACGCCCCGGAGATCGCTCGATACGCATCGCGTAACCGACGCACCCGCCCGAGCATCGAGATTACGCCGTAACACCCGAAAGAAAGCGCGGCCACGGGCGCAACCGCGATAGTGCTTGCCACCGCGATGATGAATCCGCCCCATCGATACAAATCGATGACGGCTGGCTCGCGGCCGGCGATCGCGGGATATCGAAGATCTGCGTTCAATCGAATCGAAAGACCTTGAGCACGTTGTCCCGCAAGTAGCCGCGCTTTGCAGCGTCGCTCAGCGGCACTTCCCAACCTTCGCGCGAGCATCGTTCCAGCGATAACAGCGGATGGTCGCTCGCCCACATCAGCTTGTCGGGCCCGCGCTTGTTGGCCAGTTGCCATAGCTCCGCAGGCACATGCCTGGGCGCCCAACCGGAAGTGATGAGGTAAAAGTTCCGATGCTTCTGCAGCATCGCGACGACCTCGCCCTGCCACGGATGACCCAGGTGGCATCCGACCACCGTGAGTTCGGGAAACGCCAGTAACACTTCGTCGAGCGCCATCGGATGCTGCGGCATCGCCGGCCGCAGCGGTCCCGGAACCCCGACGTTGATCTTGATCGGAATGCCGAGCTCGACGCACTTGGCGTAAACCGGAAAATAGCAGGCATGATTGGGCGGCAGGCCCACCAACGATGGCATGATCCAGCACGAGCGGAAGCCGAATTCCTTCACCGCGCGCTCGAGCCATCTAACCGTGCGCATCATGCCCGTCGGATCGATACCGAGGCAGCCGTGAAATCGCGCCGGGTGTTGTGAATGAATCTCCGCGAAGCGCGTGCAGAGCTTCTCGTAGGTTTCGTCGGAAATGTTCTGCCCCACCGAATAAGGACTCGGCGCCAGCCGCAGGGCCGCGGCGGTAAGGACTCCCTTTTCGACGCCGGCGGCATCCATGTCGCGCAGTAATTCGTCGAGCGTGAAACCAAACTTCACCGCATCGCCTGGTTTGAACCACTTGGCGATATTCGGATCGATCTTTTGTTCCTGGGTCTTGCGCGAAAGTTGCGGCAACTGGAGAAAGGCATCTACCAGCTTGTACTGTCCGGTCATCAATTTTCCCCGCGACTGCTAGCGCGGCAGCTTCAGGACCCGTTCGCCGATGATGTTTCGCTGGATCTCATTGCTCCCACCCGCGATCGTCCCTCCCCGCGAAGTCAGTGCGCGATCAAGCCACTTGCCGCCATCTATGGCAAATCGCTCCTTGCGATCAAGCTGCCCGTAAGCTCCCATCAATTCCATCGCGAACATCTGGATCTTGAGATTCAACTCCGTGCCGCAGATCTTGATAGTGCTGCTTTCGGGCCCCGGCGATTGTCCTTTGACCCGCCTCGTGATCCCGCGAAACGCGGTGTACTTGATAGCCTCGGCCTCGCATGCGAATGCGGCGATCTTCTGGCGCACGGCGCTGCTCTCCGAGGCGGGCCGGCCGTTGATTTGGACTCTCTTTGCGAGCCGCGCCAGATCGCGCACCACGTTGGGATAGTGCCGGCCTCCGACGCTGCGCTCGTAAGAGAGCGTCGTGGTTGCGACCCGCCATCCTTCATTCAGTTTGCCGACCAGGTTTTCTCGCGGAACCCGCACGTTGTCAAAAAACACCTGGTTGAAGCTGACCTCTCCGTTTATCTCCACCATCGGCCGAGTCGTGATGCCGGGAGTCTTCATGTCCACCAGGATGTAAGACAAGCCGCGGCTGCCGGGCTCGCTGCGATCGGTTCGGCACAGCAGGAACATCCAATCGACGCGATGCGCCTGTGAAGTCCAGATCTTCGAGCCGTTGACGACGAAGTAGTCGCCTTCCTGGTCCGCCGTAGTCTTCAAGGACGTCAGATCCGATCCGGCGTTCGGCTCCGAGTATCCCTGGCACCAGGTGTCCTCGCCGGAAAGTATCTTCGGGATGAAGCGCTGCTTCTGCGCCTCGGTCCCCCACTGGATGAGCGTGGGGCCGACCAGCGCGACACCGGCGCCGATATACGGAAGCTGCGCGTGAAAACGCGCCAGCTCTTCGTGGAAGACCATCGCGTGCATCACGGGCGCATCCCGGCCGCCGTACTCCCGCGGCCAGCTGATACCAACCCATCCGCCGGAGTGCAGCTTGCGATACCAGTCCTTGCGCGCCTGCCACTCTTCGTCATTGGCGACGGTGATAGTGTCGTAGGGCCGATGCTCCTGCTTGGGAGCATTGACCTCCAGCCACGCGCGGATTTCCTGGCGGAAGGATTCAGCCTCTGGCGGATACTTTAGATCCACGATTGCAAACCCCGTGCGCGCTCGCTCGCGATGCTCCCGCTCGTCATCCTCGCATCGCCGGTCGCTTTTTGCCAATGCGCTCGTGCGCCTGCGCGGCGTCTTTGCGGGAATCAGCTCGGGCGATCGTGAAGTGCGCGCTTGAGTGCGCTGTCGCGTTCAGCCTTGAATTGCTTCGACACCCTGGCCGACGGCGCGAACATATCGAATCCGTGAAACGCGCCGGGATAAACATGAAGCTCGGTAGGCACCCCCGCCTGGATGAGACGCTGCGCGTACTCGACATTTTCATCGACAAAGAGATCCAGCGCACCGACTGGAATATACGCCGGCGGCAGGTTGGTCAGATCTGTCGCTCGTGACGCAGCCGCATAGGGCGATACATCGGCCCCACCCCCGTCGCGGCCAAGGTAGGCCTTCCAACCGAGTCGGTTGCTCTCCCGATTCCAGACCCGCGGATCGGTAATCGCATGACTGGCGGGTGTCACGTTACGATCGTCGATCATCGGGTAGATGAGCAGTTGGAAAGCGACCGGCACTTCGCCGCGATCGCGGGCCAGCAACGCCAGCCCGGCACACAAGCCGCCTCCACCGCTGGCGCCTCCGATTGCGATGCGATCGACTCCTAGCTCTTCGGCATGGGAGAACAGCCACTTCAATCCCGCGTAGCAATCCTCGACCGGAATGGGAAACGGATGTTCCGGCGCCAGTCGGTAGTCAACCGAAACCGCCACGCACCCGATCCGCGTGACGAATTGCTTCATCAGTCGATCATCCTGCTCAATGTCGCCCATCACGTATCCGCCGCCATGAATCCATAACAGTGCCGGAAGCTTGTTCGGCTGATGGTCCGGCCGATATACGCGGATTCGTGCCGAACCATGCGGGCCGGTCACGGTTTCATCTTTGCTGGTTACGCCTTCGATAGCGGGCATATTCGCCAGCATCGTGGTCACCATTTTCTTCATCTTCACTCGCGCCGCCGGAATTTCACTCAGATCCAACGGACGATCGGTCGGCATCTTCTCCAATACGGCTCTCAGCTCAGGATCCAATTGGTCGACAAAGTTCATGGCCACGATTTCCCTCCGAGTTTACGGCGCGAAGCTTATCGCAGGATTGACGGAAGGTATAAGCGCCCGGCTCACGCGAGAGCACCTGACCGTATCGCGGACCGGTCGCGCATGCGTCTCGGCAGGGCTAGCTCACGCTACCGTTCGAATCGAAAATTGCGGATCCGGGCGGTGGTTCGCGCCGCTCCCCAATCGTTATGGAAAGACGCGGGGGCTGATGCGATCCAGTGGGCAGCGGGCGAAGTATGTAGAGATACGCTGAGTCACCCGTGGGATTGGTAGTTCGTAAGCTTCGACTAGTTGCGCGAAGCCGACCAGGAACCGCTGGCGCTCCCGCCATCGAAACTACAGGACCAACTCCCGCTGGCAGATGCGGCTCCCCCGGCGACGCATTTAAAGGAGCCGCCAAAGCTGCAGTCCGCGCCCGGCGACACTCCGCCGCTGACTCCGAAACTGCCGCCGGTTCCCGAAAGCGTGCCGCTGCCGGATGCAGGCTGCGAAACGTTAATTGTCTTGCCGCTGACGCTAAAGGCGACTCCACCGCTGACTGACTGACTCCCGGCGGACGTGACCGCCGTGCCCGAATAGCTGCCGCTGTAGCTGCCGTCGCATGCGGCCCCGGCAGGGGTTGATGTCGCGGTGGGGGTCGGTGTTTGTGTCCGGGTTGGCGTGGGCGTGGGCATGGTTGAATTCTTGATCTCTTCTGCCGCGGCATTCTGCGCGCCCGTCAGAACATCGACCACGCTACCCATCGCTCCCGTCAATGCACCGCTCCCACCAAGGGCGGCAAGCTGCCCATTAAGCGTGTTAACCGCCGGTCCGATAGCGGAGCCCAGTGTCGCTGCTTCCTGCTGGCTGGGCGTGTTAAAGATCATGCCTGACAGTGCCCAGACAGTCGCTGCGGTCAGCGCGGTGCCCATTGCTATCAGCACTCCTACCGGCACTGCTGCTCCCGCCAACACCGCGGTGCCGGCAACCAGCGCCATCGCCCCGAGCCCACCAACGTCGATCGCGATGATGTTCGCCGCAACCGCCTGCTTTGCTGCCAGGTAGAGATCCCCCATCGCACCGCCGCAATCGACACTGGTGGCGGCACAGTCCAGCACTTCGCTGACGGCGGTCCCGAAGGAGCTGGCAGCAGCTATGACAAAATCCGGGGCGACGCCGGCATCTATTTGCGCGGCAGCTATGTTCTGCACTGAATTATTTTCGGCCACCAACGCCGCCACCAGCATCCCGTCCGCCTGGGCCAAATCGCCCGCTGTCATCGTGAGCGCCCTACCGGACAGGGCGCCTACGTCGACGCTGGTCGCGCCCTCCGTAAGCGGTTCCAGAGTTGCTGCCAAAGAGTTCATGCCTTTGGCCAGATTGTTAATCGCCTGATCGTTGGCCGGCGTGTCAAAGGGAGTTCCCTTGATAAAGCTCAACTGGTCGGAGATGAAGATTGCCCCTGTCTGCAGATACGCCAGGGTGACCGCACCCGGCACGGCGATTGTGCTGGGTACCGCCGCGGCCATCACCTGGAAGTTGCTGATGGTGTTTGAGCTGATGCCGCCCTGCACAAGCTTGACGCTGACCGTGTCGTCGATCGAACTGCCGGAGCTGTTCAGGAAGGCCGGCACCCCTACGTTCAGTGAACTCGCACTCGTCACAGCGGCTGCAACTGGAAAGGATTGCCCGCTGTTATCGGTGAAGACCATCGAAGGCGAACCGTTCTGCTCGAAACCGCTGCCGGTTACCGTGAGCGTGGAATACGACTGCCCGGAACTGCCTCCCAACGAAGAAATCGATAGCGTAGGCGTCTGAGTCGCTGTCGGCGTTGCCGATTTGGTCGGGGTGGGTTTCGAGGTTTTGGTTGGTTTAGCGGTCGAGGTCTTGGTCGGCGTCGGAGTTTTCGTCGGCTTTGGCGTCGCGGTCTTCGTAGGCTTCGGCGTCTTGGTTGGTTTTGGAGTCGGAGTTTTCGTGGGTTTCGGAGTCTTGGTCGGCTTCGGCGTTTTGGCCAAAATGCCGACCGCTGATTGCGCAGTCTCCTGAACGGCTTGCGACTGCGAAATGGTGGCGCTGTCGTTTGCCTCAGCCGCTGTCAACGGTCCTGGCGGCACATAAAGCGCAACTAGGAAAATAAGAGCTTGGGAGAGATAGCGTCGGAGTGGCGGTCTCACTTCTGCTCCCTCGGCTAGAACCAGTCAGCCTGGATAACCAAGACTGGGCTATTCATTCTAATTTATGGTCAAGACTCGAAATTTACAACCGTCACTTTTCCAGTCGAGCTCAAACGTGCGATTTCATGCACGAATCACGGAACGGTCTTCTTCTCTTTCGCGGCCCGGCGCTCGCTTGCCAGTGGATGCATCACCCCGGCTCCCGCTGGCCACACTCCCGATGGGAATCGCGTCGCCAGCGAAATCTGCTGCGCATGCGCCGAGAGTCCGGCCCAGATTTCATATGGCATCGCGGGTTGGAAGTTCGCGTCTTCGTACCACGGCGCCATGTATTCAACATTGGGCATCGCCCTGATCTCGCGGCTCAGATTCGGCGTTCCGCCATGCCACGCGCGAGTGTCGCGGAAAATCGCAGCTCCAGCGGGCGCGCCGACGACCGTCGAGAGCCGCATCCACTCCGGCTCGTCCATCGGAGATGGTGGATGACCCGCATGCGCCTGGGTCCCGGGAATCTGGCGGATCGGGCCGTTCTCCCACGTCATGTCGGTCATCAAAAAATTGATCGTCACGACCGGTGGCGTGCGCTCGATTACTCGATGGAACCCTCGAATGTCCTGCTCTCCCGCGTTGGCGCCCGGCTCAATACCGAGTCGCCGCGCCTGCTCGATGCGCGCGGGCGGCATCTGGAAATGCTCCCTGTCTCCATCCGTGTGCAGCGCCTGATACTCGATCGCGCCCGGCAGGCAAAGATCGCCTCCGGCACCCAGAACTTTATAGTCGGTCCCGCCGAAGATGCGGGTGAGTATCGGAGTCGTGGTCGGCAGATCGATCATCGAGGCCCACACCGGGTCGTGCAGCAAATGCCGCGATGCGGACGCGGTTCCGTAGCTGTAGCGGTGAGGTAACCGGTACGACTCGGTTAAATACTTGCGCCCGCCCACACCGGGAATCTGCAGAATCTTCTTGAGAACCGCGGCGCTTGCGGAACGGAATGTTTCAAGTTGTCCGCTGTTCAGAACATCTCTCACCACCACGAAGCCGTCACGGAAGAAGATCCGCACTGCCCTTTCGACTTCGTGCGGTTCAAGAATTTCCAGACCCTGGATTCCGTTGTGGGCGCGCAGATGCTCACGCAATGCGTGCACTTCCGGATCGTCGTAGACCCTGCGCTTCGGAGCCCGGGGATCCGCCGCGCTGAAACCCTTCTCGCGTACGAACGGCCGGCCCGCATCGTCCACCGTCTCGTTGGGCAAGGTCAGCGCGCACCAGCCCACCTCCGTCTCACCGTGGACCTTGATGTGCTCAAGCTCGCCCATCTGCGGGGTGCGCAACTGCGCCGTCATCCGCCCCGAGGATCTCAATCATATCGGCCTTGCCGGCTGCGCGCCGCGTCCGTTCCGCAGCTGCTCAAATCCCCCATAAACAAAGACCGGATCGTCTAGGTCAATGGCCGGCAGAATGTCCTTTTCCCGCCAATAGTCCTGCGTATGTTGCCATTCCGGCTTGTTGCCGCGTTTGGGCAGCAGGTCCATCGCACGCATGAGATAGCCCGGATTGAAATTCTCGGGATCGATCCAGGGTAACAACGGCATGTCCTGGTCCTCCGGCCTGAGCGCCGGCGCGACTTTCCTCGCCCCGATCGATTTCATGTGGTTGAGCAGGCGGCACACGAAGTCGGCAATCAGGTCGACCCTCAGTGTCCAGCTCGCCCGGAAGTATCCGAACACCCAAACCAGGTTTGGCACGCCCGTAAACATCATGCCGCGATAGGTAACCGTGTCCGAAAACACCAGCGGCTTGCCGTCGATCACGAAGGCGATATCTCCAAGCACGTTCAGGTTGAAACCGGTGGCCGTGACGATGATGTCGGCCTCGAGCAGCTTGCCCGACTTGAGGAGAATTCCTGCCTCCGTGAAGCGGTCTATCTCGTCTGTCACGACCGAGGCCTTGCCGGCGGCGATCCCCCTGAACAGGTCCCCATCCGGTACAAATGCTATCCGCTGCTGCCACGGCCTGTAGCGCGGAGTGAAGTTCTTCTCCACTTCGTCGGGGCTGAGATAGGCGCGAACTCCCGCCAGCAGCTCCTGCTTCACGGCTTCCGGCTCGGTGAATGAACGGCGCGTGAAGACCGCCTGGTCGTGCAGGATCTTGCGGCGCACGATTTCATGGATCCAGGATTCGTCGATCTGCAGATCGCGCAGTGTATTCGCCAGCTCGTTCTCGTTGAGCGCTGGAATGAAATAGGTCGGCGAACGTTGCAGCACCGTGATGTGGCGGGCGTCACCGGCCATCGCCGGGACGATCGTCGCCGCGGTCGCGCCCGAGCCAATCACGATCACGTTCTTGTCCTTGTAGTCGAGATCTTCCGGCCAGGTCTGCGGATGCACGATTCGGCCCTTGAACTTGTCCATCCCCGGCCACTCGGGCGTGTAACCCTTCGAGTGCCGATAGTATCCCTGGCACATCCAGAGAAAGTTTGCCGTGAAATGCGCCGTCTTCCCGCTGTCCGTCTGAACGGCCTCGATCGTCCAGAGATTGTCGCTGCTCGACCATTGCGCCGAAATGATCTTGTGGCGATAGCGGATATGTCGGCCGAGGTCGTTCTCCTCGATGACTTCGCCCAGGTAGGCGCGGATTTCCGCCGCCGTCGCGATCGGCGCTCCGATCCACGGCTTGAACCGGTAGCCGAAGGTATAAAGATCGCTGTCCGACCGAATTCCCGGATAACGATGAGTTAGCCACGTGCCGCCAAAGCTCTCTTGCGTCTCGAGGATCACGAAGCTGGTACCCGGACACTGCTTGGTGAGGTGATATGCACCTCCGATCCCGGAGATCCCCGCTCCTACCACGACGACATCGAAATGCTCGGTTTTGCCGACTGCGCCGTTCCCCGGAGTCGCTTTGCGCTGGGCCGGCTTCCCGTCTTCGATCTGGGTGTCCATAGCTTAACCTCTCGCTCGTTCCTCACCTTTGGCGATTTAGCAAAGTCGCCTGCAAGAACACTTGTAGCGAAGCCGGGCGCATTTGTCGTGCCAAGTAAAGGATGAATAAACCGGTCTGTTCGCGTAAATCTCCGCCGCCAAAGGAAACATTGGAGCGCAACTGTCTCGATAGGCGTCAGGAAATTCGCGGACCTGGCCCGGGTCTTGTCGGGTTCAGCACCTGTGCACGCGCACAAAACGCCCTGGCCTGCGTCTATGCTCTACCTGACCTCTGGCGAGAAACGGCGCGTTACAGAGGTCCGCCGGGGACAAGAGTCACTGGCTCCAATTTGGGTCGGCTGTCGGATCGAGCGGTAGCCCTCCTGCTTGAGCCCCGCCGGAGTTTTGATCGCCGGATTGTTGACTGGCCTGCGGTGCTGCCTCGCACTCGCTGCTGCTGCCATGGTTCGCGGCGACGCATTGGACGTAGCTCGCTCGCGATTGCTCGAGCTTCTGCTCCGTGTCGGACTCCATGGAGGCCACGCAGCCCCACACGGCCGTGCCGGCCAGGAACACCATCGACACCATTAGCTTCCGATTCATCTCCTGTCCCACGCAGACGAGACGAGGGCTCCGTTAGTATGACGAGCCCGGCTCCCGATCGGTTTCCCGGTGACAATTCGGCAAAGGTAGCCGTCTTTTGCCCGACGAGAAAATCGGAAGGCCCCCACACCGAATATTATGCCACTCGGTCGGCTGGAGCAGATGCGCGGCAATCGCTGAATTCAAGGGCCTGGCCTCGCGCGCCGCCCGGGAGTGTCGCCGACCCGCTCCAACAGGATAAACTCTCGCGACATCGGAAAGGAGAGCAGCATGGATGTTATCGAAGCAATGGAAACGTGCAGCGCGGCGCGCTACCTGAAACCGGATCCGGTCCCGCAAGATCTCATCGAGCGCGTTATCTACGCTGCTACCCGCGCATCGAGTCCCGGCAACAGCCAGGCATGGGATTTCATCGTCGTTCGCGATCGCGAGCTCAAGCAGAAAATTCGCGATCTCATAGCGCCCCGATTCCAGGCGATGCGCGCGAGCGCGCCTGCCGGCGGCCAGGTCACCAATAAAATGCTCGCCGGCGCGACACACCTCGCGGATTCCTTGCACGAAGTCCCGGCCATCATCCTGGTTTGCGGCCCCGTCGCTTACCCACCCAACGCCCCGCGGGAACAATTCGTATGGTCGGCTCTATACCCAGCGGCGCAAAACCTGATCGTGGCCGCCCGCTCGCTCGGTTTGGGAACGACTTTCACCACCTTTCACATGTTCATCGAATCCGAACTGCGCGACCTGCTCGGAATTCCCGGGGAAGTGCGATTCGGCGTGATGATTCCCATCGGATGGCCACGCGACGAGTTCGTCAAGGTCAAGCGGAAGCCGATTGCCAAGGTCATTCATTGGGACAGATGGAGCGACTAGTAGCCGTCGCGCCCGCACGGACGACGGGAACTCACGTCTGAACAAGAAGTGATAAGAGAGCCCGACGTGTCGGGCTCTCTCAGATCGAACTCGCGTTATTCGGATACGGCCTCGCCCGACCCGCCAAACTCCTTGGGGAAATCTCTCAGCTTCGGCAACCCGTCCTTCATCGGCAGAACCGTCTCCGCATAGTTCACGTGCACCGCAGGCACGAACTTCAACGTCGGCAGCGTCGCTGCGAACACATCCACCATTCCCAGCGGCGGATGATTCGTCATCAGGTGACCGCCGCATTTCTTGCAGTATTGCCGATGGCTCAGCTCGGTTTTCTTGAACGTGGCGATATTTTCGGCGCCCGCGCTTACCTTGACGTTCTCCGGCTTCCACAGGCTGAACGCGTTGACCGGGCCGCCCGACCACGATCGGCACGATCGGCAATGGCAATATCCCATCGCCTCCGGCTGACCCGAAACCTCGAGCTTCACCGCGCCGCAGAAACATTCGCCCTTGTGTGATGTGGCCACTTTTCTCGCTCCTTACCGGACACGCTGATGGCAGATGAGGCAGTTCTGGTGCGAACTCGTCTCTGCCAATAAATTCCCTGATAAGCAGGCAAAAATAAAGGGGATTTCCTCATTTTCGGTGCTGTTTTGCTCCCGTTGGTGACAGAAAACCATATGTCCTTCCTCGCTTTTTGCGGGTAATTCCCTAGTTAAGCGAACAGGGAATTTTAAACGCGGAACAGGGAATTAAATCGCATATCTGGGAACTTCTTTCGCGCAACAGGGAGCTCGCAAAGAAAAGAGAAGCCCTGCAGAACACCCGGGGCCCTTAAACCGAAGATTCAGTCCTTTATGAGAGGACCACAGGATAGCAGAAGCCTGGATAGTAACGTGAGCATCCGCGTTGCGGGTATTACACGCCCGGTCTCTTGGTCAATAGTAGATCGAGTTTTCGGTAGGGACAGGCACGCTCGCCCGGGCGATCGACTTGAGCGGATTTCGATGGCGCGATATCGTCGCTGAGCTCTCGACCGCCAAAAAGACCTGAACACTATCTTTTGTTTCTGTGCCCCGATGGCTCGCTGGATAACCGCCCCGGTCAATGTCCCGGCGTTCGTATTTTTGCGCAACGAGGAAAACACTTGTCGCTCGTACTAGTCTCGAAGGAGATCTCCAATGTTTCAAGTCCAGCCCTTGGATGCTGACGTACCGATTTTCAATCAACTTCAGACCGAACAGTCACCCGTCATTCTTGTCAACGTCTTACGCGTCGCTGAGGCGGATATACCAGCGATGCTGAAGGCGTGGACGCAGGACGGAGAATGGATGAAACGGCAAGCGGGTTTCATTTCCACTCAGCTTCATCAGGGAATTGGCGGTAGCACCGTGTTTCTCAACTACGCGGTATGGGAGTCGGTGGCTCATTATCGCGCGGCTTTCAACGACCCCGAGTTCAGGGCGGCGGTGGAGCGCTATCCCTCTTCCGTGATCGTCTCACCGCATCTGTTCAAACGGCTTTCGATCCCAAATTTATGCGTGGGTCCTTAGCAAACTTGCCAACTGGGCACGAGCGAGACTTCGAAAGCTGGCGCGGGAGGCGCTAACACCCCAACTGGGACCGCCAAATCAGCGGACAGAGAGAATCGTCCGCACAAGGCCGTATCAGCTTATGCCATGCATTCTCCAGTCCCGTTGAGGTAGGGAAAATAGCGGCATCGGCGCTATTAGTTCGCTGTCGACGGAGAATCGCCGGAAATCGAGACTCAATGGCGGAGAGGGAGGGATTCGAACCCTCGGTCCCGGTTACCCAGGACGCCAGATTAGCAATCTGGTGCCTTCGACCACTCGGCCACCTCTCCGCATCAAGATGGGTGGAACGGTCGACTCGCAGCCGACCAAGATATCAGGTTCCGCAATCGCGAGAAAAAGGCTTCAGCCCCCGCCACGGAAACCGATCCAATCGAGCAGAGACCTCACGCGATCCTCGGTAGTCAAGTCTCCCTCGAGCCGGATGTACCGGCACGGTAGCGATGTCATCCACTTTTCGTGAAGCGCGAGGCTGCGCATGCTCTCGTCTGCCCGGTCGTACTTCGATGCCCATTCGATGAATTCCAGATGATGCATCCGCAGCGCCCCACCCTCCTCGATCGCGTTGCCGTGGCGCTGGCGCTCGCGCGCCGCGATGCGCGCCATCCGGACGTCGTGCGGGATGTACAAGAAGACCGCAAGCTCGAACCGCTCGATAAAGATGTCGCCCCATCCGCAGAGCGAGCCTGACAGCACCCACCGCGGATGGCCATCGAGCGCCCCGGCAAGCATCGCCTGGCGCATCGGAACCGCCCGGATTTCCTGAAATGGAGGCTCGGTCGGCTCCCAGAAGAATGTGTCGGTGTCGAGATGCGTATGCCCAAACCGCTCGCTGATCGCGGCAGCCATCGTGGTCGAGCCTGATCCCGATGCGCCGAAGATATGAATTCGGTCAGGGATGGAGACTTTCATTTGCTCGCGACTGTTGTCTGCCCTTCAGTGTTTGAGCCGTGATAAAGGGGAACATGAACACCCGGCCAAAGCGACTCCCCTTCATCATTTCCGCCGCCTCAGTCCCGGAAAGACACCACCGCTACCCCAATAGCAACGAAAACACGGGGCACACGCGCGGCATCGGCGCGGCTGCGGGTCTCCGCAAGATCGGCGTCAACCTGGTGCGATTGCTTCCGGGCGAGCGCAGTTCATGGCCTCACGCCGAAGAAAAGGAAGAAGAGTTCGTTTACGTTCTGGAGGGCAACGTCGATGCGTGGATCGATGGGACGACTCACCCGATGAAGCCCGGCGACCTTGCCGCATTTCCCTCCGCCACCGGCATCTCCCACTGCTTCATCAACAACACCCGGCGCAAGGTGTTGTTGATGGTCGGGGGCGAAGCTTCACGACCTGACAACCGCATCTACTATCCGCTCCATCCTCAGCGCCGGAACGATCTGCCGCCGAGCGAATGGTGGCACGATGTTCCGCAACACCAGATGGGCCCGCACGATGGGATGTCCGACGCTCTCCGCCGTCGGGCAACCAATTCAGCCCTACGTCCTCGCCAGGCCAGGAAAAAATGACCGCCGGTGCGATGAGTACCAAACTCATGGTGTTCGATCTCGATGGCGAGGATTAGCCGGAGACCACCGAGAGTCCTCTTCCCACCACGGCGCACCTCGAATAAAGGGGTCTTATGCCGAAAATCTGGCCGGTACATTACGCGTTGGGTGTTGCCGGGGTTGCTGTCATCCGAAACTGGATGAATGGAGATGAGACCGCGGAAGAATGCGCCGCGGAACTCCGCTCTCTCGCGAATCGATTCAGTGAGGATCCATCGCTAAAGTTCCAGCTCGACATCCCAAACATGGACGTGGAGAGCGGCTATCGGCTCTGGGCCGACACTTATGACGACCTTCACAATCCGCTGATCGCCATCGAGGAGCCGATCATTCGCCGGTTGATTGATCCGATTTCACCCGGCCGGGCTCTCGATGCCGCGTGCGGGACCGGTCGCTATGCGCGCTACCTGGTTCAGCGTGGACACCGCGTCTCGGCAGTCGATATGTCGGCCGAGATGATCGAAAAGGCGCGCGCCAACGCGCCCGGAGTGGAGTTCAAGCTGGGCGGCCTCGAGGCCTTGCCATTCCCCGACCTGCACTTCGATCTGATCATGTGCGGGCTTGCATTGACTCACCTTCCTGAAATATCGAAGGCAATTTCGGAGATCGCCCGAGTGTTGAGGACCGGCGGCACCGCGGTCATCGCGGACCATCATCCGATGGCCGGTCTTCTGGGCGGCAGCGCGATCTTCCAGGACAAGCAACGCTTCTACCGGAATGTGAAGAGTTACGTTCATCCGCATTCTGAATATATCTCAGCCTTCGTCGATGCAGGTCTCGAGATTCGGGAATGCTACGAGCCATGCATGACAGAAGAGCTCGCTTCCAGGGGCCCCCTGTTCGCGATGTCTCCGAACGCCTTCCGGCGGGGCACAGTGGGTTTGCCAGTTGCCCTCATCTGGCGCGTGGTTCGCCGATCGTAAGCCGTTCATGTCCCGCCCTTGGAAGACGGGAACCAACTGTGGGCATGACCGGCCTACCGGTCGACTATCGCCACCCGCTCCAGATGGCGCGGCGCTGTCGGATTATCGGCGACCACCCGATGCTGCGTGCATCGGTTGTCCCACATCGCGACCGACCCTGCGCGCCATCGAAACCGGCAGCTGAAGTCGGGATTCTGAACGTGTCGGAACAAGAACTGGAGCAGGGTTGCGCTCTCCGCCGGATGCATACCCTTGATGGATGAAGTGAAGTGAAAGTTGACGTAAAGGGCTTTGCGCCCGGTTTCCGGATGGACGCGCACCACCGGATGGTCCGCCGAGACCATCTTGAGCCCATTCTCGCCCGAGATGTCTTCCTTTCGATAAGCGGCCACTGCGAACGCGCGGCCGGTATCGGGAATCGCAACCAGATCCGAGATCATCCGCTGCATATGGTCTGACAGCGCGTCATAGGCCGCATACATGCTCGCCCACATCGTGTCTCCGCCGAACTCTGGCGCGACGATGCATCGAAGAATCGATGCGATCGGCGGTGCCGCAAGGAAAGTCGCGTCCGTATGCCATACGCCGGCGACGAACGGTTTGTGCTCGTCGCTTTTGAACTCGATTATCTCCGGATGCCCTTCTTCCTTGAGCTCCTGCTGAAACGGATGAATGTGCAACTGGCCGAAGCAACGCCCAAACGCTTTGTGTTCATCGCGTGAGAGGTTTTGATCGCGGAAAAACAGAACCTGGTGCTCGAGGAACGCGGCGCGGACTTCCGCCAGGGTCGCGTCGTTCAGTTCCGCCAGATTGACCCCCTCGACCTCGGCCCCCAAAGCTCCTGCGACTCGATTCACCGCGAGGTGATCCCGGGTTTTCATCGGGATTCCTCCCCGTGAAGATTGCCGGCCGGTGAATCCCCAAGCGCCAACGCCTCAAACGGCGCATCCATATGTAACCGCACGATCCGTGTTCCGTCTTCGATCTGGAAGCTGGTTGTTTTGACGAATCCACGGCTTGTGAGAAAGGCGATGAGGCCCGCGTCAGCTTCGTATTCCTGCAACCAGGCGCGACGGGCGCCGGCGCTGATGAGCGATTCCCGAAGTCTGGCGAGCAGCCGGGTGCCCAGCGTCCTCCGCGAAGCCGGCTCCACTACCATGAACAGTCGGAATTGGCCGGCTGCCTCGGCGCTGCCGTGCATCCAGATTGGAGGATGCTCCGCGCAGGCGTAGCCGACGATTCGTTTGCCCAGGGTTGCAACAAATTGTCGTTGCTCGCCGTGCAATTGCGGGAAGGCTTTCCGGTTGTCCAGCCATTCCTTGACTCCCGGCGCCATCGGCATTTCCACCAACGACGCATCGCCGAGGCTCTCGATTGCGGACCATTCTTCGTCGCGCAGAGACGTGCCGGAAGCGGTCGACCGCAGGATGGTGTTGGCGGCGGCGATCAAGTCGGGCCAGTTGCGATAGCCATACTCGTGCGCCAGGGCTCGCTGGACAACACCCAGGCTGATGCCGTCCTGCTTCGCACGACGCTTGGCCTCTTTGCGGAGAAACTCCTCCGATGCTTTTGCCGGAAGTGTACGCGATGGAATCTTGTTCGCAGACATAACCCTTCCCTCACGCCCGATGTCCGCTAACGGGCAGAAGAGTTACGCGAAAGAGACTCAGGCTTGGTGGGCTCGGCCCTCTCCGCGGACGGGTAGCCGCCTGCTCGGCTTTAAAGACAGTAGCAATCCGCAAATTGCCGGACAACAATTCGGCCACAATCAGTCATTGGTCCTCTGATGGGCGGGCGCCTTTCCTCCGCAATCGCGCCCTCAAATTTCGCACTCCAGGTGAATGTCTTCGGGCTCAAGCTCGAATAGCTCCGGATCCGGCTCTGTCGCCACTACGCAGCCCAGGCGAGTGTAAAAGTCGACCGTGTTCTCTGACGGAGTCGCGGAAACGTAGAGCCGCCTACCGCCTCGCTTTCGTGCGGTGGTCCTGGCCAGTTCAAAAAGCCTCGCGCCCAGGCCCCGGCCTCTATATGCATGGCTCACGTGCAGGAATTTTAATTGCAGACGACCATCGCCGATAACCCTGCTCTCAAGCACGGCTACGCCAACCAGTTGCGCACCATCGAAGGCGCCATTAAACCATCCGCCGTGATCGAAACAGTCAAGCAGGATCGGCGTGTATTTCTCCGCTTCGCCCGGCGGCCAACCGGAAACCTCGATGTGCTCTCGTCGAAGCACCAGCGCTCCGCCTTCAAGATGATAGATACCCTCGATCACCTCGCTGCGATCTATACTCCACACTTCCGCGATCTCTCGCCGCGTCAGCTCCCTCATCTCAATCATGGAATGCCGACCGCCGCGTTAGTTCTGCCGGGCTGTTCCGCCGACACGCTTGGCCATGAAAATGTCCGGTTTGCCGAAGCCGTTCGCGTCGGGGATTATTCCCACGATTGCGTAGCCCAGCTTCTGATAGAACTCGTACTGATGCCGACGAAGGTTTCTGATGTTCCGCACGTGCGTCCAGACATCGGGATAGAGATCAACGCCCGCCAATGACGTCTGGCTCGTCTCGTCGTCGGCGCCCAGGTAAATGGTGATTCCTCCGCGCGCGGCGATATGCTGCTCCAGATCCTTCACCAGCGCCCGTCCGATTCCCCGCAGCTGCCGGTCCGGTCTGACGACCAGCGGATGCAATTCCCACGCATGCCCGCCGTAGTTCCGGGTGCCGCCGATCCATCCCACGGCCTCACCGCTATCGTTATCGATAGCCACCCGGCTCACTCGGTCCGCGATGAACCAATCGCGCACTTCCGCAATCGCGGTCGCGAGGTCCGGATATGCCCCCGGCGCATTTTCCCGAAAGCCGTCCACCAGCATCGCACCGATTGCTCGAATGCGCTCCTCGTCGCCGGAACCGAGATCGATGATTCGAATCTTCACGACGCGATGAACTCGCGCAAAATCCGCAACGCTACTTCCGGTTGATCGCTTACCACCGAGTGTCCCGCGGCGGCAACACGCTCGAAGCGTACCAGGTGCTCCCGCATCATCGAGGCTATCTCCTCCGCTGCCTCGACCGGGCAAGCGGGATCGTCCTCGCCAGACAAAATCTGCGTCGGGCAACGAATCTCGCCAAGCCGCGGCCTCAAGTCAATCGTGCGCAGCTCGCCTGCGAGCAGGCGCATCGTCATCTCCCCGTTCGCGAGCATCCGCATCTGCTTGCTCGGATCTTCCCGCTTGCGCGTATACAGCGGCAGGCAGTGCTCCGCGTACCGCGTGCTGTTCTTCAGGTTCGGAGTTTTGAAAAAATTCCTGGCGGCCTCGTATGCTTTTGACCCCCCCAGTCTCCTGAACACTTCCAGCGAGGCTTCCGGATGCGGCCGCGCCTCGGTCCCGTAGAGCACAAGCTTGCTCACGGCGTCGGAATAGCGCGCCCCATAGGCGATAGCGACGAACCCGCCGTACGAATGCCCCAGTACGATTGGCTTCTTGATTTCGAGCGCGTCGCGGAGCGCGTGAATGTCTTCCGCAAAACTGTCGACATTCCATCGCGCCGGATCACACCGATCGCTGCGGCCGGTACTGCGCAAGTCGGGAAAGACGAGCTGCGCGACATCCGCGAGCGGCAACAATTCCTCCTTGAGATAGGAATGATCTCCGCCGGGACCGCCATGAAGCGCGACCACGGTCGGCCGCTCGACCATCCGCGGCCCATCAGGTACCAGCTTCGCGCCGACTACATCGAAGAACAGCCGCCCGCCGTTGATTTCGATTCGCATCGCGAGTCGCGCAGCCTACTCTCGTCGTTTCATTTCTGCCGCCGGCGCGCTCGCGCCTTCGAAGACTTGCCCCTCTCGCGTTTGGCCGGCTTGCGCGATGCCGCCGCGCGGGTCGCCTTGCGCCATAGTTCGCGCGATGCCTTGCGCGCCCCTTCGGCCATCGACGCGAGCTTGGCCCACGTTATGGCGGGATCGACCACCACGAAGCCTGCGAACGTGGAAAATCCGCAGTCGCTACCCGCCATTACGTTCTCGCGTCCCACCACCTTCGCGAGCCGTACGATGCGCTCGGCGATCAGGTCGGGATGCTCGATAAAATTGCACGACGAATCGAGTACCCCAGGGATCAGCGCCTTTCCCCCGAGCTTGATGCCCTCCCATACTCTCCACTCATGCTCGTGCCGGGGATTCGACCCCTCGAACGAAATTGCTCCGACATTGGCCTTCAGAACCACATCGACGATGTCCTTAAGCGGCACATCGCGATGATGCGGACCCTCGTAGTTGCCCCAGCACAGATGAAGCCGCACCGAATCGGCCGGGATGCCTGCGAGGGCGTGATTCAACGCCTCCACGTGCAGCGCAGCCTTCTTGCGGAATTGCGCCACCGACAGATCGTTGAACTGAATATGACGGCCCATCGCGAGGTCCGGGCAATCAACCTGCAGCAGAAGCCCAGCATCGTGAATCGCCCGGTATTCCGTTTTCATCGCGTCCGCAAGCGCCGCCAGGTACGCGTCGTGGCTGCCGTAATGATGATCAGGCAGAAAGAGCGAGATGACACCCGGCGAGGCTGCGCTCATGAAGACTTCCTCCGCCTTCACGCCCGCTGCCGCTTTCTTGAGGTTCGCAATATCCAGGTCCAGATCGCGCGTGCCTTGGTATGAAATCGGTCCCGTACAGGCCGGTGTCTTGAGAACTGCTGCCACGCTTGGAAACAGGCGCGCGGCATACTCTGGAAAATCCTGAAGATCGCCCAGCTGAGTTCCGCCGCTCCCAAGGCCGATGCTCTCGCCGCCAAAACCGGTCATCCGGTCCTTGATGTAGTTCGAGTAACCCGGCTTGCTCATCTCGCCATCGTTGATGATGTCAACGCCGGCCTCGGCCTGCTGGTGGACGATCGAATCGACCGCACTGCGAATGCTCGAATTCAGCGCATCGCGATCGACAGCCTCACCCGCTTCCTTGGCCGTAATCATTCCGAGAAGTTCTTTCGGGCGCGGCAGGCTGCCGGTGTGAGTCGTGAGAATTCGCCGAGTGCTGCGCTTCATCTAGCGGGCCTCCTTCCATGTTGACGCTGCCACGTGGAATCTAAATCAGACCTGACGAATTAACCACCCACGCATCTGCGCCATGTCGTATCCCGATACAGCCCTCGCGTCATGCTAAGCTGTGAGGATGCCCTTTGGCGCCGCCACAATCGTGCTCATCCTGTGCGCGTTGTTCGTGTGCGGGCCCGTGCGTGCCGCAACCACTCCTCCACCTTCGGACTTTGCCGGTGTCCCGCTCGGCACCTCTTTGGGCGATCTCAAGCATCAGCATCCCGAAGTGGCGCGCAACCCCGACAGCGATCGCCAGTTCCAGGTCTACCAGACCCTCGCGCTCAAGGGCCTCGACTCCAAAAGCCCGGTCGCCTTCAGTATCTACAAGGGCCGCGTGGTGGGGGGACAGGTGATGCTCGATTCGAACAACGCGCGCGAGTGGTACGACTCGATGGTCGATAAGTACGGCAAGCCCGATAGCTGCACCTATTGCACCGACCCCGAGCTGGTCAGCGCCAATTGGATGTGGGGAAACGGGGTGCGGCTGCACATCGGCGGTGAGATGCTGACTCTCCTCACCGAGGAAGGCGCTACTCAGCGCCAGGCATGGCTGGAACGGGACAGTGCGGCGGCAGACAACGGTGACGAGGAAAGCGACCTCGGCGAAACCTCGCACCCCGTCGTCCATGCGAAGGCAACGATCAAGAAGAAGAAATCAGCCAAGGCGACCGCATCGGCCAATCAGGCTCCTCCCACCAAGTGGGACATCTACTACGCGAACGCGAAGGCTCGCTTCGGGCGCATCATGGGCTGGTCCAAGTAAGCGGTACCGCCCCGCGGGCTAGATCGTCATTGCGACCAGCCCGACGATTCCACCCACGAGAATCAGCCACGCCGAGTTGAGGCGCGTGAACAAAAGGATCGCGGTCGCTGCAATCCCGAGAATCGCGGTCGTCGGATCTACTATCGCCGCGCGGCCGAGCTGAAGCGTCACCGCCGCCATCAGTGACAACGCGCCCGCATTGACGCCGTCGAGAAAAGCCCCGGCTACCCGGGATCGCCGGATGCGCGGCAGGATCGGCCGACTCGCCGCCACGAATATGAATGAAGGAACGAAGATGCCGACCGTCGCCACCAGTCCGCCGCGCACACCTCCGAGCAGGTAACCGATGAACGTGGCAGTGGTGAATACCGGCCCCGGCGTTACCTGACCAATCGCAACCGCATCGAGCAGTTGCGATCGCGTCAGCCAATGCAGCCGCGCCACCAGGTCCGCATCCAGAAATGCCAGCAACACGTAGCCGCTGCCATACAGCACCGCGCCCACCTTCAGGAAAAACAGAAACAGACCCATCACGCTAAATGGCGCCGCGACTGCTGCCGCCAACGTGACCTTCGATAGGGGAAGTGTCCGCAGGCGCGCGAATAACAGGCCGGCGCTTTCAGGAGCTCGCGATTTGCGATCGTCCATCAACACGACCAGCGCCGCCGGCACGCCCGCACCGAACAGAACCAACAACGTGTTGATTCCGGTCAGCGCCGCAACCAGCGCCGCGATGGCGATCATCGCGAGCAGCCGCGTCTTGATCGCGACCGGGCCCAGCCGCCAGAGCGCCTGGATCACGATCGCGATCATGATCGGCTTGATGCCGTACATGATGCTCTGCACCTGCGGCATCGAACCGAACCTGACATAGGCCCACGCCGCCCCCATCACGATCCCAACCGCCGGCCCGATAAAGCACGCGCCCCCGACGACCAGCCCCTTCCATCCGCCCCGCTGATGGCCGATATGAATCGCCATCTCGGTCGAATTTGGCCCGGGAATCAGGTTGGTGGCTCCCAGCATGTCGAGAAATTCGGCGTGCGACACCCAATGTCGCCGCCGCACGAACTCCTCCTCCATCATCGCGATGTGCGCGGCCGGACCGCCAAACGCCGTCGTGCCGAGGCGCAGAAAGGAGGTGGCGATTTCGCCGAGAGATGCCGGCGGCGTCTCGGCGCTCACCATGGAAGATTGTTCATCAGCCACGTTTTGGTGTTTCCTCTTCCGTTGCGAAGACCGGCCACATTCTATGACAATCGGATTACCCCAATGCGACCTCAGGCTCGACGATCGTACCGGATTTGCCCCTGTCATTAGGCAGCGATGCGCCAAAGCCGAAGCATCATCTTCATCCGCCTCGCCGTTGGCTTGATCTTCTTGACTCAAGGGATTCTCAAGTACATCGACCCGCACATGGGCGTGCTACGATTCACGCGCATCGGATTCCCGATGCCGACACTCACCGCGCACTTTGTCGGCGCCTTCGAAATCGTATGCGGCCTGCTGGTCCTCGTTGGCTTGCTCACGAGGCTCGCCAGCCTGCCGCTGCTGGTTATCATCCTCACCGCCATCGCGACCACCAAGATTCCCGAGCTGTTCCGCCCCGACCAGGGCTTCTGGTTCATGGTCAGCGATGCGCGGACGGATTTCGCAATGACGATGTGCCTGCTGTTCCTGGTTGCCGGCGGTGGCGGATCCTGGTCATTCGACGAGTGGTTGCGATCGCGCAACCCTTCTTCGCGCTTACGCTGAATCGATGACCCTCATTTCCGGCGGATCGCACGACCTCGAGCTAGTCGCCGCGGTGACCATCTTCGCGGTCACTTATTTCGCCGTCGCGATCGGACGTCTCCCAGGCCTTCGCGTCGATCGCGCGGGAGCTGCCTTCGTCGGCGCCGGCCTGATGGTTGCGGTAGGCGTCTTGCCCCTGGGTGCCGCGTACAGAGCCATCGACCTGGACACCATTACGCTGCTGCTCGGCGTGATGATCGTGGTCGCCAACCTCGAGCTGTCGGGGTTTCTCGGCTTGGCGAGCGGATGGATCGTCGATCGCGCCCGCCATCCGCTGACTCTGCTATGCGCAGTCGTCATCGTAACCGGAGTCCTCTCCGCATTCCTGGTCAACGATGCGATCTGCCTGGCGATTACTCCCCTGGTACTCGACATCGCGATCAATTCTCGCCGTAACCCCGTCCCGTACGCGCTGGCAATCGCGATGGCATCCAATGTCGGCAGCACCGCGACCATCACCGGCAATCCACAAAACATCATCATCGGAAGCCTCTCGCATATTTCGTACGGGAAGTTCGCGGCGGCCCTCTCTCCGGTCGCCGCACTCGGGCTCGCCTTGACGATTGTTCTGATCGCGTTCACCTACCGAACTGAATTCCGGACCGCGGAGCGACTCTCCGGCCATCCCGAGCCGGTTCGCGGCAACAAACCGCTGATGATCAAATCCGCCATCGTCACCCTGCTGATGGTCGCGGCGTTCTTTGCCGGCGTCGCGCCGGCCCGCGCGGCGATCGGCGCCGGTGCGGTCCTGATGCTCACGCGGCGTATCAAGTCGAGACGAATTTTCCAGGAAATCGACTGGGCGCTGCTGCTGATGTTCGTGGGACTGTTCATCGTGGTCGCCGGGTTGGAGCACAACGTCATCACTCCCGCGGCGATCGCAAACCTCGGCGAGTGGCACCTGGAAAGAGTGCCCGTCCTCACTGCTGTTACCGCGGTGCTCTCGAACCTGGTCAGCAACGTCCCCGCGGTTCTGGTCCTGAGCCCGTTCATCGGGCGGATAGCTAATCACGAACGGGCATGGCTAACCGTCGCGATGGCATCGACGCTGGCCGGCAATTTCACCATCCTCGGATCGATAGCCAACTTGATAGTGGTCCAGCGCGCCCGCGCGCGCGGCGTCGAGATCGGGTTCTGGGAGTATTTCAGAGTCGGGGCGCCGCTGACGCTGATCACAATCGCGATCGGCGTCGCTTTCCTGATGTTGTGAGGAGGTCGCGGCCCGGTTCTATTGCCGGTTCACAACCTCAGAATGCCGCGTGCGTTTCCTGAGAGGATCTTCTCTTCGTCGCCGGCGCTCAGGCCGAGCGCCTTCACTTCCGCGACCGGATGAGCAAGGCCCGCCGCGAGCGGATAATCGCTGCCGACCACGAATCGATCCGCACCGTAGCTCGTCACCAGATGCCGTAGCATGTCGCGGTTGTGCGCGATGATGTCGAAGTGAAACTGCGACACGTACGTCGATGGCGGCCGCGGAATCGCCTGCTTGCACTCCGCCACCAGCCGGTAGCCCATGTCCAGTCGCCCGATCAACGCGGGCAGAGCGCCACCGGCGTGGTACAGCACGACTCTAAGCTTCGGATGGCGCTCCAGCACGCCTCCATAGATCAGCAGCGCGGCCGCAAGTCCGGTGTCGTAAAGATTTCCGACGAGGTTGCCGAGAAAGTACCTGCTCAACGCGCCCGTCGGCGCCGCCTCGAACGGATGGATACACACCGCCATCCGGAGCGATTCCGCCGCGGCCCAGAAGATCTCGAACTCCGGCTCGTCGAGCTGCCGCTCGACAATCTTGGGCGGAATCTCGACACCGCGCAGTCCCAGCTTCGCCGCGCGCTCCAGCTCCTTCGCCGCCGCGGCAGGATCCTGCATCGGCACCGACGCGAGCGGCGCAAAATGCGCGGAGTCGCTGAGCGCCAGCGCCGCCATCGCATCGTTGTTCACCCGCGCGATCGCCAGCGCGAGATCGGCTGAGACATCGGGATACATCAGGAACGGCACGCATGAGATCGCCTGCATGGCGATACCCTCGCGATCCATGTCCGCGACGCGTGCTGCCGCGTTCGAAATCGGCCCGTCGATCGGGCGTATCGCGGTTTCCTGGATCAGGAAAAACCTCCGCCCCTCGCGCTCGATGATCCGGGTCGCGTAGTGCTTCCCTTCACGCGCAAGAAAATCGATCACCTCGGGCGCGATCAGATGGTTATGCATGTCGATCGCGTTCACGGCGACGGTACCGCTCTGCTAGAGGATGAAGCTGATTTTACCGTGCGGACGAAGTGCTTCGTTGTCGAGAATCGCGCGGCGCTCCTTGATCTTCAGCTCCTTGTCCACCCGCGCCAGCTTCAGATCGTACCGCCCCACGTACGCATCGACCGACTCGTACCGCATCCGGTAAACCGCAAAGTTTGCCGTCACCATGATGCAATCGCCGTCGGGGCCGAGCACCCGCACGTTGCTGATCATACGCCGCGTCCGCGAATGCGGGTTTTCCGCCCACGCAAATCGCCCCAGCAGTTGCTTTACTCGCGAACGGATACGCACGGCATCATCCGCGATGATGAAAAGGGTGTTGCGCGAGTCGCCTTCCGGGACATCGGTGGGAGGCACCTCGTAGACCGCGTCCTCGGTCAGCATCTCGAGCCACTCCTCGAGACGCCATTCGTCAAGCAGCGCCGCCTCCTTATATAGGAGGTCTTCGACCTCTTGCCGGGTGGGAAGCTCGACGGCCTTCATGCCGCCCGCCTTGCGCGCCGAATCTGCGGCTCGGTCATCAACTGGTTCCATCGCCGCCAGAACGCGCGCATCTGCAGCTCATCGGTGATCGACGGATGCTCCCGTTTCATGCCGCGCGAAATGTCCGACCATTCGACTTCGCGATTCCTGAATCCGCGCTGGCAGGTCTCGAGCATCTCGACGTCATCCGGCGTCGCAAAGCCGCCCGGCCCCAGGAAGGTGAGAAAGTTGTCGAGGCGCAGGGCGGAATCCTCCGCGCTCTCGTCGATCGGCGCGAGCGCCCACGCATTCACCTCCATGTAGTCCGGGGAAACCGGATAGAAGGTACGAATCGTAACCGCCATGATGTCGTTGATCACCAGGTTCGGGAAAATCCCCAGGTTGCGGCTGGTCTCGCAGATTCGAAACGCTCGCTCCTTGCCGAAGCGGTTCTCGAACTTGCGGCGAATCTCCTCGAAGTGCGCCTTGCGATGCTCTCCGAACGGCGGCACCCAATGCGCGATCGGCCTCCCCCACGCACTCTGGTACTCCACCACCGCGTGCCCGTTGCCGAGATCGACCGGCTTCTGATGCGGCGGCGACGACATGTCGCGATTCTTCATGTCCACACCGATGTCGGTCAGAAACGTGAAATACCGCTGATGCGTCGGGAGGCCGTGATAGCCGTCGTAGCTGTTCTCCACCAACAGCTTCCAGTTGGCGCGCGCGCTGTAAGATTGCTGCCCGGCAACCACCTTCATCCCCACTTCTGACTGGTCGGCGACCAGGTCCAGGTATTCGCGCGCCCCGGCCAGGTAGTCATACAGACTCCCGCCCGCGGGGTCGAAACACGCGAAGACGAACCCCCGGTAGCAATCCACCTGCGCGGGCGACCTGAGCGCCATCTCGTCGCGTGAAAACGCGTCGCTGTAAGACTCTTCGCCCGGCACGCCGACGAGCTGGCCGCGCGAGTTGAACGTCCACGCGTGATAGGGGCACTGAAACGTCCTCGCGTTGCCCGCCTTCTGCCGGCACACCATCGCACCGCGATGCGTACAGGTGTTCAGCATCACGCGCACCACGTTGTCGTCGCCCCGCGCCAGGATCATCGGCCTGCCCACCACGGTGCGCGATCGGAAATCGCCGGCGTGCGGAACTTCCGACTCGTGGCCGACGTAGATCCAGCACTTCTCGAAGATGCGGCGGTGCTCCTGCTCCGTGCACGCCGGATCGGTGAAGACGCGTCGATTGACGCGAAACAACCCCGCTTCGCGATCGTCGATGATGTAGTTCTCGTGCGGCTTGTCCATGACGAATCTCCTCGTGCGGCCTCGTCAGACTTCCTTGCGCGTTGGGTCCCACGCCCAGTATTGCCCTATCGCCCCGGCGTCGACCCGAAGATCGATTCCGGTGATCATCCCGGCATCGTCCGATGCCAGGAAAATTGCTGCCCGCGCGTAATCGCTCGGGCTCGGCAGCTTTTGCATCGCGACCCGCGATCGAAACGGCGTAAACGCCTGCTGCACCCGGGTCGCATCCGGCGTCTTACGGCCCCATCGCGTGGCCCGGGCGAGCGACTCGCCCGGATCGGTCGCCGTCGGCGTCAGGCTGTTCACCCGGATACCGTGCGACACCAGTTCCATCGCGGCCGAGCGCGTGAAGTTCAAAAGCCCGCTCTTGCCGGTGCAGTACGCGATGTTGCGCGGCTCACCCTGGTGGCCCGCCGTCGAGATGATATTGATGATGCTGCCGCGGCGTCCCTGCTCGACCATCAGCTTCGCGACGTGCTTGGTGAAGAGGAATGCTCCCCCCTGGATGACGTTGAGCTGCTTCTGCCATTCGTCGAACGGCATGTCGAGCACGCCCTTGCGATTAAAAAATGCCGCGTTGTTAACCAGCACGTCGATTCCGCCGAACGCCTCGCGCGCGGTCGCTACCGCGCTCATCACCTGCTGCTCGTCGGTCACATCGCAGGTCACCGCGATCGCATGCCCGCCGTTGCCCCGGATCGACTGCGCGCAATCTCGACCGTTGTCCTCGCGCGAATCGACGCACACCAACGCCGCGCCTTCGGCGGCCAACCCTTCGGCGATTCCTCCCCCGATATTGGGGCTGGTGCCGGTTACTATCGCGACTTTGCCGTCGAGTTTCATAAGCGCTCACGCAACCAGGAAGCACTTCGAGGAATTGAAAATCCAGGTGTCGATAAACTCGGTCTCTCGCGGTTTGCGCTTCAGCTCCGAAAGCGCTCCCGCAAGGCACATCCAGTTCAGCAACTCCTGCTGACCGCTGTCTTCTACCGCCGCGGCCGAGTAGCCGCGCCATTCGTCGTAGCGCCCGTTCCGCAGCGCATCGTACATCTTTCGATCGGCAGCAGTGTCGGGATAGAGAAAATGATTCTTCGCAGTCAGGAAGGCGTGCGACCATCCCGATGACGCCAGCAGGGCGACTCGCCACGGACTGGCCTTGAGAACTCGCGCCGTCGCCGCCCCAAGATCGAACAGGCGCGCTGGCGTCGGCGCGGGAGGATCGAGGTCTGCCTCTGACGGTGGATTCTCGAACGCAGGCAAGCCGCCCCGCTGCGCGATCACGCGCCGCCCATAGCAGTTAACCGCGAATGGAACGATCGAGTACGGAAACCCGGTGCGATCGTAGTCGAGATAAAAGATCGCGTTGGCAAACGCGTGGCCCAGCGGATGATGCAGCGGCTTGTACGAGTAGGCCGCGTCGAAGCCGGCATCGATCAGGCGGCTCGCCAGGTACTTGGCCGCGGCCTTGTGGCCCTTGATGCGGAATTTCTTGTCCG
>Ga0335085_10000764_pt1 | contig 81780 bp, 80 predicted proteins | sample Lox_Sample_45_FD_206712 | JGI IMG/M metagenome (GOLD analysis project Ga0335085, IMG submission 206712) | Soil microbial communities from Loxahatchee National Wildlife Refuge, Florida, United States - Lox_Sample_4.5 | ecosystem: Environmental > Terrestrial > Soil > Wetlands | place: USA... | reverse complement strand
TGGTTTGTCTCAGCCCGAGCGACCGCTACCAACACGAGGAGACCAATGGCTATCGTGCGCAAGCCAACTCCGGATCGGCGAGTCATTTTCTACCTCCCGAAGGATTCTCGGTGTTGCACTGATGTGGCAATGGGTCTGCCGCCAATCTTGGCTCACACAAAAAACGCTGATAGCTTCCTCCAACCTGCTGATCCTGTCCATACCTGCCTGATAATTCCTCTCTCGTTCTTTAAACCGTGTACATTCAATAGGATAGGCCGACTTCTCAATTAATGCCGCGCTGCCAAACAGTGACACGTAACCGCAACCGGCCACTACCACGTAGCTTGATCAAGTCGATCGTCCTCTTGGAACTGAGACCGAGTGTCGGGGTGTATACCGCAGAGTAGACTCAGTTGTTGAACGCAGGCGTGGGTGTTGAAAGACTCCCTCTCTCGAAGTCTGGAGAAAATTTCGTCGCGCTACGATGCCCCATAAATGTCCCTCTCGATTTTGGCGGGCATTTTCTATCCCTCGGTCGGGATTTTTCAAGAGAAGGGGTTTTTCAACCCACAGGCGATTACACGAACTTCGCTGGGGGTCTACGCGAAAATCTCGTTCACCTTCTCACGGGTCTGCTGACTGCGCGACGGCTTCAGGTAGCGCATCGTGCTCTCCATATCGGAGTGACCGAGCCACTGCTGCACTGTGCGCAGATCGACTCCGGCCCACAGTGACCACGTTGCGAATGTAGCGCGGAACTTGTGCAGGAACCAATGTTCGCACCACTTCGCTCTGCCCTTGCAGCCATCGCACTGTCCACAGTTGAGCTTGGCGCGTTTTGCTATAGCTTTGCAGCAGTCAAGGAAGTCACGTTTCGGCTTGCAACCCGAAGTCGGGAATACCAGTGGGCAGCCGTTCGACTTCGCCTGTAGCTTCTTGAGGGAGCGGAGGAGCTTTGCAGGCACGGGAATTTCGCGTTCCTTGTATGCCTTCGGCGTCCATCCCAGATCGGGCTTGTGTGAGACGCGCACAACGGCGTCCGAGAACTTGATGTCTCTCCAGTACGTGTGCATGACCTCCTGCTCACGCATTCCGGTCATCAGGAAGAATTCAAACCAGAGTCGTTCTTCAGCATCACAGGCACGAAAGAACTTTTCCAAATCTTCCTTTTCGTAGACCTCTGGTTCTTCCTCAACAAACTTCGGAGCATCACCCTTCTCATGAAGTTTGATTTTGTGCGTTTTCAGGAACGCCGCAACGCGAGCGAACTTGTTGAACACTGTGCGCGGTGACAATTCCAACTCATCTCGGCAGAACTCAACGAAGTTCAGTAGGTCCTTGCGCGTGACATCGGCAAGGTACTGTTTTGTGCAACTCTGCTGGAAGTAGCGGAGCACAGTGTCATAGTCGGCATGCGTCTTTTCCTTCCGTTGAATCCGCTTCTCATCAAGGAAATCGCTGATTGCACCGGCCAGGAGCACACGATGACCGTTGCCGTTCTCCGGCACCACTGCAACGCCATTGTTGACCGCGTTGAGTTCTGCTTCTTTGCGAAGTCTACGGGCAGCCGCATCCTGTGGGTCTTTGCCGACCGAAAGGCGCTTCCGTTTGCCGCTTTCGCGCCATTCGATGTAGTAGCAGCCTTCGGAGTGGTGCTCTGGTTTTCCGTTGACGAGCACTATGTCAGGTTTGACGCGGCCATTAGCAGAGACAACAACGGGGCAGTAGCGCCAACCCCGCGCCAATTGCACTCTTTTGGTGAGATTGCATTCTCTGTTCATCGGTGATCCTTCCTGATTTAGGTATCAGTGTAGGTATCACCATGATCCAAGTGCTAGATTACAAAGGTAATGGCGGAGGGAGAGGGATTCGAACCCCCGGTACCCTTTCGGGTACATCGGTTTTCAAGACCGACTGTTTCAACCGCTCACACATCCCTCCGCGGATGGCGGTAGACACTGCCCCTAGTTTATCGAGGTTTCGGCGCGGGACCAAGGACTCTGGGAAACCTGAATGCAGGCAAGAATTCCGCGGTATGTGACCGGCCCTGACTACTTCGTGCCGTTTGGAATCTGGCTGGAGTCACCGGTATTGAACTGCTCAACTGCATACGCAGACTTGCACTTCACTGCGTTGCCGGCTTGGTGTTACAACCATACTGGAGCCGCGGACGGTGACGCATTCGATCGAAGCCGGATCGCGTACCCGGAGACGTGCTCGCTCGAAAGTACATAACTCTCTTATGAAAGCATTAGTGAAAAGTCGGTCGGAGCGCGGTCTATGGCTCGAAGAAGTTCCGGAACCAGAATTTGGCATCAACGATGTCAAGATTCGCGTGCTGCTCACCGGGATTTGCGGAACCGATCTCCACATCTATCAATGGGACGCTTGGGCGAAGTCGACCATACCGGTGCCGCTGGTCATCGGGCACGAGTTCGTGGGCGAAGTAGTCGCCGTGGGGTCGAATGTTGCGGATTATCGCGTCGGAGAAATGGTTAGCGGGGAGGGGCATGTCACTTGCGGACGCTGCCGCAATTGCCTGGCAGGCCGCCGGCATTTGTGCGCGCACACAAAAGGAGTCGGGGTCAACCGGTCGGGATGCTTCGCGGAATACATCGTTCTGCCGATGAGCAATATCTGGAGGCACAATCCGAAAATCAATCTGGAAATTGCCGCGATCTTCGATCCCTTCGGCAACGCGGTTCACACAGCGCTGTCGTTCCCCGTTCTTGGCGAGGATGTCCTGATCACCGGAGCGGGCCCGATCGGGCTGATGGCGGCGCCGGTTGTGCGACACGCTGGAGCGCGGCATGTCGTGATCAGCGATCTGAATCCGTATCGCCTGGCGATTGCGGAAAAGATGGGCGTGACGATGGCGGTGGACCCTCGAAAAACCCCTCTGCAAGAGGTGCAGAAGAAGCTCGGGATGACGGAAGGATTCGATGTAGGACTCGAAATGTCGGGTTCACCGGCGGCCTTCCGCGACATGCTCGCGAACATGAGCCATGGCGCGAAGATTGCTATGCTGGGGATTCCGTCGGGTGAGATGTCGATTGACTGGCACAGCGTAATTTTCAACATGCTGACCATCAAAGGTATCTACGGGCGGGAGATGTACGAGACCTGGTACAAGATGACGGTGATGCTGGAGTCGGGACTCGACATCTCACCAGTCATTACTCATCGGCTTTCGTGGCGAGATTATGAGCAAGGCTTCGCTGCCATGGAAACGGGGAACGCTGCAAAAGTCATACTCGACTGGCGCGGCGCCGCCTGACGGCATATCCAGAATGAATCCAGACCGCGATTCCGGCTGCCGCCGAGCGTGCGGACGGTCGCGTCCAACTTATCGAACCTTCGTGATCAATTCGCCGAACGGCTCCGATCCGACATTCCAGGTTCCCTCGAACGGGTTGTCCAGGTCGGTGAGCACGAAGTGAGCGAAGAAGAGCAGCATGGTCGTGATGGCCACCGAGACGATTCCCAGGGCGACATTGCGAAACGGATAGAAGAAAAGCAGAAACAGGATCATGCAGGCAGTCAGGGATACGAAGATGAAGAGGGTACGCGGCATTCGTTTCACGCTGAGAGAGATTCTTTCGTCGCGATGTCCGCTGGCCTGGTTCGCGATGTTGAGTAGCCGCTCATGCACAGGCGCTCGGTATCGTCTTCGGGCTTCAGGTTAGTCACGCTGGTCACAATCTCGTAGAACAACCGGTCGGTTTTGTCGATGTTGTCGTTGCCCGAGAGCGCGCTCCATTCGGTTTCGACGACTGCGCGGGCATAGATTTTCACGGCTCGCACGATGGGCTCTCGTACTGCATCCTTCAGGCGGTTGCTGAAAAGAAGCAGGTCCTTGAGGGCTCCCGACTCTTTTCTGATCTCGCTTTCCACTGCGGTGAACTGTCCCCAGATGACGTAGGTGGCGAACGCGTAGAGCACGCTGTAGAGAGTTCCGATGACTTGAAGGAGAGCCGCTAAACCCTCGCCATCGTTGGAAAAGAGCTTCTGAAATCCCAACAGCCACAACACGGCGTAGGCAGCAGCGGCGGCCAGCACCGCTTTTGCGCAGCGAAGACGCGTGGCCCCTGGGATGGCCTCAAAGGCCATAGCCCACCGTCTCCAATTCACGAGTAAGTGAAGCCAGCACGGGACAAATCTACAGGAATTGCCGGAATTTGCATAAGCTAGAATGCCGAGGATTGCGGAGCGAGCAATGCGTCGTTGGGTAACCGGTTTCATCGTCGTGATAGTGACTTCTGGTTCATGGGTGCAGAGCGTCTCCGCGGCGGCTGCCTTTCGCCAGGATTTTGTCCGGCGACTCGTGAACGCGGCCATCGAGCGCACAAACCACGCCGTTCGCTACGACGGCGCGTATGTGCGGCTGGCATATCCGGGCGGAGACGTTCCAGCCGATACGCGGGTGTGCACGGACGAGATCATCCGCGCGTATCGGGCCGTTGGAGTCGACCTGCAGAAGGAAGTGCACGAGGACATGGTCGCGAACTTCGCGGCGCATCCGCGGACATGGCACCGGTCGAGTCCGGACAGCAATATTGACCACCGGCGCGTACCGAATCTGATGACGTTCTTTGCGCTCAAGGGCGAGGCGTTGCCGATCACGCAGCGGGCGCCGGACTATCAGCCGGGAGATCTCGTGACTTACGATCTAGGCGGAAATGTGCCGCACATCGGGATCGTCGTAGATCAAAAGGGCGCGAGCGGAGCGTACATGATCGTGCACAACATCGGCCAGGGGCCGAGGATGGAAGACGTGCTGTTTCGCGGGAAGATTACCGGGCATTATCGGTACTACGGGCCGGGGCGGTAACTCAGGGGCATTTGCGTCGAAGTCTGGAATCAAGCCTTCGGTTCGTAGGTGCCGCGGCTCGCACCTTTCGGGTTTCCCACCTTGAATTCTTCTGACTTGCCTCTCGGGATACTCAGCGTCTTCCATTCGCTTGAGCGCAGGTGCTTCGCGAGAAACACGATCTGTCCGATGTGCTGAGCGTAGTGGGCTAGGGCGCGATTGAGCGCCTGCACGACCGTGTGTGGCTCCTGGCGGATCGTGATTGCGCGCTGCACATCCTCCGGCGTCAGCGCATCGAGTGTGCCGAAGACAAGGTTCCAGCCTTCTTCCCACCAGCGCATGACCTCGGCGCGCGTGGTTTCCGCGGTCATTTCGAACTCGCGATCGCGGAAGCGGTCGGGCTTTTCGCCGTCGGTCGTGAGGAAGTCCGTGAAGCGGGAGCGGGCATTCCCGGCAATGTGCTTGACGATAACGGCGACCGAGTTCGATTCGGGATCGAGGGTGGTGAAGAACTCCTGGTCGTCGAGCTGGGCCATGGCGGATTCGGCCATGCGCTTGTGGCCGCGCAGCTGGCGGCGAATTTCGTCGAGGTAGTGCGAAGCTATATCGATCATCAGTCCTTAGATTGCGGAAGTCGACATTTGGATCGGGGCAAACCCAAGATCTCTCAACCAAAGATGGCACAGGGGAAACCACGGCGGAAGCAGGCTGGCGGACACGCTGGGCCATCTCGAAGCCGAGAACTGAGAACGGGGAGCCGGCTTCTCACTCCCGGCCGGGATCGCACGCCACCCTGAAGCCATAGTCAGCGTACTGAAACTCCGGCGGGATGCTCGAGCGGGCGGCGCAGCGCGACATCTTGATGTGGTGACGCCAGGAGCCTCCGCGGGAAGCGCGGCGGGTGCCGCATTCGGGACCTTTCGGATTGCCCTCGGGCGAGACGGCATAATACGCGGAATCGAACCAGTCGTTGCACCATTCGTGGACGTTGTCGCACATGTTGTAGAGGCCGTATGCGTTGGGCTCGGCGCGACCGACCGGTTCGGGGCCGGTCTTCCATCGGTCGGCATAGCCACGCAATTCCTGCGGCGGCATATCGCCCCATAGATAGAGCGCACCTTCCCGGCCGCCGCGCGCGGCACGCTCCCACTCGGCTTCGGTGGGCAGACGAAAGCCGCGCCCCGTGCGGGCGGCGAGCCAGTCACAATACTGAACCGCTTCGTGCCAAGAGACCCCGACCACCGGCTGACTGGGATGGTTGAAGTTAGGGTCGGTCCAGAAAGGCGGAAGAACACATGCGGAGTCGCGCAGAAATACAGAATATTCCGCGTTCGTGACCTGGGTGCTGGCGAGTTGGAAAGCGTCGACCCGAACGCGGTGCACGGGTTTCTCGTTGTCCTGGCCGGAGTCGCAGCCCATGAGGAACCAGCCGGCGGGGATCGAGATCAGGCGCGGGAAAGGGCCGACGGGCTGGTTTGAGGAAGTCAAAAGTCAGAACCAAAAAGTGAGAATGTAGAAGTAAAATCCCCCGGGCTACAGTCGCCGCAGAGCGGGAACAACGTTGTCGATTCTATTCTCCTGAAACAGCCTTATGGCTGCGATTCCGGCAGCACCCGCGTCGAGGCAGGCAGGAGCGTTTTCCAGTGTGATGCCGCCGAGCGCGAGCACACGAATCTTCGCTTGGCAGGCGTCGCGGAGAGCATCGAGTCCAGCCGGCGAAGTGGCGGGACGATCCTTCTTCTCAAACACTGGAGCGAAGACGGCGAAGTCGGCGTCCTGGGACTCGGCTCGGATAACGTCCTCTTTCGTGTGACACGCGACAGTGGTTACCGGTTGTTTGCGGGCGAGAGCGCCGGCGCCACACTGGAGCCAGATCTGCCTGACCTCTTCGGGGGAGATGTCGCCGGAGGGTAGGTGCACGCCGTCCGCGCCGACGGCGAGGGCCACGTCTGTCCGGGAGTTGATGAGGAGCTTAGTCGCTGGTGGCTGGTCGCCGGTCGCCAGTCGCTCAGCCTGGCGAACAACGCTCACAACTTCGCGGGCCAACGACTCCAGTTCCCTTGTGCTCAGGTCCTTTTCCCTGACCTGGATGTAGTCCACCCCGGCTCGGGCAGCCTCGATGATTTTCGAGAGCAGGGCCCGGCGCCGATCAGCTTCGTTGCCGGGAAACTGGGTACGGTCGGTGATGTAGTAGAGCAGACAGCGGTCCGACATCAGCCATCAGCGTACTACGAACCACACGGACGGCGTTCCGAAGATGAGATGCCAACAAGCTCTCCCTTTGCGTCGATATCAGGCACAATGGGACATGCGAATTGGCCAGCTGGCCCAACGCGCCGGCATCGATCCCCAGACCATACGTTTCTATGAGCGCAAGCGCGTGCTGCCCGCCCCGGCGCGAACGCGATCCGGCTATCGAGAGTATGGCGAGCGCGACCTGGAGAATCTGCGCGTCATCCGCCAGTGCCAGCAACTGGGGTTCACCTTAAAGGAGAGTTCGCATCTGTTGCGGTTGCACGGCGCAGTAGCGGGCCCCGTGGGGAACGGCCAGCGTCCGCACGAACTCGGCGCAATCCTCGACCTCGCACGTCAACGCCTGGAGATCGTCGATCGGAAACTCAAACTGCTCAGCGGGATGAAGCGGGAACTCGTGCGCATGATCGCGAATCTCGAATCACAAAAACTCTTACGCTGCCCTGCGGCTGATCAAGAATCACGTTGAGGATTACTTCCGCTGCCAACCCCTCTTGACCTTATAGCTAGGTATAAGGGGCACACTTCTATGAATCCGACTGCAAGTGCCCGGAACACCACGTTCGACGTTGATCTTGGCGCGTGACTTCGGAGAAGGAGGCGATGATGGCAACCGGGACAGGTGTCCCCCCACGATTGAGCCGCGCTGGAATCTTCGTTCTGGCGGCCCTGATGGTGATCAGCCTGGCAGTGGTCTGGCGAGTTGCGGGTATGGCCATGAGAATGAAGACCGAAGCGAGCCCAAGCAGCCAGGTCGCCACTCTCCGTCCGGGAGAGCAGGCGAAGGTCGTGATCGAAATCGGCACCACCGACAGTCACGCATTCTTCGGCACATTGCTCGAGAAGCAAACGGAAACGGCCTATCGGCGCACGTCCACTTTGCTGCGTGCCCGATACGACGAGAACACGAAGATCGTGATGGGGAAGGCCTCAGATGTGCATTCCAGCGCCATCGTTCATGTGACCGGCACCGTCAAGGAAGGTGGATTCATTCACGCCGACCAGATCGTCGTGCTAACCGGATACGTCGAGGTTCATTGAGGCGTCATGGCGCGCTTTGTTTGGACGGCAGGGGCCGGATGGGCGGCGGTGATTCTTTCGCTGATTCTGATCGCGCTGCCCTACTGGTTCCGCCGTCATCCCATTCGGGCCGGCGCGCAGCCCATGTTCTACCTGAGAAGACTCCGGCCGCATTTCTGGTTGGCCTATCTGCTGGTGGGGCTGAGTCTTGTTCACGTGTACCTGGTGATGGGGCCAGCGATGGTCCGAGCGGATCGAATCGGAGTATTAGCCGCTACCCTGGCATTCTGTCTGCTGTTCCTGCAGGTGCTGCTCGGCCTGTATCTTCAGACCCAGGCGATTTCGCGACGCCGAACGGTGCAGCGCTGGCATTTTGTCGGCATGTTGTGCTTCGTGGCGATGGTCGCAGCCCACGTGTGGCGAAATGGATGACGAGTCGTCCACACGCAGGCGCTGACGACCATCCCTCAAAACCGCAAACAAGCTCTACGGTCGCGTCTTGGCGATTTCGGGCATGGCGGATTCCGCCGGACGCTTCGGATGCGGCCCGAGGTGGTATTTGGTCAAGCCTTCTTTCAGGTATTCGAAACCCTCTTCGGGAGAATCCACCATCTTGATGAGGTTGAGATCACCGGGCGAAATCACGCCGGCATCGGCCATGGCTTTCAAGTTGAGAATCCGGTTCCAGTACTCACTGCCATAGATAACGACGATGATCTTCTTGGCCAGCTTTTCCGTCTGCGCGAGGGTTAGGATTTCGAAGAGCTCGTCGAGCGTACCAAAGCCGCCGGGGAAGATGACCAGGGCCTTGGCAAGATAAGCGAACCAGAACTTCCGCATGAAGAAGTAGTGGAACTCGAAGTTCAGGGACGGCGTGATGTAGGGATTCGGGTACTGCTCGAACGGCAGATTGATGTTCAAGCCGATGGTTTTGCCTTTGGCCTCGTGGGCGCCGAGGTTGGCGGCTTCCATGATGCCGGGGCCTCCGCCGGTGGTGACGACGAAGCGGTGGCGCTTGGCTGGAATCTGAATCGACCACTGGGTGAGCATGAAAGCCATGCGGCGCGCGTCTTCATAGTACCGGGCCATGTCGACCGCGGCTTCAGCGCGCTGCAGGTCCGATGCCTGCTGGTGGTCGGAAAAGTTGGCGCCATTCCCCTGCACTTCCACCAGTCGGCTGGCGGCGTTTTGCTGGTTCTGGACGCGGGCGGACCCGAAGAAGACGACGGTATCTTGAATCTGCTCGCGGCGGAAGCGGGACAGTGGCTCGATGTATTCGGAGAGGATGCGCAGGATCCGTCCGTCAGGACTGTTCAGGAACGGTTCGTTCTCGTAGGCGAGAGGGGCGGGTTTGGGCTTGGTCGGGTCCATAGTTCGTCGTTCGCGGTTCGTCGTTCGCTATTCGCTGATCGCTGTTCGTGGTTCGCTCTTGCGAATCGCGAATGGCGAACAGCCAACGACGTTCACTCATCCTCTCGATATTGAATCGCCTCCCAGAACCCAATCCACACGTTCAGCACCCCCAGGCCGGTACAGACACCGCGGACGAAGCCGTTGCCGACGAAGTCGCGGAGGGCGGGAAACGGAGCCAGCAAGTGGTTCTCGGTCCACTCGGGGCGCCAGGGCAGGATCATCAGCATCACGCCGATGGTGGCGCACAGGAAAACAAACAGGAGAACTCCCGTGCGCCGCAGCCAGAGGTGAGCCGCTCCGTGTGGACGCGGCACCGTCGCGTCCTGCGACGCCTCGGGTGACGGAGGACTGCTGGGCGGCTGCAGATCCGGCAGTCCGGTCGATGTGCGGGCCAGGGGGAGCTTGGGATCGAAACTCATCGTTACGAATAATTGTGGGGCGAGCCGGGGACAGAAGGGCATCCCGAACGCGAACCTGCAGACCCCTTTTGGCATTCTACGACTTCAGGGCCTGAATGCGCTCGGCCACGTCACGATAATCGATGTTCCCGCCGTACACAGCGGTGAAGTGGCGCAAGGCCGAGGTCTTATCCTGGGCCGATTCGTAGGCAGAACCAAGCTCGTACTGAATGGCCAGGCGCGATTCGTGTTCGAGTCCAGGGATGGCAAGCGCCTTTTCGAACCAGCGAATCGCGGCCTCCGGGACTCCCTTGTCGAGGAAGCATTGGGCCAGCCAGGTATAGGTCTGCACGATCTGGGCGAAATGCTGGCCGCGATCGATATAGGCGCAGACTTTCTGCAGTTCAGCGATGGCTTCGTCAAGAAGGCCCATTTCGCGGAAGGCGACGCCCAGGTTGTAATGGGTTTCGGGATCTTCGTCGGCCGAGGCGACACCCTCCTCGAGTTCGTGCTTGAGTTCGCCGAACATCTCGGAAAGATCGACGCTGTCCTGCGGCACCATAGCCTGGGCGGCGGCGCCCAGCGGACGGACTGGAGTCTGGCTGTAGCTGAGGGGCCCGGCGCTGGCCGCGGCAGCCGTGGCAGAAGCGGCGGCAGGCTTTGCCGGAGCCGCGGCAGGCCTTGCTGGAGTCGTAGCAACCGGTGGAACTTGGGGGTGCGCGACCGGCGGCGGTGCCGGCTCGTGCAACGGCGCGACTTTCGCAGCGGCCGGCTTTGCAGGCGGAGCGGGAGCCCCTTTAGCACGCGATGCCGCAGTTTGCGGCCAAGCCGGCAGCGGCTTGGATTGAGCCGGCTCGGACTCGCGAGCGGACTCGGCGCTGGGGAAAGAATCGCCCAGCGATTTTTCCAGATCGGAAACAAACGATGACAGATCGTCGGCATCGGCTTCCACTGGCTCAGGCTCAACCTGCGGGGGCTCCTGCGCATGAGTGGTCTCAGCTGTATCGTGGTAGCCCTCCAACTGCTCCTGCGGGATTTCCGCGGCCGATTCGGTCTCTACTTCAACTTCGAAGCCTTGGTTCTCATCAGAATCGGCCGCTACCTCGGCGACTTCCGGCTCCTGCTGCTCCGCCTTCTTTGCCGCTGCCGTTTCGATCTGCAAGCGGATGGCTTCCACAATGCTACGGTCGCTGGTCAGGGACTGCAGGCGCGCGAAGGCGGCGCGGGCCTGGTCGGTCATCAAGTGTTCGAGATAGAAACGAATTTCTTCCACAACCTCCGCGATTTCCTCGGCGCTGCCGGCTGGTTGAGCGGCGGCGGGAGCGGGTTTAGGCTCAGCGGCAGGAGACTCCTGCACGGAGAAGGAATCGTCCCAATTGGTGAGATCCTCGGTGACATGGCTCTCTTGCGCGATCGATTCCTGCACCGCGAATTCGGGCTGGGCTTGAACCACAGGCTCAGGCGCAACTTCGTGTTCCGGTACGAGTGACGGGGCCGCCGGCCACGCCGCCACAGGGACAGAAGGGGCGGCGGATACGACAGGAGCCGGCGCGGCCGCTGCAGCCTTGGGAGCGGGCGTGATCGCGGCACGTTCTTCGTATCGGGCGGCAAGTTCTCCGTAGCGCACGGCTTCATCAGGAAATCCCGATTCGTGGTACACGCTCTCCAGTGTGCGACAGCACACGGCCGCTTCCGTAAAGCGCAGGGAACGAGTGTGCAGCGCGGCCAGGCGCTGGTTAAGACGAACGTCACGTGGAGCCTGGGGCAATGCTCCCAGAAGAGGAACGATGGCTTTCTCCGGCAGGTTGTAGGAGAGGAACAAGTCCGCGTCGGTGATGGCGGAGCGAACCGCAATCGCCACTTCGTCGGGATAAGACTGATCGACAACCGGCGCGGTCGCTTCCAACTCTTCGACGATAACGGCGCCTTCTTCGGCCGTGATCATGCGCGTCGGCGATGCTTCCTCGAGGTGCGCCAGAACCTGCTGGTAGTTCTGCAGGTGCACCGGGTTCTGCGGCTCCATGGTCGCCAGCATCTGATAGAGGTCGCGAGCGCGGACAAAGTCTCCCGCCTTGGTGCAGGCGTGGGCCATGAGTTCGGTGACTTCGCCGACGTGCGTGCTCTCGCCAGCCTTGTTGAGCAATTGCAGGAGGATGTCGAGCGCGCCGACGTCGTCGCGCACGTGCGTGATCATCGCATGCAGGCTGGAGAGAAGCTTGGCGGAATCGGTCGCGAGAAGACGATCCGCGTGCTGGCTGTAAATATCGAGCGCCTGATGGTATTGGCCGGCGTGAGTACAACCTTCTGCGAGTACGAACAATCCCTCCGGATCGTTATGCACGGAGAGGAGTTTGTCGGCGAGCGGCGTCGCTTGCGCGAGGTTCCCGGTCTGCAGGTACGCCTTCAGCAGGTCGCGCAGGCCTTCGGGATGGGAATCAATGTCCGCAACCTTTTCCAGAAACTGAATAGCTTTCTTGGGGTCGTCCCCTTCGAGAGCGGCGCGTCCCCGGAGCAGCAGCACATAGCTGTTGCCGGGATCGAGCGTCAGCATACGTTGCAGGATTTCTTCGGCGGCAGAGAGTGAGCCCTTGGCCCGCAAGGCTTCGGCGGCCGCGCTGAAGATCTGCCAGGCATCGGTCTTTTTTCCCAGGCGCACATACACTTCGGCCAGCTTGATGCGCATGGACACGTTTTCCGGGTCCATCTCCAGGACCTTCTGGAAGAGGCGCACCGCCTGATCGAGTTCGCCGTTCTTCATGAAATCTTCGGCGACCTGGAGGTACTGGGCGCGGGCATCATTGAAAAGGCCCTGCTGGGTGTAGAGTTCCGCCAGTTTCAAAGATCCATCCACGCTCGGCGCGAGCTTGGAGATCTTCTTGTACATGGCAATGCCTTTGACAGTGAACCCCTGCGCAGCATAGGCATCGCCCACAGATTTGAAACACTCGACAGCCTTGGAGGTATCGCCGAGGCGGGCGTAGAGATCGCCCACCGTGTTGGTGACGGTCAGGTCCTTGGGGTCGTTCTTTAGAATTTTTTCGTATTCAGCAATGGCGTTCTGCAGCTTGCCCTGCTGGACACATTTTTCCGCGGCGCTGAGAACCTTCTGTTTGTTGAACCCGAAACCGAACGCCATAGAAGTGCGGACTCCCGCCTTGATTTCGTTCACCCCATCACGCCAACAGCGGACATGCCGGGGACGACGACCCGCTGAACGCCCGTGAATTCCTGGGAGCGTGCCGAACGGGTCCTGACATCACCGGAGATTCCCGGTAAAACCACGGCGACCATCCGGAGAACGGCCCCGTTGAGCTTCATTGTAAGACTGGTGCACGCGAACTGTATGGTTACCGAGGATTACCAAAGGGGAGTGTACGTCCGGGTTACGGGAGGAATCTCGACAGCCCCGCCTCCGTCGTGGCTCGCGTTTTCCCGCATCATCGTTGTTCCTGGTCGCGCCAGCTTGAATCCTGTGCCCGCCGTCGTTAAGGGGAACATCACACCCTTTTTCCACCTGCTCTGATAGGATGTACGACGCCCCGCGAACCCTGGTCGAGGATGCTGCTTGAGTCCAGTAAAATATCGATTTTTTGTCATCAGGGCTCTCAGGTTGACTCCCTCTCACATTATGCAAATCACGACTGTTGTGCGCACGCTCACGCTTGTCCTGGGCCTGATCTCCGCGGCTTGCGGGCAGACCTCCGTGTTGGTGCCGAAAACCGCGCTGCCAGCGACCGATGTTGCGCAGGCTGAGCGGCGGCCATGGATGAACTCCAGCCTTTCGCCCGACGTCCGCGCCGACATGGTGCTGAAAGAGATGACGCTGGACGAGAAGATCTCACTCTTGCACGGCAATGGGATGGCACACGCCGGGAACTGGCAGATGCCGCTTACCCACCTGTCGAATGGGGGCGCAGGATTCGTCGTGGGCATTCCCCGGCTTGGGATTCCGAACCTCTATCTCTCCGACGCCGCTTATGGTGTTCGATCGAGCGGCGAGAACGGGCGCTATTCGACCGCCCTGCCTTCGGACATTGCCCTGGCAGCGACCTGGGACCCCGATGCGGCCTACCAGTATGGCGCGCTCATCGGACGCGAGCTGCGCGCCCAGGGCTTCAATATGACGCTGGGCGGCGGAGTGAACCTGATGCGCGAACCGCGCAACGGACGCAGCTTTGAGTATCAGGGAGAAGACCCGATCCTCGCCGGAACGATGGTCGGCAACCTGGCCAAAGGCACGCAGGCCCAGCACGTCGTCGGCGACCTGAAGCACTATGCGCTCAACGATCAGGAGACGGGCCGCAACATCGTGAACGTGATGATTTCGAAACGCGCGATGCAAGAGACGGACCTCCTCGCGTTCCACATCGGGCTGCAGGTCTCAAACGCCGCTGCGGTGATGTGCTCCTACAATCGCATTCTTGGAGACTATGCCTGCGAGAACGCCTACACGCTCAACGAAGTGCTTAAGCGCGATTGGGGATTCAAAGGCTTCGTACTGTCCGACTGGGGAGGGACGCACAGCACCGAGAAAGCCTCGGCGGCGGGCATGGATCAGGAACAGCCGATGGCGGATTTCTTTGGCCCTAAGCTGAAAGAAGCGGTCGATGCGGGCCGAACGCCGATGGCGGAAATCGATGACCATGCCCGGCGAGTACTGCGCTCGGAGTTTGCATCGGGCGTAGTGGATGATCCGGTGCAGAAGAGCGTAGTCGATGTTGAGCGAGGAATGGAGGTCGCCCAGCATCTGGAAGAGCGGGCCATTGTCCTGCTGAAGAACGCGAACGCAATTCTTCCCCTCAGCGCGGCAACGCTGAAAAGCGTGGCCGTGATTGGTCCACATGCAGACGTGGGCATGATCTCGGGAGGCGGCTCGGCGCAGGTCGATCCGCCCGTGGGAAACGCCATCGAGCCGCCGGGTAAGGGTCAAACGAAGTGGCTGGTGCCGGTCTGGTTTCCGACGTCGCCGCTGAAGGCGATTCGCGCGAAGCTGCCGAATACGAAAGTGGAATTCCACTCGGGCGCGGATCCGGCGGCGGCGGCCGCGCTGGCGAAGAATTCTGATGTCGCAATCGTCTTCGCCTATCAATGGGAATCCGAAGGGATGGATCTCCCGAACCTGTTCCTGCCTGACAATCAGGATGCGCTTATCGCGCAAGTCGCAGCGGCGAACCCGCGCACGATCGTCGTACTCGAGACGGGCGGGCCGATGACCATGCCCTGGGTGGATCAAGTCAGCGGTGTGCTCGAAGCCTGGTACGCGGGCAGCCGCGGGCAAGAGGCGGTCGCGAACGTTCTGTTCGGCGATGTGAATCCATCGGCGAAGTTGCCGGTGACCTTCCCAAAAAGCGTTGACGATCTGCCGCACCCGGCGATTCCCGTCCTGCCGCCCGAAGACAAGGGCCAGGGCGACGGAAACAACGAGGCCACGCACGTGCAGTCGAAATACTCGGTGCACTACGACGAAGGACTTAAAGTCGGCTACAAGTGGTACGACGCGGAGAAAAAGGCGGTGCTGTTCCCCTTCGGCCACGGCCTGTCGTACACGACGTTCCGCTACTCGGCCTTGTCAGTGAAGGCGGGCGCGAGGCCGACCATCAGTTTCACCGTCACCAATACCGGCAAGCGGGACGGCGTGGAAACGGCGCAGGTCTACGCGATGCTGCCCGAGGCCGCGCAGGAACCTCCCAAGCGCCTGGTGGGCTGGAGCAAGGTGACTCTCAGCGCGGGCGAGAGCAAACAAGTGACCGTCGACATCGATCCGCAGTTCCTGCAAGTCTTCGATGAACAGGCCAACGGCTGGAAACGTGTGCCGGGTGCGTACACGTTCGCCGTGGGCGGATCTTCACAGGAGTTGACACTGAAGGAGTCGGTTACGCTGCAATAAACCCCAAGCGACGGAAAGAGGACAGTATGAAACGTCTAACTGCGGTTGGCGCGTGTATGTACGTCCTGATTCTAGCGGGGGCTTTGGCGTGCGTGCCGGAGCGAATGTGGGGACAGGCATCTGCCCCGCTCACCGAGGCCCAGGTTCGAGACCGGGCGACCCACCTGCTTGGCGAGATGACGCTGGAAGAGAAAGTGGCGCAACTATCGCAACTGCCGGGGTTCCCAGCCCCGGAGTTCATGGAGACGGTACAGCGCAAGCCGGAAGAGGTTCTCAAGCAATTCGGTGCCGGATCGATCTTGTGGGTTTCGAATCCCAAAGAGATCAACCGCCTGCAACACGTCGCGATGGAACAGACGCGCCTGCACATTCCCGTGTTGTTCGGACTGGACGTCATCCACGGCTATCACACGATTTTTCCGGCTCCGATCGCGATGGCATCGTCGTGGGATCCGAAGATGGTGGAAGAGGCGCAGACCGTTGCAGCGCGCGAAGCGCGAGCCGTCGGAATCCAGTGGACCTTCGGGCCCATGGTCGACATCGCCCGCGACGCCCGCTGGGGACGCATGGTCGAAGGCGCGGGCGAAGACCCGTTTCTTGGCGCGGCGATGGCTCGCGCACAAGTCTGGGGATTCCAGGGGCGTCAGCCCGGCGCGTCCGATCGCGTGCTGGCCTGCATGAAGCATTACGCGGGCTATGGGGCGGCGGAGGGCGGACGCGATTACGATTCGTCCTACATCCCCGAAGAGCAGATGTGGAACGTCTATCTGCCGCCGTTCAAGGCAGGCCTGGACGCGGGCGCGGCTACCTTCATGAGCGCCTACATGGACCTGAACGACGTCCCCGCGAGTGGCAACCACTGGCTGCTGACAGATGTGTTGCAGGATGCGTGGAGGTTCAAAGGCTTTGTAGTGAGCGACGCGTTTGCCGTGCGCAGCCTGGTCACTCACGGATACGCACGCGATTTGCAGGACGCGGCGCACAAGGCGTTCACCGCTGGCTTGCACATGGACATGGCGAGCGGTACGTACTTGAAATATCTTCCGCTCGAAGTGGAACAAAAACGGATCACCATGCAGCAGATCGACGACATGGTGTTGCCGATTCTCGAGACCAAGATCCGCATGGGCTTGTTTGAGCATCCCTATGTCGACGAGTCGAAGATGGCGAGCGTGCTGAACAGGCCCGAGTCGCAGGAGTTGGCGCGCAAGACGGCGCAGAAGTCGCTGATCCTGCTGCGCAACGAGAGTTCGCTGCTGCCGCTCGACAAGACGGGCAAGAACATCCATTCGATTGCGGTGATCGGCCCGCTGGCGGATACGCAGATCGATCTGCTCAGCATGTGGGGCTCGAACGTCGAGCCGGGCCCAACGGTCACAATTCTGCAGGGGATCAAGGAGAAGGTCGGCTCGGCAATCAAGGTCGGTTATGCGCACGGTCCGAACCTGCGGCGCACCTTCGCCTCACCGTTTGAGAATGTCGAGATCATCAAGATGAAGGAGCAGCCAGAGCAGACGCCCGAACAGGCGAAACAAGCCGCGGAAGAAGCCGTTGCACTGGCGAGACAAAGCGATCTGGCCGTGATGGTGCTGGGCGAAATCGACATCATGAGCGCGGAGGCCGCTTCGCGGGCGTCCCTGCGACTATCGAACGGTCAGCAGGAGATGCTTGAAGCCGTGGTTGCCACCGGGAAGCCAGTAGTGCTGGTACTGGTGAACGGACGGCCGCTCGAGATCAATTGGGCGTCCGAGCACTTGCCCGCGATCGTCGAAGCCTGGTATCCGGGCAGCCAGGGAGGCAATGCCGTCGCCGACGTGCTGTTTGGCGACGCCAATCCTGCCGGGCACCTGCCCGTGAGCTGGCCGCGCAGTTCCGGAACCCTACCTCTTTACTACAGCCACAACCTGACCCAGACTCCCGAAACCGCGAAGGACTTCAAGTCGCGATACTGGGACATCGGCAGCACGCCGCTCTACCCGTTTGGATACGGGCTCAGCTACACGACATTCGGGTTCGACAACCTGAACCTGACGACGACAGCGCGTGCGGACGGCACGATCGAAGTATCGGCCGACGTGACCAACACGGGCAGCCTCGCGGGCGATGCCGTCGTGCAGCTTTACATTCACCAGCGGGCAGGGAGTGCATCGCGCCCGGTGCGGCAACTGAAGGGGTTTGAACGGATCGCGCTTGAGCCCGGAGCGAAACATACGGTCCACTTCACGCTGGGGAAAGACGAGCTGCAGTTCTGGAGTCCTTCGCTGAAGAAGTGGGTGGTCGAGCCGGAGCAGTTTGACGTGTGGGTCGGAGGGGATTCAAAGGCCACCCTGCACGGGGAGTTCCGGCTTACGGAGTAGTGGTGAAGCGCGTTCTTGCGACGCACCGCCGTGTGTCCCTCAATAGGCGACGATTGATCTCGGGGTTGATCTGGTTTCCCCTATGATCCCCGTGTCCCCCGCGGTTAGGTCTTTTGCACTTCTTCCGAAAATCTGGACGACACAGGGCTAGTCATAGGTCATAGCCCTGGTGGAGAATGTTTCGCATGCCGACCACCCGACGTGAATTCGTCAGGAATCTTTCTCTCGCAGTCGCGAGCACAGCGCTTCCCGCCCGCGCCGCGGCTGAGCGTCTGCCGATTGCGTTCTCAACGTTGGGCTGTCCGGCGTGGGAGTGGAAGAAGATTCTCGACTACGCCGCTGCTTCGGGCTTCGCTGCGATCGAATTGCGTGGGCTGGAAGGCAATCTGGATTTGCCCACGCACGCGGTGTTTGCAGCATCGCGAATTACGCAAACAAGGCGGGAGGTCCAGGATCACGGTCTGCGGATCGCCTGCGTCAGCAGCTCGGCGCACATGGACGAGCCGGGGGGAACGAAGCGGTCGGAACAGTTATCCGACGCCCGGCGATTCATCGATCTGGCCGCGGCTCTGGATGCGCCATACGTCCGCGTGTTCGGCACCGATGGGAGCGGCGACAAGACGACTGCGCCTAACGACGAACTCAAAGACCGCGTCGCTACAGGATTGAAGGAACTGGGCGACTATGCGGCCGGACACAAAGTCACGGTGCTGATCGAATCGCATGACCGGTTTGTCACGTCGGCGGTATTGAGCGATGTCTTTCGCCGCGCCAGCTCCGAACACGTAGGCTTGCTGTGGGACGCGCATCACACCTTTGCCGATGGCAAGGAAGATCCCGAGTTCACGGTGGGTCAGCTGGGCAAATGGATCCGGCACACACACCTGAAAGATTCCGTTCCTTCCGCCGGTGAGCGTCACTACGTGCTGACCGGCCGCGGAGACGTGCCCATCAAACGTCAGGTCGCGGCTTTGCAGAAAATCGGCTACAAAGGCTTTTATTGCTTTGAGTGGGAAAAAGTCTGGCATCCGGATTTGGCGGATCCCGAGATTGCGATTGCGGACTTTGCCAGAATTATGGCGTCTCTGGGCGGGAAGTAGGAGGAGATGCCTGCTTCAAGCGAAGGGGACCTGCAGAAGGCAAGGTTAGTGAGTGTAATCGCCTGCTTTCGACAGTTACGGTATCTGCTTCTTCAAGTTGACAGGCGGAGCGACGAAAACGATGCAAGAGCCGCAATTTGTCGCTGTATACTTTCGCCCCGAGACGATACCGAGCACCTTCTGATCGAGCGATCTGCTTCCTGAGCTACGAGTGATAAAAGCGTTTCTCACCAGTCCTGCTTCCGTGAGTACAAAACCAACTTCTGCTCGTCTTTTCGATTCTGCAACCTCTAATTCGGTTGATTGAACGTCGTAGTTGAAGTCCTCATCTGGCTGGCAATGCGCGAACATCGCGGGTTCAGGTGCCAAATCGCTCAACCTGCAGGCCTCACAACGATGGTGCGGATACGTCGTTGAGCCAAATTCATTGCCCTTTGCGCACGAAATCCATATCGTCGCTGGACCGGAATAGCCTTCTAGCGGTTCGCGTTTCCAAGACTCCAGAAGCGTTATAGGTATGGCGTCTACCCGCCATTCAACTAGCGAGAGTGCCGTCAGAGCTATTGCTACTCCGAGAGTACCGGCTATCCAAAGCGTTGCCCTTCTCCGCATGGCCTGTGTTCCAAACCTAACTGCCTTTGTTCTATTAGACACCGATATATCGTCAGAAGGTCGACCTACTTGAAAGGGCACGGAAGAATCCGACAGTCAGTTGGCGTAACATCGCGATTTCACTCATTGACCTTGGCGGGGGGGCGAACAAACGGCGCAAGCTTGTGCTAACCCTTGTTAAGTCAATACTTGTTCCTCTCAACCCCCCGAAGGATAAACTAGCAGATATGTGGGCTGAAGATGGACAGCCGCTGCGTTTTTACACCTATTCCGGCATAGCGATCGGATGGCTTGAGCGAGGCCACCCATACCCCGTTGGTGCGACACCGACACATGTCGTGACACGAGTCGCCGAAATGCTACAGGACCTAGTGTGGGGCCCCAGTCAGATGGGCCACCATCACTGCAATCTAGGATTCTGCGGCGTTCGTTTACGAGCGCGTACCTTTCTGGAGAGAATTCCGATCCCACACTCCTTTGGATACTTGCGTGAAGGGATAGAGCATCATGTAGCAAGTCAGGCTGAACGTGAGGCTTTGATACGCCGAACTATCGGCCGACATCACCGCAGGCATCACGTGCCGAATCTTCTCTCCGAGGTGCACGTGCCACAGGGTGGTGGATCCCTGCGACTCAAGTTAAAGCTTTGGTGTGTGCAGGTCGTTGACACGCTCGCAATCGCAGCAAGGCGTGGCATTGGCGCGGCCACGAACGCTCTTGACCCCCATCCATACGAGCAATATTGGGACTCAACGCCAATAGATGTTGGTGCTGCCAACCTATTGATACCAGGAATCTCTCAGGTCTACATAACGCCATCGATGGTCCTTCACTACATTTTCCAGCATCACTACCGCGCACCAGATGCCTTCTGCGATGCTGTTTCAAGATGTCCGACCATTGGTACACGAGCCTACTTCGAAGCTCTCAGGCCAGCGCTGCCCGAGGTCGCAGCAACCCAGTTTTGCGCTTGGGTTGACCAGGAAATCGAATTGTTGAGGCAGGTGCGGTCGCTTTGCTGCATTAACCAGAAATCTCCTTCATAGATACCTCTTAGCGATAATTACGGGAATAGTCCGGGCCACTCGGAAATTTGGGATCACGGGGGCCGTGGTTGGTGAAAAATCGCCAATTACGCTCATTGACTGTGGAACCTTCTCGGCGCGCGTTCAAAGCGACCTCGATTGGCAAACGAAAACCACGCACCCCGTACTATGCATCGAGTGGACGGACGAGGCTTCCGTCGCTTCCCCCGCTTTCTATCGGTACTCGCCCTTCTTCATCTCTCCCATCAGGTAGTCGCACGAGCGCACGCAGAGCGCCATGATCGTCAGCGTCGGGTTCTGGCAGGGGTTGGAAGTGAAGCCAGAGGCGTCCATCACGAATAGGTTCTTGACGTCGTGCGACTGCTGGAACTGATTCAGCACCGACTTCCTCGGATCGCTCCCCATGCGCGCCATTCCGGCTTCGTGGAGCGCCCAGCGCGGGGCTGAGGGATTGGCGTACGTTTCGATGTTCTTCGCTCCGGCGGCTTCGAGCAACTCGCCGGCCGAGTCGCCCATATCCCGGATCATGGCGCGCTCGTTGTCGCCGTCGGACATGTGGATCCTGAGCACGGGGATGCCGTAGATGTCCTTCACGTTGGGATCGATTTCGACGAAGTTGTCCCAGCGCGGAAGAACCTCGCCGAAGCCCGTCAGTTCCAGTGATGCGCGCGGATCGAGCACGGACTTCTTGTAGGCGGTGCCGAAGCCGGGCGCATCCCAGTTGAAGTCAAGGCTCGACTCGCCTTCGTAGCCGTAGCCCCGCAGGAACTTCTTGTACGGGGGCTGACCTTTCAGGTTGCGGAAGCGCGCAACATAGATGCCGACCGGCTTGACGGGGCCGCCGCGCGAAGGCTTTTGGCCGAAGGCAGGAAACTCACCACTGCCGCCTCCGCTGCGGACATGCGCAGTCAGATAGTGGCCGAGCACGCCGCTGGAATTGCCGAGTCCGTTGGGATTTTGCTCGTTGGCCGAATTCAGCAGGATGCGCACAGACTCCTGTGCCTGCGCGCACAGGATCACCACCCGCGCATGGACTTCGTGCGACTGATGCGTGTTGCGGTCGATGTAGAGAACGCCGCGGGCGCGGTTGCGGCCGGGGTCCATGAGGACCTTGTGGACCATCGCATTCGGGATAAGCGTGCAATTGCCGGTCGCCAAGGCGTCGGCCACCGTGGTGAACGCAGAGTTGAAATAGGAATGCGTGATGCATCCGCGCTCGCAGGGGCCGCAGTAGTGGCAGGGGCCGCGACCGTTGAGAGGGCGGGTGAGATTCGCCGAGCGCGCAAGCGTGGCAGTCAGGCCGAGTTTCTCTTTAATCCGTTCGCGGAACAACGTTTCCTGGCAGGTCAGCGGCATCGGCGGCTGAAACTGCCCGTCAGGCAAGTGCTCCAGCCCTTCCGCCATTCCGGTCACGCCGACGTATTTCTCCACCAGATCGTAGTAAGGAGCCAGGTCGCTGTAGCTCAGCGGCCAGTCTTCGCCGTAACCATCGAGTGAAGCGGATTTGAAATCGGCGTCGCTGAAGCGCAAGCTGACACGCCCCCAGACGTTGGTGCGGCCACCGGTGATGCGCAGGCGGCCCATCCAGTCGAAAGGCTTGTCCGTCGGAGTCGTATAGGGCTCTTCCAGATCGTTGACGAACCAGTCCGAGGTGTACTCATTACAGACGTCGAACTTCGACTGGATGGGACGCGTCTTGCGCACGATCTCCGGCGCCATGTTGCGGTATTTCAGTTCGAAGGCGGGCTTGTGCTCGGAGAAGTTGCGGTCGGACTGCGGCCGTCCGGCTTCGAGCAGCGCGACCTTGATGCCGGCCTCGGCGAGACGCTTGCAGGCCCAACCGCCGGAGGCACCGGAACCGACTACGAGGACGTCGAACAGCGGAGTGGTTTTCGTGGGCATTCGGTCAGCAACGTTTGAGCACAGATGCATCGAATGGTAACATCGCCGCGCGGACCCAAGCACGTTTGTGGATAGGCGCATGGACGAACTGAAACTGACGCGGCGCGAGATGGTGGAGAGGATGCTAGCCGGAATTGCGGCGGGTGCAGCCTGGCCGCTGGTTGCGTCGGCGCATCCGATTCATGAGCACCTGAGGAACGCCGCGCTGCTCGATCAGGCGGATGCCGCACACGGGGTCGTCGACTGGAAGCCCCTGTTTCTGAACGTGCAGCAGAGTGATTCACTGGCCGCGCTGGCCGAGACCATGGTCCCGGGATCGGCGAAGGCACGGGTCAACCGGTTCATTGACCTGCTGCTCAGCGTGGATAGCGGGAAGCATCAGCAGGAATTTGTGGCGTCGCTTGCAGCGATCGAGAGTGAGGCTGAGAAGCGCTTTGGACGGCGTTTCCAGGCGCTGGCCGCGAGCGAACAGGAATCGCTGCTGACCAAAGTTTCGCAAGACGAATCCCAGCATTTCGCGAATCTCAAAGAGTGGGTCGTCGGCGCTTACTACTCCTCAGAAGAAGGCATGCGGGAGCTGGGCTGGGATGGAAAGCACGCGTTCGCGAAATTTCCCGGATGCGAACACGCGGGCGAGGCACACTGAGATTCCAAGCCCCCATCTGACTTTAACCTCTGCAATCTCTACCGCGCCACCACTCCAGCCGGGCTGCGCTGTTCCATGGGGACGAACGGACGCACTTCATGGCCGATCCATACCTGGCGCGGGCGGGCAATTTTCTGCTCGGGATCGGTGAGCATCTCCTGCCATTGCGCCAGCCAGCCCGCTGCCCTGGGAATCGCGAAGAGCACGGTGAACATCTCCGGCTTGAAGCCCATCGCCTGGTACATGATGCCGGAATAGAAATCGACGTTGGGATAGAGTTTACGGCTCACGAAATATTCGTCTTCAAGAGCAATGCGTTCGAGTTCCAGGGCGATTTCGATCTTGGTGTTGCGTCCGGTGACTTCGAAGACGCGGTCGGCGGCCCACTTGATGATCTTGGCGCGCGGATCGTAGTTCTTGTAGACGCGGTGGCCGAAGCCCATCAGCTTGCCTTTGCCTTCCTTGATCTTCTTGATGTAGGCGGGCACGTTGTCTTTGGAGCCGATTTCGTCGAGCATGCGCAGGACTTCTTCATTGGCGCCGCCGTGCAGCGGTCCGGAAAGAGCGGCTGCCGCCGAGGCCGTAGCCAGGTAAGGATCGGTGTGCGAGCTACCCACGCAGCGCATGCTGTTGGTGCTGCAGTTCTGCTCGTGGTCGGCGTGCAGCACGAACAGAATGTCGAGCGCCCGCGCGATCACGGGGTTCGCCGCGTATTTGGGCTCGACCATCTTCCACAACATGTTCATGAAGTTTTCTGTGTAGGTGAGATCGTTGTCGGGATAGACATACGGAAATCCGACCATGTGGCGATACGACATGGCGGCGATCGAAGGAAGTTTCCCAATCAGGCGCTTGATCTGCAGCAGGCGCGACGCGGGATCATGAATGTTTCGTGAATCCGGGTAGACGTTCGACAGTGCGGCTACCGTGCTGACCAGCATCACCATGGGATGAGCGTTGTAGCGGAAGCCCTCCATGAATTTCTTGGTGGTCTCGTGGAGCATGGTGTGATGGGTGATTTCGTAGACCCAGTCTTTGAGCTGTGCCGCAGTGGGCAGCTCGCCGAAGTGGATCAGATAGGCGACTTCAAGATAGGTGCAGTGTTCGGCCAGAACTTCGATGGGATAGCCGCGATAGCGCAGGATGCCGCGATCGCCGTCAATATACGTAATCGCGCTGCGGCAGGAAGCGGTATTCATGAAGGCGGGATCGTAGGTCATCAGCCCGAAATCTTCGGGGCCGGTCTTAATCTTGCGCAGGTCCATGGCGCGAATGGTGCCGTTCTCTACCGGCAATGTGTAGGTCTGGCCGGTGCGATTATCGGTAATCGTGATCGTATCTTGCGGCATCAGTGCCTCCTGAATAAATGACGGCGCGCTCCTGCGCGGCCGAGTGGCGCAAGCAAGGCAATTCCTTGCTCTGGCTCGTACGCACCGAAGTTAGCGACCGGCACACACTGGCGCGGTGAGCTATGTCACAAAGCCGTGTTCATTTTACCGCTGCTCAGATGAGCCCCGCGGACTCAGGCCGCCGGTCGACGCGACCCGAATCAGGCCCGGGCGGCGGCCGACAGCAGGAGCACCAGCAACCCGACCAACAAAGGCCGGGGGAGCCGGCGAAGAACGTGATAAATCAGGTAGGTCATCGATTCGAGTCTCCGTGCGGGAATCCGCCTGCGAATCGGTCAGGACCCGGGTGCATAGCGCTTTCAGACTATTGGCAACCCCTGGGCCGGTGTGTAGGTTGTCTGAACGCCTGCATTCTAGGCAAACTCCGTGGCGGGGGCAAGACGAAAAATATGGCCTGGATTCGAACCATTCCCCTTTCGGAAGCCGACGACGAGCTGCGCAAAGCGATGGAAGGGCAGCACGGCTTGTATCCGCAGGAATACTCTATCCCGGTCCACCCGGTGGAAGGCGGCGGATCGCAGATCACCGCTTCGCACTCGCTGATTCCGCAGGCCCTTTACCATGCCTTCGCGACCTTCGGCGCGCTGATGTCGCCCGATTTGCCGCTGCAGCGGCGGCACCACGAGATGATCGCCACCATGGTCTCGGTGACCAACCGGTGCGTCTATTGAATCGAGTCGCACGCAGAGTTTCTGCGTAGGGTGACGTTGGACAAGGAACTCGTGGCTGCGCTGGAGCGCGATTACACGACCGCGCCGATCACGCCCCAGGAGCGCGTCATGCTGGACTACGTGGTGAAGATCACCAAAGACGCGACCAAGGTCTGGAAAGACGATCACGAGAGGCTACGGTCGGCAGGCTTCGACGATAAGGCGATTCTGCAGATCACGTTGATCGCATCGTGGTTCAACTACATTAATCGCGTGGCCGACGCGCTGGGCGTGGGCCGAGAGTAAGAGCAGCGTTGCTGCCGATAGAGAGGTCAGCTGAGTTTCGCCAGGAGCTTCTGGAACCGGGGGTCGTCCCGCAGAGTGTCATAGTCCGGGTCATGCTCGATCCAGTCGCGTTTTCCCCAGCCCCGCGCAAACACATTCTCCGTTAGGGCGAGAGCCTGTTCCTTCCGTCCTGCCTTGGCGTGCAGACAGGCGGCGTTGACCAGGGAGGTCATGTCATCGGGATAAAGTTCCAGCGATCGTTGTGACCACTCGATCGCGCGCTCCACCTGTCCGTCGTCGAAGAGCGCGCCGGAGCCAAGCGAAAGAGCGCGCGCATCGGTTGGATTTAGCGTCAGCGTGCGCTCGGCACGGCGAATGCCCTCCTGGGTGGAAGCCGTTGCTTGGTCGATCCGGCCGAGCATGCGTAAGGACTGGCCCTGGAGGATGGCGCTCTGGAAGTCTTCCGGCCGGACCTGTGCGGCTTTGCCGAAAAGTTCCGCCGAGCGCTCGATCTGTCCGTGAGCGAAGCAGGACCGAGCAAAGTAGTAGTAGGCTTCAAAGAAACTGGGATTCAGGCGTATCGCTTCTTCGAATTCCTGCGCCGCTTCATCGTAGCGGCGCGACAGAGAGAGCACGAACCCGCGGGCCGCATGGGGCTCGGCTAGACTCGGCGTCAGTTCCAGCGCTCTTTGACTGGCTCGTTCCGCTTTTGACAGGTCATCTTCCTTGGCGCCAAACCACTCATAGAGGGTCGAATGGGCAGCCGCCAGGCACCCCCACGCCGGACCGTAGGCCGCATCCACTGCGATGGCACGCTCGAACATCTCGCCGCTCTTCTCGAGATCCGTTTGCGTCATGCGGTGCAGATGCTGGCGACCGCGCAAGTAGTACTCATATGCCTCCGCGCGAGTGTGAGGCCGCGCGACCGACGGCTTCTCCTGGCGACTCAAGACGCTGCGGCCCAAAGAGGTGACGACAAGTTCGGCAATCTCGTCCTCCATCGCCAAGACGTCGTCGAGTGTGCGATCGAAGCGCTGCGACCAGCGGTGAAAGCCGGTGGCGACTTCAATGAGCTGGACCGTCACGCGAAGACGATTGTCGGATTTCCGCACGCTGCCCTCAAGCAGAGTCCCGACGCCCAGCTGGCGGCCGACTGCCTGAATGTCTGCACCCGGGCTGCGAAATTGAAACGACGCCGTCCGCGAAGCAACGTGCAAGCCGTCAATACGAGTCAGTGCGTTAATCAACTCTTCGGCGAGGCCCTCGCACAGGTAGTCCTGATCGCGGGCGGGGCTCATGTCCGCGAACGGAAGCACGGCAATCGCCGGGATTTCGTGTGTGGGCGGCGCTGATTCGCCGGCGGCTTCCGTGCGGGTTTCGGAAATTCGGGCGACGAACCGGTACCCGCGCCGGTGCCGGGTTTCGATGAACCGTGGCTGCCGGGCATCGTCCGCGAAGGCCTTGCGCAGTTCCTGGATACAGGAGGTGAGAGCGTCGTCGCCGACCGCAACGCCACTCCAGACGGTGGCAAACATTTCTTCCTTCGTGACCGGCTTCCCGGCCTGTAGCACGAGCAGCTTCAGCACAGCGGAGGCCTTTGGAGTGAGCCTCAGCTCCTGCGTGCCGGACCAGAGTCGTCCGGTCTCCAGATCGAACCGATAGCTGCCGAAGCTGACGCTTTGTTCCATCCTGGCAATCTCTGGCATTCGGTTCACGCCGCCACAATCCCGGAAAAATCCCGGCGCATTCCCATGACTTTCAAGGCGTGCACGCCCTATCTTCGTGACACAAAACGGGCAGACGATACAGGGATCGTCGCCCTATCCGCCCGTGAGAGTCGGCCGGGTTCCTGGTCAACTGGCGGATTCCCCGAGTAGCCCAATTTTAAGCAAACAAACCTCGACATTGAAGGAGAAAACAGCGTGAAAGCATTTTCGATATTGAGTAAGCGGAGCTTTGTCCTCCTGGCCACATTAGCATGTGTGTTCGCGTCAGGCTCCATTTCAGCCTTTGCGGGCCCCAAGGCTCAGGTTTTTCGTTCCGTCGCTGACGGGCCACACACAGGACGGTGCTGTTCCGGGTGGGACCAGTCCGTTCGCGTCAACGAACCGAATACGCCTATCCCGGTGGTCGTCACCTGGAGCACGGAGTACCGCTCGAATGCGCCATTCCTTAGCGGCCTCAGCCTGAATGGCGGCCCTTGTACATTCTATGGGCCCGGCACGATTCCGGCGTCTGCGCCGGCCGACGACACCTACGTGTCGATCACGTTTCAGTGGGTGATCATGCCGGGCGACTACGGACTGGTGAAAGGCTGGAACGTAGTCAGACTCTGCGGCGGGGCGGTTCTAGCCGACACCGATTCCATCACCATCGGATTCAACACGCTCTCCGCTCGGACGGGAAAGTAGCCCTTCCCAACAACGGCCATGGATGCGGCCGGGAATCCCGTCCGCAGGAGGGGAAACCGCCAGGCTCTTGTTCGTGAACGGAACCTGGCGGGTTTCAACATCGGATTCCGATTCTTTTCTAGAGAGAGAGAACTTTCTTAAGCGAAGGAGATGAAATGTTCAGCCGCATCACAGTTTTTTTGTACGGTGTTGTCTGCTACGCGATCTCCCTGGTGACCTTCCTGTATCTGGCGGCGTTTCTGGGGGACTTCGGCGTATCCAGGTCCATCGATTCTCAGCCGCAGGTTCCGTTTCTGGAAGCCTTGGCGATCAATGTAGCGCTCCTCGGATTATTCGCGGTTCAGCACAGCGTTATGGCGCGGCCAGGGTTCAAGGCCATCTGGACTCGAATTGTACCGGCGGCGGCGGAGCGGTCCACCTACGTGCTCTTCAGTTGCGCTGCCCTCGTCGTGCTGTTCTGGAAGTGGCAGCCGATGGGAGGAGTGATCTGGAACGTAGAGAGCAGCGCCGGACGCATCGCGCTGATGAGCCTCTATGCCGTTGGCTGGGCCACCGTGCTGCTCACGACCTTTCTCATCAACCATTTTGATTTGTTCGGCCTCCGGCAAGTGTGGTTGCATCTGCGCGGAAGCAGCTACACGCACCTCAAATTCCGCACGCCGGGGCCGTACCGCCTGGTGCGGCATCCGTTGTACGTGGGCTGGCTGATGGTGTTCTGGTCCGCGCCATTGATGACGTCGGCGCACTTTGTATTCGCGGTCGCTACCACGGCGTATATCCTGATCGCGATTCAGTTCGAGGAGCGAGACCTGGTTGCAGCCCACGGGGAATACGCTGAGTATCGCCGCCGAGTGCCGATGATCGTGCCCCTCGGTTCCCGGCAACCAGCGGGCGTCAAGGCGCCCGGACAGCCCGCCACGGAGATGGAGATGTAAGCGATCTGCGGCATGACTGGGCGTGGAGAGAGGCCTCCCCCGCGCTCAGTCACCATCCGGGCACAGCGAGTGTTCCACTCTGAATTGCTCTTCGAGGATGGCCGGTGGCGTTGCCGGCCCCGCGGCGCCCGGGAATCAGTGGTTGACGGCTTTGCGGTGGTTCTTGACGGCCAGGCAGCGCGCGAAGATTTCCGACACCTGCTGCAGCTCTTCCTCGTTTAGGCGGACAGCGCCGCCCAGTTTCCCCGTGAGGGCCTGGTTGATTTCAGGCACTGGTCGGCCGTGGAGGAGTTGCATCAGGTGGGCCCATTCCTGGGCGACGGCCATACGCTCGTCGGTGTCGGCGTCTTCACAGAACTGATCGGCGGCATCGACAGGCGTGCCGTACTCATCGGCTACATCTTCGTGGAAATAGCCGTGCAGAAACGAACGAAGAGCTGGAAAATTGGCAGCGTCGATCTCCGGTTTTGAGTGATTCATGAACGGCACTCCGGATATGAAGTGAGCACGTGATAGCTGGTCGGAGGATCATACCTCAAAACGACCACGGCGTGGGAGCAGGGGCGGGCCTGTCGATCGCCCCGGTTGAGGGTACGCCCGATCGGCGCGTCGGCGTCGTAATCGAGCACCAGGTTGGCGTGTCCCCCGGAACGGTTGAGCCAGCGCTGAATGCGGTCCTGATTCTGCGCGATGGCAGCGCCGATGGCGTGCTCGGCGGTAGCGCGGTCGGTGTAGGTGGACGCGCCGGAGATATTACGCTCGCGCTCCAGCCGCTGGCGAAGTTCGTCATCGGTCCGGCCGACATGCTTGCGGAGGACGTGTCCACCGGCCGCTTCGTCCTGGGAGAGGTCGCGCGAAGGACCCTCGACAGGGTGAGCTTCAACCCGTATCTCCCCTTGGCCCGCCGGAGAGGACGTACTTGGGTTGGAATGGGACTGGCACGCGGGCAGGAGGCTGAATACCAGGATTAGCGATATCGGAGTCAGGGATCGTTGCATCACGGAGCGCGCCGCGAAGAAAAAAGCGAGACGCGGCAAGCCGCGTCTCACGCAAGACGTTCCGAGATTGTGCGCCTAAACGGGACGGCTGGGCAAGTCGAGTCGAGCCGCCGTCTCCCCAGCATTGCCCGGCTCGGCGATCCACTCCCACACCCGGCGTCCTTTGCCGTTGAGGAACGATCGCACTTCGGCGTAACCGACCAGGCGATTGAAGACCGTGGTGACCGATGCCATCGGATCTTTGTGCCGTTCGACAAGTTCAGGAAAGCGGCGTGCCAGTTCCCGATATCCCTGGCGCGCTTCGAGGGGGATGCCCGCTTCCATGAGAACCACTCGACAAGCGCGCGTGAAGCCGGGCTGCTTGCGCGTGTTGCCGCGACCAAGGAGGGACATTACCTCCGGAGTCAGGACGTTGTCGCCAAAAGTTTTCGCCAGGTAAAGCAGGGTCTGCTTAATCGTGCCTGCGCGCCGCATGATTTCGGCACGCTGGCGCATCAGTTCGTGGAGCTCGCGTTCCGCCGAACGGATCACCTCCTGCACGTGACCGTTGGACGGGAGCTGCGGGCTTGCGATGTTGGTTGCAGTGCTCATGGATGTTGCTCCTTCTCCCCGAATACGTACCGCGTGGTCGCTAGGGCTGGCTTCCTTCTGCCGCTTCACGAGCCTGCTCGGAGTGATGTTTTGCGAACGTCGTGCGGGATTTTGCTCCCATCAGCCGCTGGCCGGCGGGATCCTGTCCCTGCCAGAGTTCTGTCAGAACGTGTAAGCCGCCAACCGACTCGAATCTCAGCCTGGGTGTCACGACGGGCGTCGACACATCGACTCCGCTGGTAAACGCCGAAGCCACGGTGCGGCCGCGGGCGTCGCGCAGCACGAGAAAATGCTGCATGGGCTGGACGAGCGAGTAGTCGCCCGCCGGAAAATTCTTGTCAGCGACGTTGAATTCAAACGGTATGTTCACCTTGATGACTGATGTTGCGGTCTGTGCATAGGTGATCCCACCGAGGTACACAACAAACAGCAATAGTGATGTCAGCGTGCGTCCGATCAGCTTCATACCATCCTCCTCATTCCATGCCTTGCCGGCTGGGCCATCTGGGGCAAACTTGGCGCGAAAGTTTTGGGTCCGCACTCCGTTTCTTGCCGTCAAATGGATAAGCACTTGCGGGATTGGACGACGCTTGGCCCCACACCGCACCGTGGTTTGTTTTCATCGCAGCGATGAAGGTTGGTCATGGACGTCAATCTAGAAATTCGACACTTGAAGCTAGTGGTGGCGATCGCGGAGGAAGAGAGCGTAACCGCGGCCGCGAAGCGTTTGTTTCTTACGCAGTCTGCCTTGAGCCATCAGCTGCGCGATGCCGAGGAAAAGCTCGGCACCTCCCTGTTCCTCCGCCTCGGCAAACGCATGGCTCCGACTGCGGCGGGAGAGAAATTGCTGGAGTGTGCGCGGCGCATGCTGGGCGAACTGCGGCAGGTGGAAGGGGAAGTTCAGAGGATGAATGGCGGCATGCAGGGTCAGATCCGTCTGAGCACCGAGTGCTACACCTGCTACCACTGGCTGCCACCGGTGCTGGAACGCTTTCATACTCGCTTTCCCAAGATTGAAGTGAGCATCGATATCGAGGGGACCCACGACCCAGCGGAGCGTGTCCTGGCGGGCAAGCTCGACGTCGCCGTGATGAGCTGTCCGCCTCCGAACAAGAGCCTGCATCTGTCGCCGCTGGGCGAAGATGAAATGGTGCTGGTGATGTCCCCGCGGCATCCGCTGGCAGAGAAGCGGAGCATCAAGCCACACGACCTGGCGCAGGAGACGCTGCTGATCTACCCACCGCGAGCGGAGAGCACGCTGATCCGGAAGGTCATGGAACCGGCGAACATACAGCCGTTTCGCGTTATGGAAATTCCGCTGACGGAAGCGATCATGGAGATGGCCGCCGCCGGAACAGGCGTGACATTCATCGCGCACTGGGCAGCGGCGGCGTATGTCGCGAGCGGAAGGGTGGTGGCGCGGCGGTTGTGCGACTCCGGATTCCATCGGCGGTGGTATGCCGTCACACTCAACCAACAACCGATGGCGGCCTACATGAAAGAATTCCTCAGCCTGCTGTCGCTCGACTGCTCGAAATACATGCAGCGCTTCTCCGCCAGTGCGGCCGGCCTCTGACGCGCTACGATTGAGAGGATGGAGCCGCGCTCCCTTCTCGCCTACTTCGAGAACGCTGCAAAGCTGGGCGAGGAGTGCGCCTATGTCGTTCCACGCGGTTATCGATGGGAACGCTGGAGCTACCGGCGCTTGGCCCAGGCGGCGTATCGATTTGCCCGCGAATTGCAGTCGCGCCAAATGGGCAAGGGCGATGCCGTCCTGCTGTGGTCGCCCAACTGTGCGGAGTGGGTGGCCGCGTTCTGGGGATGTGTTTTGTGCGGAGTGATCGTTGTTCCCGTTGACGACGGGGCGAGTCCGGACTTCGCGCAGCGGATCAGTGCGCAGGTCAAAACGCGGCTGGTGCTTTGTCCGCGGGAGCGGGCGCCAGTTTTTGGAGGGATCCCTTTCATCGATCCGGATGATTTTGAGCCCTTGACCTTCCCGCAGTCGCCGGACCCGTTTCGCCCGGTCGAGATTCAAGCGTCCGATCCTCTGGAGATTGTCTTCACATCCGGCACGACGTCTGAGCCCAAGGGCGTCGTGATCAGTCACGCCAATGTGGTTGGGAACATCGCGCCCATCGAAGCGGAGATGCAGCGCTATTTGAAATATGAGCGACTCGTGCATCCGATCCGATTTCTCAACCTGCTGCCGCTCAGCCACGTGTTCGGACAGTTCCTGGGGATGTTTCTTCCGCCCCTGCTGCGCGGAACGGTAGTGTTCGAGCAGACGCTCAATCCCACCGAAGTGATGGCGACCATTCGGCGCGAGCGGGTCTCGGTGCTGGTGGCCGTGCCACGCATGCTCGAGTCGTTGAAGCAGAAAGTCGATCGCGACCTCGGCGCCAGCGGGCAGCGGGAGAACTTCACGCGGCGGTATCAGGGAGCGGCGAAGCAACATTTTCTGCGCCGCTGGTGGACGTTCCGTGCGATCCGGCGCCAGTTCGGCTGGAAGTTCTGGGCAATGATCAGCGGCGGGGCGGCGCTCGATCGCGAGACGGAAGAGTTCTGGCATCGTCTGGGATACGCCGTGATTCAGGGATACGGACTTACGGAAACAACGTCGCTCATCAGCCTGAACCATCCATTTCGCACCAGCCGCGGTTCCATCGGCAAAGTGCTGGCGGGCCGCCAGATCAAGCTGGCGGAGGACGGCGAAATCCTGGTGCGCGGCAGTGGCGTTGCCAGCGGCTACTGGAGTGGCGGTGAATTGCGGGCGGTAGCCGGGGAAGAAGGCTGGTACCGCACCGGCGATCTCGGCGAACTCGACGCCGAAGGCAACCTCCACTTCCGGGGACGCAAGAAGGAAGTGATCGTCACGCCGGCTGGGATGAACGTGTATCCGGAAGACCTGGAGGCCGCGCTCCGCGGACAGAAAGAAGTGCGCGATTGCCAGGTGGTGGGGCTCGAACGCGGCGGGAATGCAGAGCCGTGCGCAGCGTTGATCTTAAGAGATCGCCATGCTGACGCAAGGGCGGTTGTTGCGCGGGCGAATGAGACGCTGGCGGAGTACCAGCGCATGCGGCAGTGGTTCGTATGGCCCGAGGAGGATTTTCCGCGGACATCGACAGGCAAGCCGAGGCGGAATGTGATTCGCGATGCGGTTGGTGCGAGCCTGGAAGGGAACACAGGCAAGGCGGCCGATGGCTCCCTAAGGAAGGCGAGCCCACTCGCTGAATTGGTGGCGCGAGTGACGGGTCGCACGCCAGGCACACTGGCACCGGACGCCGGCCTGGAAAGCGACTTGGGACTAAGTTCGCTGGAGCGCGTGGAGTTGCTCGGGGCGCTGGAAGACCGTTATCAACTAGACCTGAGCGAGACGAAGTTTGCCGGCGCGGCAACGGTCGGCGATCTGGAAAAGCTGCTGCAGGGGGAGCGCGGCGAGCGGCGTGAGTTCCATTATCCGCGATGGACGCTGTCCTGGCCGGTGACGTGGCTGCGGCTAGGCGCGCAGTATCTCCTGCTGCGTCCGGGGGTATTTCTGCTGGGATGGCCTCGGGTGATCGGGCGCGACAACCTGCGCGGAGTACGCGGTCCCGTGCTGGTGATCGCGAATCATATCGGGGATGTCGACGTCGGCTTCATTCAGACCGCACTTCCGGCGCGTATCCGGCATCGTCTGGCAACGGCGACCGGCGGTGAAGCGCTGGAAGTACTGCGCTCGCCAGAGCCGGGGCGCTGGTGGGGTGGGCGAATCTACGACCGGATGCAGTGGGCGCTCGGGGTGGGCCTGTTGAATCTGTTTCCCTTGCCGCGGCAAGCCGGTTTCCGCAAGAGCTTCGCCTACGCCGGCGAGGCGGTCGATCGGAGTTACAGCATCCTGGTGTTTCCCGAAGGACGGCACACCGAAGACGGCACGCTGCGCGAGTTCCGTTCCGGTGTTGGGCTGCTCGTGAACAATCTGCGCATTCCCGTGGTGCCCATGCGGATTGATGGTTTGTTCGAGGTGAAGAAAGCCGGAAAGAAATTCGCCGCGCCGGGAAAGATCCAGGTCCGGATTGGCAAGCCGGTTGAATTCGCGGCCGATCGCGATCCAGCGGAGATTGCGCGGGAGTTACGCAAGGCGGTCGAGACTCTGTGACCGCGTTTTGTGGTCAATTGTCCCTTGGCAAATTGAGGGCGTCTTCCAGTTTCATCCGCAATTGATCGTCATCCAGGATGAGCAACTGATTTCCATGCTTCAGGAAGTATTCCCGGCGCCCGCTTTCAAGGCGATTGGTCGCCCAGGCCCGAGATTTCCCGGCAAAGGAGTAGACAAACCCCTTCTTCATACTGCGTTCAACGATTTTCAATTCGGTGAAGGTTTGCGGACTGGTTAAGAAGAGCGCATCAAAGTCTCCGCGGTCAGTTCGATACAGCGCGGCCCCCTCCAGCCCTTTGAACAGTAGCCCCAGCTTCGAGGTGAGAACGCAGCGAATGGCGAAGCCATGCTCGCTGAGGGTACTTCCCAGCCCCATAGCGTCGGAGTAGGCAGTGTCGGTGGGCTGCAGGAGCGCGCTAGTATCCTCGGGACTGCATTCGGTCAATTGCGCAGTCGCAACGGACGCACAGAAGATCAGCACGAGGCCGATTCCCAGAATTGACCCACGAGTGATTCGCATGCGATTACCTCCCGCTCGCGCCGCCCGGATTGCAGACTCGAAACATGGCCTTACACTGTCGCTGCGGCTGCAGCGTTCGGCTGCAGACCCGTCAGGCGGCGCATCTCTCCGATCAGCCAGTCCACTTCCTGCTTGTTGCGGATGGTGCGGCCGAGCGTGACTTTTTTCCCAGAGCGCAGATGCAACTCGATGTCGTAGTATGGCGTGCCCGTACCGTTGCCCTGCTGGCCGGCGATCCTGCTGTCGATGGACGCGAGTTCGGCGAATGCGAACTTTCGCACCGCTCCACCGCCGAGATAACCATCCTGCACAAGCAGTTCGCTGCCGCTGATTCCGACACGCGTCGTGCCGAACCACATCTGCACCGTGATGTAGAAGAGGAGGAGGGCGAAGAGTCCGAAGGCAATAGGAAAGATCAATGGTGCGTGGAAGCCAAGAAAGATGGCCACCGCACCGAAAATGATCAGGAATACCGTCGTCCCGGCGGCAAAGCTCTTGTTCCGGGCAGGCGGGAAGTAAAATTCCACGCCCTGGCCGGTCTGGGTTACTACGGCGGTGAGGGCTTGTGGTCGAGAGACGGCAGCGGGCTCGGCTCTCTCCGGCTCCGGCTGAGACGGCGTTTGCTGGGTGCGGAAAACCGGCACCTCGAACACGTCGTGATAATCGACGCCGGGGACGTCCGCCAGCGCTTCCAATCGCCACACGATTGCGTTGCTGGGGTTGGTCGTATCGGTGGCCCGCGCGTCCCAGGGAATCTTGAGATGCACCGGAATCGCGGTGCCGGTCGGAGCCGGATAGAGTTGATCCGGTGACAAGCTCGATTCACCGCGCCACAAGATGTGCTCAGAGGTCGAACGTGAATTGCCCGTTCCCGTCACCGTTCGATTCACGCACGACAAATGCAGTTGAACGCCATGGTCGGGAGAGTGCGGAAATCGGGCTTGAATGGTTCCCTTCAGTTCGCCGCCGATCACGCCCGGAACCGGTGACATCTCAAAGTACGTCTTGCCAAACTCGATATAGGCCAGCGTGAAACGAATCGCACGGACCAGCAGGAACACTCCGGCAATCGGGAAAATGAGGCCAATATACGCGCGCGGATTTTTCGCTGCTTCCCGTGGCAGGAACACGAGGACGGGGGCGGAAACGGCATTCCAGACTGCCGCAAAGATCCAGGCGCCAATCATGCCGGAGCGGGTGTTGCCCTGGATGCGTCCCTGGGCCCAGTCCTCCCGCCAGAGCCAGGGTTCGGCGGGATGCTCAGCCTGCGCACGCTGCTGGCGCTTGAGGACCCTGCTGCCAACGATCGCAGCGAACATCAAACCGAACCCGATCCCGCCGAAGACGAGTCCGAAGAGTAGCAGCAGCCATACCTGTGCATTGCCGCTGCCACTGAGCACCTGCTGGAACGCTGTTCCGAGGGCGAAGAGTCCGAAGCCTGCGAAAGGCAGTGCAAAAAGACACAGCACAACCATGCCGAGTTTGGACGAGCGGTCCATCCCAATTCATTGTGGCGGGAATGGGTTTGGGCTTGTAGAGGCGAAAGGTAGGCCGACCAAAGTAATGGCCCAGATGGCCGTTGCGGCAGAAAGGGGGATGCGCGAACGCATCCCCGGCAGCTCAAGTTGAACCTGAAACTACTTCTTGTCGTATGCGAGCGCTAAACGGCACTCTTCCAGCGCCTCGTTGACATGTTTCAACGCGTTGGCGCGGTGTCCACCGAAGTCGTGGGCAGCATGTTCAAGATTGGTCTTGGCTTCACGCAGGTGATTCATGGCAGACGCGATTTCGGGGTGTTGCTCTTTTTCTTCCTTCATCTGTACACGCTTGAGTTTGGCGGTTGGCTGTTCCTGGGCGGTAGCGGGTAGTGTCATGGCGAACGCGATCGTAGCGGCAGTCAAAACAGCATAGAACTTCATCTTCATGGTGAAGATCTCTCCGGAGATTTGGATTGGGGACCCCGCAGCAATGTAGCACAGGGGGTGGTAGATGCCTGAAAACAGGAAAGCCGGGCTGGTTCGCCCGGCTTTTCAGTTTGGGAAACGCCAGCCATCGCTGGGCACTTTCCCCTAAAAGTCGTTTTGTTGACCTAGAAACCTCACATTACGAGCGCGAGCCCTTCCAGTTCGCGCTGCAGTACCGGCATGGCGCAGCCGGACATCTCGACCCGGCCCGCGGCGTCCATGGCGGCCTGGGGAGAAACCCCGTACCCACGGCCCATCAGAAAAACCTGCAGGAGTTCTGCCGCATCCCGGGAATCGATCATGCCCCCTTGCAGAAGATCATTCCGCAGGGCAGCCAGTTCCATCACCGTAAATCTGTCTTTCATGGCCGTCATCACCTCCGACCGTCTACCGCATTGGTCAATTAGACTCATCGGCAACCCAATTTGTTGCATGCAATCCTTGTGCCGTAACTTAGGTATGTGGAAAGCTACGGTTTTTCGGGTAACCGGACTCCCCGAAACCATGAGAATGCAGTGGGTTACAGAGTATGGAGTTTGGCAGGAAGACGGCAGGAAGAGACACGAATCGTCCCCGAAATGACACTCTGTGTCGTTTGACGGCTGCGATGGGCCGGTGGTGGTGGTTTTGCATCAGGCCGCGTCGATTGTCGCGGCGTCAATCAGCAAAATCGGAATGTCGTCCTGAATTGGATAGACGCGGTGGCACTGCCCGCACTTCAGGCTCTCGCCATTTTCCTTCAGGACCAATTTCTTCCTGCACACCGGACACACCAGAATGTCGAGCAGATCCTGAGCAATCATGACGGCTCCATTCTAATCCTGCCGGGGGAAAGAGTCTTCCCGTAGTGTTGCGATAGAATCGCTTCGCAATCATCCTCTATAGCCGTGAGGCGGAATGACAGCACGAATTCTCGACGGGACCAAGATGGCGGCGGAAATCCGGGCGGAAGTGGCCGCTGAAGTGAAGGCCATGGCGGCGGGGGGAGTGCGTCCCGGCCTGGCCGTGGTGCTGGCGGGACACAATCCCGCGTCGGAAGTGTACGTGCGCGGCAAGGTGAAGAGTTCGGAAGAAGTTGGCATCTACAGCGAGAAGCACGCCCCGCCCGAGACTGTGACTACGGCCGAACTGCTGACCCTGGTGGATGACTTGAATCACCGCAGCGAGATTGATGGCATCCTGGTGCAACTGCCGCTCCCGCCGCAGGTGGACGCGAAGAAGGTGCTGCTGGCGGTCGATCCAGCGAAAGACGTGGACGGGTTTCATCCGATGAATGTTGGATATCTGTCCACCCAGCGCCCGGGACTGGTGCCCTGCACGCCGGCGGGAGTCATGGAAATCCTGAAACGGAGCGGAATTCCCGTAGCGGGAGAGGAAGCAGTGGTCGTCGGGCGTAGCGACATCGTGGGCAAGCCCGTGGCGATGCTGCTGCTGAATGCCAATGCTACCGTCACCGTATGCCATTCAAAGACACATGACTTGCCCAGCGTGTGCCGCCGGGCCGACATCTTGGTGGCTGCGATCGGCCGGGCCGGCATGATCACGCAGGATTTTGTGAAGCCGGGCGCGACCGTGATTGACGTCGGCATCAACAAAGTCACCAATCGTCTCGACTTCGACCGCTTTTTTGCCGGCAACAAGAAGCGGGAAGAAACGTTCCTCGCCAAGGGCTCGACGCTAGTCGGCGATGTGCACCCGGAGGTGGCGGAAGTCGCGGGCGCGATCACGCCGGTTCCGGGGGGCGTTGGGCCGTTGACCATCGCCATGCTCATGGCGAACACGGTGAAGGCGGCGAAGCTGAGAAGGAAGGCAGAAGTCAGAATGCAGAGTGCAGAAGTCAGAGCCTAGTGGGTGCAAAGCGTACGGTCAGTCGAAGGGATCTTACTTCTGCATTTTGATTCTCTACTGAACAGGTAACTCTGCGTGCTCAGGGTCGGTCTCACCGGCGGTATCGCCAGCGGAAAATCGGTGGTTGGCGAGATGTTTGTCCAGCTTGGCGCGCACCTCATTCTGGCGGATGATATCGCGCACCAGCTCATGCAGCCGGGAGAGACCGTTTACAAGGAAGTCGTACGGCGTTTCGGACGTCAGATTCTGAACCCTGACAGCACGGTCAATCGCCCCAAGCTGGCAGAGGTTGCGTTCGGGGCGGCAGGGCACGAGGCATCCGGTCGCGTCAAGGAACTCAATGCGGTCGTCCATCCGGCCGTGATCGCGCGTGAGAATGAGTGGATGGAGGACATCGGCAGACAAGATCGGCATGCGATTGCGATTGTAGAGGCGGCGCTGATCCTTGAAGCTGGAACCGCCGACCGATTCGACCGGCTCGTCGTGGTGACTTGCCGGCCGGAACAGCGAGTGCGGCGCTTGGCATCGCGGCTGAAGATCTCGGAAGAAGCCGCTGGCGCGGAAGTGACACGCCGCATGGCCGCGCAGCTTCCGGACGAAGAGAAGATCCGTGCCGCCGATTTTGTCATCGACAACTCCGGATCGCTCGACGCCACTGCGGAACAAGTGCGGCGCGTTTTTGGCGCGCTCCGAGACGAGGCTAGAGATCCGAACTGAATTGCTGGAAGCAGAGTTGGGTCCTGCGAGGTGTTTATCGCGGTGAAGAAGACCACAAAGAAATTAATGGGAAAAGCGCCCCCGCATCCTGCCGCCGAAGAACACTTGCAGCGAGTGCGCCGGATCTGCCTGGCGCTGCCCAACACCACGGAGAAACTGTCGCACGGCGAGCCTACGTTCTTCGTCGCCAAGAAGGTCTACGCCATGTTCGACAACAACCACCACAACGACGGCCACGTGGCGGTCTGGATTCCCGCCGCGCCTGGCGCCCAGGCTACGCTCGTCCGCACCGAGCCGCAAAAGTTCTTCCGGCCGCCGTACGTGGGCGTGAAGGGATGGGTGGGTGTGGATCTGGAGGCCGTGGATGACGACGAGCTGGGCTTCCACCTGAGCGAAGCCTGGCGGCTGATTGCGCCGAAGAAAGCGCAGGGGGAATCCGGTCTCTCTTGAACGAGGTTCACTGAGAACTAACTCTGCGTCGCAGGCTTGGGACGGCAGCAGGCGCTGGCAATCACGGTTCCCGCAACCAGCAGCGTGATCAGGGAAATCATCCCCAGCGAAATGACGCAGTAGATGCACCACACACCGAGTATGTCCTTCTCGATGTGAGCGAGGTAGAGGGAGTATCCCAATCCAGCCAAACCTGCCAGGAGCATCAGCCGGTACGCCTTCTTCAGCGCGAGGATGCCGAGCAGCAGGTACCCGGCGATGCCGATGACTGCCACTGGTACGCCGTGAACCATGGCAAACGGGCTGTGGTTCACGATGCCGCAATCCCATCGCTCGTTGATGCTGCAGGGGGACGCGTCTTCGCGGTAGTGCTCGCGCAGCGCCAGAGAAGCGGCGACGATTCCCAGCACGCACAAAACAAGAAGTATCCATCTCATCAATGCGTTTCTCCTGACTTCGTTCAAAAATCGATCCAGCGCAGCAACGCTAAAGCCCCAGCCACGTTAATCATGATAGCGTCGCTCTCCGGCCGGTATTTCGACTGCCAGCCGGTTCTGTGGCGGCGGCAGCGGGCAGGTCGCGTACGGTGTGAACGCGCACGGCGGATTGATCAGTTGGTTGAAGTCGAGCCAAACCTCGCCCGGCTGTGAGACGCCGTGATCCGGCAACTCGGTATAGAGGAAGCGACCGGCGCCGTAGGTGGTGGTTCTGCTGGTCGCATCGCGAAGGATGAAGAACAGTTCCTTCGAGTCCGGATCTTCCAATACGGGCTCGAGGCGAACGATTTTTCCGTCCAGTGTAAATTCGGCGGCTCCAGGAGCCGGCAGCTTGTCGACGGTGCCGAGGATGGTGGGAATATCGAGCATCTTGGGCGGATTGTGGGGAATCCACTTCGCGCGAACCCGGTACCTGGGATCCGGCGCATACCATCGCAGGCCATGAAACCCCGTGCGCGTTGGCGCATCGAGATCCTTGATGCGCAGACCGATGCGCTCATCGCGGTGAATCAGAATCACGGTGAGCGTGCCGATTTTCAGTTTCGACGGCGTCGCCGCGTCATCGGCATAGAGCGCCTGCTCCTGCGGTGGATGGCCGTCGACCACAAGGTCTTGAGGGAATCCCGCTTGCGGAGGCAGCAGGCGGAGTGCGCCGTGGTCCAGGCGCACTACGGCAAGATGGGGCGGCGCCTTGGCGATCTGGATGCGGTTGTCGGAAGCCGAGCCGATGGTGTTATCGCCCTCTTTGAGCCACTCCAGCCCAACCAGTGAAAGCCATCCTTCGGGCGCCTGCAGACGAGCAGCCCGGTCGGAACGCCATTTGAGCAGATCGCTCTGCCAGGAGGCGGGTGTGGTGGTGTCGGAGGGGAAGACTGCCGTCGCAAGGAACGCCAGTATGGTGAGCGCAAGTGTTTTCTTCATTGAGGTCTCGCGTGGCTCGGCAAACCATGATTCTAGACCGTGAGTGCGTGGGTTGGCATCCAGCTTCCCGCTGCTTGCCGCAAGCCGCAAATTGGTTGCCCTGGCGGATACCGAGTTCTACAATTCTCTCGTCTTCCTTCTGTTAGAACTCGTCAGGGCCGTCTCAGGAGGTCCGTATGAGAAGTCTTCTTACAGGATGTGCTTTGATATTGGTCAGCGTCTGCATGCTGACCGGGTGCTCTTCCGGTCCAGCTCCAACCACAGCGTCGCAACCCGCGGCACCGCAACCCAAGCCACCTTCGCTTTACACCGGCCTGCAGGCCTTTGGCTGCGTGCAGGGACTGGCGCAGAAGTGGGCTAGCGACACGATTCCCGTGCGCCTGGAGTCGGAGATCAACAGCGAATCCAATGGCCAAGGCGGCAAGGCGACGATCTGGAGAGCGGCGTTCATCTCACCCAGCCGGCGCATGATGAGATACTTCACGTGCTCGGGGAGCCGTCTGAAAGATGCGCCGCCGTATGGGCCGTCCGCTGACGTCGAGCAGCCCTATAGTCCCGACGTTCCCGCCTTGGGCTTCCAGCCGTTATTCCTCAAAGTCGATTCGGACAAAGCCTTTGACGTGGCCCAGGAACATGGCGGAGTGGCGCTGCTGAAGAAAAATCCGGATCAGGTGGTGAAGTACTTCGTGCTCTGGAATCCGAAGCAGCGCGTGCTGCAGTGGTACGTGATGTACGGCAAAGACAAAGAGTCAGCCGCAGGCACCGGCGTCGTGAATGCGCTGACCGGCGCATACGTAGGGGCCAGCAAGTAAGTCGACCGCAGCACCGGCCCCCGTCGGCAGTCCGGCGGGCGACACGCGCGCTGCGCCGATCCTCGCAGAGAAGAGGGAGTGCCTAGGGGCGCTTCGGGCTGGGTTTCACCAGCCAGTGCATCAGCGAGTTCACCAGGCTGAGCACGATCGCGCCCAGAAACGCGCTCAAGAAGCCCCGCACCTCAAAGCCCGGCACGAGAACCGACGCCAGCTTCAGCATGAGAGCATTGATCACGAACCAGAACAGCCCTAGAGTCAGAAGCGTCAGCGGGAAGGTGAGAACTTTGAGCACCAATCCGATGGTGGCGTTGATGAAGCCGATCGCCAGCGCGGCGATTAGCGCCGCCACCGGGCCGCTCACGCTGATGCCGGGCACCACGTGAGAGACGATCCAGACCGCCAGGGCGCTTAGCACCCAGTTGAGCAGAAGGCGCATTGGGGACCTCCCCGAGGAGATCGTGGTCGGTCGCTGGTCGTTCGTCAAGATCGGACACCCGCCGACTGCCACAATCCTGTCTTAGGCCAGACAATATACACCCGGCAGGCAGTGTCTTGCCCGACTCGCAGTTGTTCGCTCGCAGCCCGTAGCTCGCAGCCCGAAGCGCAGTCGCCCATGGCCTTCCCTTACAATCCCATCGTGGCCACGAAGACCAACGCCGCCCGCCTGCTCGATCAACTGGGCATCCGGTATGAATTGCGGGAATATGAAGTCGACCCAAACGACCTTGCCGCAGAAACCGTCGCCGCAAAGATCGGACTGCCTCCGGAACAGGTGTTTAAGACCCTGGTCGCGCGAGGGGATCGCCACGGCGTCTGCATGGCAGTGATCCCCGGAGATCAGGAGCTTGATCTGAAAGCACTGGCGGCAGCGGCGGGCGAGAAAAAGATGGAACTTGTGCCAGTCAAGGAGCTGCAGGCGCTCACCGGATATATTCGCGGTGGGGTGACGGCACTTGGAGCAAAGCGTGACTTTCCGGTCTTTGTCGAGGAAACGATCGAATTGTTCGACGTGATTTCGATTTCAGCTGGAATGCGCGGATTGCAGATTCTGCTTTCCCCGGCCGACTATCTGCGCGCAACGAAGGCCACGGTCGCGGCGATCGCCCAGCCGAAAAAGCAAGAATCCGCATGAGACACGACAGCCCGCGAAAGCCGCACACGCCTCCTTTGCTCGACCTCCGGAACGTCAGCGTGATGAGGGGACAGAAAATCGCCCTGAACGGCATCAATCTTCGTATCGGAGTGAATGAACACATTGCCGTGCTCGGCCCGAACGGCTGCGGCAAGTCGACGCTGATCAAGACCATCACGCGCGAGTGCTATCCCGTCGCCAACAACGGATCCAGCATGACCATCCTCGGCGAGCGGAGTTGGAATGTTCTCGAATTGCGCTCCCTGCTCGGCATCGTCTCGAACGACCTGATGTCTTCGTGCACCAGCGAGGCCACGGGCCTGGACGTCGTACTGTCGGGCTTTTTCAGCAGCACCCGCATCTTCCCGAACCACACCATCGACCCCAAGCACCGCGAACTGGCCGAGGAGGCTCTGCTGCACCTTGGTGTCGCCCATCTCGGCGAGCGCGCTGTCGAGGAAATGTCGTCCGGAGAAGCGAAACGCGTCCTGATCGCCCGCGCCCTGGTTCACCAGCCGCGCGCGCTGCTCTTCGACGAACCCTGCAACTCTCTGGACATCGCGGCGCAGCGCGGTCTCCGCGAAACCATGCGGTCGCTGGCGAATTCCGGGATCGGGATTATTCTCGTCACCCACGAACTACCCGACATCGTTCCGGAGATCGAGCGCGTGGTGCTGATGGCGAATGGTCGGATCGTGGCCGACGGGGTAAAAGACGAGGTTCTCAGCACGGACACGCTAAGCCGCTTGTTTGGACGCGGAGTCGAATTGGTGCGGCGCGACGGCTGGTATCACATTTAGTGAAGTTGTCAGTTAGACATCCAGTGGATCAACACGCTGACCTCACTCTCGATGACACCGCACCCAGAGCGGGAATTGTATTTTGTCCCTTTGACCCACTCTAGGGCGTACTTGTCGACATTTGCCAATCCTGAACTCCGCTTCACCAAAGCATTGGTCACTTCACCCGATTCCAGTATTTGAAAGGAAATAACGGGGTAACCTCTTACCTTCTCATCCTTTCGCACGACGATGTCAGATCCTTTCGGAACCGGTCCATGCTTTACCACCTTCGGTTGGCATTTCTTGACATCGTCCTGTTGGCGGACTTTACCCTCCTGGGTAATCATAGGCGGTGCCAGAGCCAATGCAACCAGAAGCGCAAAGACCGATTGGATCATAGTTTGATTAGACACCATGGCAGCCGAAGGCGGTCAAGTGCAGTCGTCTAGCGCTGATTCCAGTATTAAACTGTGTATTCTTAAATCCGCGTTCCTCCGCGCAAATCCGCGGAGAAGAAGTCCCGAGGTCCTGATGCCAACAGCAGCCACCCGCACCAACCCGCTCTCTTTCCTCACCGACCAGATCAACGAACTCAAGGCCAAGGGCACGCATTTCAAGCTGCGCGTGCTGGAGGACGAGCAGGCGTCGGAGTGCACTTTCGACGGCAAGAAAGTCATCAACCTCGCGTCGAACAATTACCTTGGACTCACGACGCATCCCAAGCTGCGCGAAGCGGCGCTCGAGGCCACGCGCAAGTACGGAGTCGGATCAGGCGCAGTCCGCACGATCGCCGGCACCATGAAAATCCACATGGAGCTCGAAGAGAAAATCGCGCGCTTCAAGAACGTCGAGGCGTGCGTCGTCTTCCAGTCCGGATTCACGGCCAATGCGGGCACGGTCTCGGCCATCCTCGGCAAGGAAGACTTCATCATCTCCGACGAACTCAATCACGCCTCCATCATCGATGGCTGCCGCCTCTCGCGCGCCAAGATTCTCGTCTTCCGCCACAAAGATGTCGCGCACGCCGAAGAGCAGCTCGCCAGCGTCAAAGACCAGCCCGGCCGCAAGCTGCTGATCACCGACGGTGTCTTCTCCATGGACGGCGACATCGGCCCGTTGCCGGGCCTGTGCAACGCTGCCGAGAAATACGGCGCCATCATGATGGTCGACGACGCCCACTCCTCAGGCGTTCTCGGCAAGGCGGGCCGTGGCACGATCGATCATTTCGGAATGCACGGGCGAGTAGACATTCAGGTCGGCACGCTATCGAAAGCCATCGGCGCGCTCGGCGGTTACGTCTGCGGCACGCGCGATTTCATCGATTTTCTTTATCACCGCGCGCGTCCGTTTTTGTTTTCGACATCCCATCCGCCGTCGGTCGCAGCAACCTGCATTGCGGCTTTCGATGTCCTCGAAAACGAACCGCAGCTCATGGAGCAACTCTGGGCCAACACCCGCTTCTGGAAAAAAGAACTCGGCCTGCTCGGCTTCAACATCGGCGGCAGGACCACGCCCGCAAGCGAAACGCCGATCACGCCCATCATCATCGGCGACGGCCGCCTGACCATGGACTTCTCCCGCGAACTCTTCAAGGAGGGCGTGCTCGGGACAGGGATCGCCTTTCCCACCGTACCCGAAGGCAAAGCGCGCGTGCGCACGATCATGACCGCCACGCACACCAAAGAAGAACTCACGCGTGCACTCGAAGTGCTGGAGCGGGTGGGGAAAAGGATGGGGATTCTCGTGTGATGCGCGGAAGAGCGGCGCTTTGGCGCAAGTCATCCAGTCTAATGCGCGAGCCAGTAGTAGTGCTCGAGGTAGTAGAGGGCGCCGAATGCAAGAACCAAGGCCGAGCCGGGAATCGCCAGGAACCGAATTCGGCGCCAGGGCTCGCTCCAGTCCGCGGTCGCCAGGAAGATCAGGATCGCCGGCGCCAGCGCCACGATCGACAGCTGAAAGACGTGCGCCCCCGTACCTTCGTCCGGTTGCGGCGCTTGAAAGTAGCCGGTGATGACCGTCACCAATGCCACGAAAGACAGGACAATCATGACTCGGCCGCTAATCTGATGGATCTGTTGCGCGCGCATCGCTGTCCCTGTGCCGCTCGATTACGCCCGGTTGATCCGGATCACTTCTTCCATGCTCCGCAGATACTCTTCCAGCGCCCGCCGGCCCGAAGCCGTCAGGCGGTACTCGGTGCGGGGAATGCGTCCTTCAAAAAACTTGCGGCACGTCAGATAGCCGCCTTCTTCCAGCTTGCGCGCGTGCACGCTCAAATTGCCGTCGGTGGTGTGCAAGAGCCGCTTCAGATCGCTGAAGCTGAGCGAGTCGTTGACCGCCAACGCGCTGATGATGCCCAGCCGGATGCGCTCGTGAATCAGTCTGTCGAGTTCGGGGATTTCGCCGGCAACCCGGCGCTCGCGATTCTTTGCCGCCGGTTTACCTGCTTCCACACGGGCATGGCTTCGAACTGCAGAACTTCTAGCCACCGTACCTCCTTGCAATCCACACGCCGAACATGATGTGCAGGCCGCCAAAAGCCGCGGCCATGGCCCAGTTCGCCAGCGCCGGAAGAAACAGTGTTGCGGCACCCGCGATCATGAAGCACGCGCCCATCACCGGCACGACCGAGACCGAGAACGCGCCGCCCGCAATCACGCCGACGCCGTAGAGGAGCATCCACATGCCCGGCAGCGACGAACCGAGGCCGGCGCGAAAGTATGGGATCGTCAGCAACGCAGCAGCCACAACCGGCGGCGCGAAGTTCAACGCGACTTTTCGTCCTGGACCACTCGTCCAGGGTAGCCCGCTGCGCGCCGCCTTGCTCTGGATCGCGATGATCGAGAGGCTCGCGGCCAGCACGGCGTCTGCCACCCATATCTCGATCCAGCGAAGATCGAACCCATGGCGCGCAGCCAGCCACGCCGCCGGAAACGCTGTGGCTCCCACCGCAACCATGCCCCATCCGGGCACTGCCGTGAACGCCGCCGATCGCTCCATGGTCTGGCGGATGAAGCGGAGATCGTCCAGGGCGCGGGCGCCGTGAGGGATGGCTTCCGTGCGCAGGTCTTCGCGGGATCGCGTACGGAAGCGGCGCGGACCATGCTCAGGCATGACGAAACCGTAGTCGATGGAATTACAAGCTGTCAAGTACTTTGTGAAACAGAGTCTTAGAGACCGTGCGACTTGCTGGAAGTATTTCGTGTCACGTGGTCTCCGGACAGCCGGCACGTTTACTTCGACAACTTCCTGACGAGCAAGCGCTACGGAGCGGCGCGAGGCTCGCGCGCTTCGACGCTGAACCATCCCAATATCTGCACCAATTGCCGAAGATGAAAATTATTCTTGTGTACTATGTGTTATAGTACACAGTGTGATCCCGTTCCGCGTCGACTTCCGGCCCGGTATTTCGCTGTACGAGCAAGTCGTCTACGCGGCAACCAAGGCGATCATTGCCGGGCAGGTTCGCTCTGGCGATCCTTTCCCCTCCGTGCGGCTCCTTAGCAAAGAACTCAAGATCAATCCCAATACGGCTCATAAGGTTGTTGCGAACCTGGTCGCCGCCGGCCTGCTGGAAACGCGCCCGGGGGTGGGCACAGTTGTGGCGGAGCTTCCCGAGGCGAGAAGTTCGCAGCGCACCCAATTGTTGGGACACGAAATCGAACAACTCGTGGTGGAAGCGAAGAAACTCGGAATCGGGTTGGAGGATGTGTCCGCATCCATCGCAGCCCACTGGAAACGGCTCGGCGGGCAGAGTGGATCCGATCGCGGAGGACGAGGCAAGCGATGAGCAGCGCAATTCGCACCGAGAACCTTGCCAAGAAGTTCCGGAGAGTGCACGCCCTGAATGGCTTGACCCTCGACGTAGCGGAGGGCGCCGTGTACGCGCTGGTTGGCCCGAACGGAGCAGGGAAGACCACTGCCATCAAGATTCTGATGAACATCTTCGGCGCCACAGGTGGACGCGCCGAAGTGCTGGGCATGGACTCCACGCGCATCCGAGGTCGAGCTTTCACGACGATCGGCTACGTGTCCGAGAACCAGGAACTGCCCGAGTGGATGACGGTGAGCGCCTTCCTTGCCTATCTGAGGCCGTTCTACCCTTTGTGGGATCGAGATCTGGAGAGCGACTTAATCAAACAATTTGATTTGCCCCTGGACCGCAAACTGCGCCACTTGTCGCGCGGCATGCGGATGAAAGCCGCATTGGCGAGCGCGCTTGCCTATCACCCGAAACTCATCGTGCTGGATGAGCCCTTCACCGGACTCGACCCGCTCGTGCGCGACGAGCTGATCCAGGGACTGCTGGACCGGGCCGAGGAATCGACGATCTTCATTTCCTCTCACGACTTGGCGGAAATCGAGAGCTTCGCCAGTCATGTGGGCTATCTGGAGCAAGGGCGGCTCCGGTTTTCCGAAGAGTTAACGAGTCTAGTGGAACGATTCCGCGAAGTGCAGCTGACGTTTGACGCGCCACCCGCACTGCCGACGAACGTGCCGAATACGTGGATGCATCTTGGCGCCTCGGCAGCAGTTGTGCGATTCATCGACAGCCGTTTCGACCCCGTGCGCACAGCGAACGAGGTTCGAAGCGTGTTTGGCGAAACACGGGACGTAACGTTGAGTCCGATGTCACTACGATCGATTTTCCTGGCGATGGCCAAAGCCGGGCGAGATACAGCATCGTGAGGCTGGGATGAAACAGATCCTGAACATCTTCCGAAAAGACGCGCGTCACTACTGGCGCGAGTGCGCGATCTCGATCGCATTAATGGCTTTCTATGCGTGGAATGAGGCACGAGGCGGGGCGGCCGAGGGTGCGACGGGATATGCTGTTGGCGCTCGCGGTCTCTTGACTTTCAGGCTCCTCTCGGGCCTGGCCAACGTCCTGTTGCCGATCTCCTGGGCACTGGTGATCGTGCGCGTGGTCCAGGGAGAGTCCCTGGTCGGCGACCGTCAATTCTGGATCACTCGGCCTTATGAATGGAAGAAGCTGCTGGCCGCCAAAGTCCTCTTTATCCTCGTCTTCGTCAATCTCCCGCTGTTCTTCGCGGATGTTTTCCTGCTAGACAGGGCGGGCTTCGCTCCAACCCATCACTTGATCGGCTTGCTTTGGATGCAGCTGCTGTTGACGGTCTTTCCCTTCCTCATGATTGCGGCGCTGGCCACGGTCACGGCCAGCCTCTTGCAGATGGGACTGGCAGTGCTGGTCATCGTCCTCTACCTGATCGGAATGGCGTCTCTTTCGGAGCAAATACCGAGTTCCGGCTTCTCTTCGTCCGCTATTGACTCGTTACAGACCGTCCTGCTGATAGGTACAGCGGTTGCGGTCATCCTCTGGCAATACTCAAGGCGAAACACCGTTGCGTCTCGCTGGCTGATCGTCGGCTTTGCCGCTTTTGTGTTTCTCGTTCTTCTCGTCTCGCCCTATCGCACCATCGTGGCCCACCGGTATCCGCTGGAAACAGGCCAAGTGCCTGTGCAACTGAGTGTGCTACCCGGCGAATACCCTCCCGACGGGAAATTTTCCGATCAAGAAAATGAGGTCCAGATCCAGATCCCTTTGGGTGTTTCGGGCATCGTTGACGATTCAATCTTAGTGATCAGCGGCGTCATGGTTGAGCTTGAGTCTCCTGACGGCTTGCGATGGAATTCGGGTTGGCGGTCGTATGGCACATCTCTCTTCCCGGAGCAGAAGCGCACGCAGATCGACTTCAGTCTCAAAAAGAAGGTGTTCGAGCAATTGCAGAAAACACCGGTCACAGGCCGGATCTCGTTCGCGCTGACAGTGTCTCGCGACCGGAACCGTCGCGAGTTTGTGATTCCGAACGGAGAGTTCGTGATGGCAGATGTGGGCCTGTGCACCTCCGCGCCGGGGTACAACTGGAGCATTCAATGCCGCGCCGCACTGCGAACGCCCTCTTCTCTTCTGGTCACTTCCGATTTGTCGCAGACCACGTGCCCGGCGCAAAAAGACCAGGTCCGCGCTCCAGCCGGTGAGATTGCCCGAGAGTGGCATCACAATTCCGAATCCGGACCGGCGGAGTTCGGCATCAGCCCGGTGAAGGAGGTCGACTTCTACCTGATGCCCTCAAACCCCACGGATGCGCTGACCGTCAAAGGAGTCTGCCCCGGAACTCATGTTGTTCTAAGTAACCCGGAACCGGTGCGGCAGACTCGTGTGGAATTAGCGCTGAAGGGGCTTCGGTTGGACGACTATCGGCTTCGGTCCCTTAGGTACGCGTTTTCAAGATAGAACGTCGTTTCTACTTTCCCGATCCCCCATCTTCCACAATCGCCTGCACGATCTGGTCGATGGTGTCGGTAATCCGCTTCGCGGGAAGGTTGGAGTTGTTCGAAAGGATAGAGAAGGCCACCGTCTCTCCGTTGTCGGTGGTGGCGTAGCCGGAGAGAGTTTTCACGCCGCCGAGCGATCCTGTCTTGCCGTAGATTCGCCCCTTCAGACGCGGTGCAGTCAGACGATCGGAGAGAGAGCCGTCCACGCCCGAAACCGGGAAGCTTGCCTTGTAGGCATTGCCCCAGGGCTGCGTCGAAACGTATCTCAGCAACTGAACGATCGCATGCGGCGTCACCAGGTTCTGGCGCGAGAGTCCGGAGCCATCGTAGAAAATGTATTGATCGGCCGAAATCCCCGCCTGCGTCAGAAATCCGCGCAGCACTTCGAGCCCGCTTTCGATCGTGCCGGCGGTTCCGCGCTCGCGCCCCAGGAGGCGCAGCAGGATCTCGGCGTGCAGGTTCTGGCTGACTTTGTTCACGACCTGGATATCTTCCAGCATCGGCTTCGACTCATAGCTGGCCAGCACCACCGGCTGATCGGTTTTAAACGGATGCACCGGCGCGTCGCTGCCGCCTCGCGAAGGCACGACAGCCGTCACGCTGAAGGTCGAAAGCGTCGCCAGTTCGGTGTGCCGCGTGCGCTGCCGCCCGTAGACAACGATGCCCCGCTTCTCGAGAAGTTGGCGGAACAAAGCAGCGGCAAACTCGGCCGGATCTTCAATCGCCAGCGCTTCGTTCGCTCCAGGATCGTCGAGCGGCATGTTGCCCCACAGGGTGAGTACGGTCGAGCCAGGCTCGCGATTGACAAAGAACTTCCGCCCCGTGCCGGCGGGCGTCGTGATGATGCGGTTGTCGAGGCGATAATAGTCGGCAAACGGAGTGACGCTGACAAACGCCTTCTCGCCCGGACGGTCAGCGGGAAGAATGTTTACGAAGACGACATTGTCGTTGATCGTGAGCGCGGAAACTGGTGCGCCATCAGCCCAGACCAGGTCATCCTGACTCCAGCCTTCGCCGTAGCGTTCGAAAGCGAAGTACGAGTCGTCCGCGACGATGTCGCCGTCCACATACTTCACACCCTTCTGCACCAGTTCGTCGGCGAGGGTCTCCAGCGCCTGAATGGGGTGGTCGTTCCGCTGCGTGCGCAAGTCGTAAGGCAGTTCGCGTCCGGAAAGATTCGGATCACCGTGCCCGACCAGAACCAGGTCCCCATTGAGTCGCCCATAACGGTCGAGCGTGCCCACGGTCTCAACCGTGGTGCGGAATTTGTAGTCGGGACCAATCAAAGCGAGAGCGGCCGCCGTTGTAAACAGCTTGGTATTCGATGCGGGTGTGAACAGTTTGTCGGCGTTCTGCTCGTACAGCGTCTGCCCGGAGGAAACGGATGCAACTTCGATACCCCAGAAACCGCGTGCCAGGTCGGGTGAATTGAGCACATCGGCAATGCGGTCGTGAAGTGACCTGGGCGGAGCTGCCACAGCCTGTGCGGCAAGCACCAGCACAGCAAGCCAGCAAGTCAAGACGAACCGCGCGCGGGGCATTGTCTAAATTGTAACACCCAGGAAAAATAGGCCCGTTTAGAATAGCGGCGGTATGCGCGCAGTTTTTCAATGGAATCTCGGCAAACGCGTTCTTGAACTAGGGCGGCGCACGTTGATCATGGGCGTGGTCAACGTCACGCCCGATTCGTTTTCCGACGGCGGCCAGTACTTCGATGCGGAAAAGGCCGTCGCCCATGCCGAAGAGTTGCTGGCCGACGGCGCCACCATCATTGATGTTGGAGGAGAATCCACACGCCCCGGCGCGGGCGTGCTCGCTCCGGGACAAACTGCTCCGGTTGTGGAGCCCCGGGTCCGAACTCCAGTTTCAGAAGAAGAGGAAAAGAAGCGAGTGCTCCCGGTCATCCGCGACCTGAAACGCCGACACCCAGAGGCCATCATCAGCGTGGATACCTACAAAGCCAGTGTGGCGAGAGCCGCGGTTGAAGAAGGCGCCGAGATCGTGAACGACGTCAGCGGCGCCCGCTGGGATCCCAAGATGGCGAAGACGCTGGCCGAGCTGAAAGTCGCCGCCGTGCTCATGCATACTCGTGGACGCCCCGAAGAATGGCGGTCGCTGCCGCCGATCGGCGATCCCGTCCTGCTCGTCAAGCGCGAACTCCGCCAGTGGGCAGAAGCCGCCACTCTGGCCGGGATCAAGCGCGATCGGCTGGCGCTCGATCCCGGTTTCGGTTTCGGCAAGAGTTTCGACGAGAACTACCCGCTGCTGGCGCGATTCTTCGAACTGCAGCAACTGGGACACCCGCTAGTCGCGGGCACGTCGCGCAAATCGTTCATCGGACGAACCCTGAAGCACGACGGCCGCGATGCGCTGGTCGACGAGCGTCTCTACGGAACGCTCGCGTCTGAGACAGCGCTGATCCTGAAGGGTGCGCATGTCATCCGCACTCACGATGTGAAGCACGCCGCGGAGGCAGCCCGGGTGGCGGATGCAATCGTCGCCGCCGGAGGGTAGTCCGGCTCCGACAGAATCAGTCACAATGCTGCCGGTGTTTCAATCGTCCTTCCCGGCACGGGTTCTCCGTTCCGCGTTTCAAGTCCGCGACTGACCTGGCTGACTAAGTGGGGCCTCCGCGCCCTGGTCCAGCGTTCCCGCACCCTCAGGAAGGGTTGTTCGATGAGGTGGTACGAAGCGGTCGCCAGCAGGATCGAAAACGCGAGGTTCTGCGGAAATGCAGCCTGGAATGACGCCGAGTCCCGATCCAGAAAGATCTGCTGCCACAGATACAGGCTGTAGCTGATGGCTCCCATCCACATCACGGGCCAGACGTTGAGCAGGGCATAACGGCGCATCATGAAGTGCTTGAGCGAGAGCGCGATGCCCAGGTGCAGCAGAGTCAACCCCAAAACCTGATAGACGCGAGTGTTCCAGAGCTGAATCAAAGGCAGACAAGCAGTGGTAAGGGGCACGAACACGAACGAGCGGCTCGTGAACGCCTCCTGCCATCGGGCTAGTTTGGGTTCGAGCATCGAGATCGCGGCACCCATGGCCAGAGCGTCCATGAAGACGGGGAAAGGATGGTCCAGCCCGGGGCGGCCCCAGGCGAGAAAGAAGACAATTCGCAGTGGCGGACCAAGCGCGATCGCAGACGCCACGATCCACAGTCGCCTGCGAAAAAACAGCAGCAAGCTCAGCGGCCACAGCAGGTAAAACTGCTCCTCCACTCCGAGTGACCACAGATGCCCGAGCACATGGTGACCATGCTGGTAGTAATTCACCGAGTAGGCGAGCGCTGTCAGAATGTTGCCGGCGCGCAGCAGGTTCCAGTGCGTGACCACAGCCACGATCATGAAGACATAGGCTGCGGGGAAAATACGGAACGCGCGTCGGGCGTAGAACATCTTGAGCGAGATGGTTCCGCTGCGGTCGAACTCCCTGACCAGTTGCGCGGTGATCAAGAAACCGGAGACCACGAGGAAGATCCGTACCCCGAGGTTGCCGTAGATCTCGAGAATGTGCGAACGCGGAAAGTTCCGCGTACCCGAAACGTGCGAAAGCACGACCAGGGTGATACACAGGGCCCGCAGGCCTTGCAGAGAATGAAGGCGCATAAAGAGTCTGGAAGGGATGTACAAACTCGGCCGGGAGACCGCCGAGATCAGGCTAGATGACGATGACCGTTTTTCCTGTGATTGCGGTCACCCGCTATTTGTGAGATTTCGGATGAACCGGTTACCGGCCTGGAAATTCAAGCGAATACGTTCCCGAGCCAACGTTTACGCGCTGGGACGGTGGCGGTACAAGATTTAGATCTTCTGCAGCCGCTGCACGTCGTGCACGCCGGGAATCTGCCGCACGCCGTTGATGATGGTCTGCAGGTGCTTCAAGTCGGCGATTTCGAGCACGACGTCGATGGTGGCGCGTCCACTTCCAGTTTTCGCCTCGATGTTTCGAATGTTGGTGTTCTGATCGCTGATCACCGATGTGATCTGTTTCAGCATGCCGAAGCGATCGTCGCAGAACAGGGTCAGCTTGACGGGATACGAAATCGGCTGGCCTTCCTTGTCACTGCCAGCCCACTGCACATCGATACGGCGATCTGGTTCATAGAGCAGATTCGTGACGTTGGGACAGCTGATGGAGTGCACTGCGACGCCCTTACCCCGCGTCACATAGCCCACGATCGCTTCGCCGCGAATCGGGTTGCAACAACGCGCGCGATAGACGAGCAGGTCGCCGTGCCCCTTGACGACGATGGCATTATTGTCGCCGCCAAACACGCGGCGCACGACGCTGGTGATTCCTCCTTCTGCCGGCGGTTCGGCGCCTTCCTGCAGTTGCTCACTGCCCGCCGGCGTCAGCTTCGCCAGCACCTGCCGCGCCGAGTACTTGCCATACCCGATAGCGGCGAGCAGGTCATCATAGCGGCCCAGGCCATATTCCCCAGCCACGCGCTGCAGATCCTCATCTTTGGTGTGTTTCATCGAGATGTGGTATTTGCGCGCTTCTTTCTCGATCAGCTTGTGCCCGATTTCGATCGCCCGCTCGCGCTGGTGCACGTTGAGCCAGTGCTTGATCTTGTTGCGCGATCGCGATGACTTCACTATCGCCAGCCAGTCGCGGCTGGGCTTGTGCCCGGGCTGAGTCAGGATTTCGACGATGTCGCCCGAGTGCAGCTTGTGGCGAAGCGGCACCATACGCCCGTTGACTTTCGCGCCCACGCAATTGTGGCCAACTTCCGTGTGGATGGTGTAGGCAAAATCGATGGGAGTGGCATCTCGCGGCAGCACCACGACCTTCCCTTTCGGCGTGAAGGTGTAGACCTCCTCGGGATAGAGATCGATCTTCAGCGTTGACAGGAACTCGTTGGGATCGGAAACGTCGCGCTGCCACTCGACCACCTGCCGCAGCCACGCCAGCCGCTGTTCATCCTGTGCCGAGACGGCGCCGTCTTTGTACTTCCAGTGCGCCGCGATGCCTTCTTCGCACATCTTGTGCATTTCTTCCGTGCGAATCTGGATTTCGAACGTCTCGCCGGTCTCGGTGATCACCGACGTGTGCAGCGACTGGTACAGGTTCGGCCGCGGCATGGCGATGAAGTCCTTGATCCGGCCCGGCACCGGCCGCCACAGGTTGTGAATGATCCCGAGGACCCCGTAGCAATCCTGCACCGACTTCGTGATGACCCGCATGGCGTACAGGTCATATACCTGGTCGACACCAATACGCTGGCGCAGCAATTTCTTGTGAATGCTATAGACGCGCTTGATGCGGCTCTCGACCTTGGCGGTGATGCCGGCCTCTTTCAAGCCGTCGCGCAGCACGCCTTCCACCTTGGACATGAAGGCTTCGCCTTTTTTGCGGCGCGACTCCACGGCGGCGTGCACCTGCTCATACGCGATGGGGTCGGTGTAGCGGAACCCCAGGTCTTCGAGTTCGCCGCGCACCTTGCCCATGCCGAGCCGGTGCGCAATCGGCGCATAGATCTCAAGCGTCTCGCGAGCGATTTTCTGCCGTCGCTCGGGATCAAGGTGCTCCAACGTACGCATGTTGTGCAGGCGGTCGGCCAGCTTGATCATGATCACCCGGATGTCGTCGACCATGGCCAGCATCATCTTGCGCAGGTTTTCCGCCTGCGCTTCTTCGCGCGATGAAAAGTCGATCTTGCTGATCTTGGTCACGCCTTCGACGATGTGTGCCACCTGTTCGCCGAACTCCTGGCGGATTTCCACCGTCGTCACTGAGGTGTCTTCGACGGAATCGTGAAGCAGGCCCGCCGCCACGGAGATCGAATCCATCTTCATGTCGGCCAGAACGTTGGCCACTTCCAGCGGGTGGACGAGATAGGGCTCTCCCGAGGCGCGGGTCTGTCCGGCATGATGCTTCTGGGAAAATTCGTAGGCTTTCTTGACCAGCTCGAGATCGTCGTTGGGCCGGTTCTCGCGCAGCTTTTTCATCAGCTCGCGGAATCGGGTGACCGTGAGCACGTTGGTCGCGATCTGTTCGCGCAACGTCGCCATGAGGGATTCTAACCTAGCCGGCTCGACTCCGGGAGGCTGGTTGCAAAGCGGGCAATATCTATAGTTTACGCGAAAGCGATTGCACTCGAGCGCGGCACAGATCGCTGCCGCAGTCCGAGACTGGTACAGTACGAGCGGGAGCCGCGAGGTGGAACGCGTACTGGTGACGGGGGCTTCAGGACCAATTGGGGCGGCGCTTCTTCCCTACCTCGAATCTCAAGGAGGACGGGTCGTCCGCCTGGTTCGCGGACCGGCGAAAGGACCCGATCAGGTCCCGTGGGATCCGTTGCGCCCATTGGCTCCCGCCATCGTCTCCGGATGCGACGTGGTCATCCACCTCGCCGGAGAAAGCGTCTTAGGACGCTGGACCCGCGACAAGAAGAAAGCAATTCTCGAGAGCCGGGTCCAGGGCACATCGAACCTTGCCAGAACTTTGGCGCAAGCTGAAGGCCGGCCGCGGGCGTTCATTTGCGCCTCGGCGGTCGGGTATTACGGTAATGGCGGCGACACAGTCCTGACCGAGGAGAGTCCCAGTGGCCACGATTTTCCCTCCGAAGTATGCCGAGCCTGGGAAGGCGCCAGCCGGATCGCAGCCGACGCGGGCATTCGTACCGTCAACCTGCGCATCGGCCTGGTGCTCAGCCCCAAAGGCGGCGCGCTGGGGATGATGTTGACGCCCTTCCGGCTCGGTCTTGGCGGGCGTCTGGGCTCGGGCCGACAGTGGTCGAGTTGGATCCATGTCGACGATATCGTCGCCGCCGTTCATCATCTGATTCAGACCGAGTCGGTCGCCGGGCCGGTCAACTTCGTTGCCCCGACACCGGTTACCAACCGGGAATTCACTCAGACGCTGGCGGCCGTGTTGCGCCGCCCCGCGTTCCTTCCTGTGCCGGCCTTCGCCGCCCGTCTCGCGTTTGGAGAAATGGCCGACCCGTTGTTGCTCAGCGGCCAGCGAGTGCTCCCGGCAAAACTCCAGGCCAGCGGATATTCCTTCCGCTTTCCCGAGTTGCGGCCCGCTCTCGAAGACCTGCTGGGGTAAGTCGTTGCGGTCGCGGGAATCACCTTTGCTTGTGACGTGCGTCACAGTAGGAGTGTTTGGCATTTGGCACTCTGAATCTGCATGGCGAAGAAGCTCATCGCAGGTTTCGCGCTGCTGACCGTCACGGCCTGGGCCGGACTCTTTCCCCTGCCCATGTTCGCGATGCATGCCATGCACCGCCATCCGGCTCATGCCCCCCTGCCCGCAGGACACCACCATGCAAGGCATAATGCCCATCCCTGCTGTCCCGGGCTCGCCAGGCAGGCTCCGGTTGCTACTCCTGTAGAACTCGCCGCCGCGACCAGCGAGTCCTGCGCCGATCAGCACCGCTGCTGTTTCCGCTCGGCGCCACAAACTGCGCCCGGTCCCACGAGCGACCGGCAGAGCCCCTCTCCCGATCTTCAAGTAATCCAGGTCCTGACCGCGACGCCGATCCCTCAGTTCCAGTCCGCCGTTGCCTCGCGCTTGGACGGCGATCGTTCGCCACCGGCCATCTTCGGCATGATCCTCCGGATCTAGACCTCACCCTCCAGAAACTCGTCCAGCGGCGATTGCCAGCCGCCATCATTCCGCTTTCATTTTCTTGATAAGGAGATCGTATGAAACTCAGAATTCTCGCATTGATCATGATCCTGTCGCTGGTGGTTTGGGCGCAGGGCACCGCCGCCCCATCTGCGCCGAACTCAACTCCCGCGCCCGAAGCGAAGGGCTGCTGCCATCACGTCGACCAGATGAAGGGTGGTGAGGGCTGTTGCCATCACGCCCAGGCTGACGGCAAGAACGCCATGGGTTGCTGTGGCAACGATAAGAACAAGTGCGAAAAGAAAGACGCCAAGTCCTGTTGCCAAGGCAACGACAAGGACATGCAAGCCTGCATGGACAAGTGCAAGAAGGAAGGCAAAGGATGCTGTGGTGACGGCAAAGCCTGCGGTGGTTCCGCGGATGCCAAGTCCGCTGCGAACTGCTGCGGCAACAGCTGCCCGCGCCATCCGCACTCGACCACTGCCAGCTAAGCGTGGCGGTCCCGACACAACGAAGGCCGGACAGAACGTCGCCCGGCCTTTGCTCTGAAATCCGAAGATAGTCTCTCTTTCTCGGGTGCTCGATCCGGCAGGAAACGTCTCGGCGGCAGGCAGCGAGAAGGCCTCAGAGCAGGTGAGTCCGTGTCATCCGGTCGTGCCAGCAAAGGCTGTCCTCATCAAGCACGCACCAGAAATAGCCGAGCCCAAGGGACAGCGCCGACAGATACGAAGCCAGCACTCTCCAGCGACGTACACTCCGATTCACGGGCGCTCCATCGAATCGCGCAAGACGAAGCCGGGCCATCCATAAGCCAGGGGTTGATCCCGTGTATACGAGAAAGAGGAACTTGTACGCCGCCCAGAACAACGCCCACATACCCACACCACTTGCAATCGCCAGGGGAACGGGCGGGCGCTCGGCATTCACCCAGAGGAAGATTCCGGCAAAGGCTGCCAGCGCGGCTGTGAGAACCAATCCGTCCAGCAATCCTGCCAGGAGCCGCTTTGGCAGAGCCGCCGGACGCAGGACGTCGTCGTTCGGGTTCGTCTGCGCCTCCGGTCTGATCCCCGGATCCATCAGAATTCCGCCCAATGCCGGCGGCGGGGGCAAGACTTCAGGAGCCTCCACGATTCTCGGCCGGTCCAGCACCGGTTCGGCTAACTCATCTCCGCGAAAGGCAGGCACAACGGCCGAGCGGGGGAATTCGATCACATTGCTGAAAAGTCCAGGCTCTTCGACGAAGGTTTGGCTCGCTGCGGAACAGAAAGCGGATTCTTGAGGAGTCTCGATCTCCAGTTCCGGTTCAAGAGGGACTGCGGAGGCAGTCGCAAGTCCGGCTATGGGTGCCTGGACGGAAGTCCTCGAGACGCTTCGGTTCTCGACCGAGTCAAACGGCAAACGTAGCGAAGGGTAGCGTGGCGGGCGCGGCTTCCGGCGCGTCCGATAGCGTTGCACACGGGCCGCAACCTCGCGGCGCCAGTATTCGCCTTCGAGTTCCAGTTCCGCCGTGCCTTCGTCGTCGGACGCGGTTTCGGGGTCGACGCCCGCAAATCCGGGATCGAGGGGGTGCACGACGGCCTCGCCGCCCACAGGACAGTCCATCAAGCCGGTCTTCGGAGAATGCCAGCAGCCAGAGCCAGGCCAGGCACCTAGAGGACAAAGATCAAGCCCCAGCGCAACTTTGCTTCTCGCACCAGCTGCATGCTAAGGTCAACGCAAGTTCCCGTTGGCAATTGGCTGGCGGAGCGCACGTGCGCTTGCGATGATCGTCCGCACTCGAATCCTTATCACGGTCGCAGCCCTTTGTCATCTGCTTCTCGCCTCCAGCCTAGTAACCAGCCAGACCCCGCCTCTGGAAAGCACTGTAGAGCCTCCACTTCCTCCGGCTCCTTCGGGCCAAATTGAAGACGAGGTGACGATCCGTGCCGTCCAGCAGGAGAAGGACGGGGCTATCTACAAGCTCCGTGGCCAAGCCGAGATCCACTACCGCACCTACGTCCTCTACGCCGACGAAATCACTTACAACTCGACCACCGGCGAAACCGCACTCGAAGGCCACGTCGTTCTCGACGGCGGACCTTACGACGAACATGTTGAAGCCAGCCACGGCAATTACAACGTTCGCACCCAGGTCGGAGCTTTCTACGACGTCATCGGCACCGCCGGCTTTCGCATGCGCCGCAACCGCTACGTTCTGACGTCGTCCAACCCGTTTGCTTTTACCGGAAAAGTCGTGGAGAAACACGGCCCCGATCACTACCTGGTCCGCCAGGGAACGGTGACCACCTGCGAACTGCCGAAACCGAAATGGGAGTTCAGCGCCGGCCGCTTCACGGTGGATGTCGACAGCAGCGCCAAGATCTACAACAGCACCTTCCGCATTGGCGGCGTCCCTGTCTTTTATTTTCCCTACGTCACGCACCCCGTTCAGAAGCAGGAGCGGCAGTCGGGCCTGCTCATCCCCAGTTTCGGCAACTCCTCCCGCAAAGGAAAGATCGCCGGCGAGTCGGTGTACTGGGCGATCAACCGCAGCATGGACGCGACGCTGGGCGCTGAATACTATTCCAAGCGCGGATGGTCACAACGCGGCCAGTTCCGTGCCCGTCCCAGCGACACCTCGTTCATCGACTTCAATTATTTTGGCGTGATTGATCGCGGCATCGGCACGCCCCGCCAGGATCAGGGCGGTGAAGACGCCAACTTCGCGGCGGAGGGACATTTCGGCGGCAATTTCCGCGGCGTCGCCAACGTCGACTACCTCAGTTCCTTCGTCTTCCGCATCGCGTTCAGCGAGGTCTACACCCAGGCCGTCAATTCCGAGGTGAAATCGCAGATTTTCCTCTCCAACGCCACCAACGGCCTCCACTTCAACGTCCTCGGGGAACGGTATCAGAACTTCGAAGTGTGCGATCCAAGGATCTCGGATACCTGCACGACCCTTACCCAGACGGAATTGGTCCGGATCCTGCATACCCCGAGTTTTTTTCTCGAGGGACAGGAGCGCCAGTTGGGAAAGACGCCTCTCTACTGGTCTTTCCAGAGCTCCGCCGAGGGCCTGCAGCGCCGCGACCTTCGCGCCGTTTCGTCTGATCCCGACGTTCCTCTGGGGTTCCGAACCGCTCCCTTGGTGGGCCGCTTTGATCTGTCTCCTACGTTGGCCATGCCCCTTCAATGGAAGGGGTGGTCCTTCCGTCCGGAATTGAGCCTGCGCGACACGCTCTACACCCAGCGATTCAACCCGACCCTGGCCGCCACGACCAACAGAGCCGAAGACGACTTGATCAACCGCAAGGCTCTTGAAACCGCGTTTGAGGTGCGCCCCCCCACGCTCTCCCGGATATTCGAACGTCCCTGGCTCGGACGTAAGTGGAAGCATGCGATCGAGACGCGCATGCGCTACGACTACTTAACCGGCGTGAACAATTTCGGTAACATCCTCCGCTTTGATGCCAGCGACATCCTGAGCAACACCAACGACATTGAATACGCCTTGATCAATCGCCTCTACGCCAAACGTACCAATTCCGATCAGAAAGACTGCAGTCCTGAGGGTATGAGCGCGCTGACGATCGGCGGCGCTCAACCGTCCGGTGCGGTTCCCTGGGAGACGCCGGAGGAGCAGCCTGCTTGTTCGACCGGCCCAAGAGAAGTCGTTACCTGGGAAGTTGCGCAGAAATACTATTTCGATCCCACCTTCGGCCACGCCCTGGTCCAGGGACAACGCAATGTCTTCACCTCTACCGCCGATTTCACCGGCATCGCGTTTCTCAATGACTTGCGCCGATTCTCACCGATCATTTCGCGGCTGCGCATCGAGACCAGTCCCCGTACCACCACCGAGTGGGATCTCGATTACGACTTGCAAGCGGGCCGTATCAACGCCAGCACTGCGCTGGTGAACTATCGTTACGGGCCCTTCACTTTCGGAGGCGGCGACGCTTTTCTGCGCGTAAACGACGTCAACCAGAATGGCCAGCGCGACTTCCATCAATTTCGCATCCTGTTTGGCTACGGCAATCTGCAAAAGCGCGGCTTCAGCGCCGCTACCAGCTTCGGCTTCGACTCCAACCAGGGTTTTCTGCAGTACTCGACCGTGCAGACCACTTACAACTGGGACTGCTGCGGCCTGAGCATCGAGTATCGGCGCTTTGCTCTGGGCGCCGTGCGCAACGAGAATCAGTTCAGGTTTGCCTTCTCGCTGGCCAATGTGGGCGCGTTCGGGAATCTCAAACGACAGGAGAGACTGTACTGAAGTCAAGAGGCAAAAGTCAGAATGCAGGAGTGAAGGTGCCGATTGCGAACGCGAGTTTCACTTTCGCAACTTTGACTTCTTACGTCTGCCTTTTCCGGGCGCTACAATGCTGACGTGGATATTTCCGCCACACTCGATGCCAAATCTCGTCGGCTGCGGGAATCGCTAAGCGAGGCCAGCCGCCTTCTCGTCGCCTACTCCGGCGGCGTTGATTCCGCCTTCCTCGCCTGGATCGCTCACGAGGTCCTCGGCGACCGCATGCTCGCTCTGATCGCCGACTCGCCCAGCCTGGCCCGGACCCATCTCGAAGACGCTCTCGCCTTCGCCCGTGAAACCGGCATCCCTGTCGAAGTGATCGAAACCCGCGAACTCGACAATCCCGACTACGCCCGCAACGATTCGATGCGCTGTTTTCACTGCAAGGACGAATTGTTCACCGTGATGGAGCAATACCGCGCTGCGCACGCCTTCGATCGCATTGCCTACGGCGTGAACACCGACGACCAGGGCGATTTCCGTCGTGGCCAGCAGGCGGCCCGAGACCACCACGTTCTGGCTCCGCTGCTCGATGCCGGCCTGAGCAAAGCTGAGATCCGCGAACTGGCCGGCCAGTCCGGCCTGCGCGTCTGGGACAAGCCAGCTTCCGCGTGTCTTTCGTCGCGCATCGAATATGGCCGCCCGGTAACGCCCGAAGCGCTGCGCGTTGTCGAACAGGGTGAGGACGCGCTGCGCGCGCTCGGCTTTCGCCAGTTCCGCGTGCGCCATCACGGCGACTTCGTTCGCATCGAGATTGCCCGCGAAGAGCTTCCTCGCGCTTTAACCGCCGCCATGGCCGCCGAATTTACCCGGATTTTCAAGGCACTCGGCTTCAAGTTCGTTACCCTCGACCTGGAAGGCTTCCGTTCCGGTTCGATGAACTCACTGCTGTCGGCGGACGAACTCATTCGCAAACGGGCCTGAATCGTCAACTCGAGGCTCGCCACTTCAAGCTCTGCGGTTGCCGCGCATGAGATAATCAGTAAAATCCACATGTTGAGGCGGTTCTTGGTGATCTTTGCGCGGCGTGCTTTTCTGATTCTTCTCCTCATATGTCTTGGCTGCTCGGCCCAACCGGCGCCCACCGCTGCGCCGGAAATCGTGCGCGTGGTCGAGAAGCACGTTCGGGCAACCTATTCCGTTCCGTCGGATGTCAAGGTCAATGTCGGTCCGCTTCGCTCCAGCGAATTCCCCAACTATGACGCTCTCACGATTACTTTTGACAATGCCGGCAAGAAGCAGGACTACGAGTTCCTGCTTGCCAAAGATCACAAGACCTTGCTGCGCATGACCCGCATTGACCTGACCCGGGATCCCTACGCTGAGTTGATGAAGAAGATCGATGTCAACGGGCGCCCCACGCGTGGAGCCAAGGACGCCAAGGTTATCGCGATCAACTACGACGACTTCGAGTGCCCGTTCTGCTCCCGCATGCATCAGGCTCTTTTCCCCGCCCTGCTCAAGGAATACGGCGACCGCGTTCTCTTTATCTATAAGGACTACCCGCTGGAAGAGATCCACCCCTGGGCAATCCACGCCGCCGTGGATGCGAACTGCCTTGCTGCCCAGAATAGCGACGCCTACTGGGACTTCGCCGACTACATTCATTCCAATCAGAAGGACATCAACGGCGAGAAGGGACGCGACGCTCAAAACAGCGCGCTCGACAAACTCGCCGCGCAGCAGGGTCAGAAGCACAATCTGGACGCTGCCAGACTGCAAGCCTGCGTGAAAGCACAAGACGATAAGGCGGTGCGGGCCTCGATGCACGAGGGCGATGCGATCGGCGTCAGCGCGACTCCAGCCATGTTCGTGAACGGCATGAAGGTTGATGGCGCGGTTCCGATCGAGGAGTTGCGCGATGTCCTCGACAGCGCTTTGCGCGATGCTGGAGTCGCGCCGCCGGAACACAAGCAGGCCGCCGGAGACGCGAAAGCCGCGCCCGATCAGCCGTCAAAGTAAGCTCTGGGTAGCTGGCGATTCGCGCTGAGCCAGCCGATCGTTGTGCACTCGAACAAGGATCGAAGCTGAACGCCAGGCGCTGGATGCTGGTGAACGTTTTGCGGAGGCAAAACTTGAAAACTCGTTTCCACCTGAAAGCAATCATTCTCCCGGTTCTTGGTGCGCTTCTGCTGCCGTTCGCTGCCTGCAACCGCGACACCAGCGGCGGTGACGTGATGGCATCCGTCAATGGCCGCAAGATCTACAAAAGCGAAGTGGATAAGTACTACGCCAATCAGACCGCCGGTTCCGAGCAGCAACCGCAGGGTGAACAGGCCGTCAGCCTCCGGCTCAGCATCCTTGATACGCTGATCGAAACCGAAATCCTCATGCGTCGTGCCGAAAAACTCGGCCTGCTCGCCACGGACGAAGAAGTCGACCGGAAGCTGAATGAGATCAAGTCTCCCTACACAGCCGAGGAATTTCAAAAGCGATTGGACGAGAAGAAGATCACCCTCGACGATTTCAAGCGCGACCTGCGCCGCTCCCTCACGCGCGACAAAGTGCTGAACAAGGAAGTCACCTCCCGCATCACCATCACCGACCAGGATGTGGCTGACTACTACAACGCCCACAAGGCCGAATTCAACTTCATCGAGCCGCAATACCATCTGGCCAAGATCATGGTCACCGGGACGCCGAATCCGCAGGTGCATAACGTGCAGAACAGTAAAGCGCAGAACGATGCCGACGCGCGCAAAAAGATCCAGATGATCGCCAACCGCCTCGATAGTGGCGACGACTTCGCCACACTGGCCATGAATTTTTCCGAAGACCCGGAGACGAGCAACAACGGCGGCGATCTCGGGCTGGCTCCCGAATCGGCTCTGAAAAATGCTGATCCCGTGACTCGTGATGCGGTGATGAAGCTCAAGCCCGGACAGTACACGCCGGTATTACCACTGCTGAATCCGGCCAATCATCAGGCGTACGGCTACATGATCGTGAAACTGGTTTCAAAAGAGCCGGCCGGACAGCGCGACCTCAACGATCCGCGCGTGCAGCAAGCCTTCCGCCAGCAGTTGCGCGACCGCCGCGAGCAGTTGCTCAAGGCCGCCTACTACGAAGTCCTGCGCAACGACGCCAAGATCACGAACTACTACGCCGAGGAAGTGCTGAAGAACGCGGGAGCAGCCAAGTAGAGAGATTATCGGTCGTTGCGCGGAGCCTAGCGTTGCGACAGCACACGGACTTAGACAGCTCGCTTCTGTGACGACTGCGGATCACACCTTATCCTCCCAACTTCTTCGTCACCACCTCATTCACCAACTGTGGATTCGCCTGCCCCTTCGACGCCTTCATCACCTGACCAACAAAAAATCCGATGAGCGTGGTCTTGCCCGCGCGATACTGCTCCACCTGCTTGGGATTGGCCGCGACTACTTCGTCGGCCAGCTTCTCCAGGGCTGAGGTGTCGCGCGACTGCTGCGGACGGCCCTCATCTTCGTAAATGACAGGAAAATCGTTCTTCCGCTCGAAGCAAAGGTCGTAAAGATCCTTGAGCATCTTGCCCGAAATCGCGCCCGACTCGACCAGGTCCGCCGACGCCGTCACGCCCGCCATCGAAATCGGCGATTGCTCCAGTTCCAGCCCCTTCGCCTTCAAACGGCCCAGCAGTTCACTTTGCACCAGGTTGGCGACCCGTTTCGGATTCTTCGCCGCATGCGCCGCCGCTTCAAACTGATCCGCCATCATCCGCGTGCGCGTCAGTGTGGCGGCGTCGCCCACCGTGATGCCGTATTCCTTGATCATGCGCTCGCGGCGCGCTTCCGGCAGTTCGGGCAGCGCGGTGCGAATCTTCGCCTGCCATTTTTCGTCGACGACCAGTGGCAGCAGGTCCGGTTCCGGGAAGTACCGGTAGTCATGGGCCTGCTCCTTCGAGCGCATGCCGTACGTCCGCCCTTCGTTCGCATTATAGAGACGTGTTTCCTGCGTGATCTTCCCGCCCGATTCGAGCACACCGATATGCCTCTCGATCTCGTACGCCAGCGCTTCGCGAATGAAGCGGAACGAATTGACATTCTTGACTTCGGTCTTGGTGCCGAATTCTTTCTGTCCCCGCGGGCGCACGCTGATGTTGGCATCGCAGCGCAGCGAGCCTTCTTCCATGTTGCAATCGCTGACGCCCGTGTAGAGGATGATCTCCTTCAGCCGCGTCAGGTACTCGTGCGCTTCGTCCGGCGAACGCATGTCGGGTTCGCTCACGATTTCTGCCAGCGGCACGCCCGTGCGGTTCAGATCGATCGCCGTCTTCTCCGCCGCTCCGGGAAAGCCCTCGTGCAGGCTCTTGCCTGCGTCTTCTTCCAGATGGAGACGAGTGATCCCGATGCGCTTGCTCCCGCCGACCGCCGGGATTTCGATAAACCCGTGTTCCGCCAGCGGCTTGTCATACTGCGAAATCTGGTAGCCCTTGGGCAGGTCGGGATAGAAGTAATTCTTGCGCGCAAAAATCGAAGTCTCATTGACGCGGCAATTCAGCGCCATCGCCGCCAGCGTGGCGAACTCCACCGCCTTGCGATTCAGCACCGGCAGCGCTCCCGGCAACCCCAGGCACACTGGGCACACGTTCGTGTTCGGAGGATCGCCAAACTGCGTGGAGCATGAGCAGAAAATCTTCGAGGCCGTCAGCAACTGGACGTGCACTTCCAGCCCAATTACCGGCTCATACTTCGCTAGGACTTCCTCGGAGATGGCTGGACTTGCGGCCATAGAGAGAAATTATAGCCGCTGCCGCGATCACCGATTACCACGGTGTGCCTGACCAGACGAGCATGCTGGGTTGCATCGTGACGTCGAGATAGAATCAGCGCGTTCTTACGTTTCTGTGAGGTCAACATGCGAGTCTTACTCCTGGCCGCTATTTTGTCGGTCACCTGCTCCGCCCAAACGCAACTCGGCGACATCCTCAAAAAAGCCAACGAAGCCCTCAACCAGCACAGCACCACGAGCCTCAGCGACGACAAGATCAGAGCAGGCTTGAAGCAGGCTCTGCAGGTCAGCACTGGCAAAGCCGTATCTCTGACCGGGAAACCCGATGGTTTTCTCAAGAACGAAGCGATCAAGATTCTGTTACCGCCCAAACTGCAAACCGTGGGCAAAGGCATGCGCATGCTCGGCATGGGCGCGCAGGTGGATGAACTCGAAGTCGGCATGAACCGCGCTGCCGAGCAGGCCACTCCTTACGCCCAGCAGATCTTCCTCGACGCTGTGAAGAAGATGACCTTCGACGACGCACGCCACATTCTCAGCGGCGGTGACACAGCAGCGACCGAATACTTCAAACGCCTGAGCACCGCCGACCTCACTACAGCCTTCACGCCGATCGTGAAGCGCGAAATGCAGCGCGTTGGCGTCGTCCAGCAATACGATCGCGTCATCAACAGTGCGCCCGGCGGCAGCGCCCTCGTCGGCCAGTTCGACCTGACCAAATACGTCGTCGGCAAGACGCTCGACGGCCTGTTCTTCATGCTGGGAGAAGAAGAGAAGAAGATTCGCAAAGATCCGGCCGCACAGACGACCGCGTTGCTCAGGGAAGTGTTTGGAGGCAAGTAGCGGACCCGGAGAGTGCCGGCTTACGGTTTCTTGGCTTCCGGCGCGCTCAGGTACTTCTCCATCGGAATTTCGAAGTACATCAGCTCATTCCCGCCGGAATCGCGCACCCCAGTCAGATAAAAATTGGCTCCTGCCAGCGGCGTCGAGATATCACTTACGTCGAAGAACAAAAATCCCGACGCAGTCGAATGCGGCTCAACCGACCGCGCCCCAAACTGCGCCTGGCTGATTTCATCCTGCGCCTGCCGGCTGACCGACCCCTTCACCTTGCCCGACTTAGGCAGCGGAATCGGCAACTGCACTCCGGGGCGATCATTTCGTGAAGGACGCGACATCCGCCGCAGCAGATCATCCGTCGTTGAGGGATACAGCTTAGTGCGGTTTACAGTAACCAGCTGCGGCTTCATCGAGCTCAGGGCCACCGGTTCATCGCCATCGTTTGTCACAACGAAGAACACTGGCAGATAACCGTACGACGCGTAGTTGACGGAGAACACTTGCGCTTTGTCCGCCATGTCGTACGGATCTACCGCGATCGCCACTTTCTCCGTGGGATGATCGTCATGAGCGGGATAAGTGCGCGCCGCCTGCGCCGCCGGCATGATGAATTCCTTGCCGCCAAATGCGACCAGACTGGAAAAAAGAGTAAGAATGACTACCAACGCGACGCTCGAAACCGCCGGCAACCTGAAGCACGATGATTTCCGCATATCTGGATTATAAGATGCGCCAATAAAGTCAGGGGCCGCTCGGATATCGATACTCATCCGAGACGTTCCGGATTCAAACAGGCTTCCCATTTAGAATGGAGTCCCGTGACTGCACAGTGAGGAACAAATGCAGGGGCGATTCGGTTCACCTCTGCATTCTGACCTCTGACCTCTGACCTCATTCATGTACCTGCTCTACAGCGCGCTGCTCTGCCTGTTCCTCCTGCTGACGCTGCCCTACTGGCTGCTGCAAATGATGCGCCACGGAAAATATCGTGCCGGACTGCGCCAGCGCCTCGGCAAGGTCCCGGCGAGCCTCGCAATGCAGCCACGAAAGCCGGTGATCTGGGTGCACGCCGTATCGGTCGGAGAGGTTGTCGCCTCGGCCGGCGTGGTCCAGGCGCTGCAGCAGAAATTCTCCGGCCATCGCGTCGTCGTCTCCACCACCACGGACACCGGGCAAAAGCTCGCCGCCCGCCGCTTCGGAGCCGACAACGTCGTTTACTTTCCGCTCGACTTTGCTTTCGCTATCCGACCTTATCTTGCGGTTCTATCTCCCCAACTGATCGTGATTGCGGAGACGGAATTCTGGCCGAACTTTCTGCGCCTCGCGAAAGAGAATGGCGCGCGCATTGCTGTGATCAACTCCAGAATCTCCGACCGCTCGCTTCCCGGCTATCGCCGGTTTCGCTTCTGGTCGCCGAAGGTGCTCGCGAATGTCGATCTTTTCCTCGCGCAAACCGACGAAGACCGTCGGCGTCTGATCGCGATCGGCGCCGCTGAACAGCGCGTCTCCATTTCCGGCAACCTCAAATTCGATGTCGCTCCGCCGCCTTCACCCGCGATCGTCGCCAGCCTCCGCGAGAGCGTCAAGCAGTCCGGAGCCGGTCCGGTATTGGTGTGCGGCAGCACTCTCGACCAGGAAGAGGGCTCGCTGCTTTCCGCATTTCGCAACGTTCTCGTGGATCATCCCAAAGCGGTGCTGATCCTGGCGCCACGCCATCCCGAGCGCTTTGCCGAGGTCGCACAACTGGTCGAGGACCTTGGCTTCCGCCTGTTGCGGCGATCCCTGTGGAGCGGCGAGCCAGTCGCCGGCAGTGTTTTTCTCGTCGATACCATTGGCGAACTGGCCGCGCTCTATTCACTCGCCACCGTCGCCTTTGTTGGCGGCAGCCTGGTTCCGCGCGGCGGCCACAATATCCTCGAGCCCGCGCTCTACGGCGTTCCCGTTGTCACCGGCAATCACTACGACAACTTTCGCGATATCGTGAATTTCTTTCTCAGCCGCAACGCCGTTCGTGTGGTTGGCTTGGCGGAGCTGCCGCTGGTTTTCATGGAACTCATTGAAAATCCTCCGGCCCGCGAGGCCCTTGGACGCAACGCGCTGGCCGCCCTCGAATCCCAACGTGGCGCGACGACCCGTACCGTGGACGCGCTGGCCCAACTCATAAACAAAGGCTCCGCATGAACCCCCTTACTGGACTCTACGGCGGGGCCACCGCACTGCGGAACACTCTCTTCGATCGCGGTATGCTGCGCACCCGGCGGCTGGAGAAGCCAGTCGTCAGCGTGGGGAATCTTTCCGCCGGCGGCTCGGGAAAAACACCGTTCGTCATCGCGCTGGGCGTGTTGCTGAAGGAACGCGGGATTTCCTTCGACGTCCTTTCGCGCGGATATCGCCGCCAGACGCGCGGCGTGCTCGTCGTCGAACCCGACGGCAGTGCCGCTGACTTCGGTGACGAGCCGGTGCTGATCGCGCGCTGCCTTGGCGTCCCCGTCGTTGTCGGCGAGAGCCGCTATCAGGCAGGCCGAGTCGCTGAACAGAAATTCCAATCGCAACTTCACCTCCTCGACGACGGCTTCCAGCATCGTTCGCTCGCCCGCGACTTCGATATCGTCCTCCTCGCTACGGGAGATCTCGAAGACCGCCTGCTTCCCTCTGGACGCTTGCGCGAGCCGGCCTCGGCCCTGCGCCGCGCGGATGCGATTGTCGTACCGCAGGACCTCACTGCCGGGAGTTCCACATTGCGGGGAAAGCCCGTCTGGCGCATGCATCGCGAGACCGAACTCCGCCATCTTTTGACCAGGCCGGTCGTTTTCTGCGGCATTGCCAAGCCTGAGCAGTTTTTCGCCCAGATGCGTGCAGCCGGGATTACTCCCGCGGCAGAGACGGCCTTTCCCGACCACCATCCCTATCGCCAGAGAGACGTCGATCGCCTTGCGGCCAGGCAGCGCGACCTGGGTGCGGACGGCTTCGTCACCACCGAAAAGGACCAGGTAAACCTGGGCACACTCTCTTCTCAGCTCACGCCGCTGTCCATCGCGACTCTCCGCCTCACTATCGACCGTCCCGCTGATCTTGTGGATACCATTCTGTCGAGAATTGCGGAACGAAAGCCGTCCTCATGAGAGAATCTTAGGTTCCTTATGCCCAAGCTCGTTAAGGAAAACGACCGCCTGCGCAAGATCGTCGAGGCCTTTCCCAAAGCGACGGTCACCGTCCTCGGCGATCTGGTCGCCGACGAGTTTGTCTTCGGCGAAATCTCCCGCGTCTCGCGCGAAGCCCCGGTGCTCATCCTCAAGCACCGCGACCGCAAGATGGTGCCGGGCGGCGGCGCCAATGCCATCTATAACCTCGCCGATCTGGGCGTGAACGTGCTGCCCGTCGGGGTCGTGGGCGATGACGAAGCCGGACGTTTCCTGCTGCGCGCGTTCCGTCACAGGCGCATTCCCGTCAGCGGCGTGCTCAAAGACAAGAGCTATGCGACCGTGACTAAGAGCCGCATCCTCGCCGGCTTTGCGCACACCGCAGGCCAACAGGTCGTGCGCCTCGATCGTGAGCCCGCCGAGGGCCCGAATGCTCATCTGCGCCGCGAACTCATCCTGGCCACGCGTGAGTATGCTCGCGCCTCCGACGCCCTGCTCGTGTCCGACTACGGCTACGGCGCGGCTACCCCGGCGCTGCTGAATTCGATCCGTGAAAAGCGCGGCCTCGACAAAGTTCCCGTCATGCTCGATTCGCGCCATCGCATGATGCAGTATGTCGGGATCTCTGCCGCCACCCCCAACGAAGCCGAGGTCGAAGAAATCCTCGGGATTCGCATCGGCAACGACTGGGAACATCTGGTCGCTGCCGGCGAACAGATCGTCGGCGAAATGAAGCTGGAGTCGCTCTTGATCACGCGCGGCAAGGACGGTCTCGTCGCCTTCCCGCGCCGCCACAAGGCAATCGATATTCCGATCTTTGGCAGCGATGAGGTCGCCGACGTTACCGGTGCGGGCGATACGGTGATTGCGACGTTCACTGCGGCCCTGGCCGCCGGCGCCGATACCGAAGAGGCCGCGCACCTCGCCAACTACGCTGGCGGAATCGTCGTGATGAAACGCGGCACGGCCACCGTAAGCCGGCAGGAATTGCTTGAAGCGCTCGACAAGACTGCGCCCGTGACACGACCGCATTGACCGCACCTCCACAACCCAAGATTCTTTCTCGCGACGAACTGCGAGAACGCGTCGCGGAATGGCGACGTAGTGGAGCACGCATTACCCTCGCCAACGGCTGCTTCGACCTGCTGCACGTCGGCCACGTACGCTACCTGCACGCGGCCCGCGAGCTTGGCGGCAAACTCGTCGTCGCCCTGAATTCCGACGCGTCGGTGCGCGCGCTGAAGGGCGCGGGCCGGCCGCTGATGCCCGCGGAAGAACGCGCCGAAATTCTCGCCGCACTCGCCGATGTGGATGGCGTCGTAATTTTTCCCGAGAACGACGTGCGCGCCATCATTCGCGAAATCTGTCCCGACTTTCATGCAAAAGGCACTGACTACACCGCCGAGAGCGTCCCTGAGCGCGATGAGGTGGAAGCCTGCGGAGGGCGCGTTGCCATCGTCGGCGATCCCAAGGATCATTCTGCGACCGAGATCATTCGCTCGCGGCTCACACCGCCGGGTTCGTGAGGCCGGATGACTGCCGAGACTCTCTCGCGTGCCAATCCGCCGCACTTCGAAAAAATTCTCATCGTGCGCCTGAGTGCGATGGGAGACATCATTCACACTCTGCCCGCAGTCGCTGCTCTGCGCGACGCGTTTCCAAACGCGACCCTGGGGTGGATCATTGAGGAGCGCTGGGCCGAGTTGTTGTGCACGCTGCGCTATCCGCGTTCCGGACATCGCTCGCCGCAGCGCCCCCTGGTCGATCGCGTTCACACCGTGAATACCGCCGCGTGGCGGCGATCGCTCTTCTCACTCAACACCTGGCAGCAAATGGCGGTCGGCCTGAGCGAACTCCGCGGCATTGGCTACCAGGCTGTGGTCGATTTTCAAGGCGCCGTTCGCGCTGCGCTCTTGGCTCGCTGGTCCGGCGCGAAGACGGTGTTCGGCGACGTCCAACCCCGCGAGAACGCGGCCAGTATGTGGTACTCGCGGCAGGTGATGGCGCAAGGGACCCACGTCATCGAGCAAGCGCTATCGCTCGCCGAAGCGGTCATCGGAAAGCGCGGGCCTGTGCCCCAAGCCGAGTTTCCGGTCGATCCCGACGCGGAAAAGAGGATCTCTTCTCTCGTCGGAACAGAACGTGACTTTGCCATTCTCAATCCAGGCGCAGGCTGGGGCGCCAAGCAGTGGCCTGCCGACCGCTTCGGAGCCGTTGCCCGGCAACTTGCGAAAGATGGCGTGCGTTCGCTAATCAATTTCGGCCCGGGCGAACAAGACCTGGCCACGGCGGTGGAAACAGCCAGCGCCGGAAGCGCACAGAAGATTTCCTGTTCCATCTCCGAGTTGATCGCGCTCACGCGTCGTTCGAGCTTGTTTATCGGAGGCGATACCGGGCCGATGCATCTCGCCGCCGCGCTGCAGATTCCCGTCGTCGGAATCTTCGGGCCGACGAATCCCGCTCGCAACGGACCGTTTGCAACGCGGTCGATTGTTTTGCGCAGCCCTGCGAGCACCACCAGTCACGCCCGCCTCAGCCAACCGGAACAAGGCCTGCTCGAGATCACTCCCGATCAAGTCATCTCCGCCGCGCGGCAGTTGCTGTAGAGGCAACCCCTGAAGCCTTACAATCGTGGCGACGCATCGCAGACGCGACAGTCCGGAGGGACGACTGAACTCGGCCAGCACCCAATCCGACGGCTCGCCTCGATTTCTTGAAATGTGGTTGCGAATCGCTCGCCGTGTCCGCGTGCCGTTGAGTTTTGCCTTGGCCATTGCCTACGTATGGCTTGCGCATCCAACGCGAAGGTCGCTTCTCGCGGGCGGACTGTTGTTGATTCCCGGCTTGCTGCTTCGGGGGCTGGCTGCGGGCCACGTGCAGAAGGATCGCCAACTCACGACCAGCGGTCCTTACGCCTACACGCGCAATCCTCTTTATCTGGGGTCGCTGATTCTGGCCGCTGGTTTCGCGCTGGCCGCGCGCAGCCCGGTAATTCTCGGGCTGCTCTTCCTGATGTTTGCTCTCATCTACATTCCCGTGATCGCTGGCGAAGAACGCTACTTGCGGCAGACATTCCCCGAATACGCGGATTACTCGCGTCACGTGCCGCGCTTTTGGCTGCGCTTCACGCGCTACGGCAATCAGCAAGGAGTATTCTCGTCGGCGCTCTACTGGAAGCATCGCGAGTACAACGCGATCGTGGGATGCGTGATCGTGCTCGCCGTGCTCGGCGTCAAGTTGTTCCTCAAGCTAACCTGGTAATCTCGTTCTCCACGAGTCCGAGCGCTTCCGCGTGAATCGCTGGATCGTCTCCGAAACCCGTCAGCCAAGTCACTTCCGGCTCACGGCGGAACCAGGTCATCTGCCGCTTGGCGTAGTTGCGATGCGCCTGCTGCGCTGCTTCCAGCGCAGCCTTCTCACTGACCTCCCCGCGAACAATCTGCATCGCCTGCCTGTAGCCGAGCGATTGCAGCGGCCGCGCGCGATCGCCATATTTCTTCCAGAGTTGCTCTGTTTCCGCGACTAACCCGTGCTCGAACATTCCTGCCGCGCGTCGGTTGATGCGCGCATAGAGCTCGTCCCGGTCGGGATTGAGTCCTATCCGTAAAATACGGAATCCGCGCAGCGGCTCGCGGCCTTCTTTCCAGAGTTCGGTCATCGGTTGCCGCGCAGCCAGACAGACTTCAATCGCGCGGATCATCTTCGGAACATCGTTCGAGTGGATGCGCTCAGCTGCAGACGGATCGAGGCGCCTCAAGATGCGATGCAGCCGCTCTCCGCCGCTCTCCGCGCTGCGCTCACGCAGTTTCGCGCGCAGCTCTTCGGAGCGCTGCGGGCCAGGGAACAGCCCTTCGAGCAGAGCGCGAAGATAGAGTCCTGTTCCGCCGCTGACGATCGGCAAATGATGCCGCTGCTCGATCTCGCGCACTACGGAACGCGCCTGACGCGCATATTCGCCGGCAGTGACGCTTGCAGTCGGATCGACGCAATCAACGAGGTGATGCGGGATCTCCGCGCGTTCCGCCGCGGTCGGCTTGGCGGTTCCGATGTCGAACTCGCGGTACATCGCGACGGAATCGCAGTTGACGATCTCCCCGCCGAAGCGGCGCGCGATAGCAAGCGCGAGCGCCGTTTTCCCGCTCGCCGTCGGGCCGAGCACTACAGTCAGCAACGCCTCCGCATGCGGCAACGTCAGCGCACACTCCAATGAATGTAAGACCAGTAGCGAACGATCGTAAGGACCAGCAACACGACGGCGATGACCAGTAGGCCTGTAGCTTCTGCAGCGTAAGCGTGATGACGATGGCGGTGCGGATCGTCAGGCTTCATCGGGACAGGATTGACCACGCGCGTAATTGTAACGCGATCATCGCTGAGTGCTGACTTCTATATGCGATACACTTGTGCGGCTGATATGCCGATGTCTGAGCCCAGCAGCGGAACGCGGTTCCTGCGCTTCGGCATCTTCGAAGTGGATCTGGAAGCGGGAGAACTGCGCAAGAACGGAGCTCGTCTGCGCTTGCAGGAGCAGCCGTTTCAGGTGCTGGTGGCGCTGCTGGAAAATGCCGGACGCGTGGTGACGCGCGACGATCTGCGGCAGAAAATCTGGCCGGCTGACACCTTCGTCGATTTCGATCACAGCCTGAATACAGCCGTGAACAAAATTCGTGAGGTGCTGGGGGATTCCGCTGCCAGCCCGCGATTTGTTGAGACGCTGGCGCGGCGAGGGTATCGTTTCATTGCGCCGGTGAACGGAGTCGAAGTACTCGCCTCAAACTTGCCTTACGCGCAGACCAGAAACGGGGTTTCTACTGCCGAGCCTGCCTTGCATCCCGAACTGCATGTTCCGATCCCGCATCGCGGGGTTGTGCGCGCGTTGTTTGGGCTGATCCAGGTCATGTATCTGGCCTTCTACATCAGCGCACTGTATCACTTGCGCGGGGTGGATCGCGTGGTGGGCGACGCCTTGCCCGATTGGGTTGCCATCGTGACCGTCGTGGTGGTGATGGTGACGGGCGCGATCGGGATCCCGTTGCGTTTCTATCTCTTCTCCTCCGTCGCGTTCGATTTCCGCAAACTGGGCGATACTTTTCGGCGGCTGTTTCCGTTCATCCTCGCCATGGATCAACTGTGGGCGATCGCTCCATTTTTGTTGTTGCCCAAGATCGGAGTGGGGCTGGCACTGGCGGCGACGGCGGCGTTGCTCTATGTTCCGTTCTCGGAGAGAACGCTGGTGCGCATGGCGTATTGGGGCGAGAAGCTACTAGCTACCAGCTTCTAGCCGCTGGCTCCTAGTTATTCGCTATTGGGCGCATCGGAGACGACGGGCTGGATAGTTACTGATCAGTAATAGCTATACCCCTCCCCCCTCCCCGTTCCTGCGACAAAATATCTGGAATCAGGAGTTTAGCGTGGCAGCTGTGGGCAAAATCTTGATGTCAAAGAACTTAGGGGCAAAATCTAGACAACAAACGATTTGCCGCAATCTAGTTGCTATATTATAACAATTAATAATAGCTATGAGATTCAGGACTTGTCAAGCCTAAACCACTGGGATGCTCGGCCAGCATGAACAAGGAGGTTGTTCATGGGGCATGGCGCAGCCCTGAGCACGCGAAAACGCGCGCCCAAGGCTTGCGAAAGACAACGCCCCAGGTCAATTGGGGGCCGCCAGCGGGTTGGAGCTTCAGTGCTTCCGATGGTTCACCTAACTGACGGTGAGGAACAGAATCGGCGCCTTGCAGACCCCTCCACCGGGATGAAAGAGATACAGGGCGGCCCAGAGACCTCTCCCCATTCTGCTCAAATCAACCTGTGCCAGAAACGATGCGTAGACAGGCGCTACGGGTGCGATCGTGCTCGGGGTCTGAATGGCTGCATTAGCTGGCCTCACCTGCGGGTCGTTCTTGCGGCAGTCGCCTGGGTCGTCCGGGAAATCCACGTACAAGGTCAGGCCGAGGAACTTCACCAGAGCGCGGAACGCCTCGCGAGAGTGGGCGCTGCAAAGGTCGATCAAGTCGGTCGAAGCAGGCGTAATCACGAAGCGAATGGCAGGTGTCTCCAGCTGCAGCAACATCGGATTAAAGGAACCGGTGTCCGGAGTACCCCCGAGGGAGAATCCGTTCAGGCTGGGGACGCTGTATCGGAGCGATACCTGAGCCGCGTAATTCTGCTCGCTTGAGGCATCCGGCGGATAGGTGCTCCCAAGGCGCGCGCGCTGCCGGCCTGCCGCCGTAAATGCTTCGGGCTTGGGAAGGCGAATCACGTAGCGTCCAGACTTGTCATCGAGGGCGCGCTGTAGGCTCTTGGCGTCAATCTTGGCCTGAGCAAAGGTCGGGTCCAGGGCGGCGGTTGTGGGTGCACCGTGAGCGGGAACGGAGAGTTCATAGACTCCCGCAGCCAGGCTTACGTTGTTCGAAGCCGATACGTTGAGATCACGATGGGCCTTCGTCTTCGGAGCGAGAGCCAGGACCATGTTTGGGTCTTTCGGATCGGCAACGAAAGCCCACGGGCCTTCGAAGAACACAAGGACCTTCTCGGAGGGTGTTGCGAGGGCGCGCTGAGCAGGAGGCGACGCTTGTTTTGATTGATCGCAGGAGACAAGCAGGGTCAGGGCACAGGCAAAGACGGTTAATCTGACAAGGAAGTGGCGGTTTGTCATAAGATCTGTTCCTGTCCTTTCGAGTGGTTGAATTTCGTTAGGGTTTGCAGAGTACGAGCGGGTGCTTTGTACGTCGATCGTCTCTCCGGGACTTTATCTTCCTAATAACGGCTTACTGACCGCTGAAGCGGTGGGCTAAGCTGGGTCGCCCTCCGGGCTGGGCGTCGTGATGCTCGCGGCTATGGCCTGCCGTAGGCGGCGAAGGCGGACCAATAGTACGGGTGAGCCGTGCGAGGGTCCGACAACATTTTTCTCGAGGTCAGCCGGATGGCATCGGAGACGGGCTGGCCAGATAGGGCGTTGTGGTAGAAGTCTTCCACGAAAGCGCGGGCCTCTACGGAATCGACTGCCCAACGACTGGCGACCACATGCGGGACACCGGCCCGCAGGAATGCGTCCATGACGCTGCCGAATCCATCGCTGCCACCGCTGCCGGAGGCGGTGCTACATGCCGAGAGCACTGCCAATCGCAAGTTCGGCATGGGGAGCCGGCGCAAGCTGTCGGCATCCAACAAGGCGGGGGCTCTGGCGCTGGGCTCTCCGTTTTCCAACAACAATCCAGCTTTCTCCGGGGTGGTGAGAGAATGCCCGGCAAAATGAAATAGCGCGGTTGCCGACAATTCGTTTTTGACGGCGCCGGGAGAGGCTTCCTCTCCCTTGAGTACCTTGGAGAAACGGAATCCTTTCGCGACAGAATCGGCCTCAGCGCCAGCGTTGGGCAGAGAAATCACGTCGCCATCGGCAAGGGCAGCGGTGCTACCCACGATCAAGGCGGGCCAGTCCCGAGAAATGGGACCACTTTCGCGTAAGCGGGCCTCGACTTCATGGCCGAGCGAGTGAACGATGGGCCAGCGTTCCACCAGGTAGCGACCCTCGGCATCCAGGAGAGCCTCGAAGGGAACGCGAGCGAGCAAACCGTCGGCCTCAATCACCAGCGTCCGTCCGGGCACCAATCGTTCCTCGACGGGTGCAATCAACGCCTGGTATAGACTGCGGGCATCCCGCCGGACGGCGCTAAGTTCGGAGTGAGGATCCGAAGTGAGATCAGAAAAACGTGCGACGAGTTCCTGGAGATCGTGTGCGGGCTTGGGAATCCATTGTGCGCTTACTCCGCGGTCGTCGTAGACCCAGATCGCGAGCCCGCCCGGCAGCAGGGCGTAGGCGATCACTGTTTCCTGCGACAAGATCGGAAGACGCGAGGTCAGGCGGGCGGAATCCGGCATGATGGAGTTGCCCGGAACTTGAGGCATACGAGGTTGTGGCACTGCGGGCTGTCGCAGAGAGGCGCTCAAATACCACTCGAAAACCTCCAACGATTCCTGAGGACGGCCTTGCACCAGTTCAGACTGCGCCATGCCGAGATAGATAGGAGCCGCGTTTTTGGTCCAACGGATGCGGTCCGCCTCGGAATGAATCGATCTCAGGTTTTGCTCCGCAATAGCCAACGCAGGGTGAAGCGCCTGTTGCGCTTCGATCACCTGATGTCTCGTGAGCTGGAGCTCCCCTAGCGTTTCGTAGAACATCTGTAACAGATAAGTATTGGTGAGGGGCCTAACCTGATCCTGGATCGAGACGAGGCGTCCTAAAGCGGCCTCAAAGTTTCCCAGATGACCTTCGAGCTGTGCAGAGCGGATTTGGCTCTCAAGAGCAGCGCGCTGGCTCGCCTTTGTGTTCGGCGCCAACCTAAACAAGCGGGCCGCCTCGTCGTACTGCCTACCAGCTGCTTGAGGGAGACCAGAGGCGGTTGCCGCGTCGGCCAAGGCTCGATGCGCCCATGCGCGGACCAATAGATCCGGGTCTGAGTCGATCTGGAGGACTCCCTCGCGCAGTGTCGCAAATGACAGTCGAGGTTGTCGCGCCGCATTGGCGGCCAAAGCCGAGGTGAAATAAATCTGGTAGCCCTGCGTGGCGGGGAAGTGGCCGGACCAGAATCGCTGCAGACCGGTTCCAAACAGTTTCGCAGCGCCCATCAGGTTGCCCGTCATCCGTTCGTCGTCACCGGCGAAATAGAGCGCGCGGAGATACACCTCGCCATATCCGGCCCGTTCGGCGCGCTCCATGGCGTGGCGCGAGAGGCGCTCGTCCGTCCCTACTTCGCCTTCTCCCAGAGAGCAGGCGGCTCTTTCTAAGCCGAACTGGATCTGGAGCCAAGAATAGGGGTGCTTTTCCGACTCTGCGACGGCAGCGATCCCTTCCTTCTGGCAGGCGTCCTCATTGATCTGTGCAGCGAATATTTGCTCAAACTTTGCTCGCAGTGCTCCCGCTGTATTGCCCAGGGTCGCGAACAAGAGCTCAGCGCGGCGTCCCTGATCGGTACTCGTGTTGTACTCGCCGTCGGTGTTGGCCTGAATCGCGCGAGAAAGAGCGACGACTGCTTTCGGGAAATCCGGAGCGGAGGAACCACTGAGCAGGTCAGAGAGCCAGAGGTCGTGGTGTTGCTGACTGGTCAGGTCTGCCAAAAAAAAAAGGGCCTGCCGGGCGGCAGGATCGGCCTTGCCGGCCCTTTCGGGAAAGGCGCGCGGCAGCCAGGTGACGGCTGCCTCTTTCAGGTACTCTTCGACGCGTTCGTCGACATGGGTGCGAAGTGCGGCATCGTTGGCGGAAGGGACGATCTGTGCCGGCGACAGCAGAGGCGTTTGCCGGCTCTGGTCGTGTTTCTGCAGCAGGGCGCGGATTTGGTCCGCCAGGGTGCGAGCTTCCTCGGCCCACCTGGAATGCGGATCGAGCTGCACGTAGCGGTCGGCGTCGTCGAGAGCCTGATGATAAAGATGCAGCTCTTCGGCGGCAAAAGCGCGATTGAACAGCGCCACCGGATCGTCCGGCTTGAGGGCGAGCACCTGGCTCAGCGTCTCATAGGCCACGTCATACCGGCCGATCTGAAAATTGGCGATGGCGAGGTCGGTGAGAATGTCCGGCGATTTGGGCGCGAGCTGGTCGGCCCTTCTTAGGGATTCGAGCGCACTCTGGTATTTGCCTTCCATCAGGTCGGCACGGGCTTTGGCTTGCAGCCACTTGGGATCGGAAGGATGCGACGCGAGTTGCTTCGAGATCAGAACCTCGGCCTGCAAGAGTGTGCCGGGACGGTCCAGAAAGGATGAGTCGGCATCCCGCTTCATACCCTCGCCGGCCGGCGCGTAGGGCATACCCGACATTCTCAATTTGAGGGTGCGTTTTTCTCCGTAGGCGCTGGCGAGCAGGTTGCCGGTCTTCGTGTAGGGGTTGGGACGAGCCGCGACCTGATAACCCACGACGGCAGCCGCCAGCGCAGCGGCTGCCAGCGCGACGCGGGGGACGGTGGTCCACCGGCGCCACCATGAAGCCGGCGCGGGTTCCGAAGCGGCTTTTCCGGTAATTCTCTCGACCAGTCTCTGCTGCCATTTAGAGTGTGCGCTTTCCAGACCAGCAATTTGTTTCGCCTCCGAGGGATTCAGCGGGTCGTTCAGATCAGCGACGGCATCGCGCAGCAGCGCGCCGCAACTGTCACATTCGCTGACATGCTGCAGGTGCGTCTGGGCCTGCTCCGGAGACATTACTCCGGCAGCAATTTCGTACCAGGCATTGGGTTCGGGACAGTCCGGGTGAGGATGCCTTTGCCGCTCCTTATCCTCGCTTTCGAACTCATGCTCCAAACGTCAGACTCCGCGAAAGAAAGTTTTCTTGCGGCCGGTCGCAGACAGCGAAACGCTCACGCCCCACGGGCGACGGTACACATCACTGCCGTCCACAATCTAAAACGATTCCTGCCATTCGAAACCTTCAAATATCTGAACCGATGTGACT
>Ga0335085_10000763_pt1 | contig 81852 bp, 76 predicted proteins | sample Lox_Sample_45_FD_206712 | JGI IMG/M metagenome (GOLD analysis project Ga0335085, IMG submission 206712) | Soil microbial communities from Loxahatchee National Wildlife Refuge, Florida, United States - Lox_Sample_4.5 | ecosystem: Environmental > Terrestrial > Soil > Wetlands | place: USA... | reverse complement strand
GACATGCGCGCAACTCATCATGGCCAGGAGAACTGATCTCCATTACAGGCCGAATACATTTGCGCAGACTTGTCTTCTCGCCCTCAACTTTTCCTTGCAGTCGGGCGGCGGACCATACATTCTCGTCTTAAAGCGAGTGGGACACGGCTTCGCAAATGAGTGCTGCTTCTGCGGGACTGCTGTGGGCTTCCCGCCATCGTACGCCTGGCACCTCACTGTATTGAGCTTCATTGTTGTCGGGTTCATTGCGGTACTGACCTACAACCATACGCGGCGAGGCAGTTGGCTTTTGCTCCTGCTGTTATCGATTCCAGTTGCGCGGCACGTCGTGCGGATGGTCAATCCTCCGTGGTTTACTTTTGCCAAGAAGGCTCACAGGCCCGGGTTTCTAATCTGCTATCTCTCCGCCCTGTTCACCGCGTATTTTCTCGTCTATCTGGGCTACGGCTGGATGTACTTTCTCCTGCATGCTTCTCGATCCGAAATGCAGGAGAACCTGGACATGTTGTCTATTCCACTAGCCTGGGCTTTTCCGCAGTTCCTAATCACCCCTCATCGGGACTTCCTAGATGTGTTGGGCGTGATCATGACTAATTCTCTCTTTTATGCAATACCGATGCTGATCTGCTGGAGGATCGCGCGATTCGTGCTGAAGAGGAACCGCGTGACTCAGATGGGCCTTAGCGGTAGTGGAATCGAAGACAGCGACGAGGAATAGCACGGTACAGCGCGACCGAGGTGTCAGGCTCCCACCACCTTGCTCCTGCGCTCCATCAGCACCGTGTCGAGCCAGCGGCCATGCAGGCACCCGATTCGCTCGCGCGTACCGACAACACGAAACCCGGCCTTTTCGTGCAGGCGGATGCTGATCGCATTCGCGGCGTGGATTACCGCCTGCAAGGTCCAGATACCGTTGCGCTCCGACTCTGCGATGAGCGCGGCCAGCAGTGCCGAGCCGATTCCCTGGCCGCGCGCACTCTCAGCGATGTACACGCTGACCTCGGCCACGCCGCGATAAACCGGTCGCACCGAAACGGGGCTCAGCGCTGCCCATCCGAGCACCTCGCCGCCGCGCACCCCGACCAGCCGGCACGTTGGCAGGTGGCGCGCGTCCCACTCCTGCCACAAAGGTACGGACGTCTCGAACGTGGCATTCCCGGTGGCGATGCCCTGCACGAAGATCTCCCTCACCACCGGCCAGTGCTGTTCCGTCATTGCTCGGATTTCAAAGTCCATTGTGCTCCTCACGCGAGGTTACGCAACGATTCCCTACAGAGTAGAATATTGAGTTAAGCCTCATTTCATGCGCACGTAGCATCGTTCTGGCCAAGTGCTCAATGTTACGTGCCCGGCGCTATCGGCGCCGATCAGGAAGGAAGCTCCATGTCCGATAACAACGGCAGTAATAATAGTTTGCGTTTGAAGACTGGCCTGGCCGAGATGCTGAAGGGCGGCGTCATCATGGACGTGATGAGCGTCGAGCAGGCCGAAGTGGCCGAGAAGGCCGGCGCGGTCGCGGTCATGGCGCTGGAGCGAGTGCCCGCTATCATTCGCGCCGAAGGCGGCGTCTCGCGCATGGCGAATCCCAAGCTCATCAAGCGGATCATGGCCACAGTGTCGATCCCGGTGATGGCCAAGTGTCGCATCGGCCACTTTGCCGAGGCGCAAATCCTTCAGGAGATCGGCGTGGATTACATCGACGAGTCCGAAGTACTGACGCCCGCCGATGAAGAGCACCACGTTGACAAGCACGCCTTTACCACGCCATTCGTCTGCGGCGCGCGTAATCTGGGCGAGGCCCTGCGGCGCATCGCCGAGGGCGCAGCCATGATCCGCACAAAGGGTGAGGCCGGCACCGGCGACGTAATTCACGCGGTCAAACACATGCGGCAGATCGTCAGTGAAATGAAGGCACTTACTGTGATGAGCGACCAGGAACTGTACGCCGCGGCCAAGAACCATCAGGCGCCTTATGAGCTGGTGAAGATCGTGGCGAAGGCCGGAAAGCTGCCGGTGCCGAACTTCTCTGCCGGCGGAATTGCCACGCCGGCGGACGCCTCGCTAGTGATGCAGCTCGGTGCCGAAGCGGTGTTTGTGGGCTCGGGAATCTTCATGAAGGGCGGCGCGACGCCGCTGGATCTGAAGCTCAAGACCGAGCGCGAAGAGGCCGAGTCGCGCGCCACGGCAATCGTTCAGGCGGCGACGCACTACGACGATCCCAAGGTGCTGGCCGAAGTCAGCGAGCAGATGACCGGGGCGATGAAGGGCCTGGCGGTCGCGGCGATCGACGACAAGGACCTACTGCAAACGCGCGGTTGGTAGCCAACGAGGGTAGAACGGCGCTTCAGCGCGTAGGAGCCAGATTTCGAATTGGAGCCGCTTGAGCGGGCGATACTTTGGCGTCGGCTGAAGCCGACTCAACTTTTATAGCAGCAGCCTTGACGCGGGCCTGAAGGCCCGCTCTACCCTGACAGCAATTTCGGACGGCCTGAGGCCATTCCCTTCGAACCTGATTTCGGACGGCCTGAAGGCCGGCCCCTTCAAACCTCACTCCGGTGCGACGTCCAGAGGCACTCCTTTGCGCTTGGGGATGAACGCCGCCAGTCCCGACACCCACGACGCGAACTCGTCGTCCACCAACCCGCATTGATCGAGCAGCCGCGGCAGCATGTAGACGTCGCCGCCCCGCGTTGCTAAGCCGTTCACGCACGTCGTCGCCGATTCCACTCTCGCCTCCCGCAGCCACGGGATGAATGCCGGCTGCACCGCGCCGCTGGGATAGCAGAAGTGCACGCGGCCGTCGCTTCCGGTCATTTCCTCAATGAACTGGCGGTTCTCGCGTATCTCGGCGATAAAGTGGTCGCGATCCAGCGGCGTGCGATGGCGATGGGTATGCAGTTGGAAGTCGATTCCGGCGCGCGCCATCTCTGAGACTTCTTCCGGGGTCATAAGCTGAAAGAGCCGCTCGTCACAGAACTTCGCATAGTCGAAGCCGATCGCCTCGGCGAACGCCGTGGCCAAGTCGTCCTTCTGCCTGCCTGAGAGATCTTGTTGTTTGGCATGCTCATCGATGCGCCGGACGAGATCGCTGCGATTCGCCTCGCTGCGGAAATCGAGCTGTTTCGGCAGCCAGTCAAAGGCGACGTTCTCGGCCACCTGCTCCCGCAGCTTCCACATCATGAACGCCAACGCGAAGCGAAAGATTGGGCGATTGAAGCGGCAGTAGTACGTGGTGAGATACACGGTGGCGGGAAATCCGTACTTCTGCAACACCGGCTTCGCTTGCGTGCAGAAGTCGGCCCAGCCGTCGTCGAAGGTGATGGCCACACTGTTCGGCGGCAGCTTGCCCGCGTGCAGTAGCCGCAGCGCTTCGCCAAGCCCAAGCACCGTCGCTCCTGACTGCGCCAGGACTTCCATCCGCCGTGCGAACATTCCGGCGGGCAGGAACATCTCGGGATGAGACCCATGCTCCTCGCCCATGGCGATGCCGTGATAGCAGAGAATCAGCAGCCGCTGCCGCCGCCAGTTGCTGCGCGCAATGGTGCGCGACAGGGCCGAATCGTTGCCCGGCAGCAGCGCGCGTTTGATGGTCCGCAGGGCAGTCATGCGATGAAGATCGTGTGCTTACCTTGACACGCTCGTACAGTAACTTTATCCTAGTTTTTTGTCTTAGCACGATCCCGCCCGTCTGTATCTGCCAGTGTTTCCCGTCAGGAGCGTGGCCTGCAATTACGGGGCTTGACCCGTACCGCTTCTGCATGGGCGCATTCGCCGCGAGGACAGATGCGGCGTTGGGTTTTGCTGAACGGTGGTGCCATGCTGATTCGTGTTCGCGATCTGGAACTCCGCAATCTGGAGTTTGACGAAACTTATCAGCCGGGCGCGATCGACTTTGGACTCGATTTCCGCCAGCTTGGCCCGCTGCACAGTACCGGACGGGCCGAGTTGATCGTCGAGCATCGCGGACATCATCAGGATGTCGAGGACATCCGGCTGGTCGGCAATGTGGAGGCGCACCTGGAGTTCAGTTGCGCGCGCTGCCTGGAGCCGGTAACTCACGACGTCAACAGAAGTTTCGACCTGATTTTCCGGCCCCAGGGCGTCGATCGCCGTGGTAACGAAGTGGCGATCAGCGAGGCCGACACGGAGATCGGGTATTATCAGGGCGAAGGCCTGCTGCTGGAAGATGCGCTGCGCGAGCAGGTGCTGCTGGCCACGCCGGTGCGGGCGCTCTGCCGAGAAGATTGCAAAGGACTGTGCCCGCAGTGCGGACACAATCTGAATGTCGAGCAGTGCAATTGCGAGCAACATGTCAGCGATCCGCGCTGGGCTGCGCTGAACGACATCAAAAAGAAGCTGCAAAGCTGAATACGGGACGCGGGCCTAAAGGCCCGCATGACCCGGTCATATGTGAGGTTCTCATGCCAAATCCCAAACGGCGCCATTCCAAGGCGCGCACATCCAAGCGCCGCGCGCACGATCACTTGACGGCGCAATCGCTCTCCGAATGCCCCAACTGCCACGAGCGCAAGATGCCGCATCGCGCCTGCCCCAAGTGCGGCTACTATAAAGGCCGCGAAGTGGTCGAGATGGAAGAGGCCAAGAGCTAGGTTGTCTAACCACAGAGACACCCCTTCGACTGCGGTCAGGGCAGGCTGCGACACAGGCAGAAAAAACCTCTGTGCCTCCGTGTCTCTGTGGTTAATCCCTCGGCTGCAACAGTCTGATACTCTTCTCTCGACAGGCGGACATGCCGACCATCATCGCTGTTGATGCCATGGGCGCCGATCGCGCGCCCAAACCCGAAGTAGAGGGCGCCATCCTCGCGGCGCGTCACTATGACGTGGAAGTGGTGCTGGTCGGCAAAGAAGAAGTTATCCAGGCGGAGCTCGACCTGCACCGGCTCTGGCGCAGGCTTCCCCTCAGCATTATCAACGCGCGCGAAGTCATCAGCATGCACGACAAGGTCGGGCAGGCGGTGCGCGCCAAGCGCGACTCCTCCATGCGCGTGGGGCTGCGCCTGGTGCGTGACGGCAAGGCTGACGGCTTCGTCACCGCCGGCAACACGGGCGCGGCCATGGCCACGGCAAAGATGGTGCTGGGCGCGATCCCCGGCGTCGATCGCCCCGCGCTGGCGGCTGTCTTTCCTACTGCGCAGGGCACGGCGACCATCCTCATCGATGTAGGCGCCAACGTCGACTCCAAGCCCCAAAACCTGCAACAGTTCGCCATCATGGGCGACGTCTACTTCCGCACCATCTTCGCCGGAAGATTTCCCAGCGCCGATCATCCGCGCGTGGGCGTCCTCTCCATCGGCGAGGAAGAGACCAAGGGCAACGACCTCACACGCGAGGCCTACAAGCTGATCAAAGAGCTGCCCATGAATTTCGTGGGCAACGTCGAGGGCCGCGATCTCTACAACGGCAAGGCCGACGTGCTGGTGTGCGATGGCTTCGTGGGCAACGTGGCGCTGAAGATCTCCGAGGGCATGGTGGAGACGGTGCGCTTCCTGCTGAAGCAGTCGCTACAGGCGACCATCAGCAGCCAGGTAGGATTTCTGCTGTCGCGCAAAGCCTTCGCCGATTTCAAGAAGCGCCTCGACTACTCCGAATACGGGGGCGCGCCGCTGCTGGGCATCAAGGGCGTGTGCATCGTCACCCACGGCTCGTCGAATTCGAACGCCATCAAGAATGCCGTGCGCGTGGCGACGGAGTTCGCCAACAGCAAGCTGAACCGCACCATCGAAGAGCGCATCGCCGAAGCCAGCCGCAACCTCAATCACCACGAAAATCATGCAACCGAAGCCGGGCCCATCGGAACCGGCTTGGTTTAGTTCTTGTCGGGTGCGGAATGGCGAAGGCAACCGCAGGCCAGGACTGCTCCTGACGAAAACTTAACGCACGTCCATGCGAGTTCCTTGCTGTAGTATCTTCGGTGTTCGGCGCGCGCCAGGTGGGACGGGATGATGTCGCAGGCAGCACAAATGCAGGTGAGCTCGGCGGGAAGCGCCCAAGAATGGTCATTCCCAGCGCGCTTGGCCTTTCGATTCGGGTTCTGCTACTTCGTTCTGTACATCTACCCCACCGTCCTGGGGGCGCGTTCCAGCGTCCAGTATGACCAGGGCAATCCCGTGCGCTGGCTATGGGACCACATCGTCCCTTGGGTGGGATCGCATGTGCTGCATTTGCCGGGGCCGTTCACCCCCGGCTTTAACGGCAGTGGCGATCAGATGTATGACTACATCCTCTGGCTGTGCCTCCTGGTCACTGCGGCATTCCTGGCGGTTCTGTGGTCCCTTCTAGACCGGAGGCGCAAGCAGTATGACAACCTATATGAATGGTTGCGCGTGCTGGTGCGCCTGACCGTGGCGATCGCCATGATCAACTACGGCATGGGCAAGCTGTTCCGCTTCCAGTTTCCCAGGTTGTCTCTGGCGAAGCTCGTCGACACCTACGGCCAGTCCTCGCCGCAGGGTCTGCTATGGGCAGTCATGGATTACTCCAGGGCGTACAGCTTTATCGGGGGCGTAGGCGAAACTGTGGGTGGCATGTTACTTCTCGTGCCTCGGTTTACGACGCTGGGAACGCTCATCACGTTAGGCATGATGAGCAACGTCATGATGCTGAACCTCTTCTATGACGTTCCTCGCAAGATCCTTTGCGCTCATCTCCTGCTGATGTGCGTGTTCCTGCTGTGGCCGGACATTCGGCGCCTTTTTGGCTTCTTCGTTCTTCGCAAGAGTGAACAACTGGCCGCTCCGCGCCCGCTGTTCCGCGATAGAGCGTTTAATAAGGCGGCATTGTTTTTTCAGCTCGCGATCGGCATCGGCGTAATTCTCTATTGCGCTCACCACTCCTATATGACATCCGAGCGCCTGGCGGCGCAGATTGACCCATCCCTGCGAGGCATTTGGATTGTCGATCAGTTTGAACTGGACGGGGCGCTGCATCCTCCGTTATTGACAGACACTGGCCGCTGGAAGTGCGTGGTCTTTGACCATCCCGATGAGTTCACCGTCCAGCTCATGGACGATACGCAGCAGAAATTCTTCCTCCAATGGAACGGAGAGAAGTCGTACGGTTCTCTATGGGGCGTCGAGGACCATGCAAAAAAAGGAAGCCTGACTGTCCACGATCTTCAGGCCGACCGCATGGTCCTCGAAGCGCAGGTCGCAGGGCATCGGGCGACCGCGCAGCTTCGACGCGCCGACCTGTCCGATCCAACTAAATTCCTGCTCACCAACCGCGGATTCCATTGGGTCGATCCGACGATGCTCTTGCGCTAGGCTTATGCATTGAAGTGTGGGAGCCGCGTTCGGCGCGCTCGGGTAGTATTGTTGTTCGTGATTCGACAGACACGATGACCTCACACCTTCCCCCAATCGCCTTTCTCTTTCCCGGACAAGGTTCGCAGTCGGTCGGCATGGGCAGAGAACTGGCCGCGCTGTACCCGGTGGCGCGCGAGACCTTCGATGAAGCTGACGCGGCGCTTGGCTACAAGCTCTCGCAGCTCTGCTTCGAAGGCCCCGAGGACCAGCTCAAGCTAACCGAGATAACGCAGCCGGCGATCCTGACGGTTTCGGTGGCGGCGTGGCGTGTGCTGCAATCGCAGGGCATCGCAGCGCGTTGGGTGGCGGGGCACAGCCTGGGCGAGTACTCGGCGCATGTCGCCGCGGGGACGCTGTCGTTTGCCGATGGCGTGCGCACGGTGCGTAACCGTGGCCAGTATATGCAGGAGGCGGTGCCCGTCGGCGTGGGCGCGATGGCAGCGGTGCTGGCGCTGTCCAGCGAGAAGGTGGAGAAAGTTTGCCAGGAGGCCGCGCAGGGTGAGGTCTGTCGCGCGGCGAACTTGAATTCGCCCGATCAGATCGTGATCTCCGGCAACAAAGCTGCCGTAGAACGAGCCGCCGAACTGGCCAAAAAAAGCGGCGCCAAGCGCGCCATTATGCTGCCGGTCAGTGCGCCCTTCCACTGTCCGCTCATGCAGCCGGCGCAGGACCGCCTTGCCGCCGATCTTGCGGCACTTACATTCCACAATCCCGAAGTCTCCGTGATGTGCAACGTGGATGCGACCCTGGTCACGACCGCGGAGCAGGCGCGCGATGCGATGATTCGTCAGGTGACGGGCGCGGTGCAGTGGGAGGAATCGATGCGCGCTCTGGTGGCGGCAGGCGCGACAAACTTCATCGAGATTGGCCCGGGAAAGGTGCTCTGCGGGCTGATGAAGCAGATTGACCGCGCTCTCGCGTGCTTCAATGTGGAAGACGAAGCATCGCTACAGAAGACGCTGAACCACTTCAATCCGGCGACGCCGAAAGCGGAGTGACTTACATGTTGTAATGGAGTTCGCGTAGTCCGTCCTTGTACTGCTCGCGGGCCTCACGCGCCTGTTTTTCGGCATCCTGCACCGCAAAGTCGGCGGTGTCCCACTTCTCCATCGCCGTCTCCGAGTGGTCGGCGTTGGCCAGCGCTTCTTCGGCGCGAATGGCTGCGACCCAGCGGTCCACCGCGGCTTTGTAGGCGTGTTGCAGTTCATCCAGATCGGAATTGCTCATAGACTTCGCATCGTAGGGGCACGCGGGAGAGCGGTCAATGGCCGGGCGGCAGGATTCAACGAAAATTAACCAGCCCGAGGTTCCCGCATGATCACTGTGCGGCTTCGCGTCTGGCGGTAATATCGGCAACATGAAGAAACTGCGGGTGGGCGTTCTCTTCGGCGGGCGCAGCGGCGAGCATGAGGTTTCGCTCCTCTCGGCGGCCTCGGTGCTGGATGCCATCGACAAGAGCAAATACGAAGTTGTGCCGATTGGAATCACCAGGGAAGGCCGCTGGGTGACAGCCGGTCACGCCGAGCGACTGCTGAAGGGGAAGCCCGACGCGACCGAGCCTCGACATCTGCGTGCCGGCGATCCGGAGACGACCGCCGCGGCCGCCGTGCTCGCGCGCGGTGAAGGTGTGGTAGTGCCGCCCATGCCGGGTCCGGACCACTCCTCGCTTGTGCCTTTTGAAACCGACGCCCACCTGATGCGCGCCGCGGTCAATCCTGTCGATGTCGACGTCATCTTCCCCGTTCTGCACGGGACCTTTGGCGAGGATGGCACCATCCAAGGGCTGCTGGAGCTGGCGGACATTGCCTACGTCGGCGCGGGCGTGCTCGGTTCCGCTGCCGGCATGGACAAAGACGTGATGAAGCGCTTGTTCCGCGACGCCGACCTGCCCATCGTGAAGCACGTTACCGTTCTCCGCGCCGACTGGCGTGAGCAGCCCAAGAAAGTACGCACGCAGATCGAAGGCGCGCTGAAGTATCCCGTCTTCGTGAAGCCCGCGAACCTGGGATCGTCGGTCGGCATCAGCAAGGTCCACGATTCGAGCGATCTGGCCGCAGCGATGGACGAGGCCGCGCGCTTCGATCGCAAGCTGGTCATCGAGCAGGGCGTCGGCGGCAAGAACGGCAAGGCGCGCGAGATCGAGTGCTCAGTCCTGGGCAATGACAAGCCCATCGCGTCTGTCCCTGGCGAGGTAGTCCCCATCAAGGAATTCTACGATTACAACGCCAAGTACCTGGACGAAGGCTCGGAGCTGATCATCCCGGCGAAGCTGACGAAGGCCAAGCAGAAGGAAGTGCAGAAGCTGGCCGTGGCGGCGTTTCAGGCTGTCGATTGCGCCGGCCTCGCGCGGGTGGACTTCCTGATGGATCCGCGCACGGGAAAGATGTTCGTGAACGAGATCAATACGCTGCCGGGTTTCACTTCCATCAGCATGTATCCGAAGCTGTGGGCCGCGACGGGCATAACATATCCTGATCTGATCGACCGACTGATCCGACTCGGCCTGGAGCGACACGCTGAGAAAAAGGAGAACCGGTATAGCCGCTGAGGAACCGCCCCGCCTGCTCTGAAGCGTCGCCTGTTTGTCCTTCTCGGGGCCGCGGCTGAGCGGCCTGGGCGACAAGAGGATCACCGGCCGTATTCGCGAATTGCCCGCGTATAGATGATCAACCGACCCTTGATTACATTGCGGAAATGCCGAGTTGCAACAGACATGCGCAACTGTGAAGAAGTGTTACGCCGCGTACCTTGGGCTAACTCTTTTTTCCCTTCCGCGTCTATCTCAACAAGCAGGGAGCGATGCTCAGGGGGCATGCGGGACGTTCCACTCCGCTAGATCGCATGCCCCGGGCACCGCAAGTGCCCTCTTATTCTCCTCATCGCAACGGAACTTACCGGGGCTCCTTCTCGTATCATAGCGAGGAGGGGCCCCGTGAGTTATAAGGCGATCGTTCTCCTGCTCTCGATCCTGTCCTTCGGCCTGCTGGCTTCGGCAGACGAGTGGAACAAGTCCTACCAGGTCGGCAACAGTCCTACCGTTCATGTCGACACCAACGATGCTTCCATCGAAGTGACACGCGGGGTCAGCAATACTGTTTCGGCGCACATCGTGGCCGACGGCTATAGCATCGGCAACTCCGGGGTGCGCGTCACCGAGCGCCAGGAGGGCGACAAGGTCGAGTTGCAAGTGCATGTGCCGAACCAGTGGGGCATCCACTTCAACCTCCATCAAGGCGTACGCGTGAATGTACAGGTGCCGCCGCAGGCCACCCTGGACCTCCATTCCGGTGACGGGCACATTCTGGTCGACGGCATCTCCGGCCAGGCGCGGCTCGACACCGGCGACGGCCATATCACGGTGCAGAACTTCAATGGCAGCCTCAACGGCCACACCGGCGACGGCCACATGACCATCGACGGCGTCTTCACCAGCCTGGACCTGCGCACCGGGGACGGCCACATCGATTTGGGCGTGCGTCCCGGCTCAAGGATGAACGGCGGCTGGCTCATCCACACCAGCGACGGGCGGGTGGAAGCGAAGCTGCCCGAAGATCTCACGTGCGAACTGTACGCTCACACCGGTGACGGGCACATTCAGCTCGACCTGCCGGTGACGGTCAGCGGTTCCATCGAGCGCACTCGGGTGCGCGGCAAGCTCAACGGCGGCGGCCCGCTGCTGGAAATCACTACGGGCGACGGCAGCATCCGCATTGGGAAGTACTAAGGATTTCATCGCTGCCGCGGGCAGGACTGCGCGCCTGCTCGCTTTGACCCTGATTTCACCGGCTGGTACACTGATAGTTTCCCACCTCGTGTGACATTCCAACGAAGGACCACCCGTGCGCAGTTACGCCAGACATCAGCTTAAACAGGACGCCTTTGCGGCTTCGACAGCCGAAACCATCTCGTGGGCGGTAGATAATCGCTCGAAACTCGTCGCCGCTGGAACGGTCGTCATCGTCATTCTCGCCCTGGTTATAGGCGGGTGGGCGTACATCAATTATCGCGACCAGCAGGCCCGGCAGCAGTTATCTGCGGCCATCGAGAAGTTCAACCAGCCGGTTCGTCCGGCCGGCATGGCGGCCACTCCCGACCTGCCCAGCTACGGCTCGAGCGAGGAGCGCGCCAAGGCCACCAACGCCGAGTTCGTCCGCATTGCCGACAAATATTCTCACACCCAATCGGCGGCAGTGGCGCGCTACTTCGCGGGGGTTACCGCCCGCGACCTCAACGACAATGGCACTGCGGAGAAGGACTTTGAGGAAGTGGCGGGAAGCCGCTATCCCGAGATCGCCAGCCTGGCGAAGTTTGCGCTTGCCGCTGTTTACCACGACATCGGCAAGAACTCGCAGGCAGTAGACCAATACAAGCAGCTCATCGACCATCCCACCGTTTCGGTCGGCAAGAGCAGCGCGCAATTCGCCCTGGCCTCGCTCTACCGATCGACCGGCAAGCCCGACGAGGCCCGCCACATCTACGAGCAAATGCAGAAGGAAAGTCCTGGAACGATGGTGGCGCAGATGGCTGGCCAGCGCTTGCAAGAGATGGGCAAGTAATAGTCTCGACTCGCCTCTAGTAAACTAGGTTCGTGACGCTGTTCGAAGCCCAGCCTTACGATGCCGCGCGCGCGCGCAAGCGGCGAGCGCTCATTCTTGCACTCGTCGTCCTGGGACTGCTGGTCGCGCTGGTCTGGTGGCAGATGCGCTATTGGCCGGAGGAGCGCATTGTCGACCGCTTCTTCGACGCGCTTCAGCAGCAAAACTACGAGAAAGCTTACGGCATCTGGATGCACGACCCCGACTGGAAACAGCATCCCCAGCAATACGATCGCTATCCCTACAACGACTTCATCAAGGACTGGGGCCCCGGAGGCGAGTGGGGCATCATTAAGAGCCATCGCATCGATGGCGCGGGCGTGCCCAAAGGCTACAGCGGCACGCCGTTTGCGACTGCCAGCGGCGTTGTGGTGGTCGTGACCGTGAATGACCGTATCGCCGACAAGGCCCGCGTGTGGGTCCAGAAGGACGATAAGACGCTGGGATTTTCGCCGTATTGAGTCGGGTAGAGCGCGCCTTCAGGCCTGCGTCGGCAGCGTACAGAATGATGAATGAGGCGCTGAAGTCGCACACTCAGCGCCTGATCTACCGTCATGTCCTGACGCGTTCACAGAGGCCTGAAGGCTGCTCTACCCTGGCGCTCACTTCCCATACAAAAACAACAGCGCGTCCGGAAGGCGCTGCGACCAGGCCTGCACGTTGTGCTGCCCTCCCTCAGTCACTTCTAGCTTCAGGCGAGCGGCCGACATCCCCTTCTTCCGCAGAATCTTCTCGAGCTCCTGCACCTGCTCGACTGCCGGGGCGCTCTGCTTGGGGTCGCCATATGGAGCTTCATTGGTGCCGATACCGATGTACATCTTGCGCGGCAACAACCGGGCTTTCTCCGCATCCTTCAGGAGTTGCTCGTCGCCGATACCAAGGGGCGGGCTTTCCGCCAGCACATGGCCAAAGGCGCCGGCATGCTCCAACGCGATGTACAGCGCAATATCGGCCCCGTAGGATGAGCCTCCCAGTCCGGTGTTGAGCGAGCCGCGCGCAACGCGATAGTGCTTTTCGATGAACGGCATGAGCTCGGTCAAGAGGAAGCGCGCGTACTCTTTACCATGAACGCTCTTTTCATCCGCGACCTTGTCCTTGTGATTGCGCGGGTCGGGATAGGGCAAATACTCGGCGGCGCGCTGTTCGCCCGCGTTATCGATGCCTACAATGAGCATCGGCGGAATCTTGAAGCTGCCGACCAGATGCTCCACGGTTTCGTCCATGTGCCATTCGCCATCGGGACTGATGGTTTTATCGAACAGCTGCTGGCCGTCCTGCATATACAAAACGGGATAGTAGCGATAGGCGTTGTGCGGCGATAGATAGTTGGCCGGCAGCAACACGCGAATCGTGCGCGTGTTATGAAGGATCTTGCTCTCAAACGGAAACACCTCCAGCCAACCAATGACCGTGTGGTCCGGATCGAACGAGGTGATCACCTTCGTGTCCGGCGGTGCTTTGGCCGATGGCTTCACTTGCGCCTGTAAGGCGAGTGCGGCCAGCAGGGCGCTTGTGGCAACCAGCGCTTTGAACATGGGTCAAGATTAGCAGCACCGTGGCTTCATGAAACGCCGCTGCGAGCAGCCACGCAGGTACGTGACGCCTACAATCGCAAGCGAATGGTGTCGGCGCTTCAAGCGCTCTTCAGGTGCGCCGGCTCGCCCAGGTAGGTCTTGATCTTGTCCAGCAGCTCGGGAAACATCTGCTCTTTTTGGAGGCAGGCGTTGACGTCTTTGCCGCCATCCACATGGCCGTAGCCGGTCACGATGATGACGGGGATGTTGGGCTCTGTGGCATGGATCTGCCGGGCCAGCTCCAGCCCGTTCATGCCTTCCATCCGGAAATCGGTGACCAGGATATCGAACTTTTCCCGCTTGAACTTGTCGAGCGCATCCTGCGCATTGTAAGCGCTCACCGCGCGGTAGCCCTGCATCTCGAGGATTTCGCAACTCAAGCGAGCCAGTACCTCGTGATCGTCGACGAACAAAATGGCTTTCATAGTGCACCCATCATGCTACCCGGTCGGAGCAACACTCCGGGCTATGTGATTGGTTTCTGAAAGCTGCGGAAAAGATGTCCTCGTCGAAAAAGAATTGCGATGGCTACGTCGCGGGGCTGGCAGGATCACAGCCGGTTGAAAACGACTCGCTCCTTAAAACCGGTGATGTGGCTCGCTCTCTTTCCCGCTCGATCGGGTCCGGGACGGCGTCCCAACTCCGTGTCGTCGTTCTGCGGCTTGCCTTTTGTGCGACGGGAACCTGGGCTTACGCCCAACGTACCGACCGTTGAAGGCGGCGCCAGCCAGTACTACGGAAACCTGCGTGTGCCAGCTGAGGAACGATGCCGTCCGGTGAGTTGATGCGTTTGATTCCGCCCGGGGCTCAGCTTCGCTCGGGAGACCACCCATCTAGAAAAGCTGCTCACTTTCGGCGGACCGGCTTCCTTACAGGAGATTTCTTTGCCACCTTCTTCGCCGGGGCCCTCTTCCCGGGCCCAGGTTTCTTTGCGGCTGCTTTTTTGGCCGGCGGCTTTGCGGATTTCTTTGCGGGCTTGGCCGGAGCAACCTTCTTCGCGGCTTCCTTCTTCGCGGGTTCTTTCTTAACGGCCTTGCTTAGGGCGGGTTTCGCTGCAGGCTTCGCCGCGGGTTGCGCTGCCGTTTTCGCAGGAGCAGGTGCAGTCTTCGCCGACGCAGCTGCTGGCTTTGGCAGCTGTGCCGGGGCTGGCGCAGAAGTCGCCTGTGTAACTGGAGGCGCGACGGAGGCCCCTTTCGGTTTGCGTCCGCGCTTCCCGGCAGGGGGCGCTTCGCCGGCGGCCGCGGCAGCAGCTTTGCCGCGTCCTCGCTTCGGTGCCGGTGGCGGAGGCGGCGGAGGCGGCTCATACGGCCGCAAGAAATTCATAATCTCCGTGTGCGAGCGCAGCTTGCCATCCAGCAGCAGCAGGAACGCCTTCTCCATGATCTCCGGGTATTCCGGGAGTTGCGGCGTGATGCGCAACTCAGCCATCTCCGGGAACGGCAGCTTCTCTCTGACCTGCCGCCATTTGGTAAAGAAGTTTTTCAGCTTCTGATCGACCGCCTGCTGCTTGGTGGTCACGCTCAAGAAAAGGATGTTCTCCGGCGCGGCCTGCGACAGCAGTTTCCATGCGCCCGACGGCATGCTCGCTTCCTTGCCGGTGAGCCGCTTGGCCAGGTCGTGCGCTCCGCTCTCTAGATGCTTCCATTTGTCCACGAAGTCGCGGCGTGGGATCATGCGCTGGATCTCTGCGGTATCTTTGTCGCTCATGCGCCGCGTCAGAAAGTACATGACGATGGGCCCGGTCTCGACCGAGTATCCCAGCTCGTTCATCGTCTGGCGCGTCTTCACCACCTGGCCGAGCTCGCTGGAGTCGATCTTGGCCATCGTCCAATGCGGATGCAGGACTTTCAGCCATCCCTCGCGTTCGAGCGCGCGTGCAATGTGGATGGGATCGTCCTCGTGGGCCAACTGCTCCAGTTCGTGGCCGATCATGCGCTTGTTAACGTACTCGATGTAGTTGTTTTCCTTCGCCGAGTCATAGCGCGCCTGGGTGCGCTCTTCCAGGTTCCAATGGAAGCGCGCGGTGAAGCGGGTGGCGCGAACCAGCCGCACTGGTTCTTCCAGAAAGGCGTAGTTGTGCAGCACCCGAATGACTTTCGCCTCGATGTCCGCGATGCCGTTAAATGGATCGAGCAACAGGCCGCGCGAGCCGGGATTCAGCGAGAGCGCCATGGCATTGACGGTGAAGTCGCGGCGGCGGAGGTCTTCGTTGATGGTGGCGGGCGTGATGACTGGCGGCTTACCGGGGCGGTCATAGGCCTCGGCGCGGGTCATGTTGAGCTCGGCGCGGACGTTGCCCGGCATCAGCAGTTGCAGCGTGCGCAGCTCGTCGTCGACGCCCTGCACCGAAATGCCGGCCTTCTCCAATTCTTTCTGCAACTTGAGAGGATTGCCCTGGATGCTAAGGTCGATATCGCGGATGGGGAAGCCGGTTACCAGGTCGCGGATGGTGCCGCCTGTGAGGTAAAGATTCAGTCCGGCGCGGCGCGCGATTTCCTGGACCAGGTTCACACCCGCCTGCTGGTCCGGTGTGAGCCGGGTTTCCATGCTATAGATGTAATCTGCCATCTAAGTGTATGACTCTAAAGATGGAACCCGAAGATGTTCGAATCCGGACGAAGGCTTCCTGACTGCCAGATTCGGGTTCCATCTCTCGCGCTCCAGCCGAAGCGCACTGCGTCCTAACTGCGGCCGAACCCCCAACGCCATCCCGCCAAAACCCGGGCGCGCGGGGCCTCCGATCCGCAGCGAATCGTCAACTCGCTTGTAATAAACAACTTAGCGGAGACATGCACCTGGGACGCTGCACAGCGAACAATAACACAACGTTCACGATTTTGGCTACAGAGTACCTTCGCAGGGGCACATTTTGTGCAAAAGTGCGACAATCTCAACCAGCACTGCCGAAATGGCCACCACCCACAAGAAAGTTGTCGTGCGCAAGATGGACCGCGATAGCGTGAGCGGCCATGTCTCGCCCAGCTTCATCAACGACGGCAAAGTGGAAGTGATGAACACGGCCGGCAAGGTGGTAGCGGTTGATTTGCGCGACATCAAGGGCGTCTACTTCGTGCGCGAGCTGGGCGACTCGGAGTCGCTGGTGCGCAAGACGTTTACATCGCGTCCGCGAGTGGAGGGGCTGTGGGTGCGGCTGCGTTTCCTGGACAACGAAGTCATCGAAGGCATGATGCCGAATGACCTACTTCAGGACGGGGCGGAGGGCTTCTCTGTCATTCCCCCGGATCCGAACTCGAACACCCAGCGCATCTTCGTGCCGCGTTCGGCGCTGGCGGAGATGACCGTGCTCGGCGTTATCGGCGAGAAGGCCGGCCGCCGCGGCCGCCGCCCCGAAGACACGCGCCAGGTGCCGATGTTCTCGTGATTTTGCCAAATGCATACGGTTCGTTTTGCGCACTCGCTTTCTCATCGCCGATGAACTGCCCACTGGCCGCTGAATGAACTGCTTCGTCACAGGCGCAACCGGATTCCTTGGCAGCCACGTCGCGCGGCAGTTGCTGGCGCGCGGCGCTGAGCTGCGCCTGCTGGTGCGACCTACGAGCCGCAACGACAACATCGCCGATCTCGCCGTCGAGCGCGTCACCGGCGACTTGCGCGATCCTGAGTCGCTGCGCAAGGGCATGGCAGGTTGCGAGTTCGTCTTTCATGTCGCTGCCGACTACCGCCTTTGGGCACGCGATCGCAATGAGCTGTATCAGTCGAACGTCGAAGGCACGCGCAATGTGCTTGAAGCAGCGAGAGATTCCGGCGTACGCCGGGTTGTTTATACCAGCAGCGTTGCTACCATGGGCTTCGGCAACGACGGCCGCCTCACCGACGAGAATTCGCCGGTGGCGCTCGGCGACATGATCGGCGACTACAAGCGCAGCAAATTCATGGCCGAGCAGTTGGTGCTGGAAGCGGCGCGCGGCGGGCAGAACGTCGTGATGGTGAATCCGACGACGCCGGTGGGCGAGCGTGATATCAAGCCGACGCCCAGCGGCGAGATCATTGTCGACTTTCTGCGGCGCAAGTTTCCGGCGTACGTCGATACAGGTTTGAATCTGGTGGACGTTGTCGATTGCGCCGAGGGACATCTGCTGGCGATGGAGAAGGCGCGCCCCGGTGAGCGCTACATCCTGGGCGGCGAGAACCTCACGCTCAAGCAGATCCTCGATAAGCTGGCAGCGATCACGGGATTGCCGTCGCCGAGCATTAAGTTGCCGTATGCGGTCGCGCTGGCGACAGGTATCGTCGACACGGTGGTCACGGGCAAGCTTCTCCGCCGCCAGCCCCGCGTGACCATCGACGCAGTGCGCATGGGGCGCAAGAAGATGTTCATCACCAGCGCCAAGGCCGAACGCGAGCTGGGATGGGTTTCGCGGCCCGTTGACAATGCGCTGCGGCGCGCGGTGGAGTGGTTCCGGGCGAACGGCTATGCCGCATAAGCCGGTCGCGATTGTCGCCGCCATGCCGGTGGAGCTGGCGCCGCTGATCGGCGCACTTCGACCGCAGAGCGTCAACGGCGTGGGCATATTCGAGTTGCCGCGAGCTATCGTAGCGGTCGGTGGTATCGGCGAGAAGTTCGCGCGCCGCGCAGCGGAATTAGCAATCGAGTGCGCTAATCCGAAGCTCCTGCTTTCGGCAGGAATGGTTGGCGCGATCTCGCCCAGGCTGAAGGTCGGCGACGTGGCGCGCATACGCGAAGTGGTGGACGTTGCCAGCGGCACGCGCTATCCCACGACTGGCGGCGGTGAGTGGGTGCTCGCGACCTCGCAAGACGTGAGCGATGCGACGGAGAAGCAGGAGCTGAGGAAACTCGGGGCCGACGTGGTAGACATGGAGGGGGCGGCCGTCGCACAAGTTGCGAAGGAGCGCGGGCTGGAATTCGCCGCGGTGAAGTCGATCTCCGACGATGCGGCGTTCGATATGCCGCCGCTCAACCGCTTCATCGATGAGAATGGCAAGTTCGCCACTCGCAAGTTTCTGGTTTATGTGGCGCTCCATCCGCGATGGTGGAGCACGCTGGGCAAGATCAAAGAGAATAGCAGCATCGCGAGCAGGAACCTGTGCGCCGCGGTGGAACATCTATTGAATGAAAGGTGACCAGTGGTCTGTGGCCAGTGGTTAGCGAAAATCGCTTTGAACTTCTGGCCACTAGCCACTGACCACTAGCCGCTAATCAATGTCGACTGCGATCCAAGTCCGCAAGTGGTCTAACAACCAGACGATTCCTGCGACCATGCAGGCTGCCGTCTATCGCGGCGTGGACGACGTTCGGCTGGAGACCGTGCCCACACCCCAGATCGGGCCGGGCGAGATTCTGATTCGCGTCCACACCTGCGGCATCTGCGGCACCGATCTCAAGAAGATCGCCACCGGCTCGCACTCAGCCCCGCGCATCTTCGGACATGAAACTACCGGGGTAGTAGTCCGGGTCGGCAAGGGCGTGGCTGACTTTCAGCTCGGTGACCGGGTAATGGTCTTCCATCACATCCCTTGCGGCGACTGTTACTACTGCCGCCATAAGGTCTTCGCCCAGTGCCCAACTTACAAGCAGGTCGGCGCCACCGCCGGCTTCGAGGCGAGCGGCGGCGGCTTCTCCGAATATGTCCGCGTAATGGAGTGGATTGTCAGCCGCAATGGCGTGGTGCGCATTCCGGACGGCGTCTCCTTCGAGCAGGCGTCGTTCATCGAGCCGGTCAACACCTGCATGAAAGGCATTGAAACTCTGCGACTTACGCCAGGCGAGACGGTGCTGGTGATGGGCCAGGGCCCCATCGGCATCATTCTAGCCGTGCTGGCCCGCCGGCAAGGCGCGCGCGTCATGACTTCCGATTTGCTCCCCCAGAGGCATACAATAGCTAAGGCATTTGGCCTAAACGAAAGTATTGACGCTTCCACCTCCGACACCGTACGGGCCATCAAAGAGCTTACGGAGGATCGCGGGGCCGATGTTGTGATCCTTGCTGTTGCCGGCACGGCCTTGATTCGTCCGGCGATGGATGCGACCCGTCCCGGGGGACGGGTTCTGCTGTTTGCGCAAACCCAACATGGGGAAGCCGCCATCGATCCGGCGGCGGTTTGCGTTGACGAGAAGAGTCTGTTGGGTTCGTACAGCGCTTCGGTGGATTTGCAGGGCGAGTCGGCACGCTTTGTGCTCGACCGGGAAATGGATTGTGAGCGGCTCATCAGCCACCGTTTCCCGCTGGCGCAGGCGGTGGAGGCGTTGCGGCTGGCCGCCCATCCCAAGCCGGACTCGATGAAGATCGTGATTCAACCGGGCAGCCAATGGAAGGACTGAAGTGAACCGACAAATGACGGCGGCTGTCCTCTATGGGAAAGAGGACGTCAAGATTGAGCAGGTGCCCATCCCCACGTTGGAAGAAGGGGAAGCGCTGGTCAAGGTGCATGTGGCGCTGACCTGCGGCACCGACCTGAAGGTCTATCAGCGCGGCTATCACGCGCGCATGATCGTGCCTCCGGCGCTGTTCGGCCACGAGTTGGCCGGGGTAGTCGAGGAAGTTGGCCCCAAGGTCCGGGGATTCAAGAAAGGCATGCGCGTCGTCGCGCTCAACTCGGCGCCCTGCGGCGGCTGTTTCTACTGCTCCAAACACCAGGAGAATCTCTGCGAGGACCTGCTGTTCAACAACGGCGCTTACGCCGAGTACATTCGCATTCCGCGCCGCATTGTCGAAGCCAACATGCTGGCCATCCCGAAGCACGTCAGCTTCGAGGAAGCTGCGATTGTCGAGCCGCTGGCCTGCGTGCTGCGCGGGCTACATGAGACCAAGCTGGAGATCGGCGACACCGTTGCCGTAATCGGCGCTGGGCCGATTGGCCTGATGTTCGTACAGGTGGCGAAGCTGGCGGGATGCAACGTGATCTCGGTGGTGAAGCGCGACTCGCAGGTGTTTGCCGCGCGCCGCGCCGGCGCCAATAGCGTGGTTCAGATTACGTCGGTCGACGATCCTATCCAGGCGGTGCGCAAGCTTACACCCGACGGCCGCGGCTGCGACGTCGTGATCGAAGCGGTAGGACGTCCGCAGGCATGGGAGTGGACCATCGAGATGGTGCGTAAGGGTGGCACCGTAAACTTCTTCGGCGGCTGCGCCAGCGGAACCACGGTCGCGCTCGACACCCAGCGCCTGCACTACAACGAGCTGACGCTGAAAGCCACCTTCCATCACACACCGGAGACCGTGCGCAAGGCCTTCGCGCTGATCTGCGAGCGCAAGATCAAGGGCACCGACTACATCACCGGCGAAGCGCCGCTCTCGCGCCTGCAACAGGTGTTGCGCCACATGCTCAATCGCAACGGCGACATCAAAACGGCGATCATCCCCGGGATGTAAAGGCGGTGGCCAGTGGCCAGTTGAAAACCCCGGTTGCCGATCAAGCACTGGAGGAGCAGGTGATTTCGCAGCGCCTCAATCGAATCAGCCGCGCTTCCCTCGTCGTGCTCTCGCTTGTCGCGTTGCTGACCGTTGCGAGCGGCTACTTCCAGGCACCGCAGCCGGACGAAGGTTCGGCCGCACACATCTTCCAGATCTCTGTCGCCCTGTTCGCCGGCGCTCTATTGGTGTTCCTCGCCAGCTCCGATTGGAAGCAGCCGATTCGCAGCGTGCAAGCTCTCCTGATCCCCGGCTGTATTTTAGTTCTGGCATTTGCGGCGCTGTTTTATCTCGAGCACTACTTCTACGTTGCGCGCTGACGTTGCGCATCAGAATTTCCCGGAAACTGCCGCGGAATTCTGCTTCTCGGCTATCAATTCATTTGACTTGCCGCTGGCAGACGTCGCAAAATTCCAGCCTCATAGTATCGGACCTGTCCCCGTACCGCCCAGCCTAACTGCGGAGTCATGAAGGAGGACGCTGTGCGAGTCCCGCTCCAAACCCTTAGATCAGTTCAGTTCCGACTCGCTGGCGCGCTGTTCGCCGCCGGGCTGCTGCTCCTGCTCGCCGTGCCCGCGTCGGCGCAGACGTTTACCGTGTTGCACGAATTCACCGGCGGCGCGGACGGATCCATCCCCGAATCCACTCTGGTTGAGGACCGCGCGGGAAATCTTTATGGCCTCGCAACCTTTGGAGCGAACTCGAATTGTCACCCTTCAGGCTCTGCGGGCTGTGGAGCGGTGTTTAAGCTCACGCACAAGGCAGGAGGATGGGCCTTCTCTCCGCTGTATGCCTTTACCGGAGAACCGGACGGCGCCAATCCTGTCGGCAGCCTCACCATCGCTCCCGATGGCACGCTCTACGGAGTTACCAATGACGGCGGAGTCGCCGGCAATTGCCTGGATAGCTTTGGGCAAAATGGTTGCGGCACGGTCTTCCATCTCCAGCCGCTGCCCACAATCTGCGCTGCGTTTCTCTGTCCCTGGCGTGAGACGGTGCTGTACCGCTTCACCGGCGGCGACGACGGCAACGATCCCTGGGCCGGGGTCACGCTGGACAGGGCCGGCAATCTCTACGGTACAGCCCACCAGGGCGGAGCGAACAACTGGGGCGTGGCGTACGAGCTATTGCCCTCAGGCTCCGGCTGGACGCAGGCGACGATTCACGCTTTTGCCGGTGGAAGCGATGGCGCTAATCCCACCAGTCCGCTTGCTTTCGACCCAATCGGGAATCTGTATGGGACCACGCCCGGCGGTGGAGGCGGAGGTAACTGCTATGGAGGAGGTTGCGGTACTGTCTTTGAACTCCTGCCTGTCGGGGAGGGATGGAGTGAAAACATTCTCTACCGTTTTGCCGGCTCGGATTTCAACATTCCTTATGGCGGGGTGGTCCTCGATCCCGCAGGCAATCTCTACGGCACGGTCGTCGATGGTATTAACGGAGTATTTGAGCTGAGCTACTCAAACGGCAACTGGAACCTGAGTCAGTTGTACAGTCACGACTTCGGCGGGGAGCCCGCATTGTACAGCCCGCTAGCGAGGGATGCTGCCGGCAATCTTTACGGCACCGCCGAATTCGGGGGCAACGATCAGTGCGACTTCTCCAACGGTTGCGGGTTCGTGTTCAAGCTGGCGCCTTCCGGCGACGGCTGGATTTTTACCCAGCTTTATGCATTCAACAATGGCGCCGATGGGGCCTTTCCCTATGGCGGTGTGGTTGTCGATGCCCAGGGAAACATCTACGGCACGGCTGCGGGCGGCGGCACCCACAACTGCGGGAATATCGGTTGCGGCACAGTGTGGGAGATCACGCCGTAGAACAATAACAGGAAGAGTGGTCATGACGTGCTCCGCGCAACGGTGCAATTCATCTTCTGGCTTTGATGTGCGGGAAGATCCATGGCACGGCAATCTTTGGAGGGAATATCAACCGAGGCACGGCCTGGGAGCTTACGCCAAAGGCGTGGAATTTGGAGATCTTCCGGCGTGAGTCCGGTGTGCTTGGCGATCCGGGACAACATTTTCGGGCCAAGCTATTCGCTACCGCGGACTGGAAACAGCCGATTCACAGCGCGCAAGCGCTCCTTGTCCCCGGCTCGACTTTGATCGTGGCATCTGCCGCGCTGTTTTATCTCGAACAGTACTTCTACGTCGCATATTGACCAGGCTCTGCAGCAAACTGCCGAGGAATTTTGCCAACCGACGACTCTCCTCAACCGAAATTTACTTGACTTCCTAATGTGACCGGGCACAAATTAAGCCGACGCGGAGTCTCCCCGACTGGCCTGACGGCTGGCGCTTCCTGCGATCAACGTTTTCGGTCCAACCCAACCCGATAGCAGGAGGTGGTCATGACGTGCTCAGCGCAACGTAGCGCAATTCGTCTTCTAGCTTTAGCGGCAGCCTGGTTCATGGTGTTCGCGACGGCCCCAGCCATCCAAGCGCAGACCCTCACCATGCTGCATTCGTTCACCAACCACGCCGATGGCGCAAATCCTACGGCCGGCATGATCATGGACCGCGCGGGGAACCTGTACGGAACGACCAGCGCCGCGAACACGGCTGCCACGAACTCGGCTTTTGAGCTGAAGAGCATGAACTCGGGCTGGCTGCTGAAGCCGCTCGCCGACTTCGATTACAACGGACGGGGTGCTTACGGCTACGCCTTGACCACCAAGCCGGTCATCGGGCCCGACGGCGCACTTTATGCCGCGGCCCAGGAAGGCGGCAACGACAACTGCTTTCCCGGCCCAGTTGACTGCGGCACGGTTATCAGGCTGCAACCTCAGGCGAGGGCCTGCGGCTCCGTTCTTTGTTTCTGGAATCCCACGGTGCTGTATTACTTCAACGGCAACTTGGACGGCTCCCTTCCCGCCCAGATCGTTTTTGGCGCGGACGGAAGCATTTACGGTACGACCTTGGAAGGAGGCACGGGATGCAGCGGCGGCAATGGATGCGGCACGGTTTACAAGCTCACGAATACCGGCGGAGAGTACTGGACCAAGACTGCCATCTATGAGTTCCATGGCAACGACGGAAGCTACCCATTCGGCGGAGTGATCTTCGATGCCGCCGGAAATCTTTACGGCGTCACCAACGGCGGCGGCGCCAACGACGAGGGAGTCGTGTATGAGCTGACCCCTGTCGTCAACGGCTTCTGGACGCAGACCATCCTGCACACGTTCCAGAGAAGCGACGGTGAGTTTCCTGTCGGGCCGCTGACTATGGACGCTTCAGGGAATCTCTACGGCGTCGCCACGGGCGGAGGCGCCAACATGGGAGGCACGGTATTCGAGCTGGCCCAGCCGGGCACGTGGAACTTCCAGACGCTCTACAACCTGTCTATCAACTTTTTCGACGCGGGCCCAAACGGCGGCCTGCTGCTGGATAGCGCGGGGAGCATCTACGGCACTACCGTCGGCGGCGGCAGCAACGGGTTGGGTGTCGTCTACAAATTGACGTTTACGAATGGGACTTGGAACTTCACCGACCTGCACGACTTCATTGCCTTCGAGGGGCAACAACCGAATGGCGGTTTGATCTTCGACGCTAGCGGAAACATTTATGGCACGACGATCTTTGGAGGCAATATCAATAGAGGCACGGCGTGGGAGCTTACGCCGTGATTAGCTTTGAGCGCTAAGCGACGAGGCTCAAGCCTCAAGCTAGAAGCTCGTGGCTCGCGGCTGCTTTGGCGCACGTTGGGCCATCCCAATTACAATCTTGTAGATGTCTTCTGTTCCAACTGATAACCGCCTGTACTCCGCCGAGCCTGATGGGCCGCTTGCGGGCTGGCAGGCGTTGCCGCCGCAGTACGCTATCCCCGAGCAAGCGCCTTCGCTCGACGAAGCGCGGCAATACTGCGCGCGCCTGGCGCACTCGCATTACGAGAACTTCTCGGTTGTCACGTGGTTCCTGCCGAAGCACCTGCACCAGCATTTCTACAACGTCTACGCGTACTGTCGCATCTCCGACGATCTCGGCGATGAGGTCGGCGATCCGCAGCAGGCCCTGGCGCTGCTCGATGCCTGGGAGGCGGAACTTAACGCGACCTATCTGAGCCTGGTCGAGCCGCCACTGCGCGATGTCCGCAAGAGTACCGAAGAACGGGAAGGGTTCGAGGGATCAAGGTCGAGAGGCCAGGGGCCAGGAACCGCGCCACGGCATCCGGTGTTTATCGCGTTGCGCGAGACCATTCGTGAGCTCGACATCCCGCGCGCGCCGTTCGCCAACCTGCTCACCGCCTTTCGTCAGGACCAGAGGGTTACACGCTATCCCACATTCGAGGACCTGCTCGGCTACTGCGTGAACTCGGCGAATCCGGTCGGGCATCTTGTGCTCTATGTCTGCGGCTATCGCGATGCCGAGCGCCAGCAGCTCTCCGACTACACCTGCACCGCCCTGCAGCTGGCGAATTTCTGGCAGGATGTCGCGGTCGATTGCACCAAGGGGCGCATTTACCTGCCGCTGGAGAGCTTGGCGGAGTACGGGGTCAGCGAAGACGATATCGCCCAGCCCCGCCCGACGCCTCAGTTCCGCGCGATGATGAGGTTCGAAGTGGCGCGCGCGCGCGAGTGGTTTCAGCGCGGCCTGCCGCTGGCCGCGAAAGTGGATAAGCACCTCGCAATCGACATCGAACTGTTCAGCCGAGGTGGGTTGGAAATCCTAAACGCCATCGAGCGCCAAAATTATGATGTGCTGACTCACCGGCCGGCCATCTCCAGGCCGCGCAAGCTCTGGCTCGTCGGGCGGGCCGCTCTCGGAAAAGTGCTGTGAGCGAACATCCGCTCCAGTTGCGGGCGGCTTACAGCGTCTGCCGGCACATCGCGCGGTCGGCCGCCAAGAACTTCTACTATGGCTTCCTTGCCCTGCCTTCGAAGAAGAGGAACGCGCTGTCGGCGGTGTACGCCTTCATGCGCCGCGCCGACGACATCTCCGACGATCGGTTACTCCCTCCGGAGCAGCGGCGCGAAAAACTCGACGAGTGGATGATCGCCTTTCGCCGCGTAGTGGACGGCGAGCGCACCGACGACCCCGTCCTCTTCGCGCTGGCCGACGCGCAGAAACGTTACAACATTCCGCTGGAGTGGCTGGAGAAGCTGGTGCAGGGCACCGGCATGGACGTGCCGCTGCGGCCCGAAGGCGCAGCCCATGCTGCGGCGCAACAGGGAAATGCGCTTTCCGGGCCCCCGATTGTGGCTGGCGATACAGCGTCCGCGACACCGCACCTTCAGTACGAAACCTTCGACCAGCTTTACGACTACTGTTATCACGTCGCGTCGGTCGTTGGCCTCGTCTGCATCCGGATTTTCGGCTATCGGGATCCGCACGCCGAAAAACTGGCCGAGCGGACCGGCGTCGCCTTCCAGCTCACCAACATCCTGCGCGACGTGAAAGAAGATGCCGGACTCGGCCGGGTCTATCTACCGCGTGAGGACTTCGCGCGTTTCGGGCTCGACACTCACGCACTGACCAATGGGTCGGCGCCCGCATCTCTTCGGCCGGTGCTGGAATTCGAGGCCCTGCGCGCGCGGGCCTATTACCGGTCCGCCGAGGAGCTGCTGCCCCTCATCAACGAGGACAGCCAGGCGGCGCTGTGGACGCTGGTGGAGATCTACCGGCGTCTGCTGGAGAAGATCGTGGCGCGCAACTATGACGTCTTCTCGCAGCGCGTTTCGTTGAGCCCGGCAGAGAAGCTGAGCGTCATGGTGAAAGGTTGGCTGCGATACCGATGAGCGTCACGTTTCTGAATCCGGGACGTGGGACCGTTGCGGTCATCGGCGGAGGGCTCGCGGGCCTGGCGGCGGGCAGCGCGCTCGCCAATGCGGGCTACCTGGTCGAGCTGTTCGAGCGCCGTCCGTTCCTCGGCGGACGCGCTTCATCGTATGAGCTTCCCGGTACGGGCGAGGTGGTCGACAACTGCCAGCACGTACTGCTCGGCTGCTGCACCAATCTTGTTGACTTCTACTACCGCCTCGGCGTCGAGCAGCAGATTCGCTGGTACGACGAGATTACGTTCATCCTGCCCGGAGGCAAGTCATCCACGCTGAAGCCGGGCGGATTGCCGGCCCCGTTTCACGCGGCTGCATCGTTTCTGCAATCATCCGTGCTCGGCATCTCCGACAAGCTGGCGATTGCGCGCGCTCTGCTGGCGCTCATTCCATCGCTGCCCGCGGACAACGGCGAAAATTTTCAGGCGTGGCTCGAGCGTCATGGGCAAACCAAGCAGGCCATCGACCGCTTCTGGGCACCGGTGCTGGTGAGCGCGTTGAACGAGGAACTCGACCGTGTCTCGGTACGCTACGGCGCGTTTGTTTTCCGCGAGTCCTTTTTGAAATCGCCGGAGGCGGGCTGGATGGGTGTGCCCGCGGTGCCGCTTTCGGAGCTCTACGGAACCGCGGCCGCGTACATCGAGGAGCGCGGCGGGAGAGTGCATCTGCGCGCCGTCGTCGATTCCATCCAGGCCGAGGGCGATAGCGTCAAGCTCTGCATTGGCGGAGAAGAGCTCTGCGCCGACTACGCGGTGTTGGCTACTCCCTTCAATGGAATCGAGAAGCTGCTGCCGCACACGCCGGAGATGGACGACCTGCGCAGCCGCGCCAGCCGTTTTGATTCGTCGCCGATCACCGGTATTCATCTTTGGTTCGATCGCGAGGTCACGCCCTTAGAACATGCTGTCCTGCTGGAGCGGACCATCCAGTGGATGTTCCACAAGTCGAAGATCCTCGCGACAAGAAAAGATTCTGCCCAAAAGGGTAGTTATATCGAGCTGGTCGTAAGCTCATCGAAGACGCTGGTGGACAGACCGCGGCAGGAGATTATCGAGATGGCGGTTCGGGAACTGGCAGAGTTTTTTCCCATCGCGAGCGAGGCCCGCCTCATCAAGGCCACAGTTGTGAAGGAGGTCCATGCGACGTTCTCGCCCGCGCCCGGCAGCGACGCGGTTCGCCCGTCGCACGTGAGCCCCTGGCCGCGACTGTTTCTCGCCGGCGACTGGACGGCGACCGGCTGGCCCGCAACCATGGAGGGCGCGGTGCGCAGCGGTTATGGAGCGGCGGAGGCCCTGAGCGGAAGCAAGTTTCTGGCGCCCGACCTTCCCGCCAAAGGTTTGATGCGGCTCCTCCCCAAGTCTCAATGACCTGGAAGACGTGAGCCTGCCACGATTTTCAGTTGCGATTCGCCGCTTTACGAGACGCTTGATAAAGTAAGAGCGTCCCTTCTGCTGGCCGGGAAAACTGCTGGTATGGATCAACGCAGCTTTCAACGCGTGTTGCGCCGCACCGTGGCCCTGCCGGTAACGCTGCTGTTCGTCCTGGCTGCCGTCCTTACCGCTGAGACCCTGCTCCTGTCCCGGTCCTTTCACTGGGTTGATCATTCGGGCCAAGTTCTAGCCGCCGTGCGGCAGTTGTCGCGCACCATTGGGGAGTTGGATACAACCTTGCGCGGCTACACCCTGACTGGGGACAAGGCATTCCTGGACGCTTATCAGGAAGCGAAGGCGCGCATCCCGGAGCAGCTAGCCCTGCTGGAGTCGCTGACCTCCGACAACCCGGAGCAACTGGAGAGACTGCGGCAACTGCGGGACGCGGACCTGCGCTGGTTGCAATGGGCCGAACAACTGCGGCTGGCGCGCCAGCATGGCGCCATCTCGCCGGACGCGTTCCTCACCGGTCACGATCTAATGGAAAACGCGCGCGATAAGTTGCGCAATCTCTCGACGGCCGAGGCGGCACTTCAGATGCGGCGGTCCAAACGGGTCGAGCGCTTGAACAACGCTGCGGACGCAATCGCCCTCGGGCTGTCCCTGTTGATTGCAGTGCTGCTTTTCACCCTGACCCGGCGCGAGTTGCTGGCCCTCTCCGCAAGTTACGAACAACACCTGCAAGCCGAAGCCGAACAAAGGCGCCAGGCGAGCGAAAGCCGCGAGCGGTTTCAAACCACGCTCAACAGTCTAGGCGAAGCGGTGGTGTCCACCGACGCCTCGGGCACCATCTCCTACATCAACCCTGTTGCGCAGGAGCTAACGGGCTGGGGCTACTTGCAGGCCAATGGGCGAAAGTTTGGTGAAGTGGTCCACCTGGTGGATGAGCGGACGCAATCGACGGCGGAAAACCCCGTGGAATCGGTGCTGCGCGCCCGTCAGGTAATGGCTAGTCCGGGCGGCCTGCTGCTGACGAGCGCGAGCGGCCTGACCCGCCCTGTGGAGCTGACCGGCGCCCCCATTTTAGATCGGCGCGGAAGATTGCTGGGCGTGAGCGTAGTGTTTCGCGATGTGAGCCAGCGCCGTCAGACCGAACAGACCCTGCGCAGCAGCGAACGTCTTACGCTAGCGGGCCGTCTGTCAGCTACCATTGCGCACGAGATTCGCAACCCTCTGGACACAGTATCGAACCTGGTCTACCTCTTGCAGCACGAGAACCCCAGTGCCAGCCAGGCGCAGTATCTCTCCCTGGCCGGAGAGGAAGTAGCGCGCATTGCGCAAATCACCAGCCAGTTGCTCACCTTTCATCGCGAGTCGCGCAGTCCGGTGCCCGTAAGCCTCACGGAAGTGCTGGAAAGCGTGCTGGCCTTGTTCGCGCCGCAGATCAGGCAGAACCATATCGCGGTAGTGAAGCGCTTCGATACCGCGAAGACCGTGCGCGGATTTCCGGGCGAGCTACGCCAGGTGTTCTCCAACCTGGTGGGCAACGCCGTCGAGATACTTCCGCGCGGCGGCAGACTGGTGCTGCATGCGCGCGAGTCAAGCCTGGTCTCCGATCCCGCACGGAAGGGCGTCCGCGTGACCGTGCTCGATACCGGCGCCGGGATCCCTGCCGGGGTTCGCAAAAACCTCTTCGCGCCGTTCTACACCACCAAGGGCGAGAAAGGGACCGGCCTGGGCTTGTGGATCAGCCGCAGCATCGTCGAGAAGCACGAGGGCACCATCTATTTCGTCAGCCGCACGGCCAATGGAAATAGCGGGACGGCGTTCTCTGTGTTTCTGCCCTTCGAGCAAAAGCTCGGGCTGCTGGATGTGCATGGTGCGCCACCGATGTAGAAAGCGGCAGCTGGCATTGGCAGTTAGCACTCAGGGGAGCGCTGATTAAGCTGGTTTTGAAAGAGACGGTCTTCAGACCGTCCGCAAATTCGCCCCTTTCGATGGCGGCTTTAGCCGCTGATGGGCTTGATTGGAGGCTCCTGAGCGCGGGCGCTGCGCTGGGGCTATCTTCCGCAAGTGAAGCTGATGGTGTTGGACCTGGTAGTGTCGAGTATGGCGCCCGATGAACCAGGAATGTCATGCAGAATTTTGGACTGGGACTGGCCGTCCAGTGCGACGTCTTCTACGCGAAATTGCTTGTTGCATTCAAGGCGGATTATGTCCGCACCGCCCGTCAGCATGTAACTCACATACGCTTGCCAGGGAGTGAGGTCATCCCATGTAGGACCATCACCCCAAACTCGCACGGACACGTGCCCCTTGCCTTTATAGTCCACAGTTATTGAAGCGCGGTATTGACTCAAACCCGCAGGAATGGGGACGGTTGACGGGTCGGACATTAGCGGCGCGGGATGACAGGTCACGTCCGGTGTTAGCGCAGGGTCACCAACAGCCAACGGTGCCGAGTAGTATCCAGTCGGACTCTCGAAGATGTTCCCGATGACGGTGACTTTGCAGCGGTTGAGAGTTCCCGCAAGCCTAAGTTTTTGGTCGTTCGGAAAAACCAGTTGGATCTCACGCTGCCCGCAAACCGACGAATTCAAAGTGATCCCTATCCAGTGTCGCAGCTCATCGTGGTACTGCAAGGTTCCGTGGAGCGTGGCTGGGCGGGGGGCGTCGGGATTCCCGCCTGACGGGCACGTCTGCTCTGCTGCAGCAGCGGAGAGCATCAGCAATGCCAGCAGGTATCTGAATATCGCGCTGAAGTGGGCCATCAAATAAGCTCACTCTCTCGTGATCGTAATCCTTCGATCCTGCTCTCCCACGCGCTCAATCCTGATCTCGACATCACGCTCGTCTTCGAAGCGCAGGAACTTTTCGCCCCATTCCATCAACACCAGGTTCCGCGGTCCGCTGAGTAGCTCGTCGAGACCTAGCGTGTCGAGCTCGCGCGGCGTGTCGATGCGGTAGAGGTCGACGTGGTAGATGTTCACGTCAGGGCCGTGGTATTCGTGGATGAGCGTGAAGGTGGGGCTGGTGACGTCTTCTTGAAAGGCCGCATTCAGCCCTTCCGCGATGCCCTTCACCAGCGTCGTCTTGCCGGCCCCGAGGTCGCCGCGCAGAAGCACCAGGCGCGCCGTCTTCAATGCTGGCGCAAGTTTGCGACCCAGCACAACCGTCTCTGCGGCAGAGTGCGTGATGTGCTCGTCACGCCGCATGCGCTATCCGATCTGGGTGGTTTCTGCCGTGGCCGCTTGTGCCGTGCGGCGAAACGCTTCGGGCAGCGCTTCCAGCAGGTCGGTGGCAATCAGTGAATGCTCGCCCATTCTCTCTTCTGCCACGTCGCCTGCCAGTCCGTGCAGATACACAGCGGCAATCACCGCGCGCGCATAGTCGTGCGGCATCTGCGCGAGGACGCCGGCCGTCATGCCGGTCAGAATGTCGCCCGTGCCGCCGGTCGCCATGCCCGGATTTCCAGTGGGATTCACCCACGCGCCCCCGTCAGGCAAGGCGATGATGGTGCGATCGCCCTTCAGCACCAGCACGAGGTGGTGGTCGCGAGCGAAGGTCCGCGCCACGTTGAGCCGGTCGGCCTGGATCGCCTTGATCGGCATACCGATGAGCCGCGACATCTCGCCGGGATGAGGCGTGAGCACCAGCGGCCGTCGGCGGCCATCGAGCAGTTGTGTGCGTCCTTCGAACGCGTTGAGGCCGTCGGCGTCGAGGACGAGTGGGACCTTCGTCTGATGCACTGCCTCATGCACAAACTGCACGGTCTCAGGCTGGCGGCCGATGCCGGGGCCGATCGCGACTACAGTCATCGGCTTGCTCAGGTTGACGAAGCGGTCGCTTTCAGCAGCCGCGACGGCGATCGAGCCAGCACTGGTCTCCGGCAGCGGCTCCGTCATCACCTCCGCCGCAAACGATGCCACGCTGGTCAGCACGCGAGAGGGCGTGGCAACGGTGCTGAGTCCGGCGCCCGCACGCAGCGCGGCCAGGCCGGCCATCGCTGCCGCGCCCGACTTGCCGAACGAGCCGCCGACAATCAGTGCGTGCCCATACATACCTTTGTTGCTGTCGCGCGGCCGCGGCGCCAGCAGCGAGGCGAAATCGCGCGGCGTCGTGACCTCCAGGTTCAAGCTGGAGACGATAGCCTCCGACGGCGAGCCTATGGGTGCGACGATGACCGGCCCGCGCGTGAGTTGCCCAAAGACGTGTGCCGGCCGCGGCGCAGTGAAGGTCACAATGGCGTCCGCCCGCGCGATCCCGTCGCCCGATTGCGGCGTCATGAGGTCTGAGGCTGCACCGGAAGGGATATCGACTGCCACCACAGGTTTGCCGCTGCGGTTCATCATCGCGATTGCGTCGGCATACAAGCCGCGCACCGGCGGTTGGAAGCCGGTTCCCAGGATCGCGTCCACAATCAGGTCGCAATTTCCTAAGCTGCGAGAGGACTCGGCATCGAGCGCCTGAATGCGGGTGATTTCGACAGGCTTCAGTGGCAGCCGCTCGAACATCACCAGCGCATCGCCTTTCAAGTCTGCGCGCGAGGCCAGTAGCAGGACTTCAACCACACGTCCGGCGCGATGCAGCTTGCGCGCGACCACAAAGCCGTCGCCGCCATTGTTGCCTTTGCCGCATACCACAGCGATACGATTGGCATCGGCGAAATCCTGTAGGACGAAACTGGCGATCGCGCTGCCGGCATTTTCCATCAGCGTGAGGGACGGCACGCCGAAGCGTTCCGTGGTGGCGCGATCGATCCCGCGCATCTCCGCGGCAGTGGTGATTTTCATGCGCGCTCCGCCGACTGCTCCAGCCGCCGCAAGCCGTCAGGTTCACCCATGGCGATGAGATGGTCGCCCTCGTGAATGACCTCGTCGGGTGACGGGTTGAAGCGCATGTGCGAGTCCTCGCCCTTAATCGCGAGCACGATCACGCCCATCTCCTGGCGAATGCGCGAGCCTTCCAGCGTCTGCCCGGCGAAGCGCGACGCGGCGCCCACCCTGACCTCTTCGATGTCGAACGGCAGCTTCTGGTTCATCGCGGTATCGAAGAAGTCGACCACATGCGGCCGCATGAAAGTCTGCGCGATGCGATATCCGGCGAAGTTATAGGGCGAAACGACGTGATTGGCGCCGGCGGTAATCAGGTGCTGTTCAGCATCCTCTTCGCTGGCGCGCGCGATGATATTCAGCTTCGGATTGAGGCTGCGCGCGGTCAGGATGATGTAGATATTGGTGGCGTCGGTGGTAGTGGCGGCGACCAGGCCGCTCGCCTTTTCGATTTGTGCCTGGCGCAGGACCGCCGCCTGGGTGGCATCGCCCACCAGCGTGAGCCAGCCTTCTTCGGAGTAGCGCGCCAGCTTGGCGGCTTCGGTGTCGATGATAACGAAGGGAAGCGGCTTGTGGGCCAGTTCACGGGCGGCGCTGCGTCCCACGCGCCCCGCTCCGCAAAGGATATAGTGGTCCGACAGTCGGCTGATCTCGCGGTCCATCCGTCTCCTGCCGAATACCGATTGCAGCTCAAATTCTAGCAAAGCCTTGGTGGCGCCTCCGAAGAACAGCAGCACCAGTCCGACACCGGCGATGATGATGAAGGTGTTGAAATAACGCCCGGCGTGCGAGAGCGGATGCACCTCGCCGTAGCCGATGGTGGTGATGGTGGTCAGCACCATGTAGAAGCCGTCAAACCAGCCCCAGCCCTCGATGAAGTGAAAGCCGGCCATGCCGACGAGCACGAGACCAACCAGGGCAAGAAAGATGATCTTCAGATTGAAGACGGGCTTCAACGCCGCTATTGTGGCAATCGGGCGCGGAAAGCGCAATCGGCCGCACCGTAAGACGACATCGGCTCGGCTAGCGGCGGCTGCTGCGCTCCAGGCGCAGTCGCTCTTCTTCGGGCTGCGCAGTGGTTTTCGCATACGCCGTTAGCGCCAGCAGTGGGAAGTACTGACGATACATGTAGTACATCAGGTAGAAGACACGCGGGAATCCGGTGCCGGTGTAGAGCGACTCGTCCCACGAGCCGTCGCGGTGCTGCGTCTTCAGCAGGTAGGCGACGCCGCGCTGTAGCGAGTCGCTGCGAGTATCGTTGGCGGCGAGCAGGCCCATCACTGCCCAGGCGGTCTGCGACGCCGTGCTCGGCCCGACTCCCTTCGCAGTCGGATCGTCGTAAGAATCGCAGGTCTCGCCCCAGCCGCCGTCGGGGTTCTGCACCATCCGCAGCCATTCAACGGCCTGCTGCACACACGGCTCATGATAGTCGACACCGATGGCCTCGAGGCCGCGCAGCACCAGCATGGTGCCGTAGATGTAGTTCACGCCCCAGCGCCCGAACCACGAGCCATCCGGCTCCTGCTCGCGCTTGATGAACTCAAGGGCGCGCTGCACCGGCTTGTCTTTCAGCGAATAGCCATAGCTGGCCAGGCACTCCAGCACGCGCCCTGTGATGTCGACCGTCGCCGGATCCAGCATGGCGTTGTGGTCGGCGAACGGGATGTGCTGGAAGACCATGCGGTTGTTGTCCTTGTCGAACGAGGCCCAACCGCCATTCTTGCACTGCATGGAAAGCACCCAATCGAGCGCGCGCTCGACCGAGCGGGTCTGATAACTTTCGTTCGACGTCTTTACCCGGCTGAGCGCCAGCAGAACCTGCGCAGTATCGTCCACGTCGGGATAGAACTCGTTGTTGAACTCGAAGTACCAGCCGCCAGGCGCGACGTTGCGGTTCTTCACGTACCAGTCACCGCGGCGTGTGACCTGCTTGCGCAGCATCCACTCGCAGGGCTGGACCAGCCGCCGATCGTGCGCCGACACGCCGCTCTCCGCCAGCGCAAATACCGCGTAGGCCGTGTCCCACACCGGCGACATGCAGGGCTGCATGCGGAAGGTCGTCGCTTCCTCGATGCCCAGCTTCTCGAACTCGTCCATGGCGCGGATGAACTGTGGGTCGTCGAGCGAGTAGCCCAGGCAGCGCAGCGCGATGATGGAGTTCATAATGCCGGGATAGATCGCGCCCAGGCCGTCGCTCATCTCCAGGCGCTCCAGCATCCACTTCTCTGCCATCTTCAGCGCGCGCGAGCGCAGCGGGCGAATGTGTACGCGCTCGAAGAAGTGCACCAGGCGATCGAGCACCAAAAAGAAATTGCGCCAGCCGATGAGCTTCTTCTTGTCCCAGTGCAGCCGCATTGTGGTCTTGTCGCCGCCGACGAACAACTCGTCGATGCCCTGCTCGGGTGGAATTTTCTTGAACGGCTTCTTGGCATACGCGATCGACAACGGCACCAGGATGGCGCGTGACCACGACGAGATCTCGTACAGGTTGAACCAGAACCAGTTGGGGAAGAGCACGATCTCCGGAGGGATTGCCGGCACCGCGTCGTATTCGTATTGTCCGAGAAAGCAGAGATAGATTTTGGTAAAGGTATTGACCTCGGTTACGCCGCCCATCGCCAGGATGCGCTCGCACGCCTTTTTGAGCTGCGGATGCTCGGGAGTGTAGCCCGCCATCTTGAGCGCGAAATACGCCTTCACCGACGCGCTGATGTTCGACGGCCCGTCATTGTAGATCGGCCATCCGCCGTCTGCGTTCTGGCGGTTGAGGATCTCTCGCGCACACTTTACCGTGCGCACGGCGTCTTCCGTTCCGAGCAGACGGTGTAACAGGATGTAGTCGGAAACCAGCGTCGTGTCAGCGCCCAACTCGCCGCACCAGAAGCCGTCCTCGCGATCTTGAATGCCAAAAAGATACTGCCGGGCGGCGTCGATGGCCGAGGCCACGCGGCTCTTGATGTCGTCGATCTTGCCGAAACGCATTTCGGCCGGACTGAGAGGGTCTGCCATTCGTTTTGCTTACTCCGCCGCCAATGCCGGAGCGGCGCCAATCGCCTCCACAATTTCCGGCGGCAGGCCGAAGCGCACGTTCTCCGGCATCACTTCAACCTCGCGCATGTCGGTAAAACCCTGTTCCTCGAGGAAAGTCACGGCCTGCTGTACCAGGATCTCCGGCGCGGAAGCCCCAGCGGTCAGCCCCACCGTCTTTACGCCTTCCAGCCACTCCGGCCGGATGGAGCGGTAATTCTCGATGAGGTGCGCCTTCGACCCGAGATTGCGCGCTACTTCGACCAGCCGGTTCGAGTTCGAACTGTTATCGGAGCCCACAACCAGCAGCAGATCGCATTGCGCGGCGACGTCCTTCACCGCGGTTTGGCGGTTCTCGGTCGCGTAGCAGATGTCCTGCGCGTGCGGGCCTTTGATGTTGGGAAAGCGGCGGCGCAGCGCCTCGATGACGTGCGTGGTTTCATCCAGGCTCAATGTCGTTTGCGTCAGATACGCCACGCGGTCGGGATCGGGGACGTGCAAGTCTTCGACGTCTTCCGGTGCGTCGACCACCTGCGTGACCAGCGGAGCCTCACCCAGTGTGCCGATGACCTCGTCGTGATCGCGATGCCCGATGAGAATGAGCGAGTAGCCCTCGCGAGCAAACTTCACTGCCTCGACGTGGACCTTGGTCACCAACGGGCAAGTTGCGTCGATGACGCGCAACTCGCGCAGCTTGCTGGCCTGCCGCACCTCGGGTGCGACGCCGTGCGCGCTGTAGATGACGCGCTCGCCGGCGGGCACTTCCTCTACGCTGTCGACGAAGATGGCGCCCTTGGCCGTGAGCTCGTCAACGACGTAGCGGTTGTGCACGATCTCCTTGCGCACATAGATAGGCGCGCCGAAAGTTTCCAGCGCGATGCGAACAATGTCGATAGCGCGCACCACTCCCGCGCAGAAGCCGCGCGGCTTCAGCAACAGGAGGGTCTTAGCTTGCGTTTGACTCATGCTTTCCTGCACTTCGTATAGGTTCGAACCTGAGTTGCCCCACAATTACTTTAATTGTAACAGCGCAAAGCCGGCCACCATAACGGGCCGAACCAGCGGAATCAAGCCCCGGAGCGCGCAAATACGGCAGCTAACGGCTAACGGTAGAGCTGGCCTTCAGGCCAGCGTTCAGCCCTCATTATCAAGAATGACGAGTCGCTTTCAGCCGGCGACACCCAAGGTTGTTCCCGTGTTTCCGCGGCACTACCTCGTGATATTTTGATGTGCGCGGCATCGCCCGTGTGGCATGTCTGCCCACCTGTTCGCGTGGGACTTCCTGCCAAATCGCCTTGTACAATTTCTTAATCACTTCCGAAAGCGAGCTCACCGATGATTGGCAAAGACTTGGCCCGGATGTACGAATTCAGCTACGCCGCCCTCAATCGCAATCTCCAGGACCTGAGCCACGAGGACACCGTCGTGCTGCCCGAAGGCGGCGGCAACTGCCTGAACTGGGTGCTGGGCCACGTGGTCGCGGCGCGCAGCATGGTCCTGATTCTGACGGGCGCAACTCCCACGCTCACCGGAGAAGGCATGTCGGTGTACCGGCGCGGGAGCCATCCCGAGGGCACGGACGGCTTCGCCGATCTCGCGAAACTGCGCGCCATGTTCGACGAGACGCAAAAGCAACTGATTCCCGCGCTCGCGGCGCTTTCGGAAGAAGCGCTCAACAGCTCCGTCCCGGAGGAGCATCGGCGTCCGCCGCTGACCGGCACAGTCGGCGACGCACTCATCCGGCTGCATTATCACGAGGGATACCACAACGGCCAGATCGGGCTGCTGCGCAGGCTCGCGGGAAAAGAAGGAGCAATACGGTGAGGCGAGAGTGATAAACCCGCTACTCGCCGCAAAGCCTTTTTTGCAGCCTGCCTGGCGACTATCCACTGTTTACCGATTCGACTTCAGCATCTGCTCGGCGTGCTTCAGTGACGTGTCGGTCAACTTCGCGCCGCTGATCATGCGTGCGATCTCGCGAGTGCGCTCTTCGGCGTCGAGCGGCCGCACCGAGGTCTTCGTCCTGCCACCGGCTTCGCGCTTCTCGATGAGGTAATGCTGATCGGCGAAGGATGCGATCTGCGGCAGGTGGGTGATGCAGATGACCTGTTTCGTACGCGAGAGCTGCTTCAGCTTCTTGCCGACGGCTTCCGCCGCGCGCCCGCCGATGCCGCTGTCGATCTCGTCGAAGATCAGCGTCCGTTGACGCGAATCGGCACCAGAGCCGTTCCGGCCCGAGCGTTTGGTCTGTCCCGCCTCCACGCTCGTCTTCAGGGCCAGCATCACGCGCGATAACTCTCCGCCGGAGGCGATCTCGTCCACTGGCCCCTGCGGCTCGCCGGGATTGGCCGAGATGAGGTAATGCACCTGGTCGAAGCCGCGCGCTGTCCAATTCGCTTCCTCATCCGTGCCGCTGACCTCGACCTTGAAGCGCGCCTTCATCGCCAGCTCGTTCACTTCGCCTTCGACCATTTTCTCCAGCTTGCGCGCGGCCTCGTAGCGCTGCCGTGACAACGCCCGCGCCGCCGCCAGATACTGCTCCGCTGCTGCAGCCCGCCCGGTGCGCAACTTGCGCAGCACCTCGTCCTTGTTCTCCATCTCGTTCAGCTTGCGCTCCAGCTCCGCGCCCAGCGCGATGACGTCCTCCAGCTTCGGCCCATACTTGCGCTTCAAGCGATCGAGTGCGGCCAGCCGGTCTTCGACTTCAGCCAGGCGCTCGGGCGAGGCCTCGATGCCTTCGCCGTAATCGCGCAGGCGTGCGCCGATGTCTTCGATAGTGATGCGCGCCGACTCCAGCTCCGGCACGGCGTCGCGGAACTGCTCGTCGAAGCGCGAGAGTTCTTCAATCTGGCGGGTCGCAGAGCGAATGGACGCCGCAGCCGAGGTGTTGCTGTCGTAGAGCGCGTCGTAGGCCGCCATCGCCGCGTTGCGCACGCGCTCGGCATTGGCTAACACGCGCTTCTCGGCTTCAAGCTTGGCGTCTTCGTCGGGCATGAGTCGCGCGTCGCAAATCTCTTTGCGCTGAAAGGTCCAGAGGTCCAGCAGCCGCAGCCGATCGTGCTCGTCGCGTTCGAGGTCGACGATGCGTTGCCGCACCTGCTTCCAACTCTCGAATACCTTCGCAACTGCTGAATCGTCGCAGGCGCCGAAGCTATCCAGCAGCGCCAACCGCGAGGACGCGTCGAACGCCAACACGGCCTCATTCTGAGCGTGAATCACGGCCAGGTGTGTCGCAAGCTGCTTGAGCACCGCGACCGTGGCCGGCTGGTTGTTGATAAAGACGCGCCCCTTGCCACCAGCACTGATCTCGCGGCGCAGGATCAAGACATCTTCTTCCAGGTCAATTCCGTTTTCCTGGAGCACGGCATCGATGGCCGGAGACTCGGCCCCGAATACTGCCGCAACGGTCGCCTTGTCCGTGCCGTGGCGGACGGCGTCGCTGGAAGCCTTGTCGCCCAGCAACAGCGCGAGCGCGTCGATAAGAATGGATTTGCCGGCGCCGGTTTCACCGGTCAGCAGGTTGAGCCCGGGCGCAAACTCCACGGCCACGTTGTCGATGACGGCGTAATTTTCGACCCGCAGTTCGAGGAGCACGGTACGTTCCGCAACGTGGAGTTGTGCGCAGTGTAGCAGCAAAGCCGCCGGGCGTCAGCAGCAACAGCCCCATGCCCGTGCGCCGGTCCGCGTTCTCTGATAAGCTCTCAGTCCTGCACGCGCCAGCTCACTTCCAGCATTGAGGGCCCACGATGACTGACCTGCGTCGCACGATTTTCTTCCTTGTCGCGCTCTGCCCGCTTTTCGCAGTCACAGCTTTCGCCACAACCCCGCTGTTCATAACGACCATGCAACTGCCGCAAGGGATGCTGGGCATGTCCTACCAGGCGACATTGAGCGCCAAAGGCGGCGTGCCTCCGTACATTTGGAGCCTCCTCGCCGGTGCGCTGCCGCCGGGGCTGTCGCTGACGGCGAGCAGCGGCGCTATCTCCGGTACCCCGGCGCAGGCCGGGACCTTCAACTTCACGGTGCAGGTCAGCGACTCCATCAACGAGCGCGCGCACGCGGCATTGCAGATCACGATCAGCGGCGGCGTGAACGACGGTGCTCTCAGTGGCCACTATCTCTTCACGCTGAGCGGCTACAGCAGCGGCGCTCCGTTCTTCATAGTGGGCGCCTTCACTGCCGACGGAGCGGGAAATATCACCGGCGGCAAACTCGACCTGAACAACGGCTCGGGCGAGTACAACGATCCCTCGCAATGCCGCGGCAACCCCTACTGCCCAATTCCGCTGACCATCCGATCGCCGGGCTCGACCTATGACCTGAGTGTGGGCAATGGGTTGGGGTCGATGACCATCGTCGCTCTCGATCATCTCGGCAATCCCAGCACGTTCCAGTTTTCGATTGCGATACCAAGCGCCACGGCATGTCAGCCGAGCACGTCGTATTCAACCTGCGGCCGGGTCATTCAGCGCGACCCGAGCAATCCGCAGACCTATGGCTCCGGCGTTCTGAAAGCGCAAGACAGCACCTACTTTCAGTTGAATAACTTCTTCCCCGTGAACTTTGCGGTGCTGGTAACCGGCATCGATCCCAACAGGCACCGTTATTCGGCTGCAGGCGCGCTCGGTACTAACACGGGTACGATGATCGATATCGATTGCAGCGGCAATGGCTGGGGCCTCCAGACCGGGTGTCCTTTCGACATTGACGACAATGGCAGCCCCGCTTCTGATCCTATCGCCGGCAGCCAGTTCTCCGCCGACATCGATCAGAACACGGGCCGCGGCGCGTTCGTCAACATGCGTTTCCCCAGTGACCCGAGTGGCTACTGCCTGGGCGGAACGCACCCGAACTGCGGCTATGCCTACTACATTGTCAATAAGCAGGAGGCCTTCATCCTCTCCAGCGATCCGCTCTCAAAGCCGGCCAATCTGACGTTGTGGGATGCGGTGCGACAATCGCAAAGCGGCGGCTGGAACCTGAGCAGCCTGAACGGCGTCGACGTGATTGAGTTGAGCGGCGTCGATCCGAATGGCGGCGAGGCGGACATAGTGGCCGGGCTGCTGAACGCGCACGGCAACGGCAGCGCCACGCTCAGCACCGACGAAAACGACGGCGGCGTGCTGCGCCAGCAATCAATGCAGCAGGCGTACACCACCAACAGCACCGGCCAGGAGTCTGGGCGCTTCACGCTCGGCGGGCTGAACGGCTTCTCGACGCGGCGGGTGCTGTACCTGTATGCGCCCAACAGCGGGTTTGTCGCGGGCACGGATGCGGAGGTCAGCCTCGGCGACTTGCGGCCGCAGACCGGTGCGCCGTTCTCGAACATCTCCGTCAGCGGAATGTATGCTGGCGGAACGAGCTTGCCCGTGCTCTCTGGCGTGACCAATTCCGTCACGGCACTGCTGGCCGACGGCGCCGGCCACATCACAGCGACGCAGTACACTAGTGGGCCCGGAGGCCCAGGCGGTCCGAATAATCTGACGCTGACGTATCAGGTGGACTCCACCGGGCGCGCCGTGGTGCAAAGCCAGACTGGGCAGGAGTTCGGTGTGCTGTACGTCGTGAGCCCAACGGCGTTCGTGTTGGTACCGACGGGCAGCGCTCCAGCGGCGAATGATTTCTCGTCGAGCGGAACTGATTAGTCAGGGATTCGGCGCTTGCAGACTTTGCTCGCGCGGTCTAGCCTGTCAGCAAGCAGTGGGGTGTGTTGTGTTCTCCCTGGGATACGTACTCATCATGGCCGGTCTCGCGTTTGGCGGGGCGGTGACGCTGGTCGGCTTCGGTGGGCTGCTCGTCACGTCGTTCCACCGCTCGCTGGGATCGCCCTTGCCTCTGCCGACGCTGCACAATGCCTTCGAGCGCAACCTGTATGTGCTGGTTGGGACCGCCGGCCTGCTGCTCTGGGGCGCGTCGCTCTGGTGCAGTTTGAATTTCACGCCGTAGCTTGATCGAGCTGTCCTGAAGGTCAGGTCGACCGCTCTTATAATCGAGCTATGGCAACTACGCCGGAAGCTCCCGCCGCAACGCGTTCCAGGTACGAGCCGGTGATCGGCCTGGAAGTGCACGTCCAGCTCCTGACGGCGACCAAGATCTTCTGCGGCTGCTCGACGCGCTTCGGCGATCCTCCGAACACCAACGTCTGCCCGGTGTGCCTTGGCCTGCCCGGCGCACTGCCTGTACTCAATCGGCGCGCCGTCGAGTTCGCAGTGCTGGCGGCGACAGCGCTGAACTGCCAGATTCGCGAGACGTCAATTTTCGCGCGCAAGAACTACTTCTATCCCGACCTGCCCAAGGGCTACCAGATTTCGCAGTACGACAAGCCGCTGGCCGAACATGGCTCCATAGCCATCAAAAGCACGGGCGGCCCGAAGCGCATCGGCATCACACGTGTGCACCTGGAAGAGGACGCCGGCAAGAGCCTGCATGATGGCCTGCCCGACAGCGCCGAGTGGACGTCGATCGACCTGAACCGCTCGGGCGTGCCGCTGATCGAGATCGTCAGTGAACCCGACATCGCCTCGCCCGACGAAGCCTGGGAATACCTCACGCGGCTGAAAGAAATCATCCTCTACACCGGCGTGAGCGACTGCAACATGGAGGAGGGCTCGCTGCGCTGCGATGCCAACGTCAGCATTCGCCCGCGCGGGCAGCGCGAGTTCGGTATCAAGACTGAAGTAAAGAATGTGAATTCGTTCCGCTTCATCCGGCAGGCGCTAGAGTACGAGATCGAGCGGCACGAGCAGGTGCTCGAATCCGGCGGGCGCATCGAGCAGGAGACGCGGCTGTACAACGCGGCCGAGGGCAAGACCTACGGCATGCGCTCCAAGGAGCAGGCGCACGATTATCGCTACTTTCCCGAGCCTGACCTGTTGCCGCTGGTGATCGATGACGCGTGGCGCGCGGAGATTGTGGCGCAGATGCCCGAGCTGCCCGAGGCCAAGCGCGCGCGGCTCGTTGCCCAGTACGGCATTACCGAGTACGACGCGACGACGCTGACCAGCACGCAGGCGTTGGCTGACCAGTTTGAGGCGGCGGCAGGCGCAGCGAAGAATCCCAAGCGCGTCGCCAACCTGGTGCAGAGCGAGCTGATGGGACGGCTGAAGGCAAAAGGTCTGGAGATCGAGCAGTCGCCGATTTCCATGAAAGGCGTCGCTATGTCGGCCGACCTGGTGGAGAGCGGCACGATCAGCGGAAAAATTCTGAAAGACCTCTACGATATCGCTTTCGAGCGCGGGGAAGATTTTCCCGCGGTCTATGAGAAGGAAAAGCCGCAGCAGATCACCGACACCGCGGCCATCGAGAAGATCATCGACGAGGTAATCGCCGCCAGTCCCAAGCAGTTGGAGCAGTATCGCGCCGGAAAGAAAACTGTCATCTCTTACTTTGTGGGACAGGTTATGAAGGCGTCGAAGGGGCAAGCCAACCCGGCCCTCGTCAACGAGCTGCTGGCGAAGAAGCTGGGGACGTGACCGCTTCCGGTCAGTGGGTGGTAAGTAACCGGCAGAATCGCCAACCGTTTGGAGTCCACTATCCACTGACCACTACCCGCTGCCATTTGTTACTCTGTTAGCTTCCATGAGACTGCGGCTGGCTGGGCTGATCGTGGGTGGTCTGCTGACATTGGCATGCTGCGCGTGCGGAACGCCGGGAGCGCCGCAGCCGCCCTCGCTCAACCTTGCAATCCCCGTCGACGACCTCACCGCGTCGCGGCGCGGCAACAAAGTCGATCTGGAGTGGACGCTGCCGCGTAAGAACACCGATCACACCAATATCAAACACAATCCGGTGACGCGCATTTGCCGGCACGAGGGCGCGGGCCTGATGGCCAGTTGCGACGTGGTGGCCGAGGTGCAACCGCCTACGCCCAGGGCGCCGCAAAAAGAGAAGGGCGGCCCGCCGCCAGGCGAAGTGCGTATCCACTATGTGGATACCTTGCCACAGGAGCTTGGACTGAGCGATCCCGCGGGCTTTGTTATGTACGCGGTGGAAGAAATGAACGCGCGCGGGCGCAGCGCCGGCCTCTCGAACCAGGTCCCCATCCCGCTGGTGCCTGTGATCGCGGCGCCGGATAAGGTGTCGGCTGAGGTGAGCGCTGAGGGAGTGCGCGTTTCCTGGTCAGGCCCTGCTCCTCCGAACCCGCCTGCGGGAGTGACGTATCGCTATCGCATCATGCGGAGGCCGGTCGGCGCTCCGGCGTACATCGTTCTCGATGACGTCGAGCCCGCGGCCACTGGTTCGTATCGCGACAAGACCTTCGCCTGGGAACAAAAATACGAGTATCGGATTACGACATTGGGCGAGGTGCGCGCTGAGGGGCAGACCGGCGCGGTCGAAGGCGAGGATTCGCCGGCGGTCGAAGTCTTCACCCGCGACATTTATCCGCCCGCCGAGCCTGCGGGCCTTCAGGCCGTGTTTTCCAGCGTCGGACAGAAACCGTTCATCGACCTTACGTGGGCGCCGAACGGCGAGAGCGACTTGGCCGGTTACAACGTCTTTCGCTGGACTGCGGGCGGACAGCCCCGCAAGCTAAATACGAACCTGGCGCCGGTGTCGTCCTATCGCGACGAAAACGTTGAGCCGGGCAAGACTTACTTCTATGCTGTATCTGCGGTCGACTTGCGCGGCAATGAGAGCCCGCGCTCGGCTTCGGCCAACGAAACCGTGCCCAATAAATTCTGATCGAGGAATTGCCCGTGCGATATTGCAGGTTCTCCCATCAAGGCGCCAGCCGATACGGCCTCATCGAAGATGTGAATGGCGCGCAACAGATCACACGCGCGCTGGCCACCGCTCCACAGTCGCTTTCGGATTTTGATCGTGCGGAAAAATGCGAGCTGGCACTCAGCTCGGTACGCCTGCTGGCTCCAGCCGAGCCCAGCAAGATTGTCTGCATCGGGCGCAACTATCGGGAGCACGCTAAGGAACTGAACCACCCGATTCCGACAGAGCCGCTGTTCTTCCTGAAGCCGCCGTCGTCGGTCATCGGGCCGGGCGACGAGATTCGGCGGCCCATGGACCTCTCGCAGCGCGTGGACTACGAAGGCGAGCTGGCGGTGGTGATCGGCAGTCGCTGCTATCGCCTGCGAGACTCCGACGATGTCAGGCCTTACATTGTGGGATATACCTGCCTGAATGATGTCACCACCCGCGATCTGCAAAACAAGGACGGCCAGTGGAGCCGCGCCAAGAGCTTCGATACGTTCTGTCCCATCGGTCCCGTGGTGCTAGACAGCCTCGATCCCTGGGAGGGCGTGCGGGTGCAGACCCGCGTTAATGGCGAGCTGCGGCAGGACGGCACCACGGCTGATTTTCTCTTCCAGCTGGATGTACTGGTGCGCTTCATCGCTGCTGTAATGACGCTCGAACCCGGTGACGTCATAGCCACCGGTACGCCGGCGGGCGTCGGCCCGCTCAACAAGGGAGACGTCGTTGAGGTGACCGTGGAGGGGATTGGCACGCTGAGCAACCCGGTTGTGGATCGCTGATGCCGTCCCGAGTTGGAAGGTTGTCATCACGGGCGAAGCAAGGGATCTGCTTTCCTTCCGAATCACGAAAAGCAGATTTCTCGCTTCGCTCATAATGACAATGTTCTGATTCCGGCGGTCTCTGTCTGGCGTCCAACATTGCAAGTCCTCTGAGATTGGATTCGGACATGCGCGCGCAGATCAAACTCGGACGAATCGCCGGCATCGCCATCGGACTGCACTACAGTTGGTTCATCATCGCGTTCCTGATCGGGCTCTCCCTGATTGAACAGTTTCACGCCTCGATGCCGCAATGGAGCAACGCGGTGACCTGGTCGGTGGCCTGCGTCACTGCGGTGCTGTTCTTTGTGACGCTGCTGCTCCACGAGCTGGCGCACTCCCTGGTGGCGAAAGCCAAAGGCCTGCGAGTGCGCTCCATCACGCTGTTCGCCCTGGGCGGAGTCTCGCAAATCGAATCCGAGTCTCCCGACGCCAAGACCGAGTTCTGGATCGCGATCGTCGGTCCGCTGTCCAGCCTGGCCATCGGCATCGTGTGCCTGGCACTGGCGCGCTGGGCGGGCTGGACGGGGCTCATCCGCGCGCAGAATCCGGTAGCCGCGGTGTTGCTCTGGCTAGGCTACATCAATCTGCTGCTGGCCGCATTCAACATGATCCCTGGCTATCCGCTGGACGGCGGGCGAGTGCTGCGCGCCATCATCTGGTTCTTCAACAAGAATGCGATGCGTGCTACCCAGTGGGCCGCGCGTGTCGGCCAGGTGGTCGCGTTCCTCTTCATCATCTATGGGCTGTTCCGCTTCTTCACCGTGGAGAACTTCGGTGGACTATGGATCGCCTTCATTGGCTGGTTCCTGCTGGACGCCTCGCGGGGCAGCGCGGCGCAGGTGGAACTGATGGAGTTGCTGCGGGGCCACACCGTGTCCGAGCTCATGGAGCGCGACTGTCCCACCATTGACGCGCACATCAGCCTGTACGACTTTGTCCACCAGTTCCTGCTGCGCAGCGGACGGAGGTGCTACATTGTGGTACAGGGCGACCGGCTGGTTGGGCTGATCACGCCCAACGAAGTGAAGCGCGTGGATCCCGAAAGTTGGCCCCAGACCAGTGTGCAGAGCGTCATGCGTCCGATTTCCGAACTGCGCACCGTCTCGCCCGATACTCCGGTGACACAGGCGCTGGAAGTCATCACCCGCGACGACATCAACCAGATGCCGGTGGTCGCCAACGGGCGCCTGCAAGGCATTTTCTCCCGCGCCAGCGTGTTGGGGTTCCTGCGTAATCGCGCCGAACTGCTGCGGCACTAGAGCTTGGGCAGCACAATGCCTTTCTGTGCCTGGTACTTTCCACCGCGGTCCTTGTAGCTGGTTTCGCAGACCTCGTCGGACTGGAAGAAAAGGATCTGGCAGAGGCCTTCGTTGGCGTAGATGCGCGCGGGCAGGGGCGTGGTGTTGGAGATCTCGAGGGTGACGAAGCCCTCCCACTCCGGCTCGAAGGGCGTGACGTTCACGATGATGCCGCAGCGCGCGTAGGTGGATTTCCCGACGCAGACGGTCAGCACATCGCGCGGAATCTTGAAGTACTCCACCGAGCGCGCCAGCGCGAACGAGTTGGGCGGGATGATGGCTACATCGGTCTGGATGCTGACGAACGAGCGCTCGTCGAAGTGCTTGGGATCGACGATGGTGCTGTTGACGTTGGTGAAGATCTTGAACTCGTCGGCGACGCGCAGGTCGTACCCGTAAGACGACAGGCCGAAGGAGATGACGCCCTCGCGGATTTGCTTCTCCGAGAAGGGATTGATCATGTCGTGCTCGGTGGCCATTTTGCGGATCCAGCGGTCGCTCTTGATGGACATGGGACTCCTTGTGATTTTAAGAAACGTCATCTTACGGAATGCTGCGCGAATTGACAAAGCATTATCCTGAGAGCGTGCTTCGCATGACCTCCAAGGTACCGATGCTGCGTAGAATCGTGCTGCCGCTGGTGGGACTTGTTGCGTTGACGACACCGCTTTTGGCCCAGAATGAGGCACTCACCGTCAAGCGTCACTCCCGAGGCGGCAAGAATCGGCCCCCTGAACTCGCGTTTCTTTATGGCGATCTCGATGGCAAGGCGGTCGTACTTCAGTGCACCCTGTCCCACGCGGATTGTAAGGAGCTGCCTCAGGGTCAATACAATGTCGAACGGCTTATCGACGGTGAGGGCTCTTACAGGAATTGTCCCAATATCGATGTTTACCGGCTGGGTGCAGACTCGTCGAAGGAAGTGCCACTTGGCGAGTACTGCTTGCGTCACGAGGAGAACTAGTGGTCGCGGACGACTATGGCCGTCCAGGTCACTGGGATCCGCCCGTTTTGTGGGTACTTCGGCTTAACAACGTCAAGTTATTGCGGAAATGAAAAACTCGGATAGAATCGGAGCGACGTCTGCGGTGTAGGCCATTGCGCCCGGCGAACTTCACCGTGCGGAGCTATGTGTGATCAAACTTGACCTGATCAACGAAGTCGTGACCAAGACCGGCGTTACCAAGACCAAGGCCGAAATGGCGGTCGAAACTGTCTTTGAGAGCATGAAGCGCTCGCTGGCACGCGGCGACCGTATCGAACTGCGCGGCTTCGGCGTCTTCACCGTCCGGCCACGCAAGACCGGCATCGGACGCAACCCCCGCACCGGCGCCGAGGTCAACATCCCGCCCGGCAAAGCCGTGCGCTTCAAGCCCGGCAAGGAGTTGCAGTCCATCGAGTAGTGGCCGGTGGTCGGTGGCTGGTGGCAGTTGCGAATCTGGTCGAGCCTTATCCCTAAGGCCCAGGTGTCCGTCGGGTCTTTACGCCGCTTCACCCTGTAAACTGGACACTGACTTATCGGCCACTGGCTACTGCTTTCCATGTCTGACCCTACGCCCCAGGCTTCCTATACCTCGGAGGTTTCCTCATATCCGCAGGTCTTCCTGGCCGTGCCCGCGCGCTATCGGCGCTGGTGGCTGCACATTTCGCTTCTGCTGCTCACGTTCGCGACCACGCTGATCGTGGGTGCACGGCTGGAATATAACTTCGTCAACAACCTCCCTGCGTTCGATTCGGACACGTTTGTCTTTCCCCTGTTTCATCTGGGCTGGATTCTGGAGCACCCGGCGCGGGTCATACTGGGGCTGCCGTTTTCGGTCACGCTGATGGGCATTCTGCTCTCCCATGAGCTGGGACATTTTCTGGTGGCGGAGAAGAACGGCGTCTACGCGACGCTGCCGTACTTCATTCCCGCGCCGACGTTCATCGGGACCTTTGGCGCGGTGATCCGCATCAAGTCACCCATCCGCTCGCGCAAGGTGCTATTCGATATCGGCATCGCCGGCCCCATCGCCGGCTTCCTGGTTGGGGTCCCGGCGCTGTTCTGGGGCCTGGCGCTGTCCAAACCGATGACGCCCCTCGCCACCAACTCGGTGGTCGAGTTCGGATATCCGCTGATCTTCAGGGTGGTTCATTACCTGCTGGCGCCGTTCACCCCGCATGCCGCCCCGCTCTCGACGCTTTATTTGCATCCGATCGCTCTGGCCGCTTGGGTGGGAATGTTCGCCACGGCGCTTAACTTGCTGCCCGGCGGGCAACTGGATGGCGGCCACATTACCTACGCCGTCTCGCCGCGCGCGCACAAGTGGGTCACGCGCGCCGCCATCGTCGTGTTGCTGGTGATGGGAAAATTCTGGCTCGGCTGGATCTTGTGGGCCCTGATACTGGGCATTACCGGGCTGCGCCATCCTAATGTGCCTCCGTGGCCCGATGTCGGATCCGCACGGCGCTGGCTTTCTCTATTGGGGGTGCTGATGCTGGGGCTTACGATTGTGCTCGCACCTGTGACGGTCTCCGGCTCCTGAGCTGTGGGCCGCAGCACACGTCCGCCGCCGAGTATGCGGCGGCAACGCGCGGGCACGCTTCTACTTTACTTGCGCCGCCTTCGGACCCCGAATATACTTTGTAAGTTTGCCCCGCAAATGCGCGCGCTCGTGTCGCTGCGCTCAAATTCGTATTGCATCTTCCAGCAGTCATTCGGAGAAATTTATGGCTACCGCACATACCATCGAACAGGAACATAATCCCTGGGAACAACAAGCCGCGCGCTTTAATCTCGCGGCCGAAAAGCTTCAGCTCGATGAAGGGCTGTGGCGCGTGTTACGCCAGCCCAACCGCGAAATCATCCTCCACATTCCGGTCAGCATGGATAACGGCCAACTGGAAGTCTTCACCGGCTACCGCGTGCAGCACTCCATTGCGCGCGGCCCAGCCAAGGGCGGCGTGCGCTATGCGCCCGACGTCACTCTGGACGAAGTGCGCGCGCTGGCCAGTTGGATGACATGGAAGTGTGCCGTGGTCAACATCCCCTTCGGTGGCGCTAAGGGCGGCATCATTTGCGATCCCAAGAACATGTCGCGCGGCGAGCTGGAGCGCATGACCCGGCGCTATACCTCCGAGCTGATCGAGTTTATCGGTCCGGAAAAGGATGTTCCCGCGCCCGACGTCAACACCAACGAGCAGACCATGGCCTGGATGATGGACACCTACTCCATGCACATGCGCCAGACCGTGACCGCCGTCGTTACCGGCAAGCCGCTGAACATGGGCGGATCGCGCGGGCGCCGCGAGGCCACAGGCCGCGGCGTGATGATTATCTGCGACGAGTCCATCAAGAAGCTGGGCATGTCGCGCGAGAGCACGCGCGTCGTCATTCAGGGTTTCGGCAACGTGGGCTCCAACGCGGCGCTGCTCATGCACAACGCCGGATACAAGATCGTCGGCATCGGTGAGTGGGACGGGGGCCTGTACAACCAGAACGGCATCGACATTGTGGGGTTGACCGAGTACCGCCACAAGGAAGGCACCATCCACGGCTTCAAGGGCGCCGAGCGCCGCCCTACCGAGGAGTTGCTGGTCACCGATTGCGAAATCCTGATTCCCGCGGCCACCGAGAACGTCATCACCTCTTCCAATGCCGACCGTATAAAGGCGAAGATTCTGGTCGAAGGCGCCAACGGTCCCACAACCGCCGCTGCCGACGACATTCTGGCCGACAAGCATGTCTTCGTGATGCCCGACATTCTGGCGAACGCCGGCGGCGTCACCGCTTCGTATTTCGAGTGGGTGCAGGACCGGCAGGGCTATTTCTGGAAGGAGTCGGTGGTCAACGAGCAGCTTGAGCACATCATGGTCTCGTCCTTCGAGGACGTGGTGCGTTACGCCGAGACCCATCACGTGAACAATCGCATCGCCGCGTATATGCTGGCGATCGATCGTGTGGCGTACACCATCCGGCAGCGCGGGATTTACGCGTAAGCGGTCCGGGCAGCGGGTGAATTCACAGTTGTTCGATGGTGGCTTCGTGCTCCAGCAGGATAGGAATGTCGTTGCGGATGGGATAGACGCGCTTGCACTCGTTGCACTTCAGCGCGTCTTCGCCGCGCATCACCAGCGGCTTGCGGCACACGGGACAGGCAAGAATCTCCAGCAGGTCGGGTGAAATCATAGAGTTATTTTACCTTGCGCCGCGGCGACAGAATCCCCAGGATCTCCTGCAGGCCCTGGCGAACTTTCTTTATCTCCGCCTTCGAGCCGCCCGCAGGGAAGGGCAGGCCGGTCTGCTTGTGCGCGGGCCTAGCTTCGTCTTTGAGTTGCTGGCGCGCGCCGGCGATCGTGAATCCCTGCTCGTATAACAGCTTCTTGATGCGCAGCAGCGTCTCTACGTCGCGCTGCCGGTACATGCGCTGTCCGTTGCTGCCCTTTACCGGCTTGAGCTGGGGAAACTCGCTCTCCCAAAAGCGCAGCACGTACGCCGGTAGGCGGCACAGCTCTGACACTTGGCCGATGCGGAAATAGAGCTTGTCCGGAATCACCGGATCGGCCTCGGCGGTCTGCTTGGCTCGCGATTTCTTCTCGGGCATGGAATTACGCCGTCAGTTGCTGGGTATCGTCTTGCTTGATTGCCACTTGTAGCACGAAGCGCGAGCCAGAACAACCCGGTGTTCGGGGCAACAGCGCCTGTGCCGGCAACATCATCCTTTGCGGGAGGCAAGCATGAACCATCACGACGAAGATGCCACCAAAGGCGCTGTCGAGCAGGACCGGCGCGGGCAGAAGACTAACGTGTCACTGACGGGTCAGAACGGCCACCGCGACCAGGACCCGCTGCTGAAATCCGCCAACAGCGACTTCCCCGAGCCCGGCCAGAACGAAGAGCACACCGGCGAGCCGCACACGCGTAACGAGCTCGATCGCGACACCGAAATCATTTCCGAGGGCTGTACCCAGGACCAGGATCCGGGATTTCGACAGAAGGAAAATCAGAACAAATCGAAAGACGACCCGCTGGCGGCGTGATCGACCCGGTTCGCGCTTGGCCATTCGCTAATTTTTCGTTTTTCGCTCTCTTAATCAAGAATCCCACGCCGGATCGCGCTCGTCCCGAAGGACAGGGTGGCGACTCGGGCGAACGGTGCGAAACACAAATGCCCCGCGAACTGTTCGATACGCGTTTCCTTACGGCCCTGGGCCGGAAAGCGCAAGCAAGACGCGGGGCAATGTTGGAAAGGCCTTCCCTGAGCGCTAAGGTACTCACTTCGACTTCGCAGAGCAAGCGCCAGTTCACGCCGCCGGTACGACAAAATGGGCAGTACGACTCCAAGGCGCCCACCTCCGGCGTGCATTGCATCCTTCGGCGCTTCGACAAGTCGCCCTATTTTCCACAGCGGTACGCTTGTTAAGCGCGGTTCCCGCTCGATTGCCTGATTGCCTGCGCCCTTCCGCCAGCATAAAATCATGCAGCGCTCCCGTCGCTTCTGAGGCCGCTTGAAGAACATCGTCGCCATTTATCCCGGTTCGTTCGATCCCGTCACCAACGGCCATCTGGACCTGATTCATCGCGGCAGTAAGCTCTTCGACCGGCTCATCGTGGCCATCGCGCGCAACCTCGACAAGGGCGAAGCGCTCTTCACCATGGCCGAGCGCAAAGAGATGCTGGAGGCGATGACCGGGAACCTCGACAACGTCAGCGTCGACATCTTCGACGGCCTGCTGGTGTCGTATTGCATCCAGCAGGGCGCCAACGCCGTGCTGCGCGGCATCCGCGCCATCAGCGACTACGAGTTCGAACTGCAGATGGCGCTGATGAACCGCAAGATGGAGCCGCGCGTCGAAACCGTCTTCATGATGCCGGCCGAGCAGTATTCGTATCTTAGCTCGCGCATTGTGCGCGAGATCGCCAAGCTGGGCGGGCCGCTGACCGGGCTCGTCCCGGCGATGGTGGAGGAGCGGGTGCGCGAACGCGTTGCCCACAGGCATATCACCGCAACCGGAAAACATCTGTTATGAGGTGCAGACCATGACTGTTGCCGTCACTCAGCTCTCTTCGTTCTTAACGAACCGCATTCAGCGCATCGAGGTGTCCGCGACCATGGCGGTTGCCGCCGAAGCGGAGAAGCTGCGCGCCAAGGGTGCCGACCTGGTCGATCTGGGCGCGGGCGAGCCCCACTTCCACACGCCCCAGCACATCAAGGACGCGGCCATCGCCGCCATCCAGAACAACGTGACCAAGTACACTGCGGTGGGCGGTACCGCCGAGTTGCGCGATGCCATCATCAAGCGCCATGCCGCGGATTTCGCCTCCGATTATGTTCGTGAGGACTGCATCGCCTCGGTCGGCGGCAAGCACGCGCTGTTCAACGCCATCCAGGTGCTGGTCGATCATGGCGATGAGGTCATCCTGCCCGTGCCCTACTGGGTGTCGTTCAAGGACATCGTGCGCTATGGCGGCGGCGAGCCCGTCTACATCGCGACGGACGAGCGCCATGATTTCGCGCTGACCGCCGACATGGTGGAGCGCGCGCTCACGCCGCGAACCAAGGTCATCATCCTGAATTCACCCAACAATCCCTCCGGTGCGGTCATGGATCCAGAGCACATGACCGAGGTGCTGCGCCTGGCGCACGATCGCGGCATCTACGTCGTTTCCGACGAGTGCTATGTCTATCTGAACCACACCGGGCACAAGTTCTCGGCGGGATGTGTGCATGACGTGAAGGAGCGGCTCATCATCATCGGCTCGCTGTCGAAGACGTACGCGATGACTGGATGGCGGCTGGGATACGCACTGGGGCCGGCGCCGATCATCGCGGCGATGAACAAGCTCCAGAGTCAGAGCACGTCGAACCCGACCGCGTTTGTGCAAAAGGCCGCGGTTGCCGCGCTGACCGGCTCGCAGGAGTGCGTGCGCGAGATGCTGGCGCAGTACATCGTGCTGCGCGACAAGATCGTCGAAGGCCTGAGGGCGATTCCGGGTATCACATGCGCCGCGCCGAATGGGGCCTTCTATGCCTATCCCAACGTCAGCCATTACTTCGGGCGGGGAGGGATGAACTCGGCGTCCGATGTCGCGCGCCGGTTGCTGCATGACGCGCATGTCGTCGTCGTGCCAGGCGAAGGCTTCGGAACGCAGGACCACGTGCGGATTTCGTATGCGACTTCCGAGGAGAACCTGGCAAAAGGCCTGAACCGGATGCGGGAGTTCTTCGCGAAGGTATAGGATCTCCGAGGGAAGTGTTTGTGGAAGGGGCGGAGCTTTAGCTGCGCAGTAGATCGTTCGCCTTGGCCGTGGCTTTAGCCACAGTGGGACTTCGCGTTTGCGAACGAACAGAGAGGTCCCTCGGCGGCTGAAGCCGTACCCGAATCAGTCGTAACGGCGCGGCTGAAGCCGTGCCCCTTCAAGAGCAATTCAGGCAAAGCAGCGCTCCTGACCAGCATCGAATCCGGTTTCTCCATGCCCACGCTCTACCCACTCCTCATGCTCCCCATCTTCGACGAGCGCCCTTGGGGCGTACGCGACTTGCGGCCGATTTATACGAAAATCATCAAGGAGCCGATCGGCGAAAGCTGGCTGACGTGGGAGGAAAACCGCGTCGCCAACGGGCCGCTGGCCGGACGCTCGCTTGCCGAACTCGCGAGAGAATGTCGTCGCGACCTTGTCGGCACGCTCGCCTGCTATGAAGACCGCTTCCCGCTGCTGGTGAAATTCCTCTTCCCCGGTGACAAGCTCTCGGTGCAGGTGCATCCCGACGACGAACAGGCGAAGAAGAGCGGCCAGCCCTGCGGTAAGACCGAATGCTGGTACGTGCTGCGCGCAGAGCCGGGCGCGCAGGTCGCTCTGGGGCTGAAACCGGGCACCACGCTCGACGCCTTCCGCCATGCCATCGAGCAAACCCGTGCCGAGGAGCTGCTGAACTGGGTCGAGGTCTTCGCCGGCGACATGCTTTACGTCGCCGCGGGCACGGTACACACCATGGGCGGCGGCATGGTGCTGGTCGAGACGCAGCAGACCTCCGACACCACCTACCGCCTCTACGACTACGACCGTGGCCGCGAGTTGCATCTCGAGGAAGGCCTCGCCGCAACGAAGCTGCATACGAATGCGGGTAAAGTGGCGCGCCACAGCTCTGGAGCCAAATATAACGACGTATTGGTGCGCTCCCCGTTCTTCATGGTTGAGAAAATCAACGTTCCCAAACTTACGCAAAGCGACACCTCGCCGGCCTCGCCGCACATCGTGGTCGCGGTGGCCGGTGCGGGTGTCATCGAATCCCAAAGCATGGAGCCCATTACCTTCGGCACCGGCGACGCAGTCGTCATCCCGGCTTGTGCGGGCTCATACAGCATCCGTCCGCAATGGGAGCTGGAGATCATGCGCATGTCATTGCCCGATACCGACACTCCCGAACCGGAAACTACCCTGCCACAATCTGTCACCGCGCCATAACAAGTATTGGACAAAGTGAATGTTCCCTCGCGCTCTCAGCGCAAGCTGCAAATCCAGAAACGGCGCGAGCCACGCCTGAAACCTCTCGCGGTTTTGACTTGCTTTTTGCTCTCCTTGCGGGATAATGCACAACGCACAAGGAGGTGCACGGTGTGAAGCCACTCATGCTGCGAGCGCTTCTGACCTCTTCGTTGCTGTGCGCTGTTCCCGCTCTCGCCCAACAGATCTACAACAACGGGCCCATCAACGGGACCACCGACGCCTGGACCATCAACTTCGGTTTCGTCGTCACCGACACCTTCACCGTATCGACCGCGAACGCCACGCTGGGGAGCCTGGCGTTTGGAGCGTGGGTGTTCCCCGGAGATGTTCTCCAGTCGGTCGACGTGGCCGTGACCTCGGAAGCCTTTGGCGGTACGACGTATTTCAATGGTGTCGTGAACTTCACCCAGTCCAGCTGCTCCAGCAACCAGTACGGCTTTAACGTATGCACGGAAACCGGCTCCTTCAATGGGCCGAACCTCGCCACCGGCACCTACTGGCTCGAGCTGCAGAACGCTGTCCTCAATGACGGGGATCCGATCTACTGGGACGAAAACTCGGGCGTGGGATGCACCTCGCCGGGCTGTCCGTCTCTAGCCGAGGGCAACAACTGCATATTGAACGGCGTCGAGTGTATTCCCTCCGAATCGTTCACGCTGGACAGCGGAGGAACCAGCACCGTGCCTGAGCCCAGCAGCTTTCTGCTGTTCGGTTCGGGATTCTTCGGTGTAGTCGGCATCATCCGGCGCCGGCGGTCGCGCTAGCGTTCAAATGTAAGCTCCAGCTACTGCGGAGCGGCCGGACGCCCGAATCGCTTCAGGCGCGTGCCTTCGCGTCTTCGTTCATTCTTCAGTAGAATCGAAAATTCGAAACCCTGTGTCGGAGCCTGCGCCAAAGGACCCGAATTGGCCACTACCTTCTACCCCGTCATCCTCGCCGGCGGACGCGGCACACGCTTCTGGCCGCTGAGCCGCAAGCGGCGCGCCAAGCAACTGCTGCCGCTCAACAGCTCTAAGTCCATGATCCAGGAGACGGTCGAGCGCCTGCTGCCGCTGGCGAAGCCAAAGCAGTTCTGGGTCATCACTAACGATGACCTGCGGGACCCCATCGTCCGCCAACTCAGGAAGCTCGAGAAAAAGCAGATCGTCGCCGAGCCTATGGGGCGCAATACCGCCCCGGCGATCGGCTTGGCCGCGTTCCTACTGGAGCGGCGCGATCCCGGCGCCGTCATCGGCATGTTTCCATCCGACCACGTCATCGCCGACGGGAAGCGCTTTCGCGACGACATCCGGCGCGCGGCCGAGATCGCCGCGGCCGGGCCGAACATCGTCGTCATCGGCATCAAGCCCACCCGCGCCGAGACCGGCTACGGCTACATCGAAGCGGGTTCGGACGCGGGGAAGGGCATCCTCAACGTACGCCGCTTCACGGAAAAGCCGGATGCCGGACTGGCCGAGCGGTTCGTAAGGGCCGGCAATTTCTTCTGGAACAGCGGCATGTTCGTCTGGGGTGCGAAGACCCTGGCCGATGCGCTGCGCGAACACCTGCCCAATACCGCGCCGCTGCTGGAGGAGATCGCCGCCAGCTACGGCACGCGCAAGTTCGAAAAGACCTTTGCCAAGCTCTATCCCAGGTGCGAGAACATCAGCATCGACTACGCCGTGCTGGAGCCGCGCTCGGCCAAGGGCGAGGGCCGCTCAAGCATCTACTGCATTCCGGCCCGGTTCGCCTGGAACGACCTGGGCTCGTGGGCAGCGCTGTACGAGCACCGCAATGCCGGCAACAAGGAAGACGCCAACGTCATCGTAGCCAATCAGAGTTTCACGTCCGATGCGGAAGGAAACTTCATTCATTCGGAGCGGAAGTTTGTAGCCGCGGTGGGAGTGCGCAATCTGGTTGTCGTAGAAACCCAAGACGCGCTGCTGATCACCACCCGCGAGCGCTCGCAAGACGTGGGCAAGGTGGTGAAGTGGCTGGACGAGAATAACCTGAAGAAGCTGGTGTAGGTAGAGCGGCGCTTTAGCGCCGCGTCCAGCAAACCTTATTGATATTGTCATCCCGAGCGGAGCCGCGGAAGCGGCGGAGTCGAGAGATCCGCGATTCGCCCGCAGGTCATTGATACTCGCGGCCAACAGCAGGTCCCTCCACTACGCGCCCGCCCGACTCGCGAAAGATGCGAGTCGGAGAAAAACACGCGGGCGCTCCGGTCGGATGACAATTATTAACGAGGTCAGGCCGGCGCATGGCTGAAGCCGTTCCCTTTCAAAGCAAATACCGATGACGACTCCCATCAAGTTCGGCACCGACGGCTGGCGTGGCATCATCGCCGACGACTTCACCTTCGACAACGTGCGCCGTGTGGGCAACGCCATGGCGCACTACGTCCGCCAGCACGAGGACGCGACGAAAGGGCTCGTCGTCGGCTATGACACGCGCTTCGCCTCGAAGCAGGCGGCAGAGGTCATCTCTGAAGTACTCGCGGCGTCCGGCATCGCCGTGCGCCTATCCAACGACTACACGCCGACGCCCGCGCTCTCCTACGCCGTGAAGGACCTCGGCATGGCCGGCGGCGTGATGATCACCTCCAGCCACAATCCGTTCAACTGGAATGGGGTTAAGTACAAGGCCAGCTACGGCGGCTCGGGCACGCCCGCGATCATGCGCATTATCGAACGTGAACTTGACTCGCCACGCATCGAACGTTTGGGCGGCAGTGTCATCGTCACCGACTTCAAGACCCCGTACATCGCCGCCATTAAGAAATTCGTTGACCTCGACGCCATCAAGCGCGCCGGCTTCAAGTTCGCCATCGACGTGATGTACGGCGCCGGGCGCGGTGTGCTGAAGGGCATCTTCACCGAGCACGGCATCCGGCACCTGGAAATTCGCGGCGAACTCAACCCGCTCTTCCCCGGCATCAATCCCGAGCCCATCCAGCCGCACATCAACCTGCTTCAGGAAATCGTCGCGCACGAAGACTGCCAGGCGGGCTTCGCCACCGACGGCGATGCCGACCGCATCGGCGCGGTAGCCGAAGACGGCAGCTTTGTCGATTCGCACAAATGTTTCTCGATCATCCTGCGCTGGTTACTGGAGCGCAAGCAGTGGCCGGGCGAGGTGGTGCGCGCCTTCAATACCACGCGCATGCTCGACCGCATTGCCGCCAAGCACGGGCGCAAGCTGCACGAGTGCGGCATCGGCTTCAAGTACATCTGCGACCTGATGCTAGCGCGCGACATCCTGGTCGGCGGCGAGGAGTCCGGCGGCATCGGCATCACGCGCCACATGCCCGAACGCGACGGCATCCTGAATTCGCTGCTGCTGGCCAACATCATGGCCGAAGAGGGCAAGCCGCTGGGCGAGCTGGTGCGCGACCTTCAGCGCGAATACGGCGAACATCACTATGGGCGCATCGACCTGCACCTGACCAACGAGATGAAGGACGAGGCCATGCGGCGCGCCCAGGCCAAGCCGGAGCGCATCGGCAGCTTCGGCGTGCAGAAAGTCGAGACGCTGGATGGGATGAAGTTCTTCCTCGACGCGCCGACCAACGGCAACGGCGCCGAGGCCTGGGTGTTGGTACGAGCCTCAGGCACCGAGCCGCTGCTGCGGATTTATTGCGAAGCAGCTTCTCCGGAGCTGGTGTCGCAGATACTGAAAGAGACGGAGTCGTTCGTGCAGGCGGGAAGCGAGGCGCCGGCGACCGCAAGCTAAAGCCAGATTACGTGTTATAACACGTTTGCGACCTCCTGCCCATCCTGCGCATCCAATCGGGTGGAGCAAGAAATGATCACCCTTCGGCCTTCGGCAGAGCGTGGCCATGCCAATCACGGCTGGCTCGACACACATTACAGCTTTTCGTTCTCCGACTATTACGATCCTAAGCACATGGGGTTTCGCGACCTGCGCGTCATCAACGAAGACCGCATCGCCGCCGGGCGCGGCTTCGGCATGCATCCGCATCGCGACATGGAGATCCTTACCTATATCGTCGATGGTGAACTGAGCCATCGCGATAGCATGGGACGCGGCGCCACCATCCGACGCAACGACGTACAGCGCATGTCGGCGGGCACCGGCCTCATGCACAGCGAGGTCAACCAGTCAAAGCAGCCGGTGCACCTGCTGCAAATCTGGCTGCTGCCCGAGGCGGAAGGGCTGAAGCCCAGCTACGAGGACCGCACCTTCGCCCCGGAGGAGAAGCAGAATCGGCTGCGGCTGATCGCCTCGCACGACGGGCGCGACGGCTCGACCAGTATCTATCAGGACGCGAGCGTTTACGCCTCGCTGCTCGACAGCGGCAAGACACTGGACGCCGAGTTGAAGGCCGGCCGCCATGCATGGGTGCAGTTGATCAGCGGCGCGCTGGACGTGAACGGCACGAAGCTCGCGAAGGGCGACGGCGCGGCCATCAGCGACGAGACTGCGCTGCGCATCCGCAGCACCAGCGGCAACGGTGCGGCCGAGTTTCTGCTGTTCGATCTGGAGTGAAGTCAAAATCGACGAAAGCTCGCGATCCGTGTCGGTGAGCGTCGTTATGATTGCTACGCCAGAGCGAGCCATGAGTTAGGAATATTCGTCACACCAGCCAGAAGCTACTCAGCTGGAAGTTAATCCAATGCGTCGCGTTAGCCTGCCGAAGCGGACATCGGCGCGCAAAGCGTCAAAATGCGGTTCGACGGCCAACTCAGTCATCTGTGGATCACGTTCGTCGTAGGCAATCTCGAGATTTTCAAAGGCCGCATCCTTCTCGTTCAGGTGCGTGTACACGATAGCGAGGCCATAGGGGCGCACGTAACTTTCCGGCGGATTCGGACTGTCCTTTAATAATTGCAGTTGTTCCTTCCAGTACGCCGATCCGCCGCCGCTCGCCAATGCCCTGCGCAGCCGGTCCGCTTTGGCGAGTACCTCATGGGGCGCTTCGCCGGCCAACAACCGGGACCTGCTTTCGGCCTCAACAGCTTTCTCATAGCATCCAAGCAAAGCATAGAGCTGGCTGAGGCGCTGCTGGGTCAGGCCGCCGCTGCCAGGGGACAGTTCGAACAGCGCGCGGCCGCCTGCTGTGCCGGCTGCCGAGGTGGCGCCATAGAGATTACCCAAAGCATCGAGGATCACACCTGCCATGAGGAAGGATCCGTCGTCGCCACCGGTAAAGTTGTTACAGTTACAGTTCCTACGCCCGGGGGCGTGACCTTGTACACCACTGACAAAGGTAACCCCTCTTTCAGGTGTTCTTAGCACCTGAGCAGTCCCAAACTGAAACTGGCCTGATACGACGGGTACACCTTGCCTTAACATGCAGAGGTGTCTGACCGCACGCCTCAAGCCGTTCGCGACAATCCCGTTGACTGGGTACGCGAGGCGTTTCGCACGCGTGGTTTTCTTGGCGCGCTGGGCTCGTACGCCGAGGGCCTGGTCGAGTTGCTCCGTGACCTCACTCCGCAACGCCGCAAGGCGCGCTACGGCGACATCGATTTCGACGTCGAACATGGTGTTGACACTACTTGGGCGACGGTTCCGCTGCGCACGCGCGTTCGCGAGTGGCTGCGCGGCGTGCAGTACCAGGCCTCCGAGCCCCAGTTGTTCTTCGAGATGCTCGGGAAGCTTCCCATCAGCGTTAAGGGTTTCACGTTCGTCGATCTCGGTTCGGGCAAGGGCCGGACATTGCTCATGGCCTCCCGCTACGGTTTCCGCCGCATCCTGGGTGTGGAGTTGCTGCCCGAACTGAACGCGATCGCGCAGCAAAACATCACGCGCTACAATGACGCGGGGCAGACGTGTTTTGCGATTGAGTCGTTTGCGCAGGACGCGCGCCAGTTCGTCTTCCCGCCCGAACCGACCATTCTTTACCTTTTCAATCCTTTTCCTGAAGAGATACTGCGACAGGTGTTGGCGAACCTGCGGCTTTCGTTGGTCGGGCGTCCGCGCGCGGTTTACATCATCTATCACAATCTGGTGCACGAAGCGGTGTTCGCGGCACAGTGGCTCAGGGAGATCGCGAAAACACATCAGTACGCAATCTATGAGGCTGTCGCCGCGTGATGGCGGCACTCGCATACAATCTTCATAAGGGCCCATGGCAATCCAGGAAGAAGAAGTATTAGGCAAGGCTTACGACGCGCGCCTGATGAAGCGCCTGCTCGGCTACCTGCACGCCTATCGCTGGCAGGTCGGCGTGGCGCTGGCAACGATCCTGCTAAAGGCGGGCGCGGACGTGCTCGGCCCGTATCTCACCAAGGTCGCCATCGACAAGTACTTGGCCAACCGCACGGAAGCCCACTCGCTGCTCGATCGCTTCCTCAGTTCGCGGCCGCTCACTGGCATTGCGCAAATTGCCGGCATCTACGTCGGCCTGCTGCTGTTCAGCTTCCTGCTGGAGTTCACCCAGACCTACATCATGCAGTGGACCGGGCAGAAGGTGATGTTCGATCTGCGCAGCCAGATCTTCCGCCATCTCCAACGGCTGCACATCTCGTTCTTCGACCGCAATCCCGTCGGCCGGCTGGTGACGCGTGTCACTACCGACGTTGATGCGCTGAACGAAATGTTTACCGCAGGCGTGGTCTCGATCTTCGAAGATATCTTCGTGCTCGCCGGCATCCTCGTCATCATGCTCAACATGAGCTGGCGCCTGGCGCTGATCACCTTTGCCGTGCTGCCGCTCATCTTCTATGCCACCTCGCTGTTCCGCCGCTCGGTACGCGAGAGCTATCGCCGCATTCGCGTGGCCATCGCCCGCATCAACGCCTATCTTCAGGAACACGTGACCGGCATCGTCGTGCTTCAGCTCTTCAATCGCGAGGAGCGATCCTACAAAGAGTTCCAGAAGATTAACCGCGTTCATATGGACGCCTATAAAGACGCGATCCAGGCGCACGCGATTTACTACCCCGTCGTCGAAGTGCTGTCATCGATTGCGATTGCCAGCGTGATCTGGTTTGGCGGCGGTCAGGTACTGCGCAATTTCGTTACGCTCGGCGTGCTGGTCGCGTTCATTCAATACGCCCAGCGATTTTTCCGGCCCATTCAGGACCTGAGCGAGAAGTACAACATTCTGCAATCGGCCATGGCGTCCAGCGAGCGCATCTTCAAGCTGCTCGACACGCCGGCCGAGATCGTCTCGCCCGCGGAGGCAAAGGTGCCGCAGGGGCCGGGGCGCATCGAGTTCGATCATGTGTGGTTTGCCTATCGCACCATGGCACAGGCTGCCGCCGAAGCCGCGAGCAAAGGCGAGAAGCCGAGGGTCTCCAGCGCGGAAGAGTTCGACTGGGTGATGCGCGACGTCTCGTTCACCATCGAGCCGGGCGAAACGGTTGCCTTCGTCGGCCACACTGGCGCGGGCAAGACTACGATCATCTCGCTGCTGCTGCGTTTCTATGACGTGCAGCGGGGCGCCATTCGTATTGACGGCGTCGATATTCGCGACATGGACGTGGGCGAGCTGCGGCGGCGCTATGGCGTGGTGCTGCAAGACCCGTTCCTGTTCAGCGGGACGGTCGCGGGAAACATCCGGCTGGGTACGCGCTGGATTGAAGATGAGATGGTGAAGGATGCGGCCGAGCAGGTCAACATCGCCGAGTTCATCCGTTCGCTGCCCGGCGGCTTCGACGAAGAAGTGAAGGAGCGCGGCAGCACGCTCTCGACCGGGCAGAAGCAGCTTATCTCGTTCGCGCGAGCGCTGGCGCACAATCCCCGGGTGCTCATCCTCGACGAGGCGACCTCGAGCGTGGACACCGAGACCGAGTTTCGCGTGCGTGAGGCGCTGACCCGTATGGTCGAGGGACGCACCTCGATCATCATTGCGCACCGGCTGAGCACCATCCAGCGCGCCGACAAGATTATCGTCATGCACAAAGGCCAGGTGCGCGAGATCGGCTCGCACCAGCAACTGCTGGCCGAGCGCGGGATCTACTGGAAGCTGTATCAGCTCCAGTACAAAGACCAGGAGATTCCCGTGCCCGCAGCGATCGCGGGTGGGTATGCGGGGCCGGGCGTGCAGGTCTCGGCGGATGACTAGAGCTCTGGGTGGAGCGGGCCTTTAGGCCCGCGTCCCAGGGAAGACTCCAATTCTGAGTCGGCTTTCAGCCGACGACAGTCGGAGCGCCGGGCTGAAGCCCGGCTGTAACCCCAGTTTGGCAAATTGATGCGCCGCTAAAGCGCCGCTCTACCAGAGGAACACCGATGTCAGCCATCATTCTCGACGGTACTGCAATAGCCGCACGGATCAAGTCAGAGGTCGCGCAGGAGGTAAAGGAACTTACGGACTCCGGGCTTCGTCCCGGACTCGCGGTTGTGCTCGCCGGCCACAATCCTGCATCGGAAATCTACGTTCGCAACAAGGTGAAGAGCTGCGAACAGCTCGGGCTCTACAGCGAGAAGCACACGCCGCCCGACAGCGTGACCACCGCCGAATTGCTGGAACTGGTCGACGAACTCAACCGGCGCGACGAGATTGACGGCATTCTGGTGCAACTGCCGCTGCCCGCTCAGGTCGACGCCAAAAAGGTGCTGCTTGCGGTCTCGCCCAAGAAGGACGTCGACGGATTTCATCCCATGAACGTCGGCTATCTCTCGACGCAGCGCCCCGGACTGGTGCCGTGCACGCCGGCGGGCATCATGGAGATTCTGAAGCGCAGCAGCATTCCGGTCGCTGGCGCGGAGGCCGTGGTGGTCGGCCGCAGCGACATTGTGGGCAAGCCAATTGCGCTGCTGCTGCTCAATGCGAATGCAACCGTGACCGTGTGCCATTCGAAGACGCGCGATCTGCCCGGCGTCTGCCGCCGCGCCGACATCCTCGTCGCCGCCATTGGGAAAGCCGGGATGATCACGCCCGACTTCGTGAAGCCGGGAGCAACCGTGATCGATGTCGGCATGAACACCGTCACCGATCCGACGCAGTTTCGCGAGTTCTTCGCGGGCAATGAGAAGCGCGAACGCGATTTCGCCGCGAAGGGCTCAACGCTGATGGGCGACGTCCATCCCAAGGTCGCCGACGTAGCCGGAGCGCTCACGCCGGTCCCCGGCGGAGTCGGCCCGCTCACCATCGCCATGCTGATGAGCAACACGGTGAAGGCGGCAAAACTGCGGCGGGGTGACAGGGTGGCGAGCCCAACGCGCTAGCTTGCGCCCTACTTCTACTCCATCCCAATATAGTCGGATTTCGTTAGCAGCTTCATAGCCGGGCACAAGCCTTTATGCGCAAGGTGCGGCATAGCTGTGGTATGCTTAGCAACTCTCACAGCGTGGGCGAGGCGCTATTTATGGATGTTGAGGAGTTTGGTCTCCTGCCCGAGCCTAGTTACATCGCAAAACTACGTAAGCTGCTCAGCAAAATACGCAGGCGTACCGCTAAGATCCTCCTCTACATTCTCCCCGTCGTGGCGCTTGCCATTCTGGCAGGGACTTTCCTCGCTAGTGCGGTTACAGAGAATCGCGACCTGTTGAAAGATTTCTTTCTGTTAGCGGGACTATTGTGGCTGCTACTTATGCTCGCGGCCTTCGAAATCGCGTACTCAAGGTTGAGCGATCATCCCCCCGACCAGTTTGGAAAAGAGGTTGCCCCGATTCTGGCGGACATGAGAGAACATGAAGACCGGGTATATGAAGCGCGCGAGTGGGTGGTCATCCTCATCATCGCGGGCATAACCATTCTTGCTGACTTCAGTGATATTTACGTTCCCTTCTTTGGCCGAGTCAATCATCCGGGACACATCTATCAAGTGGTGGGCACCCATTGGCCGATCAAGCCGACGGTGCTATTTTCCCTGTTATTCACCACGCTGCCCGTAGTCTGGTTTGCACAAGGCCCGGGCAAAGCCTGGGCGAAGGCTAATCCGCAGTTCGTCATCATTTGGGTGAACCGCCTGAAGGTATGGCCACTGGTCAAACTGGTAGGGGCTGCTCTGGATACGACGAAGCTGAATTCTCCCGGTGAGCTGGCGGGTGAGGTCCTTACGAAGGTCACCGAGGGGCTCGGACCCGAGTTGCGCCCGAGCGATCAGGGATTTTTTCTAGCGCTCCTCTACCGCTACGGATTCGCCCTACACGATTTGAGTATCAGCATACGAATAAAGGCGGATGGCTCTTGTGTTGCTGTACAGAAGTTTGTCATCTATCTCGCGGAGTATCCACGCAATGAGTTTGTTCGTAGGCTCTATTTCGGAGCGCCTTATAGCAGCGTTAAGTTCGACAACATCCTGGGCTACCAGTCACCCAAGGTGCACCAGAAGTACGACCAGTTGTGCAGCCACCTGCAGCAAATCACGGCGGGAACCCTCCCGCAGGGTGTGAAAATCGAACCTAGCTTCTGCAAGACGGATTGCTCACCCGATCCAACTCGGCAGAACGGAGCAGTGTTCAAGATCGAGTCGTTCGAACGATGGCCGGCGGACGACCAGAGCTTTGTGATCGTCGCGGAAACCTTCAGCGAGTGGCACGCGGGCGCCTTCGAGACCGTGGTTGATAAAGAGGATTATTACGAGATGCGTTTCGACTATCCGTGCCGGTCTTACAAATTGGCCATCGTTGTCGAAGAGAACACCGGACGCCGCCTCGCTAATTGGCAGCCTTCAGTAACATTCATGGGAAACCTGCATGACGGGGAAACCCTGAGGTTGAATAAAGCTCGAAGGCCGACTGATGACGCCGGAGAACCAGGTCTTTTTCTCGACCTGCAGCACCCGCTTCCCGGGGCGAAATACATGTACCGATGGACCGTCAAATAGCGGCCAAGTGATCGAAGGACGGTGTTTATGCGAGAGAAACGCCACCGCCTCCGCCGAGACGTCCACCACCACCGCCCAACAAGAGCTCTTTGGTTCCCATAGATACACTCCTCCCTTTCTTTGCCGATACACTTATATGATGCCAGTTTGCACCGCTTGCGAGCAACAAAAAAATGTGCCCTGAGAGTTGCACATCTTGTATTCTAAAAACGTTACAACTGCCATGTTATCAGTGTATTAGCTAACCAGCTCTCCCGGGCCGGCGGTCCCGATTTGGAAATGCCACAAAGAGCTGAGAGACGCTCACTCAGACCCGCACAAAGATCACTTCCGCAGTCTAAAAAATGTGCGGATTGTTGGGATTGCCAGAGTCGATGGTGATTTGCCGGTTAGGGTGGCGGATAAGATACCAGCAGGGGCTCGCGCCCATCTGCGGCAGCAGCGAGTTCGAGCAGTTCACCGCTTCGTCGCCGCCATCGTCGTACTCGGTCTTGCCGTTCTTCAGCTTGACCGCGTAGAGGGTGTGCACGGTGACGCTTCCCAGTTGCTCGCGCCGCGGAATTCGCAGTCGCAGGGAGACGAAGTCGACGGCGTAGACGAGCGCGCAAATCAGCAGCAACGCGATAACGACTCGCTTCAGCACCGGGAATTTAGATCGCTGGTTTCTCAAGGCGAATCCATTGTAAGTTAGCGGCTTCGCAGCGCGGCGGAGTGCGCCGCAGAACCACGTTCAGCGAGGCGGTCCAGGCGTCTAGGCACAGGCGCCGGCGGCCGAACGCTTGCGAAAGGCTGAGCGCACTTGTGTTACGCGCCAACGGCGAGCATCATAATGTCACAGAGCGATGTGACGCCGCATAAATCGTGCATTCCGAACCGCAGGTTGTAAACGTGATTTGATGAACTGGCGGCGAAGTCCCTCGGCGGCTAAAGCCGCGATGATTTTCCGGTATTTACGGATGGCCTGAAGGCCGTCCCCTTCAAAGCCGGATTTTGATCCAGTAAGGCGAGGGCCACTGGAAACTTGAAACTGGAAACTAAAGTTCCATGGGCCGCGGGACCAACTTACGCACAGCGAATCCTTCGTTGGGAAACGGAGGGCGCGGTCCTACGGCCAAGTGGCCCGGAGGCTGGGGTGGAGGAGGTGGTCGCGGCGACGATCAGCCCAGCTACAGCGAGCGCCTGCGGCGATACCGTCTCGGACTCTTGCTGGCGCTCTCATCGGTGGTGATGCTCTTCGTGTCGTTCACCACGGCGTATGTTGTGCGCAAGGCGGGAGCCGTGTGGGACCCTGCGCACAACGACTACATCAGTAACTGGGTGCCGCTGAACCTGCCGCTTCGGATCCTCTTCGTCAACACGTTCGTTCTGATCCTGAGCAGCACCACGCTGGAGATTGCGCGCCGGCGCGCAGCAGAGGACGCCGCCCTGGCTCCGATCGCCGACATCCCGGGAATCCGCGCCGACTACAACCACGCACTGCCGTGGCTTTGGAGCACCATTGTCCTGGGCCTTGGTTTCCTCGCCGGACAGGCTTATGCCTGGCGAGCGCTCGAGCAGCTGAACCCCAGCTTCGCCACGAACACCAGCAGTTCTTTCTTCTTCATCCTCACCGGAGTCCACGCGGTACATCTGCTAGGCGGCATTCTCACGCTGCTCTATGCGGGAATCACCAACTGGCTGCGCAAGCCGCCGGAGGCGCGCCGCATGGTCATCGACGTCGCGTCGTGGTACTGGCACTTCATGGGCGTGCTCTGGGTGTATATCTTCGGACTGCTGTACTTCGCGCGCTAGGGAGCGAATGTGTGGTCTGTTAGATCTGCGCAGAACAGTCCGGGGCTGACGCTCCTGATTATCCTGAGCGCTTAAGACGCTGGCCTAAAGGCTGGCTCTACCATCGGGCCCGACTGGTTCAGGCTTTCCTTAGCGCTTTCCCGCCGCCTGCAAGAACGAGGTGCGATACTTCTCCGGAAGGGCCATGCGTTTGAAGTTGGAATCCACAACCATGTGAATGGTTTCGCCTTCGGCCAGCAGCGCTCCGTCGGCGTCGCGCAGAACTTCGTAAGTGAAGTGCAGCAGGGAATCGCGAACATTCACCAGGCGAGTCCGAATCACGACCAGGTCGTCGTACAGGGCGGGCGCTTTGAAGCGGCAGCGCGCCTCGACCACGGCCAGGTTGGTGTCGTCATCGCGCTCCATCTCGCGATAGGTGAAGCCCAGTTCGCGCAGCATCTCCACGCGGCCCACCTCAAACCAAATGATGTAATTGGAGTGGTAAACCACGCCCATCTGATCGGTTTCAGCGTAGCGCACGCGCAGCCTGGTCTCGTATACCTGCGGCTGCCCCGGTGCTTGGGTTCGGTCGTGTGTTTCCAAAGTGATTGTGTGTTATGAACGTGGAGCACGAGTTCACGCGCCACGTCGCAGCAAACGTCAACTGTGCTCCACGAATATTTTCCGGCAGAGCGAGTTTTAGTGGGCCGGCTTCGCAGGAGCGGCCGCGGCCGGGGCCGGAGCGGTCATCAGCGTGGCCTTGCCGGAGGTCGTACTGATGCCGCCGGTTTGCGCCGCAGTTCCATTGCTCACGAACTGGCCGCGCACTGGCTCACCCGACGCCACCGGTTTGCCATCCGCAGTGTAGTCCGTAAACTGCGCCGGCAGCGGCACCCCCAGCGACTTTTGCAACTGGAAATGAACATGCGGCACCGGGCCGGAGCCGCTGTTGCCGCACTCGGCCACTACGTCGCCCTGCTTTACCTTATCGCCCGTTTTTACCTTGAGGCTGTTTTGCTTCAAGTGGTTCATCACGGCAGTTTCATGCGAGTCGCCTTCTTCGTGCCTGATGCTGATGATATTGCCGTCCGGAGAATCTCCCGAGGTTCTCCCGGGCGGGTTGTCGTCGTAGTAGGTATCGGCCTTAATCACCGTGCCGTCGAAGGGCGCCAGCACTGGCTGCCCGAAGCAGTAATAATCTTCGTTTTTGCTGCCGACTCCTCCCGGCCCCGCAAACAAGCGTCCATTCTTCAAGTACGCGAAATCCAGGGAGTATCGCTGCGAGTCGTCGTAGGAGTAGGAATTTTCGAATGGAGTGCGCCCGCCCTGATAAACCAGCCACTCTCCATTGAACGGAAACTTCAGCTTCGCGGTGTCTTCATATCCGGCAAAGCGCCCTTCGGACACGCGCTCGGGGACGACCTTGATGTTGAAAGCGTCGAGCTGGCCGCGCTGATTGATGGTGATGGTAAATACGACGAACCGGTGTACCTTGTCGAATTCGGACAGCCGCGAGTAAACCGTGTCTGGTGCTAACGGATAAGGAACGATGTTTTCTTCCTTCATTGACGTCTCGGGGCCCAGGGCCTCGTGGTATTTCTTGTTGATGTCTGCGAAGCGCTCTTCCTTGCCCGACATCTTTCTCAATCCCTCGGAGAGCGAGGCCCACATCTGACTGGTCTCCCCGTGATTAAACATTTGGAAGATCTGGCGCGCCCGTTCTTCGGCCTGCTTGCTCATCACGGGGAAAGCCCCGCTCATTACCGGCTCGATTGGCGCCTCCTGCTTGGTTTCCTCCGGCACCGGCGATGCCGTCTCCTGGCCTGTGGCGGGCGGAGCAGTGGGTTGCGCCGGCTTTTGCTGCGCGCGGCCCAGCGCCGCGAAGAGCAGAACTACGCCCAGCGTGGTTAATATCGAATGCAGACGAAATCTCATCTTTTCTCCCTGGTTTTGCTGCGGGTTCCCCCCTTGCGACCAGGGCCCTCCGCATAAAATGTTCCTGTAAACCGCCGCTGTCGTTTCACTCGGCAGTTCACGCCTGCTCAACCGGCGCACCCCAACTCGGCCGTCCTCGCTTGCGGGCCAGGATGGCCAGGCGCTATGCGCCAAAACCCGCTAACTGCCGTTGTTCTTGCAAAATGCTTGAAGAGAGGCATTGTAACAAGAGACGGGCGTGTGCTGCTGATTTTGGGGACACAACGCAGCAGTCTCGTACCAATAAGGCATCGGCACGGTTACGGTCGCGTGAAAGCCTGTCGCGACGTCTCAGGTTGGCGGTGCGTCGCGGCTGAGACCTGCCTTCAGGTCGCGCGCCAGCAAGCGGTGGAACAGATGTTCGCCCGCTTCGCGCCGCACCGACAGCCGGCCCGCGCCGTAAGCCTGCGAGTGCAGACCGCGCTGCACGGCCTCGCAGATGCCGACGTCTTCATCGTTCACGCGCTCGCCGACGGCGATGCTTTCGCGATTGCGTTCTGCGGCCGCGGCGCTCACATCGTCGAAGTAGAAGTCGAAGACAACGCGGCACCGATCGACGCCGTCGGGCAGCACCAGGTTCGTGTCCATATATCCCCGATAAACGTTGATCATGAAGTTGGGATATTGCCAGAAGTACCGGGCGCGATCGCCGGTGCGAGTGGCTGCGGTCGCGGCGTCCGCTTTGGAGGCGACCATCGGACTCGATTGCAGGCAGTAACGATCTTCCACCTCAATCTTGTACTGCGTGTATTCCAGCACGCTGTTCAGTCCCTTATGCAAATGCGGGACGTGATAGCCGCCGTCGAGATAGTTATCGACGAAGACTTTCCAGTTGCACTTGAGCGCATAGGTGCGGCGCTCGAAAAAGTGCAGGCCGGCGATGTTGAGCGGCGCGACTCGCTGCGTCAGGCCGTCCAGAAAATCGGCCAGGCCGGCGGCGTTCGGATCGAGGTTAACAAACACGAACCCTTCCCAGCACTCGACGCGCACCGGCAGCAGTCCATTCTGCGCGCGCTCGAAGCCGCAAACGCCCTCGAACTCGGGTGCGCCCTTCAGTGCGCCGTCCAGGCCGTAGCTCCAGCCGTGATACGGGCAGCGAAAGATGGTCGCGCTGCCTTGCTCTTCGGCCACCACGGCCGCCGCATGATGGCGGCACACGTTGTAGAACGCGCGCAGCTGATGATCGCCGCCGCGTACCACAACAATCGGCTCGCCCGCCAATTCGGCACTCACGAACGCGCCGGGAGCCGCAACCTGATCTGCGCGCGCCACCGCTTGCCAGGTGCGCCCGAACACATTCTGCCGCTCCAGCTCGGCGACTTCGTCGTTCACGTACCACGAAGCCGGAATGGTCGAGGCCCGCTCCAGCGGCGCCTGATCGTCATAGGCGGCGAGAATCTCGGCTACGGAAGCGCGCATGGTGAAGTCCGCGCCGAAATCATAGCAGGAGCAATCGGGCCGCCGATCTCCGCTCGCACGCACGCGGCCCCTCACTGCCCGCCCAGGAAGTACCCTCCATAGCGCCGGCCCATGCGATACGTCAGCCGTGCGTGGCAGCGATACGCAGGCTCGCCTTGCAACCGGAACTCCAGGATGACGATCTCTCCGACATACAACGTGGCCGCTGTGTCGAAGGCCACTCCACCTTCGCTCAGGTCGGTGCAGACGGCGTCGTCGGATTTCTCTGTCAGCGGCCCGTAGCTCAGCACCCGCAACGGAATTTTGACCGTAATCCTTTCCCGGTCGCGCCGGTCGAACGTCAGCGGCAACTCCGGAACGGTATCGGCGTAAGGCGTGCGCAACTCCTTCATCGGCGTCTCGGCTCCCGCATCAAGGGACAGCCTGACAACAATCCCATCGGCGCACAAGCAGAAACGCTTAACGGGCCGCGCGAAGCCGCAGTCCAACTCCCGCATTGGGACCCGTCCCGCTTCGGGCCGACATCGGTCCGGGCGCATCCGGCCCAGCGCACCCAGCCATGAGCCGGCGGAATGAAGACGCCCGTCGGCCCAGCCTTGCTCTACAATGGCGGCCATGACGCCAAAGTCGGAAGAGTTGCTGCGTCCGCGCGACGCCGCCGTGGCCCTGGGCATCAGCTACGCCAGCCTGAAGCAGTGGATCTACAAGGGCAAGCTGCGCACGATGCAGACCGCCGGCGGCCACCATCGCATTCCGCTCAGCGAAATCGACCGCTTCCTGTTCAAGTCGCTGGGCAAGCAGCCGGCCGGCAGCCGCGCCAACTTCCGCACCATCAGCGGACGCAACCAACTCGTCGGCCGCATTGTCGAGGTGCGCATCGAAGGATTGATGGCGCAGGTGCGGCTCTCCATCGGCGGCCAGCACATCACCTCCATTATCACCGCCGACGCAGCCCGCGAGATGGGCCTGAAGCGCGGCGAGAAGGCCGCAGCGCTGGTGAAGTCCACCGAAGTGATGATCGTGCGGGTCTAGCTCTTTCTAACGGGTGTCATCCCGAACGGAGCGCAGCGGAGTCGAGGGACCACTACTACGGTTACGCCTTATCATGTTTGTCATCCCGACCAGCGAGCATGTTTCCAGCGTCCTTTACGGGCGGACGCAGAGTGGAGAGCCTGCCCTGAGCTTGCACCTGCCCGGAAAACCTGACTTGGTTTTTCCCTCCCCCCGAAAGGTCATCTTTGTTCACGGCTGCTTTTGGCATCAACACAGGCGCTGCATTGACGGCCGCTTACCGAAGTCACGGCAAGAATACTGGAAGCCAAAGCTTGGCCGAAATGTGAGGCGAGACCAAGAAAGACGAGTGGCTCTGCGTAAATTGGGGTGGAAAACTCTCGTAATTTGGGAATGCCAAGCAATCGATTGCGAGAAGCTGCGCACGAGAATCGCTAAAATTCTTGGCGCCTGGAACATAGCCTTAGCGTGCCGGGCAGGACTGCGAAGTTCATCGTCACCGCTTACCCAACCTACAAGGGCCGATCTGATTTATACCGTCCCGCTTCGCTGGACTTGTGTGTGAAGGCGATCGGGGGAATCCTGTCGGCCTTTTGCGAGAGGGAACCGAGGTCATCGGTGCGGATGTTATCGGCACGGGGCGAACCGCAGGTCCCTCGACTCCGCTTCGCTCCTCTCGGGATGACAAAGTAAAGGGCTTACAACATCGCAGCTAAAGCTGCGCCCCTTCAAGGCGGGTGAGACAAAATCGGAGCTTCCAGTTGTAGAACAATTCGGCTGGGGAGAAATTCGGGTGGCCGGCTGGGGGGCCCATCCTCTCGCTTAAGAGACGCGAGGAGGATGGGCATCCGGCGGCCACCCGAGTTGCTTACGGCAGGTAGTAGCGGAAGGAGGTGAAGAACATGTTTTCGATGGCGCTGGGGTTGGAGTCGGGCGGTATTGGCACCTTGCCGCCGGTCCCGGCCCAGGCCGTCTTGGTCACGTAGGAGTACTGCAATCCCATCTGCAGGCGTCCCTTGGGGCCGTTGTAGAACTTGTACCAGAAGCCGGCAGTACCTTCGACGATGTCCTTGGTATCGGCCGTGCAGTTGGACAAGCCGCCGGGATTGAAGCCCGCGGTCAGGCCGGAGCTGGGCAGCGTCTCGATGCCGCAACCGTAGCTGGCCAGATCGATGGCGCCGTAGCCGATGGTCGGCAGGCCATGCGAGTTCAGGTACTGATTGCGACCGGCATACTCGATACCGCCGTTGCCGTACCAGTCCCACTTGGGCGAGTGATACTCGAGGGTGAACAGCCCCTGATAGCTCTGGATGGGAGAGACGCGGCCGTTGTTGGTGATGGTGGCATCGGCCAATCCAGCGGTGCCGTAGCGGCCAAGGCCTCTGCCGGCCAAGGCGTGAATACCGACATCAACATGCTTTTGGAACAGCGACCAGCGAGCGTTGCCGCCGCCGCCGCCCGTCCAGGTGCTGGTGTTGAAAGCGCCCAGCGAACTCGGCGTGCTCAGGCCGGCGTTGGGGAAGACGCGATCGCGGAACTGGGTGGCAATGCCGAAGATCTCATAGTGTCCCCCGTATCCCTCGAAGGCCAGCTTGCCGACGAAGTCGGGCGAGGGGTTGAAGGAGTAGTTCGCGATGTTGCTGCACGAGGTGGTAACCGTCGTCCCCGAGAGGCTGGAGGAGCAACCGTTGATGGCGGCGTTGTACAGGCCGCCGGCGTTGCCCTGCGAACCGATCAGGAAGGAGTTGGCGGTGTTGCCGTGGGCGGTGAGGGTCTCCTGCGAGTTCTCCACCGAGAAGCCGAGCCACCACCTATTGCTGAAGTTCCGGGTGACGCGGAAGCCGTACTGACGCGCCCAACTGAAGCCCACGGTGTACTGCGGGTCAATGGTGAGCGGCGTGGCCTCGGTGCGGTTGTCCAAGCCCTTCTTGGTTTCGGTCACCAGACTCCACATCTGGCCGCCGGTGAAGGTCCAGCCATTGTGCAAGGCCGCCTGGGCCCAGACTTGGCGTTGACGAAGCACATAAGAATTGCTTTCGTTGTTGTTGGAGGTGACGCCGGCGTTGAGGAAGTCAGCCTCGTAATAGCCGCTCATGGTCATGCTGTCGAGCTTGCCCTGAGCGAGCAGCGAGACGCGCGATTGGCGGCCCGATCCGTAGAACTCGGAAAGGTGCGCTTGCGATGCGCCGGGGTACGGGATGCCGCCTAAATTGGTATTGATGTCGGCGCCCTCGGCGTGCTGCCGCCACACGGTTTCTGCCGCCAGGAAGCCACCCGGAGTAATGGTGATTCCCTTGTAGCGGATCGCCAGCGGGCTCTCCAGCGCGGAGATGCGCTTCTGCTCGTCCTGCAACTGGTTGGCGGTGTTTGCGGAGAGTGTCTTCAAGTCAGACACATCATGCTGGAGGCCGCCGACTTCGTCACAACAGCCGGGCGCTGCCGGTGCCGGCGGTTGCTGCGGCGGCAGGTTCGCGATTTGCTGCTGCAACTGCTGGATGGCCTGGTCGCGCGCCGCAATCTGTTGCTGGAGCTGCTGGATTTGCTGCTGTTGTGCCGAGATGGCGTCCTTCATGTCCTCCAACTGCTTCGAAACCGGAGCGGAGCTGGCGCGATGGCGCTCCGGCTTCGAGGTCTGAGGGTCGGATTGGGCAAAGACGCTCGTCGTGATGAGTACCGACAGCGCTAGAGCAAAGTGACGTTTCATTTTCTCTCCTGAAAGGAAGCTGTTGGCGGACGAACTAACAAGGCACAGCTAACGCCGCATAACTGGGTACATACTGCTCGATAATTGCTTGAGTGATAGTCAGCGAAATCCTATGGTGGGCAAGTTACAAGTTTGTGAATAGGAGGTGAAAGTTCCGCGAATTAGCCTTGCTGCTCAAGAGCTTGGCGCGTGGGGCCGGATATGAATTGCAAAGCGGACAGGCCGACGCGGCGTGGAGAATAAGGAGGTCCAATCTACGCAGGATCGTGCGAAGGTTTTCATCGTGGTGTAACATGCGTCCTCTATGCTGCCGTGTGTATTTCGCCGCCGGCGGAGCGGGATTTTAGTTCCGCCCGGGCAAGCGGACGTAGTGTCACTCATATCCTGACTTAGGCAACGGAGGAGTTATGCGAACGGTTGTGCCTGGCTGGTGCGGTCGAATTTTAGTCGCGGCGTTTCTGCCGGTCCTCAGTGTTTTGTTGTTGGCGAGTACTTCTGCGGCGCAGGACAACAGCAAGACGTCGATATTCAACAACTCCCCTCAAGCGCAGGATCTGTTGCAGAATGTGAAGGACCTTTACTTCCCCTTCAACATCTACAACCGCATCGTCGACCCCAACGACTTGCAGGCTGACTCGGATTGGCTGAAGCAGCATACCGATTCCAAACTGTGGATCCAGGGCTACGCCGACATTCGCGGTGACATCTTCTACAACCTGGTGCTCTCCTACCGGCGCGCGCAGTTCGTGAAGTCGCATCTGGTGAAAGAAGGTGTCGACGAATCGCAGATTCAATTCGCCACCGGTTGGGGCAAGCTGTATCCCGTATGCCAGGGCACCGACGAGCAGTGCTATCAGCAGCAGCGACGGGTGGACATCGTGCCGCCAGACACGATGTAGCTGCGCGCCGACGTAAGGGCGCGATGAGGTGGCTGCGCGATGAGACGGCTGCGTGATGAGGCGGCGCGATGAGACGGCGCGATGAGACGGCGCGATGTGGGTGCGGCTAGCGCATCGATCGCCGCGTTGTTATAATTTGTCCTGCCGCAGCAACCATTCCTCAGAGATCGTTTCTCCGTGGCCAGGTAGCTCAGCTGGTAGAGCGCAGCCCTGAAAAGGCTGGCGTCGGCGGTTCGATTCCGTCCCTGGCCACCATTGTTTTCAAGCACTTGCACGGTTCCATTTTCCCGCTTTGGTTCCATTTGGTTCCAAAACTCTACTGCACCAGTGTTGGCAAGGGCAGCTTCTCTACAGCTCGTCTCCGTGACTCTGGAATGTCCTGAACGTAGATGTCCGCCGTCGTGGACATGCGCGAGTGCCGCATCTGCCCCTGAATGTCTTTCATGTCGGCACCTTCCCTCTTCAGCCACGTGCCGTAAGAGGTTCTGAGACACCGCCAGTTGACAAAGCCCAAGCCCAATTTTCTAGCCGCTGGCTTGATGAAGCGGGAAAGAATGTTGTTGTCGCGCATTGGCTTTCCATCTTTGACCGACTGGAACACCAGATCGTCGGGGCCGTCTGACTTGACGACCTTGTACCGACGAATTGCCTTGCCAGCGCGAACCGTTACGGTTCTCAGCTTGAGCGCGTGGATGCGCTCGACCACATGCCGCTGTACGGCTACCGGAGCGTTGCTGGCTTCGCTCTTGGGAATAGACCAGTCACCACGACAGTACCGCTCATCGACCATCAGGCTATCGAATCCCATGTCGTTCCAGCGCAACCCGATCAGTTCGCTGACACGCAGCCCCGAATACACCGCGACATAAACCATCGTTGCGTAGGGTTCGGGAATGCCAGCAACAATCTGATCGAACTGCTCTGAGGTGATGTTGGGTCTGGTGATTCGCTTGCCGATGCGACTCGGCGGGAGCTGCACTCCTTCCATTGGGTTCTTGATGAGAAGTTGGTAACGGACAGCAGAGCCGAGAATGCTTGAAAGCACGTCTCGAATCTTGTCCTTGGACTCGTGTGACAGGGGGCTTGCCGCCATGCCGCTGAAGTAGCGTTGCAGTTGAAGTGTGCCAAGATCGCGCAGACAGGCATCTCCGAATGTGGGCAGAAGATAATTCTGGATCACCCCACGGGATCGGCTTTGCGTTGTCGTAGCCATCAAGGGCAGCTCTACAGGGATGTATATTTCCTTCACGTAGGTTGAAAAGTTGGTTGCCGAACCGATGGACTGGAGGCCCTGATTCAGTGGCCTCAGGTGCTCAGCGGCAATTTTCTTAGCCTCACGCTCCGGCATTGTTGCAAGAGCGAGTTTGATTCGTTTGCGTTTTCGGCTGTGCTTCCCGCCACTGAAATCGTCTTGCCATATCAGCAGCGTCCACCATTGCCCACGCCGAGTGGGCTTGGGGTCTTGATACCTCCGTCGTGCCATCCGCTCAAAGTCTCCTTTCAGCGGAAGGCTGGAGTTCGCCTCAGGTGGAACTTTACCACGCTGTTGTCGAGCGATCAGTCCCGATTTGTTCCTGAGGTCTTGCAATCATTCACCTGCGTTTGGTCAATCGCTCATTAAGTCCTGTCGTTTGTGCCCGTGAAACGTACCCTTGCGGGCAGCACCGAAAAGCTGGGCGTACAGTCTGCCGCCTTTGCAGTTGGGAGAGATTCAGGAAGCGATTGCCCGTTGGCGGGCCTCTGGACTGGTCTGGGAAACCGCTAAAAGGTCTTTAGCCGATAGCTCTGAAAAGCGCCATCCCTGCTTCCTTGAGCTGGTTTTCGAGTTCCGGCACAACAGATATTCGCAGCCCTGCGTTGCTGAAGAAGAGACTGCCGGTTTTGCGTACAGGCGGCGTATGGGAACGACGCGATGGCAATGTTTGGGTGTCGGCCCGCACTCACACTGATTGCTCTAGCACCACTTTGTAGCGCTCCGTGATTATCAGAAAGTCGCCTTGGCAAGAAATCGAAACCGTCTCCGGTTCTGCCGTGGCCCGCGTTGGCCGCTCCTGTGACGGTTGCAGCTTCTGCATAACCGGCTTCGGTGTTTTCGTTTCGCCAAGATCGGGGAATTTCTGCGCAAGTCTCTCCAGTAGCCACTTCCTTTGTGCGCTCATGGTGCTCCTCCTAGTTCAATAACTGAACTACAGTAGTACCCTAGGTAGGGGGTATAGGGTATGTACGGATTCACCCTTCCTCAGCTTCCTGTCTTTCTGAGAGGCGTTTTTCTGCCATCGCGAGCACTCGGAAACATATTCCGTAAACTTGCGGCTGTTGGGCGTCAAGCGATAGGAACTGCGCGTTCGACGGCCTTTTGTGTTTACACCGCGAATGATTTGGAGCAGCCCAATTTTCTGGAAGCGCGTTATCGATCTACATATCGTGTCTCGGCTTCCGATCGCACTGCGGCGCAAAATCTCGTCATACGAAATGCGCACAGTACCCGTCTCGTCGGACAACATTCGGAGCACGCCGAGAACCTTGAACTCAGCGCCCGTCAAAGTCGGGAGCACGCCGTCATGAACGACGGTTTCAATTAGGGCATCTTTAAGGGTATTTTTCCGACTCGGAGCATTCGCCGCTAAAGTTTGGCGCTTGCCTTTCGCGATGGTCGGCACGTCGGGAAAGTGTTCGGCAATCCAACGCGCCGCTTCAAGTCCACTGGAGCGTTTCACCTTCATCGCAATATCGATGTTCGACCACCAGCGCGATGGCTCATCGCACAAGTGGCAGTGTGCTCGATTATTGTGACCAAAACTGACCGAGGGTGAACCGTCGCCATTGCGATGCGCTTCTGGTCGCCAACAGCGACATGCCGTTCCGTTCGGTTCCAGTCCAAGCAACGCTGCTACGTCAGCGACTGGGATGCGCTCGCGGATGTACGCCATATCGGGCAATGAATTAGACGGTCGCGAATAGGTTGGGAAGGCATCCTGCCACCGCGTGGCCGTCTTTGTGACAGTGACCAACATCGTCACCAGCCACTCAGGTGCTTCCTCGGGGGTCGGTTCGGGTTCTTCCCAAGCGTACTGCAACCCGCTTTCATGCAGCGAGGGTGGCGCGACAATGTAGCCGCCGTCGCCGCGCACATCCATTCCGAGGCGGTTGTTTCTTGATGTGGTGGTTGCGATCTCGTGATTTGAGTCCAAAGCCGGATACCGAAACACCAAGTGAAATCCGCGATATGTGATATTGGTCAACGTCTGCGGAGTCCAGTTGTATTCGTTCAGTAACTGCCGTAGCGCTACCTTGCCTTGCTCTCCATCCACATCGACCGCGAATAGGCGCGACTCCCGGCCTGTCACAATTCCTATGTTTGCGTTAGGCCATTTTTCCCACCAGCCACGGATTCTCATTTCATCTGTGGTGGCCAACTTCGGCCAATTACGAAGAATTGGATGCTTGCCCCGCTTGCATTCCTGCTTACCACACGTGCAGGCACCGTCGCGGATGCCATGCAGCGGGATGATGAGCCACCCCCGTCTGGCGTAGTTGGGCGCTTGCGAAATTACCGATTGCGATTGGTCGGTGGGAACTGTTACAGTCGTCATGACAAAAACACTCCTTCTGCGGTTATCTCAATGGAAGGGGATTTAATCGGGAATTGACAGTTCCCGTCGTTTCTTGCTTGCCCTCTGGTTGGCTGCCGGAGGGCCTGTTTTTTTCGGTCTTACTATCCCACTTTCGGTGTTACCAGCGACTCTAGCCAGCGCCTCAAATCACCGACTCGATACCTGACAGATTTTCCGATCTTCAGCACTGGCGGGCCTTCACCGGTAGCGCGAAGGCGGCGAAGTTTGCTCAGCGATTGAGTGAGCACCTGCCCAACGGCGACCTCGTCCAGTAATTGATCGTCCGTCCATTGGGCCAGCGCGGTGATCGTCGGAGCACCACCAGAAGTGTTCGAGCGATGCAGCACGTTTTTTCCTCTAGAAAGACAAAAGGCGCTCCCCGGAGGGAACGCCCACAGACAGCAACAGCGACCCGTGAAGGTCGCCGTCTCATACTTTTCTCACGCTACACGAAATTAGCTGGGTTTTCGCAGTTTGTCAACAGTATTTTTTCGTTACATTCTTTTGTCACTAGCCCCGACGCACTGTAGGGGCCAGCATTATCCAGCGCCTGTCGCCGCGCGACTGAGGTTTCACGCGTGTAACACTCGGGTGACCACGCTCATCCTTCATGCGTTGTGGCTGATATCGACTTTTGCAAATCGGAGTCTCGCGCAGAAGCGGAGGGCGTTCTCCGAGCAGCGCTGGCGAGTGTAGAAATCCGCTGGTGCTTGTTCGCGCATGACGAGCGCGCTTGCGAGAGAAACATCACAAGGCGAAACCGTGAATCATTCCAAGCGGACATTAGAGAATTACGCAAATACGCCAGCGTGTACTCGATCCCAGCAGGAGCACGTGTGCGGCCTGTCACCGGCGGGAAAACGAAAACGTGACTCAACGATTCTGCTGCGTGTCTCAAGGCAAACAACGAAGTCGCTTGCGGTCTCTCCGGCATAACCGTGTTACAGCCCTGTTTTATAGGGAAAAATTTTCGGACGGCAGTACGTGCCTCCGCCCGATAGGTACCATGCCCGAAAAATCAGTGACGGCCCTGCCTTGGTCGCGTGCGCAATGCAGACCGCATTAGACTGCCCTCGACTGAGAGAGTCCAGAAGAAGCTGCCCGGCGCGCCCTCGACTAAGCGTTTGCCGCCAGTCGGCGAGTGGCGGTCACCCTGCCTCGAAAGACCTGCCAGCATGACCTTCTTGCTTGCGCTCACGCAACGCATATACTTCTTGCTCAGAGCAATCGTGCGGAGATTGTTAGCGTGCCCATGTTCTCCAATACGATGAACTTCAATGAGGCATATGATGAGTTGAACCGTCAACTCAACGCCATCTATGCGCGTTTACGTGAAGTTCCTTCCAGTGTTCCTCAGCAACTTTTTCATTACACAACCTTCGAAGGGTTGAACGGGATCACTGGAACAGGTCGTATTTGGGCAAGCAATGTCAGGTTCCTTAATGACCTGAGTGAGCCAAAATATGCAGCAGCAATCCTGAAACGCGGTATCGATGCGGTCAAAGCCAAGCACAAGGCCAAGCGCGAAAACGAAGCGAAGCACCTATTAGGCAATTTTTGGAATTCGGCGCAACAACAGTACGCAAAGGAGGGGCCTGACGCTTACGCCTTTTGCTTTTGCGAAAATGGCGATCTGCTCAGTCAATGGCGGGGCTATGCAGAAAAGGGCCGAGGATGCGCACTCGGCTTCGATAGTGAGAAGCTGCTTGAGAGGTTGGATAAAAGCAACGGCCAGTACTTGATTAAAGCGATTTACAAAACGGACGAGCAAGATGAGGCCATTGAATCTGCTGTTGAGCGGGTGACTGGCATTCTGGCAGAACTCGAAACCGCCGTTGGTTCACTGGATACACATTTCGGCGAGAATGCTCGTGTAGTCAAACGCCGCATTCACAGCGCCGTGTATGCGGAGGTGGTTCGGCTCCAAGCCTGCTTGAAGAGCCCCGCGTTCCAAGAAGAAAAGGAGTGGCGCATCGTGCAGTTCGTCCACCCACAGGCCGACGAACCAAAGATTCGGTTTCGGAGTTCTGAGGGAGGGATCGTGCCTTATCTCGAACTACAACTGTCGGAAGCAACGCATGACTCTCAACCCACACTCCCTATAGAATCAGTTGTCCTTGGGCCAACCGTCGATCCTGCTCTCATCGAAGAGGCGTTGAGGTTTATGTTCTCGAAACGAGGCGATCCCGCCGTTAAGGTTACAGCTTCAAGGGTTCCATTCAGGTCGTGATGAAATTCCACGTCCGCTATGCAAGGCGAGCCTGTCTCAAATTGATACACGTAGGGAGTGAGATGTGGCAGGTTCGCGGGACGCGTGCAGGATTTTAGCGATGGTGGCGAGCCCATTCTCGCTGCTGGTGCTCAGCTCCGCCATAGCTGAGTAACATGTATGGTCCGCCGCCGAACTCCAAGGAGAAATTGGGTGCGACGAGAACAGTCTGCGAAAATGTATCCGGCCTCTTAGTGGAGATCGATCTCCGGGCACTTGATGAGGATGCGCACGTGCCTGTCCTTTTAATCGCCACGGTCGTGAAA
>Ga0335085_10000762_pt1 | contig 81993 bp, 57 predicted proteins | sample Lox_Sample_45_FD_206712 | JGI IMG/M metagenome (GOLD analysis project Ga0335085, IMG submission 206712) | Soil microbial communities from Loxahatchee National Wildlife Refuge, Florida, United States - Lox_Sample_4.5 | ecosystem: Environmental > Terrestrial > Soil > Wetlands | place: USA... | reverse complement strand
CTGTCTGGCGCGGACATTGAGGCCGTGCTTGTGCGCAGTCATATGCGGAGCAGCCTGCAGAAGAAGCAGGCGGTGGATGCGCAGGATCTTGAGGGGGCGCTGGAGGATTTTATCCCGCCCTACTATCCGACAGAAATTGATCTGCAGAATCTGGTAGCCGTACTCGAATGCACGAGCAAAAGCCTGCTGCCGAAACAGTATCGCGACATGGAGCGCAGCGAGTTGATCCGGCGGACAAATGAACTGATGGCATCGTCGAGAAGACTATCGGAAGGCTAGATCTCGTCAGCGGATGAATACCGATTCCGTCCTGATGCCGTCAGGAAGGCTCGGCCCTTCCAAGTCACCCAGGCAAAACATTCCTGCACTTGACGTTGTCCAGCCAGGGCACTACATTTGCGTGTTTCATCGGAGTCGGACGGGAGGTCTGATATGCATGCATTCTGGAAGATCATGTTGGTTGTCATCTGCGCGAGTTCTGTGGTGGAAGTTGCTGTCGCGGGGACCACGCCCGAGAAGAGCCCGCCGGCCAAACACAAGATCACAATGGCTGAGTTCGAGGACAAGGTTCGGGGCGGATGGGCAGGACAGATGATCGGTGTCACGTACGGAGCGCCGACAGAGTTTCGATTTTTGCAGAAGATGAACGAGGAACCGCGCGACTGGAAACCGGAAGAACTCGCGGGAGCGCTCGATCAGGACGATCTTTACGTGGAGATGACGTTTTCGGATGTGATGGATCGAAAGGGTCTGGACGCGTCGGCCGATGAATATGGCGACGCGTTCAAAGATTCGAAGTATCACCTGTGGCATGCGAATCTTGCGGCGCGGCGCGCACTACTGCGCGGAGTAAAGGGATCCATGTCGGGGAACCCCAAATACAATTTGCACCCCAATGACATCGATTTCCAGATCGAGTCGGACTTTATTGGGCTGATGACACCGGGGATGCCGCGGGCTGCGCAGCGCTATGCGTCGCGCGTGGGACGCGTGATGAATTATGGAGACGGCCTGTATGGCGGGCTGTTCGTTTCGGCGATGTATTCGGCGGCGTACTTTGAGCGGGATCCCAGAAAAGTTGTTGAAGCGGGATTGGCGGCGATCCCTGCGGCAAGCAGGTATGCGCAGGTGATTGCCGATGTGCTGCGGTGGTCGAAGGAGAATCCAGACGATTGGAAGAAGAGCTGGAAATTGCTGGAAGAAAAATGGGATCGGGATGATGAGTGTCCGGATGGTGCGCTGGAGCCGTTCAATATCGATGCATCCCTGAATGGAGCGTATATCGCGTTGGGGTTGCTGTACGGGAATGGGGAATTCGAGAAGACGATGGATATCGCGATGCGCGGCGGACAGGATAGCGATTGCAATCCGGCGTCGGCCGCGGGGATTCTGGGCACGATGATTGGATACAAGGCGATCCCGGGGAAGTGGACTGATCCGTTGCCAGCGATTGCCGACCAGAAGTTTTCGTATACGAACTATTCGTTCAACACCTCGGTGGAGAAGACGATTGAACGCGCCAAACAGGTTGTGAAATTGGAAGGAGGGAAGGTTGAGGGGGATGCTTTGACGATTCCGGTGCAAGAACCCGGGGACGTCAAGTTGGAGCAGTTCAATCCGGGGAAGCCAGTCGAGCGAATTTCGTTTACGGATGCGCGTTGGAGTTTTACGGGGAAATGGCAGAAGGGAAAGGCCGAGGAGGGAGAGTTCAACCGGTCGGATGAGGCGGGCGCTCAGGCTACCGTGAAGTTCAAAGGAACGGGAGCGATCCTGTATGGAGAACTGCTGCCCGAGGGCGGGATAATGGAGGTTTCGCTCGACGGTAAGTCGATGGGCAGCTTCGACGCTTTCAACGATGACGGCGAGCGTACGGAGGGGTTCTGGGGGAAGTTTGATCTGACGGCCGGCGAGCATGTTGTGAAGCTGGTGGTAAAAGGACAGGCCTATCCGGGATCGAAAGGCGCCTGGGTGCCGGTTGGGCAGTTGATTGTGTTTCAGAAATAGGGGTTGGAGCACACTTTCACGACAGGGGACACAGAGGCGCACGGAAATCACCTCTAACCTCATTTCGCGACGCCGCGATCGATTACACAGGCATCAGATTGCAGTAAATCGCCATGCCCACGACCGCATCGACGCCAATTGCGTCGAGGGCGTCAATTTCTTCCTGACTGCGAATGCCGCCGGCTGCGATGAAGCGTCGCGAGGTTATGTTGCGGAGGTCGCGAACTACGTCGATGGGAATTCCTTGCAGCATGCCCTCTGTATCGATGTGTGTGTAAAGGAATGCGCTGCAGAATGGCTCCAACTCGCGGATCATGTCTGCCGCTTTGATTTTCGTTGATTCCTGCCAGCCCTTAATTGAGACGTAGCCTCCGCGTGAGTCGACGGCGAAGACAAGTTTCTCGGGGCTAAGCTTCTCGGAGATTGCGTCGGCAAAGGCGGAATTGATTTGTCCACTGGAAATCAGGGACGAGCCGAGGATCGCGCGACTGGCCCCGAGTTCCAGCGTCTCTCGCGCTTTTTCGACGGAGCGAATGCCTCCTCCAACCTGGCAAGGAAGCCGGCTGGCGATTTCGCGCACCAGCCGAGAGTTGTTTCCGCGGCCCATCGCGGCGTCGAGATCGATGACCTGGACCAGAGGATATTTCGCGAAGCGATCAATCCACTCCCGGAGGTTGTCAAACTCGAGAGCCTTGCGGCTTCCTTGAACGAGTTGGACGACCTTACCTTCCATCAAGTCAATTGAAGGGATCAACATGGCCACCTCACGGGGATTGCTTCGGAGCTCAAGTGTTGCTTGAGGTCCCCGAGTGAGCTGAGGCCGTAGTGAAAGATAGAAGCAGCAAGAGCAGCATCCGCGTGGCCTTTGCGGAAAACTTCCACGAAGTGGTGAGAGCTGCCGGCTCCGCCGGAGGCAATGACCGGTATGTTCAGGCGATCGGCCACGGCGCGAGTGAGTTTGCAATCGAAACCGGCAGCGGTGCCGTCACGATCCATGGAGGTGAGGAGAATTTCACCGGCACCACGGGATTCGGCCTCCAGAGCCCAATCCAAGGCGTCGCGAGTAGAGGACATGCGGCCTCCGTGGGTGAAGGCGTGCCAGGATCCGTCTTGACGTTTGGCATCGATGGCGACCACGACGGCCTGAGAGCCGAAGCGAGCGGCGATGCGGGCAATGAGGGAGGGATCGGCGAGGGCAGCGGAGTTGATGCTGATTTTGTCAGCTCCGGCGGCGAATACAGCGGCCGCGTCATCGAGTGTGCGGATGCCACCACCGACCGTGAAGGGGATGAAAAGCTGGCGGGCAGTGCGGCGGACGGTATCGAGCAAGGTGGCCCGCTGCTGGTGAGCTGCCGAGATGTCGAGGAGGACGATTTCGTCTGCGCCGGACTGGCTGTGCGCCTTGGCGAGTTCGGCGGGGTCTCCGGCGTCGCGGAGGTTGACGAATTGAACGCCTTTGACGACGCGTCCGGCGTCAACGTCGAGGCAGGCGATAATGCGTTTGGTCAACATAGTCAGAGAGCGCAAAAGTTACTGAGGATCTTCAGCCCAGCGTTGCCGGATTTCTCCGGGTGGAACTGGACGCCGAAGAGATGATCTTGTTCGACAGCAGCGGAGAACTTGCCGCCATATTCGGAGCATGCAACCGTGGATCCGTTGTCAGGGACACGGAAGGAGTGTGTGAAATAGACGAATGGAGACGGGGGAAGATCGCGGAAGAGACGGGAATTGGGAGCGATCTCAAGCTGGTTCCAGCCGACATGGGGTGACTTCACATTGACTGGGAAGTGCGTGCATTGGCCGGGAAACAGGCTCAGGCCGTGGGTTTCGGGTGATTCCTGACTGCCTTCAAACATCCATTGCATCCCGACGCAGATTCCGAGAAAAGGAGTTTTGCGTACGATGCTGTCAGCGATCGCTTGCTGCAATCCTGTTCGCTCGAGGGTGGCGGTGGAAGAGAAATGCCCGACGCCCGGGAGGATTACTTTGTCGGCTTTCTGGACCACGGCGGGGTCGGTTGTGATGGCGCAATCCTGGGCGAGCCAGTCGACCGCTTTTTTCACCGAAACGAGATTGCCCGCACCGTAGTCGACGATGGCGATCATCAGAGAACTCCTTTGGTCGAGGGCAGCAGGCGGATCATCTGGCGGTCACGCCAGCAGGCGGCGCGAAGGGCGCGAGCAAAGGCTTTGAAGAGCGCCTCGATTTTGTGATGGCTGGAGCGGCCGTAGAGCACGCGAGCGTGAACATTGGCGCGCGCACCGCGGGAGAAACCTTCGAAGAAATCGTAGACGAGTTCGGCCTGCAGGTCGCCGACGAGACGGGTCTTCACCTTGGTATCGATGATGGCAGCGGTGCGTCCGCAGAAATCAACGGCAGCCATCCCCATGGTTTCGTCCATGGGCATGAGAAAGTATCCGGCACGAAGTATCCCGCGCTTGGTGCCGAGAGCTTTGTCGAACACCTGACCGAGGACGATGCCGACGTCTTCGACGGTGTGGTGCTGATCGACGTCGAGGTCGCCATTGGCTTTGAGTTTGAGATCGAAGCCGCCATGATGCGCGAAGAGTTCGAGCATGTGATCGAAGAAGCGGATGCCGGTGGAGACATGGAAACGTCCACGGCCTTCGATGGTGAGTGAGGCGGAGATCTGAGTTTCCTTGCTATTGCGATGGATCGTGCCTTTTCTCATGAGCGGGACGCTCCCGGGGTGGCGCTTAGTTCTTCGACTGTCCTGGCTAGAGTTGAAAGCAAGCGGTTCGTGTGCTCGCGCGGGCCGAGCGTGAAGCGCACGCAGCCTTCGCAGTTGTGATCAGTGGAGCGGTCGCGAACGAGGATGCCTTGCTGACGCATACGTTCAGTGAAGGCATGTGCTGCTGATGCGGATGTGCCAACGCGCGCGAGGACGAAATTCGCCTGGCTCGGCCAGAAGGGGATTCCGTGGTCTTTGAGCGCAGATTCGAGAACCGCGCGAGAAGCGAGGATCTCAGTCACATAATTCTCGATGTAGTTCTGATCTGCCACAGCTTCAGGCAGACAAGCGAGCGCGACGGCGTTGACGTTGTAGGGCGAACTGACGCGCCGGATAGCGCCCAGTTGCTCGCGGTCGCCGACGAGAACGCCGATCCGGAGTCCGGCGAGTCCATATGCTTTCGAGAAGGTGCGAGTGATGAAGATGTTGGGAGAATCGTTTCGGAGGGGAAGGAGAGTTTGTCCGGAGAATTCGTAATAGGCCTCGTCGACCAAGATTGCGGCTTGCGGTGCGGAGCGGGCAATGTCGAGGAGTTCTTCCGCCTGCGCCAGGGTGCCGGTGGGATTGTTTGGATTCGCAATGGCGATCAGGCGGGTGCGCTTCGAGATGCGGTTGCGGAGTTGACTGGTGGGGAATTGAAAATCCTTGCCGGCAGAGACAGCGATCACCTGCGCACCGGAGGCCACAATGTAGATGCGGTACATCGAATACGTGGGTGCGACGATTAGGGCTTCGTCACCGGGTCCGAGATACGTTTGACAGAGCAGGTGGAGGGCTTCGTCGACGCCGTTAGTGAGCAGGAGTTGGTCGGAAGGAATGCCCAGGAATTCCGCGACCTTCATTTCGATGGGCCCACGTTCGGGGTAGCGCGCGAGATCTTCGGCTGTCAGATTCTGCAAGCGCGACAGAACACGCGGCGAGCAGCCGACAGTGTTTTCGTTGAAGTCGAGGCGGAGTCCATCGCGGCCAGCGAGTGGTGGATGATATGCCGGAATCTTGGTTACAGCGGAGCGCGGGTTAAGCATGAGCGCTCCTGACACGGACAGAGTTCGCGTGGGCCTGGAGGCCTTCGATCTCGGCGAGACGTTCGACAGTCTTGCCAATCTTCCCGAGACCATCGCGTGAGAGTCGTTGCACAGTGATGAGTTTGAGGAAATCGAGAACGCTGAGGCCGCCACGGAAACGGGCTTGTCCGGAGGTGGGCAGGACGTGGTTGGGGCCGGTGGCATAGTCTCCGGCGGCTTGCGGGGAGTAATCGCCCACGAAAACGGATCCTGCATTTCGAATGTGAGGTAAATCTTCCGGTTCGATAGTGATGTGTTCAGGCGCCAGCTGATTTGCCCATTCATGGGCCTGATCTCGGGATTGAGCTATGAGAATCGTGCCGCATTCCTTCAAGGATTGACGGGCGGTTGGGTTGTTGCGCGCCAGAGCATCTGTGGCCGATGCAACGGAATCGGCGAGGCGACTCGATGTGGTGATGAAGATGGAGAGTGCGTCGGGATCGTGTTCTGACTGAGAGACGAGATCTGCAGCGATGAACTCGGGGGTGCCCATGTCGCTTAATACGACAGCTTCTGTCGGTCCGGCGAGGAAATCGATGGAGCAGTCGAAAGAAACGAGCTTCTTGGCGAGTGTGACATAGGCGTTGCCGGGACCGACAATCTTATCCACACGAGGAATCGTCCTGGTGCCGTAGGCGAGGGCAGCGATCGCTTGCGCGCCTCCGATGCGGTAGAACTCTGTGACACCTAGCATTGCTGCGGCGGCCAGGACTTCTGACGAAGGCTTTGGCGAAACTACGCGGACATTGTTCACGCCTGCGACCTGAGCGGGGATGACGGTCATCAGTAGAGTGGAGACCAGGGGGTAGCGGCCGCCGGGAACGTAGCATCCGACTGAGTCCAGAGGAATGACGAGTTGTCCCAGGGACGTGCCTGCGCGATCTCGTGTCCAGGCACGGGGCTTTTGCCACTCAGCGAAGCGGCGGATGTTTTGTGCGGCGTGACGAAGAGACTTGCGAGTTTTCGCAGGAAGATTCTGCAGAGCGCTGGACAATTCTGCTTCGGAGACCTGCAGCGGTTGATTTGTTCTTAGACCGTCCCATCGCGTGGAGTAGCGCCGAAGAGCGGCGTCGCCGTTTCGACGGACATTATTGATGATGCTTCGCACTTTGGGTTCGTGCGACGTTAGCCGGTTGCTACGGGCCGAGAGACGATCAACGGCCAGTGCAGCTTTGCGGCCTGAGAGGATTCGCATTACAGGACCACCTTGTTGAGCGGGTATTCCACGATGCCGTGGGCCTGTGCTTCCTTGAGGCGAGGGATTACTTCCCACGCCGCTGACTCGTCGATCACGGTATTGACGGCAAGCCAGTCTTCGTCGCTGAGGTGAGAGATGGTCGGTTTCTGCAGAGCGGGGAGAACGCCGAGGACGGCGGCGAGATTTTCTTTGCGGACGTTCAGCATCAAGCCAACGCGTTCCTGTGCTTCCATTGCGCCTTGCAGCATGAGAGCAAGATTGTCGATCTTGCGGCGCTTGGTGCGGTCGGAGTAGGAGCACTTGTTGGCGATCAACTGGGTGTTGGATTCGAGGACAGTTTCAAGGATTCGCAGACGGTTGGCGCGAAGGGAACTACCGGTTTCGGTGACCTCGACGATGGCGTCGGCGAGCATGGGAGCCTTCACTTCAGTCGCTCCCCAGGAAAATTCGACGCGGACGCCGACATTTTTCCTGGCGAAGTAGTTGCGGGTGACGTTGACCAGTTCGGTGGCGATAATGCGGTTGGAAAGATCTTCGACACGCTGGAACGGCGAGTCCTCGGGGACGGCGAGAACCCAACGTACCTTGCCGCGGCTTCGCTTGGCGTAGATGAGGTCGCTTACGGTGGCGACTTCGAGGCCGCTTTCCACGATCCAGTCGAGTCCGGTGAGGCCGGCATCGACAGCACCGTGTTCCACGTAGCGGGCCATTTCCTGGGCACGAATCAGAAGGCAGTCGATTTCGGGATCACCTGTGGTGGCGAAATAGGAGCGACCGTTGGTGTAGGCGGGAAGTCCGGCGCGCTCGAAAAGTTGCAGCGTGGCTTCCTGGAGGCTGCCTTTAGGGATTCCGATGCGAAGTTTCATGCGGTCTCCTTCGCGGAAAGCGGTTGCACAGCTTGCCAGGGCAGGTCTTCGGTGAAGCACGAGCGAGTGCCGCGGTGGCAGACGACGCCGGCACCCTCGACTTCAACGCGGAAGAGCAGTGTGTCGCGATCGCAGTCGGTAGAGGCGGAGAGGACGCGCAGGCGGTTGCCGGAGGTTTCGCCTTTCATCCACAGAGTTTGGCGCATGCGGCTGAAGAAGGTGACATATCCGTTAGCGAGAGTGCGGTCGAAGGCTTCGCGGTTCATAAAGCCGACCATGAGCACTTCGCCTCCAGAGGCGTCCTGGACGACGGCGGGGATAAGTCCATCGAGTTTGTTGAAGTCGAGTTCGCTGGTCATGCATTCTCCAAAAAAAAGCCCGCTGAGCGTGTATCGCGTCAGCGGGCTGAACTTGCTATGAGTGCTGGACTACTTCAGGTGCACCCCCGCCAACGCGCCGTGCGCGTGATGGTGATGGCGGTGATGCGTATGAGACAACATGCCACAAGAAGAATAGGAGGAGGCCCGGTGCGCGGTCAAGGAGATAGCCAGCCGAACGGGCGCGATATTTTCGATGACATCCATTAATATTTCGAATACTTCGAAAACGAAGGAGTACAACGGTGCCTGAGTTGCAAATCATTGAAGGTCGATATCTGAAGGATTTGTTGGACCAGCCTGCGGCGCTAAAAGAGACGTGTGACAACCTGGAACGGCCGGCGGAACTCATCGATCTGGCGCGGCGTGTGAATCGCGGCGATATTCGGCGGGTGGTGCTCACGGGCATGGGTTCGTCGTTTCATGCCCTGCATCCGCTGAACCTGGCGTTCACCACTCTCGGAGTTACGGCGGTGATGGTGGAGACCTCAGAGCTGATTCACTACCGGGAACGGTTGCTGGATTCAGGGACATTGACGGTTGCTGTTTCACAGTCGGGCGAGAGCGTGGAGATGGTCCGCATGGCGGAATTGAATCGGGGGCGATCGCCGGTAATCGCGGTGACCAATACAGGGGGGAGCACCCTGGCAAAGAATGCGACGGTTGCATTGTTAACGCGGGCTGGAAGCGAGTTTTCGGTGTCGTGCAAAACGTATGTTACGACACTGATGATGCTGGACTGGCTCGCGTGTATCTTGACCCATGGTGATGTTGAGCAGTGTAGAGAGGAATTGGGGACGGCTGGCCGAGCGGCTCAGGAGTATCTCGCGACTTGGAGAGAGCACGTTTCGAGTATAGCCGGCAAATTGGAGGGAGTCCGCCAGTTGTTTGTAGTGGGGCGTGGGAGATCGCTGGCAGCGGTGGGCGCGGGATCGCTGGTGATCAAGGAGTCGGATCATTTTCCCGCCGAGGGGATGAGCAGCGCGGCTTTTCGACATGGTCCTGTGGAGATGCTTGCGAAAGAGACGTTCGTATTGGTATTTGCCGGAGACGAGAAAACGCGTGACTTGAATGAAGGGCTCGTGAAAGACATTCAGCAATCAGGAGGCCGGGGAGAACTGGTGGGAGAGAATGCGAGGTTGGAATGCTTCCGGCTTCCAAAACATGGAAGCAGGATTCGACCGATCTTCGAGATATTGCCGGTCCAGATGATGACCATTGCGCTGGCGGCGCTGGCGGGGCGCGAGGCCGGAAAGTTCGACCGGGCTACTAAGGTGACTAGCACGGAATAGAGGTGGGGCAACCGCGATCACGGTCGCTTTCGCGAACGGGGCGGAGGAATGCCTCCGCCCCGCAGACAAGATTCTGGCGAAAAATCACGACATTTTCGGTAACATAATCGTTATGGCACGACTCCGCTCAGCCGTAGAGTCCCTTCCTGTTTGCGTCCTCTTATTCATAACCCTTACATCCTGGTCTGGCTGCGGAGGAGGTTCCGATTCCTCGGGCGGCGGAGGCGGTGGTGGCGGGAATCCGCCGGGAATTCCGTCAGGCGTCATGGCGACGCCAGGAAATCAACAGGTGAGCCTGACGTGGAACGCGGTAGCGACGGCGACGAGCTACAACGTGAAGCGTGCGACAGCATCGGGCGGGCCTTATACCAAGGTGGCCACCGTCTCAAGCACCAGCGACACCGATTCCGGTCTGACCAATGGAACCACGTATTACTACGTGGTGTCGGCGGTGAATGCGCATGGAGAGGGAGGGAATTCGAGCCAGGCATCGGCGATGGCGGCAGGAACGACCACGGTGTCGGCAACGATCGATGTGCTGGCGAACCGGCATGCGATCAGTCCATATGTGTATGGAGGATCCTATCCGGAGAGTGCAGCGAAAATTAGCGATAGTGGGCTGAGCGTGGTGCGATGGGGCGGGAACGCGACGTCGACGTACAACTGGCAACTGAAGACCTACAACGCTGATGCCGACTGGTACTTCGAGGATTTCAATGCCGGTGGTCTTGGGGACAACACGGATGGCGATTCGATCCAGTTCATCTCGGACGTAAAGAACGCCGGAAGCCGGCCCTTGATGACGATGGTGATGCTGGACTGGGCGGCCAAGACGGCGGAAGACGGAGTGAATGGACATTGGAGTTTTTCAGTCGCCAAGTTCGGCGCCCAGTGCGGTGTGGATCAGTACAACACGGACGCAGGGAACGGCCTAAAGCCGGACTGCTCAACACCGTTAATTGCCGATCCAAACGATGCCTACTTTCCGCTGCTGGACGATCACAGCCAGAATTGCTCCGCAGGCTCGAGTTGCATATATCGCAGCGACTGGGCCGCTGCGATGGCCACGGCATTTGGCAGCGGCAACTGCGATATTCCGTATTCGTCAATTACATCCTGTCACTTCTACGACCTGGACAATGAGGTGGACATTTGGGGTGGAACGCATCGCGATATTCATCCCGATCCGGCCGGCTATGACGAATTGGCGAATGTCTACGTGAAGCAGGCCACGAACCTCAAGGCGTGGGACCCACAGGCTGTGCGTCTGGGTCCGGTGAGTTGCTGCTGGTGGTTCTATTGGAACGGCGCCGACGGGAACGACAAGGGGAATCATGCTGGCATCGATTTTCTGCCCTGGTGGTTGAATGAGGTCTATTGGAAGGATCAGATTTCCGGCGAGCGTTCTCTGGATATGTTCGATATCCATGCATATCCGGACGGACCGGATATGTCGAGCTATACGCTAGCGCAGAAGCAGGCGATGGCGGTGAGTATCTATCGGGATTACTGGGACCCGACTTTTACAAGCCCATCCGGCACAATCAACCAGATATACACCACGCAGATTCAACCAAACCATGCGATTCCGTTCCGCATCCCGCGGATGCGGGCGGTTGTGAATGCGACTTATCCCGGCACGCCGCTGGCGATTACGGAGTGGAGTGCAGAGTTCGCCGGAGCGGCAGATTTTTCGACTGCTCTGGGGGATGCCGATGCTTACGGCGTGCTGGGGAGGGAGCGAGTTGCACTCGCGACGCGGTGGACGGCGCCGAATTCGGGTAATCCGAATTATCAGGCGCTGAAGCTGTATACGAACTACGACGGGTCGCATCATGGGTTCGGTACGATGTCGGTGGCCGTGTCGCACAATGGGAATCCGAATCTGTTCAGCACATACGCAGCGCTGAATTCGAGCGGCACGGTACTGACGATCATGGTGCTGAATAAAGATCCGGGGAACTTAGCGCAGGTGACTTTTGCGACCAATGGATTCACGCCAGCCAGCGAGACGTCGTATACCCTCTCGCAAAGTTTGCCAACATCGATTGTGGCTGGGAGTTCGCAGACCTGGTCGGCCACACAGACGTTTGCGCCTTATACAGCGACTCTGCTGGTGGTAAGCGGAACACAAAACAACGTTCCTGCTGCGGAGTGGGACTTGAATCCGGACACAACGATGGTCGCTGCGGGCGGAACGGTCACCCTGAATCCGGCGGTCACTAGCGGCAGCGGGACGATTACGTTGTCGAATGCAACGTTTGATTCCTACGAAGGCGCGCCGGCTTGTTCGGGGTCGTTGAACATTACGACAGCAGCGGTGACGACAACCACGAATGGAGCGATTGTGGTCAATGCAGGCAATACGCCCGGGTTCTGCCACTTCACAGTGAGTGGCACCGACGGTGCAGGTGCAACGCAGATGCAGGGGGGATGGATTGTGGTGGGGAACCTGGCGGCGACATTTACGAAGAGCGGCGATGGACAGACAGAGGCTGCAGGCAGTCAAGTGACGCTGGCGGTGACGTTGACTCCGGGAACTTCGGGCGGAACGAAATCTGGCGCCAGCGTCTATTTCACGACCGATGCGGGCACACTGTCGGAACCGATTGTCGTGACTGATTCGAGCGGCAACGCCACTGTGACGCTAACGTTGCCGGCAAGTCCAGGAGACGTTCACGTGAAGGCGGAAGGACCGTTTGGGTTGGGGCATCCGGTGGCAACCTTTACGGAGACGGCGCAGTAGATTCATTGTGTCAAGAATCCCCACTCCTGGCGGAAGAAGCGGAAGCGAGGCAGCCTTTGCGTGGTACCATGCCAATTTCATGCGGCTCCTTGGCCTCCTTCTTGTAAGCTCTGCGCTGTGTCTAGGGCAGGCCGTGCCTCCTGCAGTTCCCGAGTTTGAAGATATCGGCAAGCAAGCCGGACTGACCGTTCCCAATATTTCTTCCAAGGATGAGTACTACATTATCGAGTCGATGAGCGGGGGTGCGGGATTCATCGATTGCGATAACGACGGCAAACTCGACATTGTGACTGTGAATGGCTCGACCATCGAGCGATACCAACAGGGTGTCGATCTGATGGTTACGCTCTACCATCAGGATGCCAACCTGAAGTTCAGCAACATCACCCAGAGTGCGGGCCTTACACGGAAAGGCTGGGGCATGGGTGTGTCGGTGATGGACTTCGATAACGACGGTTGGCAGGACTTGTACGTGACCGGATATGGCGGGAACGTGCTGTACAGGAATCTGGGCAAGTGCAGATTTGAGGACGTAACGGATAAGGCGGGCTTGAGAGTCGGGGGATTCAGCGCGGGCGCAACGTGGGGCGACTACGACCGCGACGGTCACCTGGATGTATTTGTCGATCGGTATGTACGTCAGGATATGGATGCATTACCGACGACGCACGCGGACGGGGTGCCGTGCATGTACATGGGAGTGCGCGTGTACTGTGGGCCGTCGGGGCTGCCGGGCGACGTTGATTTTCTGTTTCACAACCGTGGCGATGGAACTTTTGAAGACGTGTCGAAGAAGGCGGGAGTGGACAATCCGAGCCACTTCTTCGGGATGCAGGCGGTATGGGCCGATTTCGCGAACGATGGCTGGCTCGATCTGTATGTTGCGAATGATGTGAACCCGAATTATTTCTACAAGAACAAGCATGACGGGACGTTTGAGGATGCGGGACTGCTCACCGGCACGGCGGTCAATGGCGACGGGCAGATGCAGGGATCGATGGGCGTCGATATTGCGGATTTCGATCACGACGGGCTGCTCGATATTCTGGTAACGAATTACATCCAGGAAGGCGTGGATCTTTTCTGGAACCGCGGGGAGATGGGGTTCGATCAGATTTCGGGCAGCGCCGGGTTGCTGCAGGCGACGCGGCGGTATGTGGGCTGGGGCGGTGGCTTCTTCGACATGGATAACGATGGATGGCTCGATATCTTCATCACGAATGGACACATTTATCCACAAGTGGATCAGGTCACGCCGAATGTGACATTTCGCGAGCCAATGCTGCTGTTTCGCAACAAGCGCAACCGGACTTTTGAAGACGTGACGGAGTTGTCGAAGCTGAATGCCGGTGGGTTGTATGTGAGGAGGGGCGCGGCTTTTGGCGATGTCAATAATGACGGTAAGGTCGACATCCTCGTGCTGAATCACAATGGCACGCCGTCGTTGCTGATCAATCACACGCAGACTGACAGTCATGCGGCAATGTTCAAGTTGATCGGGACCAAGAGCAACAAGGCGGCGATTGGAGCGCGGGTGACGGTGACGGCAGGTGGAGTGACGCAATCGATGCAAGTGCGGAGCGGGTCGAGTTATCTATCGCAGAACGATCTGCGGTTGCACTTCGGGCTGGGCGCGAGCGCGGTGATGGAGAAGGTGGAGATTAGCTGGCCTAGCGGGGCGAAGGAAGTGCTCAACGACGTGCCCGGGGATTTTGCTTACACGGTTGAAGAAGGAAGCGGGATCAGGGGGAAGACGGGGTTCAACCTTTAGGTGTTACGCGCCCCCGTCACTTTTTCAGTTGTTCGTACAGCTTAGTCTCGCGCGCTGCGTCATCTGTTTTCCCTGCCTTCTGATAGGCCTGCGCGAGTTCATTGTGAATATCTGCTGAGTTTGGGGTTATAGCCTCCAGCGCTTGGAGTTTCGGAATCGCTTCTTCATAGGCGCCTGACCGTGTGAGCGATGCTGCGTAGACGAATGCCAGCTTTGGCGTCTGCGCCATCTGCTCCTGTATCGGCTTCAAATAGTTGACCACTCCCGCGTAATCTTCGTTGCGGAAAAGCGTGAATCCGAGGGCGCCGCGGGCTCCTACGTCGTTGGGATTGGAATCGACGTAAGACTTGAGAGGCGCGGCGGCTTCACGAAATTGATTGGAATAGAACAGCGCCATGCCGAGGTTGTGATCGAGTCCAGGGAGAGTTGGATTCCATTGCCGGGCGCGGCGGAAATTATTGGCGGCGGCTTTGAAGTCGTGATCGTTTCCCGTGATCGCTCCCAAGTTGTTGTAGGCATCGGCAATGCTCGCACGGAGATCATCGGCTTCGTGCGATTCGGGCTGCGCAGCCTGAGCGGATTCCGCAGGCTGGTTCTCGACGAAGGCTTCCTGGCGCAGAAGGCTTCCGGCGCCTACGGAGCGCGCGTCGGCCGTCAAGACCGTGCCGGAGTGCTTCTGCATCTCCGCCACAAGCGCCATCTCCTTTTTAGCTTCCTCCTGATGGCCCGGTTGTGAGATCAGGATTCGTCCGAGCAGATAGTGGGCACGGGCGATTTCGGTGTTGCTCTGATTGCCCGCGAGTGTGAGGACCTGGCGGAGGATGGGCTCGGCATCTTTCGGGCGACTGGTGGCGCTGTAGGTTTCAGCCAGTGCAAGCAGAGATACCATGTCTTTCGGGCGGAGGGCAATGGCGCGGAGCAACTCTCGTTCCGCGTCGTTCCATCGACTCTGCTTGGTGGCAATATAGCCAAGCATGTAAAGGCTGGAGAAGTCGTCGGGGTTCAACGCCAATTCGGCCTGAAATTCGGGGATCGCCTTTTCGTATCCGGCGGCCTCGTCTTCGCGGAGATAGGAAAGCGCGAGCTGGTAGTGCGCGCCTCGAGCTTTCGGATCGAGTTCGAGAGCGCGGTGGAATTCCGCGGCTGCCGGTTCGGTGTATCCAGCCTGACTGTAGGCACGGCCCAGGAATATGTGGTTGATGGCCGTATCTCCCCATTGGCGGAGCATGGCCGCGAATACGGCACGTGCAGCACGTTCGTCGTGCAGGAGCAGGTCAGCCTTTCCGAGCAGGTATCCGGTGGAGAATTCCGGATTCCTGGCAAAAGCAGCCTCCAGATGCTTTCTGGCTTCCGGGTAGTCGCGCAACTGGAAGAGAACTTGTCCCAGCAGGAGGATGGCTTGCTGGCTTTGCGGATCAAGACGGACGGCCTCTTGCGCCTGTTCCTTCGCTTGGAGGAGTTTTGAGCGATTGAAGAGGAGACGGGAAAACTCCATCCGCAGGTTGACATCGGTTGGGGATAGACTGACGGCCTCTTCGAATAAAGGTTCCGCTTTGTCGAGATGACCGGTTTGGGACGTGGCAGACGCCAAGCTGGTCACGACCTGGCTGAGAAATAGCTTGAATTCGGCTACGGCCTGTTGATCCTCGCCTGCGGCGAGGTGTTGCTGGCCTGCAACATAGTGGGGAAAAGGATTGGCAGGGGCGGTCTGTTCCTGCAGAGCAAAGCAGAGGCCGCTTACGACGAGAAAAATCACTGCGATGCGGCGCAGCGGTTGTGCCGAGGGCGCAAGTCGTGCGGTCACGTTCAGGCATTCAACGATTTGGTTCATCCGTTTTCGCGCCGCTTTTTCCCTCTGATTTCAGGCAGAAGCGTCATAGAATATCGTTTCGGCAGAACGCAGAGGGAGCACATCATGAGACGGTCTTTGTTATTCCTAGGCGCAGCTTGTGCATATTCCATTTTAAGCCTCGCCTGTCCGTTCGCCACCGCACAAATTGACAATAGCACTCCAGAGTGGAAGAACCAGCAATCTCGCGGGCAGATGGAGGATGCGGCGAACCAGGCATCGGTCAAACAGAACAAGGTTCCCAAGGAAGTGAAGGTGACCGTGGAAGCGGACAAGCCACGGGGAGCGATGGCGCCCTGGGTGATGGCTGTTCATGGATTGGTTTCCGATGCGCACATGGCCGACGCAGGTGTAGTTGATTTACTGCATGCGGCGGGAATCACGACGGTGCGGTATCCGGGCGGCAGGATTGCCGATACGTATCACTGGACGACGTATCGTCCGTCGAACTGGCAGGGAGTGGACCATCCTAATGTTGGTTATGCGCCGGGCAACGATTTGGGATCGTTTGCGAAGTTCATGGAGCAAGTAGGGACGACGATCTTCACCGTCAATTATGGATCGAATCTCCAGGGCACCGGTCCGGGCGAGCCGTCGGAAGCGGCAGCCTGGGTGGCTTACATGAACGGAAGTCCGACTGATACGAAGATGATTCCGAAGGATGCGGCGGGCAATGACTGGCAGACGGTCGGGTACTGGGCAGGGTTGCGAGCTGCGGCTCCGTTGCCAACAGACGATGGCAAGAACTTCCTGCGGATCAGTCATTCTGCGCCGTTTGGAGTCCGGTACTGGGAAGTAGGCAATGAGGTATTTGAGGATGGCTACTTCGGCGGGGAGGGGCTAGAAGAGGATTTGCACGCGTCCTATCCAAAGGATGCGAAAGAAAATGCGAAGCAACGAAGGAAGAATGCGGCGTTATCGCCAGAGGCGTATGGGAAAAATTTCGTGCAGTTTGCACAGGCGATGAAGTCGGTGGATTCGCGGATCAAGGTGGGAGTTGCACTAGATAAGCCGATGGCGGGACAAATCAACCGCGATGAGTATTCGCAGGATCCGGTGACGGGAAAGTACGTGCAGAATACGAGCGTCAGTGTGAAGGAGGATTTTAATCGCGGAATTGATTGGGCGCATGGTGTGCTGAGTACAGCATGCAACGAAATCGATTTCGTCGCGTTGCACTTGTATGTGAGCGATACCACGCAGGATTCGGGATACAAGGATCTCGACACCTACAAAGTTCTGAATGCGCCGCAGGAGACGCTGCGTCCGCTTCTGATGGGAGTTGTGGATCAACTGCAGAAGAGCTGTGGGCAGAAATCACGCTCGATTCAGGTGGCATTTACGGAAGTTGGAGTGGCACCGTATGTGAAGGTTCCGGAGCCGGTGGTGCCTGGGTTGTTTGCCGCCGATCTATATCCGTCGCTGGTGGAGTATGGCGTGGTCAACGCCGATTGGTCGGATCTGCACAGTGGATTTCTTGACGAACACAACAAGCCCGTCGGAGCATATTTCGGCATGCAGATGGTGCATGCGCTCATGAATTTCAACGACGCGGTGGTGAATGCTACGTCGAGCAATTCCATGGTCGCAGTGCATGCGTCGAAGCGCGCGGATGGTAGCGTTGGAGTCATGCTCATTAATAAAGACGCGAAGAATGCGACCACGGTGAAGGTACAGATCAACAGCGGGACGCCTCTGGGAGCGAAGGGGGCGCGGTTTGACTATGGGAAGTCGAATCCCCCGGATGGGCTCACTGTGCAGGCGAAGGCGATGGAAGGCTTGAGCAATTCGCTAACGATTCCGATGCCGCCTTTGACTGCGACGGTGATTTTGATTCCGAAGGCGCAGTAGCGGAGCGATGGCGAAACCTCCATTATTGATGCGAATGACCAGGCCGATATTCGCCATTGCGCTGGGCGTCTCCAGTTTGGCGCTTCTAGGGGTGTGCGCGGGGGAGCGGCTGATCTCACTTACGAGCAGTTCACCCGTCGGTGGAAATTTGCAAGACGTCCCCGCTCCGCATCTAGTCCACGTCCAGACGACACTGGCTCGGACTGAGCAGGCAGAAGTTTTCTTTCCTCCGGCGGCCTGCGACGAAAAAGACAATTTGTATCTGGCGAAGCAGATCGTCGACGGCGCGCTGATTCACAAGTTGAACCCCCAAGGGGAGACCATCGCATCGTTCGACGCAAAGTCGAATCCGGATGTCAACGTCAACGTGTCGCCATGGTACGCTATCGAACACCATAGCGGCGACCTGTATCAATTGATATACCCTCCAGTAACCCCTGGCGTTCACGACCAGCCGGGGTATGTATACGTCTACAAGTCGGATAGTTCGTTCAAGTCAGCATTGAAACTGGATGCCGGTTTTATGTTCTACGCGGCAAAGCTGGCGGTGTTTCCCAATGGAGAATTTCTCATCGCCGGCGACAAGTACGATACCGACCGCCGCGCGGCCATGTGGCCGTTCAATGGGATCTTTGCAGCTGATGGACACCTGATCAAGCAAGTATCTCTCGAAGATGACCAGCAACTGCACGACATGGCCGCCATGGGCGATGCTCGTGTCGTGCTTGCAGATACTCCGCAATCGAACATGGCTATTAACAACGGATCCGCTGACGTCGGCGATGACGGCAACGCCTACTTGATGCGAGCCGTCAATCCAGCGATTTTCTACGTTATCTCGGCGGGCGGCGATGTGATCCGCCGGTTCACAGTCGATCCTGGGGATCCGGTGTATCGTCCTTTGCAATTCAAGCTATGGAAGAACCATATTGCCGTTTTGTTTTGGGCAAGAAATACGGGCGATTTAGCCGTAAGAATCGTCGACCTAGAAGGGAGAGAAATCGCATCCTATGACGACCCCAGGAACGGCCGGACGCGGGGCGAGGGACTCGGGCTCAGCATGGCGTGCTATGCCGAGAATCCGACGCGGTTTACGTTCTTCGACAAGGACGACAACAATCGGGTTCTGATCGAGGTTGTCGAGCCTCTCTCCTCTTCTCTGCCGAAACAGAATGCGTCGTCGGCCCCTCCTGCGGCCACGGCACCGTCTGGACCTGCCCCCATTGCGTTTGACGAAATCGCCAAGCAGGCTGGGGTGAATTTCGTTCTCAACAACTCCGTTTCTTCTAATAAGAATCAGCCGGAATCGGTGGTTGGAGGAGTCGCGCTGCTTGACTACGATGGCGACGGGTATCTGGATATTTACTTCGTCAATGGGGCCGCCATCCCGTCACTGCAGAAGGAAGGTCCGCAGTACAAGAACCGCCTTTATCACAACAATCACGACGGAACGTTTACCGATGTGACGGACAAGGCTGGTGTTGGCGGCGATGGTTTCGACATTGGCGTGGCAGTGGGGGACTACGACAACGACGGCAAGCCGGATATCTACACGGTGGCGGTGACGAAAAATCATCTGTACCACAATAACGGCGATGGCACGTTTGCCGACGTGACGGACAAGGCCGGCGTTGGTGGTGGCGTGTATGAGGGTGGCAAGAAGATGTGGTCGGTGTCGGCCGCGTGGGTCGACTACAACAATGACGGGTTGCTCGATCTGTTCGTCTCCAATTATGTGAAGTGGGATGTCAACCATGATCCCCTGTGCATGATGGCGAAGGTGCGGAGCTATTGCAGTCCTGATCATTATGAGGAGTTGCCGAATACGCTATACCGCAACAATGGAGATGGGACATTCACCGACGTTTCGCAAGAGACGGGAATTGCGAAATATGCGGGTCGCGGGATGGGGGCTACGATCGGCGACTACGACCAAGACGGGTTCATGGATGTCTTCGTGGCGAATGATGGCAGCCGGAACCTGCTCTTCCATAATCTCGGGGGAAAGCGCTTCGAAGAGGTAGCTGTTGGAGCGGGCGTGGCGTACACGCAGGATGGAAGAGTGGTCTCGGGAATGGGAGCGAATTTCGTCGATATCAATAATGACGGGCGTCCTGATATCTGGATGACGGCTCTTCCCATGCAAACATTTCCGCTGTATTTGAATCGCGGGACGGGTGAGTTTGAGAATGTGACCGAGCGCAGCGGCCTGGCGTGGCAGACGCTGTCGATGGCGGGATGGTCGAATGCTGTTGTCGACCTGGATAACGATGGGTGGAAGGACCTGCTGGCGGCGCGTTCCGACGTGCTGGACACGATTGAGCAATTTTCGTCGCGGCGGTTTGCCACGCCAAACGTTGTCTTGCGCAATCTAGGGAATGGAAAGTTCAAGGACGTAAGCGCGACGGCCGGAACCGCTTTCCAGTTGCCAGCCGTGCATCGCGGGTTGGCGGTTGGCGATCTCGACAATGATGGGCGCATGGATGCCGTGATTGCGGTGGTTAATGGTCCGGCGAAGATCTTCCATAATGTGACGCAATCCACGAATCACTGGATTCTTCTGCAGTTGCGTGGCGCCAAGAGCAACCGCATGGGAATCGGGGCGCAGATCCGGGTCACGGCCGAGGATGGATCGAAGCAGTATGGCGAAGTGACCACGAGCATCGGGTATGCATCATCGAGCGACAGCCGGGTGCATTTTGGTTTGGGCGCATCAAAATCAGCCAAGGAGATCGAGATTCATTGGCCCAGCGGTATCCGGCAGGTTTTGGAGAATGTGCAGGGGGATAGGGTTGTGTCGATTGAGGAACCGAGTGCGGCCGGGAATTCCGTGAAGAAGTGACTGGACGGTCGCCAAAAGGTTCGTGGTGCATTCGGCTGAGCTAAAGCGACAGCGGCAGTATCTTTCGCCTCTTCGGGGCTCCCTTAATTTCCGCTTGTACCCACGGCTTGCGCCGTGGGCTGCATTCTTTCGCCGCTTCGCGGCTGCCGATCCGTTCAGCTCTTACGATTAATTAGGGATCTAGTTCGCGGGAGTTGTTACGGAGATCACCGGGCTTTCACGCTGCTTCTTGATTTTCTGAAATTCTGCTTGTTCCTTTGCGGCTTCTTCTTTCCTGCCTGCCGCGCGATAGGCTTCGGCTAAGTCGAAGTGATTCTCGGGGCTCTGCGGTTCGAGGCGGACTGCGGTCTGTAACTCCTGGATTGCTGCTGCAGTCTGCCCGGTGGCCAGAAGGGTTCGTCCGAGCGCATTGTGGGCCAGGAAGTAATCGGGAGCCAGTTTCACCGTTTCGCGGGCGAGGGGCAGCGCTCCTTCAGATTCTCCTTGTTTGAGCTTGAGATAAACGATCTGGATGCGCGCCACGACCTGCGACGGGTTGATCTCAAGTTCTTTCTGAAATTCGCGCAGAGCCCCTTCCGGATCGCTATCGAGCAGGCGTACTCCGTAGGCATAGTGCAGGTTGGGTTCTTTCGGGTATTGCGCGATCAGTTCCTGAAACGTCTGGACAGACTGCTCCGGATGTCCGGCGAGAGATGGCTCCCAGGAAGCGCGTCCGGCCTTCATGATGAGGGCCCGCTTCTCGGGCGGGATGTCGGCCGGGAGAATCTGCATGCGCAACGTGTTGATACCGACGGCTGCAATGACCGGATCGGTGGTATCGGCAAGCCATGAAAATGGTGCAAGGCGATCGCGGGCCCACTCGAACTGTCCGCTCAAGTTCAGGAGAATGACGATGTGGTAGGTCACTGTCATCATCATTTCCTGGTTCGGCCCCATGCCCAGTTGTTCTGCTTTGAACAATTGCTTCAGCGATTCTTCGTATTGCTTGAGCTGAAATTCGCAGAGGCCCATCAGTGCGTGGGAGGAGCCGTCTTTTAGGTCGATGCGGCTGAGGTGCTGGAAGGCGTCGAGCGCCTGATCATAGTGCTGTAGTGAGTAGAGACCGGTGCCGAGATACCACCATCCTTCGCCCCAGGCGGGGCGCATGGTGACCATCTTGCGGTAGATCCGGACCTGCTCTTCGGTGTTGTTGGACTGGCGTGCTTGTTCGGCACGCTGTTGGAGATCGGAGAAAGATGGGGATTTGTTTTGAGCTTGGGTTAATTGAACGATAAAGGTAAGCGCGACCAACAAAACCAGCACGTAGCTATTTCGAAAGCCAGTCAGGTGCGAAAGCCTTCTGCGCGGCAGCAGTGAACCCCAGCGGCTGAAGCCGCAGGTTATTTGAGTCCATTTACTGCGCGGCTGAAAGCCGCGCCCTTTCAAAACCACGCAGAGGCCTTCCAAGAGGAAGCCGCGTCCCTTCAAGGCAACATCCCTCAGCGAGTATTCCAGCGACGGACCAGGCAGTACGTTGGCCGTGATGTGAGTAGCCTTGGTTGTTGGAGGCATCGCCGTAACGAGTATAGCGGAGTGGCAGAAGCCGATGAGCGGTTCATCCATTTGAGGAAACACCAAAACAAAACGGGGTGGCCTTAGGGCCACCCCGGAATTCAGAGCAACTGGAGTTTAGAAGGTGAACTTCACCGCAAACTCCATCACGCGACGGCCGACCTTGCCAAGAGGCTTGCCGTTGGTCGTTGCGTTCGAGTTGCACTCCGGTGCTCCCAACGTGCAGGACGTTGGCAGGATATAGCCACCTTGACCGTCTTCAATCGAAGTGAGACCCGAGAATGCGAGGTTCAAATCGCTCCCCAGTCCGAACTGCGGCAACGGGTGGTTGGGGAAATTGAAGGCGTTCATACGGAACTGAATGGCCTTGCTCTCTGTGATAGCAAAATTCTTGTACAGAGAGAGGTCGTGGTTCATGTACGCCGGACCGTGAATGTACGGCCAAACGGCTTGCCCGTTCCTGCCTGGAATAAGGTTGCCTTCGGCATCCTGGCTAGCCGGTAGCGGCGTAGTGAAGCAGTTGGGGTTGAAATACTGACCTTTGGACAAACCTGACCGGGGATCGCACAACAGGATGGGCAGGCCACGGATGGCATCCGTTCCAAAGATCTGATTGGTGCTCACGTCTGTGGTCATATTCAGAATGCCATTCGTGTTGGGCTGGATGGGGGCTCCACTCTGCACTTGCGAGATACCGGAGAACTCCCAGCCGTTGACGACTCCGCCCAATATTTTGTTTCCATGGATTGGGCTCGGCATGTGAATGACATAAGCGATGTTGAAGATGTGAGTGTGATCGTAGGCGAGCGGAGCGTAGTTGTTGACCAGGACAAAAGGATCGGTGATAGCGCCATCGCCGTTCCCGTTGTTGGTCTGACCGTCACGGATACCCATGACCTTGCTCCAGGTGTAGTTGGCCATGAACGTGACCGGGCCACGCTGCTTCTGCCAACTTGCCATGAAGGCGTTGTAGTTGGAGTAGCTTCCGTGGGTATTAATGTTCATTGCCGAGTCATAGTTCAGGTATGGGCGGTAGTTCTTCAGCAGTGATTGGAGCCCAACCTGCGTGTTGCCACTTGGCACCACACACTTGTACAGGCCTTGTGCGCAGCTCGTATCCCAGACGTTTTCGCCAGTGACCGGGTCGTCTGCGAAGAGGCCGCCGCTACCGATCTTGTTGACGTTCGGGAAGAAGTAAGGGTTCGTACCGTTTCCGGCGAGTAGTGAATTCCGGGTCCGGTTACCCTGGTATTGGAGTTCCAGAGTTGATTTCCACGGAATCGCCTGGGAGATGATGAAGCTCCAGTTTTCCGTGTAGGGAGTCTTGTTGTCTCCCATTTGCAGAACGCTAATGCTGCCGTTGCCACCAATTGAAGGTGCGAAGACGGCCGCAGCACAATTCGCGGCATCGGCCATCTTATTCAGTGAGGTGCCGCTGCACGAGGTGTTCCGGATCCCCTGCGGTTGATCCTGTGCGCCACCGATGTCGTTGCCAGAAACCTGCCACCGGTAGACACCAAATCCGCCACGGAGGACGGTCTTACCGTTTCCGAACAAGTCGTACGCTGCACCGATGCGAGGTGCGTAGTAGAACGTGGGTGATGTCCAGCCCGACATAGGAATCGAGCTATTGGCTGCGTGCCAAGTCAGACCGGTCCATTGAGCAGAGTCTGAAGTGCTGGGATCATACAGAGAGGGATCCCAAACTGAGAGACCCAAGCCGTTGTCCACGAACCACTGGCCCAAGTGGTCGAAGCGCAGGCCAGCTGTTACCGTCAGCTTGCGCATTGCCTTCCACTGATCCATCGCGTAGAAAGAAACCTGGTGGTACTTCTGGAGGTTGATGGGAATGTGTTCGGTTTGGATGTAGGTGCCATGACCGAGCACCATGTCAGCCATCGCATTTCCGGTCGTATTCCCGTTGTAGTTGTCGAAATCGTACATTCCCTGGCCCCACTGTCCGTAACCTTCTGTCTGGTTGTTGGTATTGAGATCCCAGTAGAAGCCGGCCTTCAGACTGTGAGTTCCGATAACCTTGGCAACGTTGTCGGAAATCGAGGGAACGCGGGAGTCTTTGCCAAAGGCGTCATTGGCCCAGCCCGTCTTGGGGAACGACGGTGCATAGTAGATGGGCATGCAACCGGTCGTACCCGAGATTACGCAACCGCCCCAGCTCTGCATATTCGGGAGCTGCGGGGTCACGTTGGCATCGAATGGACCATGCGCTGTGTACCCGTACGTGGCGGGATCCATCCCTGAGGCGTTCGCAGGCTGGAACGGGTTAATGAAGTAGGCATAGCCGAACGTAAAGTCGTTGGTCAGCGTTGGGCTGAACACGGTGGTCACGCTGACGTTCGCCGTACGCGATTTCTGCGGTGTTCCCATCTGAGTCGGGTAGGGGATCGTATTTCCCGGCCACCACCAAACGCCGATGGGGTTCAGATCTTTTTCGTTCTGCCAGGTGTAGCTGCCAGAAATCTTGGTGCTGTGCGTCATGTTGTAGTCCAGACGCAGGCGATATTCCCAGCGATTGACTGGCGTGTTACTCAGGTAGTTGAAGTTGAAGGGTTGAGCGCTTGTTGGCGTGGCGTTTGCCTTCGGCATGGATGAGATCAACGCCAACGCATTCGGATCCATGAGGCCAACCGGAATGTAGCCGCCCGAATTCGCCAGGACCTGGCCTTCCGCTCCGCTGCAATAGCCTCCGTACCACCAGTCGCCGCTGTGCGCCGCGCTGCATGGAGATTGGCCGGTGCCGTCACGGTTCGTGGCGTTCCCGCCAGCATCGTGAAGCAGCCCGAGAGACTCGAGGTAGGCATCGCTGAAGTTGCCGCAAGGGCCATCGATTCCGTGAGCAGCGCAGTCGGCTAGATCAGCACCGCCCAACATTTGTGGAGTGGGAATGAAGTTCTGAACGAGAGTGCCAACAGGCTGCTGCTTCATGTACTCGTAAGCGGTGAAGAAGAACAGCTTGTCGCGGTTCTTGTTGAAGCCGGTTCCGGGGATAATGACCGGGCCGCTGAGAGTTCCGCCGGGATAGTAGTAGCTGTCAGCCGGTGGTTGCACGCTATTGTGATTCAGCCACCAATCATTGGCGTTGAAGGTTCCATTGCGGGTGTACAGATATGCGCTGCCGTGGAAGTCCTTTCCACCGCTCTTGCCGATGGCCTGGAAGGTGACCGGGCCCTTGGCGGCGTCAGCGCCGTAGGTTGCATTCAGGATCGTGACTTCCTGAGTCATGTCCTGGTTGATGTTGGCAACCTGCGTTCCCTGGTTGCCGGGATCGACGATCTGCGCGCCATCCGTGGTCATCGACAATCCGCCATAAGGCTGACCGCCACTGGCGCTGTACGTGCCAATCGGACCGGTGTTGGTTGCAGTGGTCAAGCTGCTGAACTGGGACTGATTCAATCCGGTGTTCATTGCCATGCCGGGCATGATCTTGATCAGTTCGCTAGCGTTGCGGCCTTGAATCGCCAGCTCCGGAAGCATTGTGCTGGTGATGGTCTGGCGGCTCTCGCTCGTGGTGAGCGGTACCAGTTCGTCAGCGGCGGAGACCTCCACCTTCTCTGTGCTCGCACCCATCTTCAGTGTGATATTCGGGAGAGTGCGGTTCTCGGCCTGATTGAAGGTGACGCCGGTCACTTCGAAGCCGGCGAACCCTTGAGCCGTGATCGTTACTGTATAAGAGCCCGGCTCAATGGATGGGATATTGAAAAACCCGGAGCCGTTGGCGACGGTTGTAACCGCCACCTGAGTCGCCTCATTCTTCAAGGCAATCTGCGCGCCTGGGATCACCGCGCCGGTCGGATCTACGACTGTGCCCGACAGCGATCCGCGACGAACCTGAGCGGAGAGTTGCGGGGCACCTACTGCAAGTACAAAGATCGCTAAGATGGCGATCACTACGAAGGTCAGTTGAAGCCAGTCAGAACGACGATGTCCTGTTGTCACTTCGCCTCCTTGGGTCGTCGCGAGACGACGACTCTTAAGAAAATGTTCGAAGACCTCGCCTCAGAGTCCAGTTGGCGGCGTTGAATTGTGCACCGACGGGGTGCCGCTTGTGCTGGTCTGAAAGTGCCGGGAACTGGGCGGAAAATCGATTATGTACAGATCGAACAGATCTGCAACGCCCCGTCCGGCGAAGCCATTAGGCGGCAGTTTGTTATGTGTTGTCAAGAACAAAAACGATTTTTTTAGTATTTTTATATTATCTCTGGCACGAACGTGCCGGATTGGGTTAAGCCCTAGTTTTTTCCGGTTTTTGTGGGATGCTGGCCCGCGAATTTAGGCTCTTTCCCGGTTGGAGTAGGACCGTTTGGAACCTATTTTTCACTCTGGCTCGACTGGCGGCATAGAGCCCTGGCTGCGAGCGATTGCGCTGTCTTTCGGAATGGGTACCGGCAGAGGTAGTTCCACTGTCCCGATATTTGAAGTGGAGATATCCGTGATGCCCAAACGCAAGAAGGCGGCGTCGGCGGGTACATCCAATTCCTGGCGAAGGCGGAACCCTTCCGAAAGAACCGACTTGTAACGATCCGGTTTGAAATCAGTGACCGCAGTGCTGGCAGATTGCAGTAACCCCCGGCCTTCGCTGTCATAGGAGTTCGCCAACAAGCGGAAGCTGCCGTGGAATCCGCCCTCCGGGCCTGGAGTGAAGCGCAAGGAAGAAGCGGGGATCGCGAAGTCTACGACGTAGTGTTGGAGGCGGATGGTCGTGGGCGAGTTCTTTCCCTCTCGGCGGATGCCGACTTCGGAGGCATTGACGGTCTTTGGTTCGCCCGACGGGGCGACCCGAGCCTCAAAAGGGATCTGTCTTGATTCTGGCGCACCGTGCATCATCCCGGCGACGCTGAGACTACGCAAGACCGCTTCGGTTTTCTCGGGAGGCCGATTCGGGTCCTCGGCGTAGTAGCCGGAACGATGCGCCACGCGCAGGCCATGGCCGGATACTTTCACGCGGATTTTTCGGAAGCGGCCGTCATAACGACGATTCGTTGGAGTGTAAGAGAGAGAGTAGTAATCGGCGCCCTGGTCGACGACGGTGCGCACCGCCTGAGTGATGTCGTTACTGCCGTAGAAAGCCTTGCCTCCGGTTTGCTCGGCGACCAGGTCCATGGCGGAGTGTTCCGAGTTACGACGAGTAGCGTCCTCCAGAGCGCGGCCGACGAATCCGTCGGGTGAGACAGGATGGTCGTTGGCAAGCATGCGAGCACTTGCCGCTGCGGCGGGGTCGATTCCAGCACCTCCGGCCTGAATCGCCTGACCCGTGCCGGTAGGGCTGGTGAGAGGATCGTTCGGCAGGTCTTGAGTAAACGGCCGTTCCTCGCCTGCATCATAGACGGAATTCAGTTGCACGCCGCGAATGTCGACTGGATAGACCGAAACATGCGCTGATGCCAGCAAGTTCATGGTCTTACTGACGAGGCGTACGAAGTTGCGCTGCTGATGGAAAGGGCCGGCGTCGAGTCCTTGAGCCGAGGCAAACTGTCCCAAAGGAAATGCGGCAGACAACCAAAGAACTTTCTTCCGTCCGGGAACACCCGCCATGTACCGAGCCAGTTCCTCAAACGCATTGATCGTCATATAAGTGCGCATGTCGTTCTGGCTGAGTTGCTCATCCTCGAGACTTCTTTCCAGGCCTGCCATTGCAATCGCAAACTGACGCGTGGTATCAGCCGGGGAGTCCAGTTTCTGTGTAACGGAGCGGATGAACTTGATGCTGGACGTGTCCAATTGGGAGATGAGCGACGCGCTGGGCTTAGCCCGCTTGTCTTTCATCGCCATCAGGAGTTCGTTCTCGTCGGCAGTGAAGCCGCGCACAAGATGTAAAGAACTGTCGAGAACGCAGAGAGCGAAACTTTCATTACGCGGCTTGTTCTTGATGTAGCGAATCAGGGCATCGCGCGCGCTCGATTGATCCAAGGGCGCGGTATTCAGCATGTCAAACAGGATTAAAGTCGATGAGTCTGGCTGGGTCGTGTTGCTGACGTTACTGAAAATATTAACCGGCCTCTTGAAGTCCGGCGCCGGCGTGAGGTGCGTATCAAGGACCGAATGCTCTTTGAAGTAACTGACCTTTTGAGGCGAGCCGTCTTCGACTATCGTGAAGTCTTCAGGTTTAAGACCGGATACGGGATGTCCTTTGGAATCGGTTACCAGCACGTCAACCGCGACAACGTCAGCCCGGGAATGAATGACAACTTCGGGAGTAGCGGGTTGAGCATCAGCCGAAGCTGAAATCGTGGGCTGGTCTTTCGAGACGGAGGTATCACTTGTCTCGGCGATAGGCGGCAGATTGGCCTGTGCAAAGGTAGCCAACTGCTTGGTGGAGAAATCGTCGTTGGCGGCCAGTTCAAGATCATCCACGTCCTCACCGACACCAGGCGGAATGAGTCCGGGGGTTCCGGCTCGGACAGCTGCGAGTTTGGCAGCTTCGTTTCCTTCGAGAAGTGGCAGGGAGTAGATATCAACATCGCCGTCATGCAGTACGGCCAATGTGGTGCCCTCGGGAGAGAGAGCAAGATTTCCGCCGACGGTGATGGCTGGTTGCGTCTCGATCTTCAGGACTGATGTACCGGTTGCAGCGTTGAAGACCTCAATCCTGTGCTTACGAATTTCACGCGTGCTTTCCTCACCTTCCTCGGGAGCCGGGTTGTTCTCTTTCGATATGTCAATATTGGAAAGAACGAAACGCGATCCGGAAGTAGCGCGGCTGATTAAGGGAGTGTTGAGTTGCTCGGCCCATCGATGGCGCCACAAGAACTGACCATCTGTGGAGAAACTGCTGATGACATAGCGATCCTGGGCCGTAGTGCAGCGGCCGACAAGTAGCGTGTGCTCGCCAGACACCTGAACGTCGGGAATGCAGGAAGAGCGTACCCGCGTAATGGGACGGTGACCTTGCCCGCGACCTCCAAAGCGAACCAACCAAGTCCAACCACTTTTCAAAGTCACGTCTGCGATACCAGTATTGGTCAATTTCTGCGGTATCGGCCGCACCTGCGGAACAGTCCCGAGCACATTCAGCGAGTTAGCGTCGAGAAATCGAATCTCATACTTCGGCGGATCAGCCTTGTGGCCTTCGACGTTCTTGTCTGCGGCCGGTTTGGGAGCAGAAACGCCAGCGACGATCTGAGTTCCGTCGGGAGTGGAGTCAGCCCAGAAGATGTCCGAATGTTCGAGGGCCGCCGTCTCGGTCAAGCTCTGGTCGAGGACGAAGAGGGCGTCGCCTTTGCGCAAGAGCATCTTGCCGGACACGAGGGGCCACAGATAAGGTTGACGATCGTGCAAGTACCAGTCCGCACGGTGCTGTACGTCGCCGGTCTTGGGATTGACAACGACCGCATGCACGATGCGGTCCTCATGGGTTTTCGGGCAAGTCCGATGGCGGTGAACCATGTCGGAGCCCTCGAACGTCAGCAACAGGTGATCTTCATCGAAGAAGCTGAAAGTCAGGTGGAAGGCGCCATCACGGCTTCGCAAGGGGGAAAGGCGGCGAAAGTTCAGATTGTCGAGATTGATCGAGCGTACTGGCGACGCTTTCAGAGAGTCAGACGGGGAAGCCGGTTGCGTTTCCGATTTCGCCGGAGCAACTCCGGTGGCGTCTTTGGTGTTCTGAGCTACCAAGGCAGGCGCCAGACAAAACAGAAGGGCAAGGAGCGCCGCCCATATAGTTCGAGATGCGATCATCAATTACCGCCTTAATTACCGCCTTGCCGTCCAATGGGAAGAATCCTGTCGGGAAACGGCATTTATCCGCGGGGATTGTAGCATGAGTTTTTCGGTGTGTATGTCATGGGACGCACAAGTTTTTAGGTGCCCCGACCGAGGGGGTTTCGTTGTATGGTGTTTCTTTGAAGGTCTGGTGTGTCGGCAAACACAGCCGGCGCAGGCGTTTTGAGAGACAATCCGCATAGTTTGTGAAATCACGCTGGAAAGTGAGTCCTCATGAAGGCCCTCATCCCCAAGGCCCGTAACTCCATGCCGGTGATGCGAGTATTAGTTGTCATCGTTGGATCGGTGAGTTGTCTGTTCGCCCAGGGAACCAGTACTCCGGACCAGGCCAAGTTGCCGCAGGCACCTTCGTCCGCACCCATGCCCACGGTGAAGGTGACGACGCGTATGGTCACGTTGCAGGTGTCTGCCCGGGACGCAAAAGGAAAAGCGGTGAGCGGACTGACAGCCGCAGATTTCCAGGTGTTCGAACAGGTGCCGCCAAAGAAGGAACAACGGTTGCAACGCATCGCATCGTTTCAGCCGGTGAACGTGGCGGCGATCGCCGCTGCGGACAAGGGGTCAGTGCAGTTGCCGACGGGGGTTTATAGCAACCTGGTCACGATGCAGAAAGCGGCGGTTCCACCGACCATCCTGTTGATGGACGGTTTGAACACAAGTCTGGCGGCGCAGATGCAGGTGCATCGTCAGATGGTGAAGTTGTTAGCATCGATTCCGACCGACATCCCGGTTGCAGTTTTCTTGCTCGACCGAAATCTGCATTTACTGCAGAACTTCAGCACCGATCGAACGCTGCTGCGCGCCGCAGTGGATCAAGCTCTTTCTACGAATGGACAGGAATTAAGCCCAACGGATGTTCGCGCGGATCCGGATTCATTGTCTCGACTGGTGGAAGACAATCCCCCACCCGCGCCGCCTTCGCCCCCAGGAGGGGCGGCTGGAGTCGTTGGTCCGGAACTGCAGCAAACACGCAATTCGGCAATTGCGCAGCAGGTGCAACAATTGCAGCATTTCGAGAGGGAAGCTTCGACTTCGCTGATTACGATTCGCGTGCAAACGACGCTGGATGCGTTTCGTTCGATCGCCCGCCATGTGGGCGGATATCCCGGGCGCAAGAACCTGCTTTGGGTGGCATCTTCATTTCCGCTGGCCATTTTTCCCGATTCTGATTTCAAGTTCGCCGGGATGGGGGAGTTTCAAGATAAGTTCCAGGCACTGGCCAACATACTCGCCGATTCGAAGATCGCCGTATATCCTATGGATCCCGCGGGACTGGAGTCACAGTCATTCTTCGATGCTTCTTCGCGTCCGTCAGGCCGAGTGGCGTCCGTTGGAACTCAGACCAGCGCCACGATGATGCGGGAAGAGGATACTCGTGCCTCGAATCAGCTGACGATGCGGCAACTGGCGGAACAGACCGGCGGGCGTGTTTGCGTCAATAGCAACGATCTAGGGGATTGCGTCAAGAAAGCTGTCGACGACGGCACGACATACTATGAACTCGCGTATTATCCGGATTCCGCGGAGTGGAAGGGCGAGTTCCACCGGATCATCGTGAAGACCAAGCAGGGAGGAGTACACCTTTCGTTCCGTAATGGTTATTACGCACAAGCAGTTCCTTCTGCCGAGTCAGAGGGATCGAAGAAATCCCAATCGGAATTGCAGGAAGCTGCTTGCCGTGACCTGTTGACCTCCACCGACGTTCTGTTGATGGCGCAGTCGATTGCTCCCGGGGCGCCGAATGAGGTGAAATACTTCCTTGCGATGGACACGAAACAACTTGCGTTTACTCCAACAGCGGGAGGGCGCCGGTTGTCAATCATGGTCGCCGCATGCTCTATGAACAAAGATGGCACTCCCATTCAATATCTGCAACAGCCGACTGATATGACCCTGAATGACCAGCAGTACAGCGGGCTCATGGCACAACATGGTTTCACCAGGACTTTTGAGTTTGCACCTGCGCCGGGCACAGTCCGGATTCGACTGTTAGTACGGGACAACGCAACCGGCAAACTGGGCTCGGTTGACATGCCGTATCAACCGGTTCCGGTTGCTCAGGCCGCTCCGACCGGATGCGAAGGACCTGAACCGTGTCCCGCCGCAGCACCGAAATGAGAGAGTCGGTCAGGGCTCAGTCCCCTATTTTTCGCCGACTTCCCCGCCGAGAATAACCAGTTGGAGGGGCAGGATGTGTGCAAAGAATTTCACACTTGTATGTCGGCTATTAAGCAGGCTAGATTTTAGGAAGCTTCTCTCCCCCCGGTATCCCTAAAGTTTGAAATTTGATCGAATGAGCTGGGCCAGCCCGGACGATGCGGACGAACGTCGTGGCGAACATTCTGTGTTTTCGACCCTTAAGCCATACTAAATGGTCGACTTGTCGAGTCAGAGCAAAGGATGAATTTGTGAATCACAAATTTACCCTCGTTGTTGAAATCTTGATGTTGTTATTGTTTTGTCTCCCGGCGTCGGCGCAGTCCAATCCGGCGATTTTCCCAGCTGGACTAACGTTCGGTTACATTCCCAACGGGAACACATTCACACAAACGGTGAGTGTTTACAATATCGGGGCGGTCAACGTCACGATCAACTCGGTGACGCCGAACGTTCCGCAATACACCGTTGTATCGGGAACAGTACCCACGACACTTAAGCCCGGCCAGCGCGCGGATTACGTGATTCAATTCAAGCCGGACGTCGCCAAGAGTTTCCTGGGACACCTGAATTTCACTTTCGCGGCGCAGCCAACTCAAATTATCAACCTGGCTGGATATGGAACGAATCCCGCAGCAGTACCGACGCTCAACACGACTTCGCTGAGTTTCCCGAACCAGGCGCTGGGAACGACGAGCGAGGTCCAGACAGTGAAAATCACAAATAACGGAACGACCGCGGTTTCTCTGAACAATGTGATTGTTACCCACCCATTCATCCAAACGGGGTGGACAAAGGCGACATCGATTGGGGCGGGCAAGTCACTGAGTCTCTCGATTACCTATGTTCCAACTTTAGTGGCGACCCAAACCGGAACTATCTCCCTGACTTACAACATCGCGCCGCCGCAAGGGGTGAGTCTAACGGGCTCAGGTCTTGCTACCACGAAAATGGGAATCAACACGTTCCCGACTCTTCCGGCGGCAACCAAGGGTTATGCGTACCAGGCGAATCTCAGTGCAACCGGCGGAACCGCGCCGTACTTCTGGATGTTGGCCACGGGGTCGACGCTGCCCACAGGATTATCCCTTTCGCCTACTGGCATAATCAGCGGCACAATCGATTCTTCCATAGCGATTGGGAATTACTCGTTCACGGTTGAGTCTCGAGATTCAGCATCTTCGCAAACAACGGTGAGCAGTACCCTGACCTTGCCCGTCGGATCAACAAGCGGGAGCAAAAACTGCAACACAATCAGTTACAACGCGGGAGATGGTTCGGGTTCGCTGGTTCCGATCTCGGACCTTGGAACGAGTCTTTATCTTGGGGCAGAGTCAGGTGGGCTTTACGCGAACGGCAGCAACACGGACGATCCCACGCACCATGCCTTTGGTCAGAGTGCCGCTGCCGGGATTGTGCCGCTCGATGCGAACGGAAATCCTGATCCAAACGGGAAGTACGTCTTCTTGTCGATTGGATTATCGATTGCTCAGCAACCCTTCTCGGAGTTCCTGCAGATTTCTGATACCGATCCGTCGAGGAATTCGCACCTGGTGATAGTCAACGGCGCGACGGGCGGCGCGACCGCCTCTCTGCTTGCGGGGGTGAGCAACAACTTCTGGAATGCCATCGTTTATGACTATCTGCCGAATGCCGGAGTGACGACGAAGCAAGTCGTGGCGGCGTGGGTTTTAGACGTCAATGGAGGTCCGAGCGGGACGTTCCCCGCAGACATGAGCAAATTGCAGACGAACCTGCAATCGATCGCACAAAACCTGTTGACAAAGTTTCCCAACATTAAACTGGCGTACTACTCGAGCCCCAACTACACCGGTTACTCGAATGGCAGGGTGAACCTCGATCCGGAGCCGTACGCCTACGAGACAGCCATGGCGGTCAAGAACGCGATTCAGGATCAGATCGGTGGCGATGCCGACATGAACTACGACCCTGCGAAGGGCAAAGTGAAGGCTCCGTGGATTGCCTGGGGGCCTTACTACTGGGCAAACGGAATGATTCCACGCAGTGACGGGCTGGTGTGGACATGCCAGGATCTGGATACCGATGGGACGCATCCTTCGAATCCAGTTGGACGGATTAAGGTGGCGACTCAGTTGTTGAACTTCCTGAAGACGGACGACACGGCTTCGACCTGGTTCCTCGCGCACTAGAACTGGTGGCCGACGTATCCACGTTGGTTTCTGAGCGGAGACTAGCATCCCTGCCGATTGAAGAGAGTGAAAAAGGCCGGATCACGGATCCGGCCTTTTCCATATTCCTATCTGAAGAACTCAGTTCATCACCCTGAATTCCTTGCGCCCCTCAAGAATCCCGCGGGGGGTGGCGACTCGAATGAATCCACTGGTTGCCCCGGCGGGAACAGTTGCCTTCATGTGTGTATCGGAAAGCACCGTGAACTTTGCAGGCTTTCCGTTGAACGTGACAGCAGAGGTGCCCTTCAGGTGCGAGCCCAGGATCAGCACGGATTGCCCTTGTCTTCCGGAGAACAGCGGAAGATTGACGAATGCCGGCAGGCCCATATTCAGGCTGTAGACAGTGCCAGCATTGGAGGCACCACCGAATTCGGTGACGCCATAGAGCAGGCCGCTGGTCAGTTGTACGGGGGGAGCAAGTGGTGAAATCTGGGTTCCGTTTGACGTGTTATTGAAGCTATAGAGCCCCTTGTAAGCACCACTTGTGGTGGTGTTAAACAGACAGCCATCTCCCTTTGCGCCGCCGTCTGATGCGGAACTGTAGTACTTGCCGTCCGTGGCCAGCAGCATGCCGGCGCCGGGAAATGTACAGTCTCCAAAGATTGCTCCGAAGTTGTGGAGGATCTTGACCGCGAGTCCGGCGGTCACTTGATAGATCGTACCCTCACCAGCCGTGCCGCCATTCTGCGTAGTGCTGTAGAAGTTCCCATTCGACGCCTGGACCAAGGGGCCGATCGGGAACGAACCGCCGCTGCCGCACGGGAAACTGTACGAGTTGTTCAGCACGCCTGCAGTGGAGAGTTGGACGATCGTGCCGCAGTAAGTGTCGCCACCCTCCGAAACCGGGATGTAGAGGAATCCATCGGTGCCCTGAACTGGCGGGGCAATCGGAGCGAACCCATGGGCGATATCGAAGTTGTAGATCGTTGAGAAAGTTCCCGTGCTGGTGATCTGATAGACGATTCCACCGCCCTTGGTACCGCCACCGCTCGTGGTGCCATAGAAATTGCCGTCAGAAGCGAGGATCGGTGGTCCCCAAGGAAATGTACCGTCAGTACCCGCATTGAAGTTGTGGAGGATAGTGAGCACTCCGGCGGGAGTAATTTTGAAGACGACGCCCTGGCTGCCCGTTCCGCCTTGCTGCGTGGTGCCGTAGAAGTTTCCGTCGGTGCCGAGGGTTAATCCGCCAGTCGGATTGGCGCCATCGTTCACACCGCCCTTGAAGCTGTGAAGCAGCGTTTGCGTACCGGAAGTGGTTACAGAAAATATGGTGCCGGCGGAAGTTGCTCCTCCGCCATAGGTTGTGCCATAGAGACTGCCGTTCGTGCCCTGTACGAGGGTTACGTACCACGGGTACTGCCCGCTGGTGCTACCGCCCACGAAGCTGTAGACAGTACTCACGGTTTGTGCCTGAGCAACGGCACACAGCAGGGAAACAACGAGAGCGATGGTGAGGCAGGTTCGAAGAGAAGCTGGGTTTTGCAGCGAAAGTGTCGCGGTATACCGCATGATTTCCCCCACATAGTGCGCGGGCTGGTTGGCGCACTCGCCTTGGAACGCTACCTCAGCCCTTGCAGGGCTCGCAAGATGAAGAAAGTTGCATAGGCCAGGCTGGAGTTGGCGGTTCAGCTTTCTGTAAGGGATGACGAGGAGCGCGTCATTTGCGACTTCTCGTTTCCGCCTCTGCGAGCCATCCACGACGCAGTTTTTCTTCAGGAATGCTCGACAAATAGGGCTTCAGATCGAGAATCGGCGTGTTATCGAGCATATCGATACCTTTGACGTGGAGAGAGCGTCCGTCGCGACGAAGGAGTTCGATCACAGTGAGGCCGATTGGATTGGGCCTCATCGGTGAGCGTGTGGCAAATACGCCATGCTGACGATTGTCAGAAGGAGGAGAGGCCAGCAATTCAAATCCTTCGACGCGGTCAAAAACCCACAGCACGATCAAATGAGAAAAGCCGTCGATGTCCAGCAGGCCTAGCTCGAATTGCGGCAGGATTTCAAGCACGCCCTCGGCATGATGTTTTGCACCCAAACCTTTGGGTACATCTTGCGTGTTCTTGTAAGGACTGCGAACGTGGCCGATTGGATCAAATGTAAACATGAATGCGATCTCCCATCAGCAATAGTGTGGCACAAATTTTCGCGGCAACGCGTTGATGAAGTTTTCGGTTGCTTTGATGGCACAGTTTTCGCTTGGACAGTTCTTCCCCAAAAAAACTTTACGGCAGCTTGACGAAACTCTAGGTTGCGAAGTGCAACATAGCGCGAGAGCGTGAGCATCCCAGCAACTTAATCGATTTGACCAGAGCGAGTCGGTCAGGCGCATTTGTGCTGCGCAGCGGTGGTGGTGCGCCTGCGCGGCTTGCGAAGGCAAATTCAATCGGCAATCTCGCGAGGCGGAAGATGCTTCCGACTCGCTGTAATTCCATCCAGGGAGTTCGGTCATGAAACGAGTAGTCCTTCTTGCAATGACGTGTGTCCTGCTTTCAGCGCTGATCGCTACCGCGCAGGAAAACCGCTCAGAGGTCAGTTTGCAGGGCGCAGGCTGGTTCACGAATAGCACGGGCGGAAACGGCACTTCGTACAACGCCACTCAGAGTGGGGGAATTCTGGGAACTTATCGCTATCATCTCAGCCATTGGATCTCAGCGGAAGCAGCCTACGGATACAGCCAGAGTGCGCAGAAGTATGTGCTGCCTTCTGATTCATTTCGAATTCAGTCAGGGATTCAGGAGTTTACCGGCAGCCTGGTGGTGAATCTTCCAACCAAAGCGGGCTCGCGATTCAATCCTTATTTTCTTGCGGGAGGGGGCGGGTTGCGCTTCGGTCCCACGAGCAGTCAATCTAATTCTTTGTCAGGAGCTCAGGCGCAGACCAGGGGAGCGTTTGATTATGGAGCCGGGCTCAACTATTCCATTTACAGGGGACTATCGCTTCGAGCGGAATATCGCGGGCTTGTGTACACCACACCTGATTTTGGATTCGGCGGATTGGCTACCAATTCAACGACTCACACCGCGATTCCCTCGTTCGGTTTTAGTTTCAGATTCTGAACAGGACAGACGGCGGGGCACAGCCCTCGCCGTCTCCGGAATTACTCTGACGCTTTGGGCAGAGGCTTCTCAATCGGCTTGCGTGGCAGCTTATCATCGCGCATGGCAGTATTGTAGACGAAGCTGGCCACAATCACCGCGGCTTGTTTCAGATCTTCGGCTTGCAGACGGTCGTAAACGTCCATATTGGAGTGGTGAGTACGTGTTTCGTATTCGACGGGATCCTGGATGAATTGAAAGCCAGGAATGCCGACGGCGTCGAACGAGAGGTGATCGGTGCCCCCCGTATTGCGCATCGTTAGCGTCGTCATGCCCAGATCTTTGAATGGTTTCATCCAAGCTTCGAAAATGGGCGCGACGGATTCGTTCTCCTGCAAATAGACGCCGCGGATTTTCCCGGTACCATTATCGACATTGAAGTAAGCGGAAACCTTGCTTTGTTCCGGCTTCGGGGTGACCGGACCGGCCTCGCGGCGTAGCAGCGTCGGCAGGTTCTTCATATTGGGATCGTCAGATCGAGGGCGTGAACCGAAGTGCTGTTCGACGTAACCTTGTGATCCAAGCAGACCTTGCTCTTCGCCGCTCCACAAGCCAATGCGGATGGTGCGTCGAGGCTTGATGCCGTAGTCCTTATCGAGCACTTTCAAAATGCGGACGGCCTCCATCATGATGACGCTGCCTGCGCCATTGTCAGTCGCGCCCGTGCCGGAGTGCCAGGAATCAAGGTGCGCGCCCAGCATCACGATTTCATCTTTTTTGTCAGTTCCGGGGATTTCGGCGATGGTGTCGAACTGCATAGGATCGTCGTCGTAGAACGTGTTCGAGACATTGAGTTCCAGCGTGACTTCCTTCTTCTGATCGAGTAAGCGCGCGATGCGGTTCCATTGCTCAGAAGCCATGGTCAGTTGTGGAACTGTCGTGGTCTCACCGGGCTTATAGGAGCCGCCCGACTGGACGAAGACCGTTCCTCCACCGGCGATGCCTCGACTGTGATCAATCACGGCAAGGACCTTCTCCTCGGCGAAGAATTGATTCAGCTCCTTGGTGAATTGGCGGCGGCGCATCATTTCTGCCATCCGCAACGGCGGACGCTCGCCGGGAATCTGGTATTCGCCAATCTTGGAGAGGTCGTCGTCTGTCAGGCGCTTGTAGGGCGATTCGATAATCGGCTTCACCTCGGCGTCAGGGCCGAAGATCACGATCATACCCGCCAGCTTGCCTAGATACTTATCGAAGTCTTTCTTGTCTTCAATGTTTGCCCGGATGCACTTCCCGGTGATGACGCCATTCGTGCCAGGTGTCCACGCTTTCGAGTAGGCGATCAGAGGCGTGATATCGGGCGAGGTCATGCGGGCATTCACGTATTGATTAGCCCACCCGCGGCCGAATGGGCCCCAGGCCTCGAGATGTGCGTTAGTCAACCCGAACTCGGTGAGTTTGTCACGGGTCCATTCGTTCGCACGCTTCATGTTGGGAGAGCCGGTGAGGCGCTCGCCGATGGAGTCCATGAGGCCCGAGGAGAGTTCCATGACTCTGGAATTGTGAAAGCCCTCATAACGAATGCGAGTAATGGTGTCGAGATCGACCTTCTCCTGCGCCTGCGACCAAGTGGCTGGAACAGACGACAAGATCAGCACAATAGAACACACGAGTGGTGTGGCGGGATGCATGGCTGAGCTCTCCTGGAGGGACCGAAGTTGGGATTATACAGAAGCGCTTGTATTCGGATGAGGGGAGAAGCAGGCTGAGAGTCGCAATGTCGAGTGCCGGCACTACGGCTGGGACGGCTCTTTTCGTTTCTCCTCGGCGTCGACGGAGAACAGCATGTAATGGTCGAAGCTGTGGCGCCGATAATAGTTATGTTTCTTGAATTTGAAGTATATTTCCGATTGCTTCGGAAGCCAGAGAGTGATGTTCTTCCTGGGAAATGGTACCGGTCCATACTCAACCGCCTGGTGCTCTCCGAGCAGTTGAATTTCTGGAATGGGCTTGATCAGGTCAGCCTCGATCCGCATGATCTGAAACGTGTCCGCGGCAATCCATGCGACTCCCTTCAAATCAACCGCAAGGATCTCAGTGCCAGCCTGGTAGCTGTGCATTCGATTCGGGCGGTCCGACCGCTGGCGAAAACGTACAAGCCATGCTGGTTTGGCTTGCCATTCAGCGAGACCTTCGCAGCTCAAATCGAAATCCTTGCGCATGTCCGGATGAAAAACCAGAGCGAGACCGGCAAAGCCAGTGCTGGCAATCCCGTCCGGATCGGTTCCCATCCCGAGCCGGCTCGAGCGGTATTCGGCGACAGTAACGGTTCCCGGTGCTGGCTCGGAGAGCAGAGCGATGTAGTCATACTTGCGAATCTCCTTATTAAGGGGAAGGCCGGCTGAATCCAGACTCTGATGGAACAGGTCTTCCACGGCGGCGAAACGGGTCAAGTCCTGCACGAGTTCCTGCACTCGTTTTCCAGCTTCGTCGATGACAGTCTCTGGGGAGCACTCTACTCCGCTGGCGAGGAGGGGCTTGACGTCGTCGACATTAGGAATCTGCCAAATATCGCTCGAAATTACGGGATCTGGAATTGCAGCCAGAGGATCAACGACAGTAGCGTGAGTCTGAGCCGGCGGCGATGGACTGTGGGACGAGGTGCGGGCCCGAGTTTCAAGTTCTGACAGCAACGCGCGGACCTGTACCGTCATGGGGTGATGAGGAGCTTGTTCCAAAAACAATTTCAGCGCCTCAATGCCCTCCTGATCGCGGCCAAGTCCGATCAGCGATTCCCCGAGAACAAGCTGTGCGGAGGCGACAGGTCCAACTCCGGATTGCTTTGCTTTTTCCAGAGCAAGTCGAGCTTCAGAGCAGGCTTTGTCGTAGTTCTTTTCACGGAAGTAGGCCGTGGCGAGCAGGTTGTGAGGAAGCCAGTTCGCAGAATCTGCAATTACCGCTTGTTCCAGAACCGACCTTGCATCGAAATACTGCTCGCGCTCCAGGCGGGTTCTACCGAGGAGAGTCAGCGCTTGGGCATTGTGCGAATCGAGATTGATGGCGGCAGCTAGATAGTTCTCCGCCCGCGCAAAATCTTTCGTCTGGAAATAAAGATATCCAAGAAGAAAATTCAGTTCCGTACTTGAAGGCGCAATTTTGTAAGCAGCCTCGAGGTGCCCTTGCGCGGCAACAGGATTATTTACCTTGAGGAGTGAGATGGCCTTTTTCGCCTGCTTTCGCGCTTTCGGCGACAGAATGGTTTTGGCGACGTCCAGGTTTACCGCTGCGGGATCGCGATGCAGGATGATTTCCAGACGAGGCGCAAGCAGTGGGGAGACGGAGAGTGTTTGTCGGATGGTTAAGTATCCAACCGCGCTAATTTCAGCCTCGTAATTTCCAATAGCCAGATTTGCGAATACGCTTCGGGAAGAGAGATCGGTAGTTTGCCAAGTGGCCGATTGATCTGAGGCACGCACGAGCTTGATCAGAGCCTGGCGATCAAGGCGTACCCCGCTCTTTTCGGAAAACACACTGAAGATTAGTACGCCTGTCCCGGGAGCGGTGTTGTAGACGTCGGAATCGTTCGATTGCGATGAACCGGCGATCTGAGCGAGTGCACAGAACGCATGCAGAAAGAGGAAGAGCTGCAACGAAACGAATTTGTGCGTCAAGGTACGATGATGCCACATAAAGATCAGGATGAGCACTCTGGCAACTCACGGTGAGGACTAATGGGCGGATTGAGGCTCAACGATCGTCCCTGCCGGCTCTATGAGAATACCTTGAATGCGAAGACTTCAGTGTTCGAAGTCGTCATTGATTTGCTTTCGCAGGGATGCTGAGCGGTTCTTTGCGTTTTTCCTGCGTATCGACTGAGTAGAGCATGTAGTGATTGAAGCTGTGGCGCCGGTAGTAGCGGTGCTTGTGGAAATCGAAATAGATCTCCGCGCTCCTGGGAAGCCAGAGAGTGGCATTCTTCTTGGGAAAGGGAACCGGGCCGTATTCGACGATCTGCTGCTCGCTAGCCAAATCAATCTCGGGTACGGGCGCCATCGATTCGGCTTCCATGCGGGCGATTTGAAACTTATCGGAAGTAATCCAGGCGCGACCTTTCAGCTTCACGGAATACGCCTGATTCCCAACTTTGTAGCTGTGCATGCGGTTGGGGTGGTCATCCCGCTGCTGGAAACGGACCAACCACGTGGCCTGTCCCTGCCAGTTTCCAAGTCCCTCGCACTTCATATCGAAGCTGTCGCGCACGTGAGGATGAAAGACTAGCGCGAGTCCAGCGAAGCCGGTGCTGGCGAGATTGTTGGGAGCATCCGACGCGGCAAGCTGATCGGTGCGATACTCAAGAATCTCGATGTAACCGGGTTCGGGTTCGGTGATCGAGGCGACGTAGTTGTACTTGCGGGTCTCGGTGCGGCTGGGATTGCCGAATTCGTCGACCGATTGGTGAAAGAGATCTTCAATCGCCGCGAAACGGGTGACATCGGCGACCAATTCCTGCACGCGCTTGCCCGATTCTTCAATGACCGTATCGGCCGGACAGGAGACATCGGGGACGACGGACATTTTGATGTCATCGATCCCTGGCGGCTTCCATGGCTTTACGGAAAACTTGGGTGGCGGCAGGGCCGCTAATGCGTTGATGCCCGGCAGGGAGGAGTTAACGCTGGCAACGCTGGTCGCGGGACGAGCACTCGAACTGTCAGCTTCAACCTGTGCGATTGCTTTGCGGACCTGCTCCGCCAGGGGATGTTGTGGGGCCTGATCCAGGAAAACCTTCAGAGCCTGCAATCCTTCGGCTGGCTGCCCGAGATTCAATAGCGCCTCGCCCAGGATAAGTTGCGACGACACGGCCGTGTTCTTGCCTTTTGTGATTGAGACTTGCGCTTCGTCCCTCGCTTTTGAGTAATCTCTTTGGTGCAGATAGGTATAGGCCAGCAGATTATGCGGCAGCCAGTTCTCGGCGTCGGCAAGGACCGCCTGCTCTAACGCTGATCTAGCCACGGGATAATCACTTTGTTCCAACCCTGCGCGTCCCAGAAGAGTGAGTGCCTGACCATCGTGCGCATTGACGTTGGTGGAGGCACTAAGATACGTAATCGCACGAGCGTAGTCTTTTTTCTGAAACCACAGGTAGCCCATCAGAAAATTAAGATTGGCATCGGTCGGTGCAGCCTTGTAAGCCTCATCGAGGTACTTCTCGGCGTCTTTCAGGTTGCCGGACTTGAGACTTTGTACCGCATGTTTGATCTCCTTGCGAGCTCGTGGAGAAACGACGGCAGCGCCCACGTCGAGATTGACGGCGAAAGGATCTCGCTGCAGAACGATATCGATGACCAACTGCATCGCTGCCGGAGAAATAACCAGCTCCTTGCGGACGCTAATGTAACCGACTGCGCTCGCTTCCACGTCGTACGTCCCATATGCGATGTTGGTAAATCGGCCCTGGGAGTGGTCATCGGTGGTAACCCAGATCGGCTTCTGTGTGAAACGATCAACCAACTTTAGTACGGCCTGCCGATCCAAATGGGTGCCGTTGCGTTCAGCGAATACATTGATTTCAATGGCGCCGGTGTTGGGAGCCGTCATGTAGGTGCCAACGGTCGCGGTCCGACCGCGTAGCTCGTCCGGCCCGTTGATCATGAGACCAGTCGCTGTGGGATTCTGTGCCGTGGCAGTGATGGCACAGAAAACCATAAGCAAGAGAGGCGCTCGCTGGTTGGCAGTAACGCGAATGGGAAGGTCATAACAGCGAACACACAGAAGTCTGGCACGGCCGGAGAATCAGGGTCAACGGCGAAACGTGGAGGAGGGGCTATTTCTCTGCTGGAACGGGGATCTCGTGTTTTGTTTCGGCACTAGGTGCGGCTCCCGGATCGTCGTCACTGGTTTTCACGATGTACTGAACGATCACGGAGATCCTGCGATTGGATGGGTCGAGGGGAGCGTCTGGTTTGCGCAGGCGCTGATCGGCAAACCCGCGAACCTGAGTGACCTGGTCAGGGCGGATTCCACTGGCTTGCATCACGCGACGAGCCGCGTTGGCACGATCGGACGAAAGCTCCCAGTTGCCATAAGCGGCGGAAGGGGCGTACGGCTGAGAGTCGGTGTGACCTTCGATCGAGAGTTTGTTGGGGAGCTGGCCGAGTTCCTGTGCGAGAGTTTTCAGAAGCGCGCCTCCATCCATGTTGAGCTTCGCGCTGCCACTATCGAAGAATGTGCCGCTGGCGGACTCGGAGAGTTCAATTCGCAGGCCTTCCGCAGTTACTGTCATTTCGATGTGACTCTTGAGTTTTTCGAAGTCGGTCACCTGCTTCACAGCCATCTGCAACTGTTCTTTCAGCTTGGACATGTTGTCGCGCGTGACGACGAAGTTCTCCCCAGCGCCTTGCATATTGGAGCCGACCTTCTTGGATGTTCCAGTCGGATCCTTGAAATATCCGCCGACCGCTACCTGTACCTGCTTGCTGCTGTTGAGCAGCCACAAGACAATGAACAGGGCCATCATGGCTGTCACAAAGTCGGCGTAAGCGACTTTCCATGCGCCGCCGTGATGTCCGCCGTGGCCTCCCTTCTTTTTCAGGATGATGATGGGGCGCGTTTTTTCCATAGCGCTACGACCCGCCGCTGGCGGCTGCGGCAGCCGCTCCTCCACCACGGCAAGCTTGCTCGAGTTCCTTGAAGGAAGGGCGTACGTGTCCGGGGACGGCGCGCCGCGCCACCTCCACGGCCATGATGGGGGCGGTACCTTTCAGAAACGAAACCATCAATACACGCATCACGTAAAGGAAGGCGTGTTCCTCTTCCGCGGCTTTCGTCATGTTCGCGGCAATGGGGCCGACCAACCCGTAGCAGAGGAGAATGCCGAGAAAGGTGCCGACCAGCGCGGCGGCGACTTTGTGGCCAATCTCTTCAGGCGGGCCACCGAGAGCGCCCATGGTGATGACCACACCAAGGACGGCGGCAACGATTCCCAGTCCCGGCAGGGAGTCCGCCATTGTGCTGAGAGCAATCGTGGGTTGTGTGGCATCGTGGTGATGGACCTCAAGGTCGAGATCGAGCATCTGATCGAGATCAAAAGCGTCCACCCCCGTGATGGCCATGCGCAGCGAGTCGCAGACAAAGTCGCGAACGTGATGGTTCTTGAGGAACATTGGGTTCTTGGAGAAGACCGGGCTTTTTTCGGGTTCTTCGACGTCGTTCTCAAGCGCCATCAGGCCATCTTTGCGTGCCTTGTTGAGCAGGTCGTACATCGTCTTCAAAGTGTCGATGTAAGTCTGCTTGCCGAACTTGGAGCTGCCGAAAACGCCACCGATTCCGCCAGCGATTTTCTTGATGATGTGAAGCGGGTTCGCAACCAGCACCGTGCCGACAGCCGCACCGCCGATGATCACGAGTTCAGCGGGTTGCAGCAGTACCCGCAGATTGCCGTGTTCCATGAGATAACCGGCAACGATGCAACCGAAGACGACAACAATGCCGATAATCGCAAACATTTCTAACTCCCGGAGGACGCGGTGGCATCCGCGCCGGATGCGCCAGTCCGCCACGCGGAGGCGGCGTCGAGCGACTGAGTAACCCGATGCAATAGCGTTTCGATCGTGTCGTCCGGTCGTGCGCTGGCTTCACCAATCGAAACGGGCAGCGAATGGCGATCGCCCCACCACTCGATTGAATCATTGGCCAGCATCCGTCGAATGCGCTCACGGACGGAGTGCAGCTTCCCGCCGTAGCATCCGTTAAGGATCACGAGAAACTGATTGTCGTTCCAGCGTCCCACGAAGTCTGTCCTCCAGAGGGCAACTTCGAGCGTGCGCGCCACCACGCGGAGGAGTGCCGACGCGGCTTCCAATCCCAAGGCTGCACGGAAGTTGTCCAGTCCTTCCAGGCGAAAAATGAGGAGACTAAAAGGGGCTTCGCTCTCCCTGAAAACGGCGAGTGCATCGCGCAAGTGGATTTGTATTCTCGTGCGGTTCAACACACCGGTGATCGGGTCCGTGGAGCCCGGCATGCTGTCCTCGGGTTGACTGGTCAGTTCTGGCTCAAGGTCATCGAAGATCTCGACAGCTCCGACGATCGACCCGCGCTGATCATGAATGGGCACGGCGCGGATCCGCACTGGAATCTCGTGGCCGGCTTTGTGATGGACGAATCCCAAAGCTTCCGCCGATTGAGATGTCTTGATGGCACGAGCCGCAGGACACTCCTCGCTGCAGAACTCGCATCCCGGTTGGTCGCAGTGCAGCAAAGGTTCTGCGATACAGGAATGACCGATCACTTCATGCCGCTGGCGTCCGCTGATTTGTTCCGCTCCGTCGCTCCACAGGACCACTTTCTTCTGCGCATCGAGGACGCAGAGGCCATTCGGCACGCTTTCGAGAATGCTGCGCCAGATTTCGGAGTCGTGAACAAAAGGCATACGGCAGCTACCTGCTGGCTGTAGACTTCATCGGCAAGAATTCACAGCAGCTTCAACCAGGGTGGCCAGCCAGTTCAATGGAAGTCCATGCATTATAAACAGTTAAGAGAGTGGCACTTTCGGGGTAGGCATGGCCCAGAAGTGCCATAGGCAGAAAGCTGCATGGGTTCTATTTTCGTTGGTGAGCAGTTCTGGGGGAGGGCTGCCCGGGCGTCCTGGACTCGCAAGAGTTCCAGGGCGCTCGTTATTTATTGGGAGGGCTTTTTCTTGCGGGACAGACGCGCGTGCTTCCGCGGTTTAGTTCGTCGAGATCGTGAAATTCACCGTGATCCTGGCCTGGGTCTCGACAGACACCGATCCTTCATAATGCGGTTTGAAGTGCCACTGCTTCACGGCCTCCTGCGCAGCATGAGCGAGAATCGGAGACCCGCTGAGCACCCGCAAATCCTGAATATTTCCATCGCGTGCAATCAAGGCCTGCAGGATCACCGAACCCTCCACTTTCATCTGACGCGCGAGCATCGGGTAGTCAGGCTGCACTGTGTTAGTGACGATTTGTTCACTACCACTCGAGATTGGGGTACGTTCCGCCGCATTCGTGGCCAGAATGGACGCGGTGTCGGGACCTTGATGGGATGACACTGAAGGTTCGTTGGAGTGGCCAGCTTGCACGTCGACATGCACCGAGTTCGTACCCGGGCGCACGGTCCGATGCGAATCTCCAGCAACCACCTCAACTTCGAGTGGTGGGAGGACAGTTCTGGTTATCGTTGTCGGCGGTGTGGCTGTGTCGATGGCAATCTGCACGGGTTGCTCTCGGCGGCGATTGCCTTTGTGCGCGGAGGGCTGGTTCATCGGCACGACTGTTGGAGCAGTTGCCCGTACCGGTGCCGGGGCGCTTTGGACTTGGTCCGCTTCCTGGGCAGCAGGAAACCAGAAATCGCGATCCCGGTACAGAACCAATCCGAGAGCGAGAAGCAGCATCGTCAGCGCGACCACCATCAACCGCTGCTGTCTGGTGGAGATGGACGGTTGTGGTGGCGGGAGTGACCTGCGTTCCGCCTTCAGCGCGCGCTTTTCAGTTTCGACCATAATGGGACGAGTTGTTGGGCGCAAAGCTCCCACATAGTAACGCCATTCAATCGCAAAGACCAAGTCGGGCGGATTCGTCCTGTGGGTGGAGGTTGAGCTAGCAGGCCAGTTGTTCGCGGGTGAGCTTTAAGCCGTTGAGATTTCCCAGAGCGGTGACCGCCACAGATTCGGGCTTAAAGAACTCGTTGGCCAGATCGGCAAGATCCTTGGAGGTTACAGCTTCGATCTTCTCGATCAACTCATCGAGATCGTAGAAACGGTCGAAATACATTTCCTGGCGCGCCAGGTTGGACATGCGCGATGTGCTCGATTCGAGTGAGAGCATGAGGCTCCCCTTGAGCTGCGCTTTCGAACGGCGCAGTTCTTCCTGCGGTACCGGGTCCTTTTTCAGTTTGCGGAATTCGTCGACGACCGACTGCACGACTTTTGCGGCCGAGGCCAACGAAGTCCCGGCATAAACGGCGAGGCAACCAGTATCGCGATAAGGATTCAGATCACTGTAAATGGAGTAGGCAAGACCCTGACGCTCGCGAATGTTCTGAAACAGGCGGGAACTCATACCGCCGCCCAGCAGCGTGTTGAGGATGTAACCGGCATGACGCTTCTGGTGTGCGATCGGATGAGCCGGAACGCCGATGCAGAGTTGCACTTGCTCCAGAGCTTTCTTGTTCCGAAGAATGATGCGCGAGGAGATCTTTGGTGCAGCGGAATGGAAGCCGTTCGGCATCGGCTTCATGTGGCTGAAATGACCCTGTACTAGCTCGACAAACTGTTCGTGATCGAGATTTCCGGCGGCGGAGACGATGATGTTCCCGGGCGAGAACCGGTGCGCGTACGCGTCCAGCACGACCTCCCGCTCAAATCGTTTCACCGTTTCCTTCGTGCCTAGGATGGGTTTGCCGAGCGGGTGGTCTTTCCAGAAGTTTTGCGTGAAAATCTCGTGGACCAGGTAATCAGGATTGTCCTCGTCCATCTTGATTTCTTCCATGATCACGCCGCGTTCGCGGGCGATGTCGGATGCGTCAAAGACCGGGTTCAGGACGAGATCACTAAGAATATCCAGGGCGATCGGCACGTGTTCGTCGAGGACCTTTACGTTGAAACAGATGCATTCCTTCGCAGTGAACGCATCCATATTGCCACCGATCGAATCGACCTGGCGCGCGATTTCCTCGGCAGAGCGGTTCTTGGTGCCCTTGAATACCATATGCTCGATAAAGTGAGAGATCCCGTTCCATTGGGGATCTTCATCACGGGAGCCGGTCTGAAGCCAAACGCCGATCGAAGCGGAGCGAATGTGCTGCATCTGCTCGGTAATCACCGTCAGGCCGTTCGGGAGCTTTTGACGGCGGATATTGCGTACTTCTTGGGCCATGGACTACTTCCTTCAGGACGACTTTCCGAACCCCAGCCAGGCGACTTCGGGAGAGGATCTTTACTATTCTTACATAGGGCCGGGATTCGTGCGAAAATAGATTAGTCATTTAGAATCAGTCAGTTGAACGATATCGACTGATTCTGTACAAGACCGTTGAACAAAGCCACAACGATGACTGAGTTTGCGACCAATGCACTGACGGGACTTGATCGAGGAGAGCTGGTTTCTCTGGTAGAGCAAGCTGGGGAACCGATTTACCGAGCCCAGCAGCTTCTTGAAGCCGTCTATCGCAAGCGTGTCGAGTCGATCGCGCAGATCTCCACTTTGCCACAGCAGTTTCGCGTGACACTCGCGGAAAAAGGCTGGATCGTTGGGATGCCCGCGGTTGAGAAGAGATTTGTTTCGCAAGATGGCACGGTGCGGTACCTGTTGGGTTTCGAAGATGGGCAGAGCGTGGAAACCGTCTGGATGCCGGAGGGCGATGGAGGAGAGGCGGGAGATGGGAGCGAGGCTGGTGACGATAAGGACGAGGGGAAGGGCCGTGGCTGGGATCGTGCCACGATCTGCGTTTCAAGCCAGGTGGGTTGTGCGGTCGACTGCCAGTTTTGCCTCACGGCCCTGCTCGGTGTGAAGCGGAACCTGACGGCGGGAGAGATTGTGGGGCAAGTTAGTGCAGTGCTTGCCGATCAAAGGGTCTCGCCCCCGCAAGATCGAATCAATCTCGTTTTCATGGGGATGGGAGAGCCGTTCCTCAATTACGACAACTTCATGAAGGCGGTCCGGTTACTGGTGGAGGAAGTCGGTGTAGCCGAGTCGCGCATGACAGTTTCGACTGCCGGAATCGTACCTCGGATCGAGGATTTCGGGCGTGAACGGATCCGTCCGAAGCTCGCAATCTCGCTCAACGCTTCGAATGAAGAACAACGAACCCAATTGATGCCCTTGAACCGGAAATGGAATTTGGAAAAGCTGATTTCCGCAGCGCGACAGTTTCCTCTGCGTAATCGTGAGCGCATCACCTTTGAATACGTACTTTTGAACGGTGTCAATGATGAGCCCAGCAATGCGAAAGAAGTCGTGGAGTTATTGTGCGGGTTGCGGTGCAAGGTGAATCTCATCGCTCTGAATCCGGGGCCCGGGATCGGTTTCTCAACCCCGGCAGAAAATCGTGTTTTGGATTTTCAGGAGATTCTCACGAAAGCTGGTATCCCGGCTTTCGTGCGCCGGCCACGTGGCCGTGACATATTCGCCGCGTGCGGCCAACTTAAGCGAACGGTTGAGATTGCCAAAGTTCCGGGACAGTAGATTCCTTTGCGTCCGCAGTGGCCGATTCTGCGGTAGGCAACTCGACACGCAGCAAGAGCGACCCGTCATCGCGACGTTCCCGGGAAACCAAGCCCCGGTGCTCCTTCAAGATGGCTTGGCATGCGCTCAGTCCGAGTGCGTCTTCAGCATCAATTGGCGATGCCGATCGAATGATTCTGTTCGCGGCTTCGGTTGTAAAGGTCAGCACGCATTTGCCGCCGTGCAGTTCGGTAGTAATGATCATGACTTTGCCCTCAAGCTCGCCGAGCGCATGAAGAGAGTTGGCCAGGAGCTGCACGCAGACCTGGAGAAGTTGATTGGAGTCCCCAAATACCTTGGGCAGAGCAGTATCAAGTTCTGTCCGAACTTCAACCTCGAGTGCCGACCACTGGGGTTCGGAAAGCTTAATGGCGGTGCGAGCCAGAGTGTTCAAATCGAGTGAAGTCTTTGGGGCGGGTCCCTGTCTGGCAAAGCTGATAAGACTGGCGACAAGAGACTTGGTGCGCCTGACGTATTGCCCGATCTTGGCCGCAATCGGCTGCTGTTCGGCACTGAGCGAAGTGCTGAGCAACAGGTCCGAATAACCCAGCATGGCGGTAATTGGATTATTGAGTTCGTGGGCGGCTCCGCCGACTAATTGTCCGATGGACGCCAGTTTTTCGGACTGCAGAATCTGAGCCTGTAACCGCTTCAGACTCTCAAATGACTCACGGGAGTGGTTTAGTAGCCGGACCAGTTCCCGATCAAGCATCCGCTGTCGCACAAGAATCATGACACCCATGCAGAACGCCGCCATCAGTGTCAAAGCTACTCGGAATGTTCGGATCTGCGCCGGGACCTCTGTGTCGGAAATAGACCAGGCAGCGAAAAGAGGCAATGAAAAGACCGTGATCATGCCAACACGAGCCACCCATACACCGTAGACGGTAGACGCTTGCGGCAGATCCGAAGCCGGGCGGTTGGTTTTTGTGCGGAGGCCGATCCAAGTGATGGAGGCCATCGCGAAAACCAAGGGAATGTCGTAAAAGCTGCCGCTGTAGTAGGCCTTTCGCGCGATGGCCCAGTTCGCGAAGGTTGATCCGGCCGAGTAACAGCAACTCATTCCAAACAACGAAGCGTAGACGCCCCTCCATTCATTTTTGCTGGTGATCCAGGACGCCAGCAATCCGAGCAGAAGAGCCAATTTCTCGGCGGAGTACACGTTATTCAGGTTCCGATTGTAGGCTGGCACATCGGCCATCACGTACTGCCACGGAATCACTACCAGCACGTAAAGATAAAACCACCACACAATGAGAAGAGCAAAGTCGAGCCGTCCCACGCGAGCGGAGTATTCATCGCGCGGTGCATGGGGACGAAGCGCAATCGCAGCCATGAACGGCACGATATGCAAAAAAAGGACGATATCCCATGCACAAAGATCCGGAACATCCTCTCGAAGGACGACCTCGTAATAAGTCCAGAACAATTGATACGCGAGCCACAGGGTCAATCCGAGAGTGATGAGCGACCAGAAGAGCCGTATCCGCCCGCGAGACCGTAGAACGAGCGGAATGAAAGAAGCAGTTCCGGACAACAATAACAGGCACTGTGTGATATCGCTGAACGCGGTCAGGCCAAATGAGCGGCGGAGAAGGAGAGCAGCGAAGATGAGAGAGGCCAATAAGATGGACACGCCAACAAGCCAGAGATTGGAACGCTTGCTCAAGACACTCCCTCAGGGGCCATTCTAGATGCGATCGATACTCCGCGAGGGTTACTGTAGTAACCTTGGTAAAACGCAAGCCCCAGGGGCCGCAAGAGGCATGGTCCTCAGCGGTCAGACTTGTCGGTTAAGCTCTTCTATTCAATAATATGCGCGGCATTCGCAGGTCTGTGGAGATGGCCCCAAGTGAACTCTACTGTTGAGCGGTATCAGCAATCCTGGAGACAGAGAATTCCGGTAGATCCAGGAGAGACTCGCCGAATTGAACGTTGGCTGGCAACCGCCCGCGTTTTCCTTGCCATGTCCACACTGGTTGCGATTCGTATGGATCCCACAGAACTCGGCCATTCCTGGGCGGCGTATGGTCTTTTCGTCTTCTACATGGCGAATGGGATTCTGATCATGATGCTGCTGCGGAGACGGCAGCAGTCCACGGCGGCGTTTCGATTCCTCGTCCACGCGGGTGACATCGTTTGGCCGGCAGTGATTTCCATCTTTGCCGAGGGCCCAAGAACGCCGTTCTTTCTCTTCTTCTTTTTTGTCCTGGCGGCGGCCGCATATCGCTGGGGCCTGTGGGAGACGTTGGGAACTGCGGCGGCCGAAGCCGCATTGCTCTGGATTGAAAGTTTAGTTCTGCGGCACGTTTGGCCGCAGGGGTCCTTGCCCCTGCGGGCATTGACCGGCCTGCACATTAATGTGAAGGAGTTCGATCCCCAACGCCTTTTCATGTTGTCGGTTTACCTCATCGTGATGGGACTTCTTCTCGGGTATCTCGCGGAGCGGCAGAAACACTTGCGAGCAGAAAAGGCGGTGATCACCGGGATTCTTTCCGGTGTACGCGTCGGGGCGGGCTTGACGGGCACGATCGAACAGATTTTTCGTGAACTGATGTCGATGTACGGTGCGACACGCGCGATGATCACCTCGCAGGAAATCCACAGCAAACGCGTGTTTGCGGGAGAACTGAGCGAGGGAGCAGGAACCGGACGTTCCGAGTTTCGCTGGCTGGAATCCGGAATGCGAGACGGCAAGACGTACCTTGAAGATTTTCCGGGAGAGGCGTGCTATGCCTCCGTCAATGGCGATGGCTGGACAACCTTAGCCCTGGACGATGCAGGTCATTCCATTCCCGTTTCCAATCTGGCGCCGATTTCTCAACTGCGGCAGGCGCAGAGTTTTGACTCTCTCGTCTCGGTGGCCTTCCTGTTCGGGGGCGAGTGGCAAGGACGTGTCTTTCTGTTTAATCCCTCGTGGAGGGGCGAGAAACAGGAAGAATTACGCTTTCTCCTGGATCTGGTTCGGCAGGTGGGACCAGCCGTCTACAACGTCTACCTGCTACATCGACTGCGACGTCGCGCGTCAGCGGCAGAACGGGCGCGCTTTGCGCGGGAACTTCATGATGGCGCGGTGCAGTCGCTGATTGCAGTGGAAATGCAGGTGGATGTTCTGCGTCGGCAGGTCGAAGCCAATCGCCCGGTGGGTGGAGAACTAGGGCGCATTCAGAGTCTGCTGCGCGAAGAGGTCCTGAAACTCCGGGAATTAATGCAGCAAATGAAAGCCATCGATGTTGACGCGCAGCGCCTGCTTGGCGTATTGAAGGACACGGTCGAGCGGTTCCAGCGGGAGACGGGCATCAACGCGCGCTTTGTGACGGATCTCGAAGATCTGGACATGCCACAACGAGTTTGCCGTGAGATTCTCCGCATAGTACAAGAGGGCCTCGTCAATGTGAGGAAGCACAGCGGCGCCCGGCATGCACTTGTGCGACTGGTTTCGAACGGCGAGAAGTGGACCCTCAGCGTGGAAGACGATGGAAAAGGATTTCCCTTTGCGGGGCGATACAATCAGGAACAACTGGAGGAAGCTGGCAAAGGCCCGATGATCATCAGGGAGCGGGTCGGTTTGATCGCCGGAGAACTCACGGTAGAATCGAATCCCGGACAGGGAACACGGCTGGAAGTTACAGTGCCGCGGAATGGGGAAGTGTCGAATGAATTTTAGAAAGCCGCAGCAGATCCGCTTGGTGATAGCTGATGACCATCCGATTTTTCGGGATGGTTTACGACGATTGCTCGAAGCTGAAGCAGATCTGAAGGTTCTGGGTGAGGCGTCCGACGGCGCAGAGGCCGTGAAATTGGCGCGTCAACTGAAGCCCGACATTCTCTTGCTCGACTTGGCTATGCCTAAGCATCCGGGACTGGAAGCGTTGCGCGAACTGAGTGTGCCTGCCAACGCGACACCGGTCCGTGTCATTCTGCTGACGGCTGCGGCAGAGAAGAGTCAGATCGTGGAAGCGCTGCAACTGGGCGCACGCGGAGTCGTGCTCAAGGATTCGGCGACACAATTGTTGCTGAAAGCAATTCAGACCGTCATGGCGGGGGAGTACTGGGTTGGGCGAGAGAGCGTATCGAATCTCGTGCAATATCTACGGACACTGATGCAGTCTTCGCATGACGAAGCCAGGCAAAAGAAATTCGGCCTTACGCCGCGGGAACTGGAGATCGTCTCGGCCGTTGTCGCAGGCTACTCCAACAAGGAAATCGCAGAGTATTTCAAGATCAGCGAAGATACCGTGAAGCATCACCTGAGCAATATCTTCGACAAGCTGGGTGTCTCGACCCGGCTGGAACTTGCGCTGTTTGCTGTGAATCAGGCGCTGCCACTGAAAAGCATTGCCTAGCAGCATCGTGTAACTCGCTGGCACTTACGTGCCATTGGCCAGCGAGTCTGTGAACATTATAGTTTTGGTACGCACGAGCCTGTGCTCGCGGGCAATCTTGCGTTTGATGGGGCGCATTCGTAAGCGGAGATTAAAGAGGACGCCGTGGCAAAACTTCTACAACAGCTTTGGAACGACGATCGTGGCCAGGACATTGCAGAATACGCAGTCATGTTGGCCGTAATCCTTGTTATCGTCGTCGGCACGATTCGTCTCATCGGATCCAATGCCAACAGTGTCTTTTCTCAAGTTGGCAGCGCCATACAACCGTAGGCGACGAGTCACTTCAGCTTTTAAAAGCGGTTCAGCCGCTACGGCTAAAGCGTGGGCGCTTTGCGTTTCATCCGACTAAGTTGCTTCGTATCGTTACTTCGGAGTTGTCCCCGCTACCGGTGATGCATTGGTGGCCATCTTCTCCGCCCCACCACTCGACATTCGGGTCAGGTGAGGGAAGAACGGAGTAATCTCAAATTCCATTTTCTCGCGGGCCGAGACCAACGCAACGGGTTTCGCCTTCGATAGTTCAACCTGATCACTCCAGGGATCGACCTTGATGCGTCCTCCCAACGGAAGAGCGGCGATCTGATCAAGCTTCTTCTCGTCCAGGTCAGGCGCAGAAGCGAGTAACGAAGACATGCGAATGCTTTTGCCGCCGGATAATCCGTTGCCCAGGTGTGGACGAATGAGTCTCGGTAGGTCGGGGCCTTTCTGTTGCAAGGCCTTCAGGAACAGTCCTGCATTCCCCAACTTGTCTTTATAAGGCGAGTTCTTCAGCAGCTCCAGAGCCTTCGCATCGGCAGCCTCTTCATCTGCACTGCTTCGCTTGAAGTCGAGTCGCTGGAACGACTCCTCATCCGGGAAGAAGAGTTTGTCATTAAATGCCAGTTTGGTATCAAGGCGATGACCCAATACGATGTGACTCAATTCGTGCGCCAGTATCATTGCCAAAGACGGCTCATCGGGCAGAACATCGAGCAGCCCCCGGCTTATCACGATCGTGCGCCCGATGGTGAAAGACTCCAATGGAGAGGTCAGCAGGATTCTGCAATGGTAGTCACTTTGCAGATCGATGTTGTTGGTGACCAGCAGATTGTTAACCACTGTGACCAGGATCTTGTCGACTTCGCCGGGAGGTGCGAGCAGGCCAATCTTCTGCAAACGTTCGACCGCATTTTCCTCCGCCTGTTTTTCCCACATGCGCTCGGCCATGATGGGTGTTGCGTCAGCGGCGGCATCGCTTTGATCCTTTACGGAATCCTGCGAATCGACCAGAATTTGCGTGAACTCCTCGTTCTTTCCCAGACCCTTCAGGTCGTAACCCCAGAGCCGGGTTTGCGCCTTGAAATGGAGCGTTTTTGTCAAACCTGTCTTGAGGTTTGACTCTTCGGTATAGACGTAGGCGGGAAGCCATGTGCCGGGACGCATGTTGAGGCGCCAACTGTCGAAGTGGAAGAAGAAATTGACTTTCGGCTGGGGAGAGTAGGTTCCGTTAAAACGGACGATATTGTAGTCCTGATCCTCGACCCAAATTCTGCCGAGAAAGCGCGCTGTTTTGTCTCCCTCGCGTGGCTGGACATCGATAACCAGACAGCGTATGTCGCCGAGAAATTCGCGACGCACGAAATTGAATTTGTAATATCGCTTTTGGAAATCCGAGTCGAGCACGACCATCTGGGCGAAACCCATCGGGAGAAAGTGCAGAGAGTAGATACCAGTGAGCTTGCCAAGCATGCGATGACCGAATCCCGGCTGCCCGACAAAAGAGACATCGTCGGGGCCGTCGCTCATGTCGAGGCGACCGAGGAAGTACTCATCTTTCACCGGTTCGGTATTTCCGGAGCCGTCTTCTTTGAGATTCTGCAGGTAGGTCTCGACCATGGGATGCATGTGTCGCATCTGCGCCGTGAAATAATGCTCACGCTGCACCACGCGGTCCATCACATCGTTGAGTGTCAGCGCCGAGGAAGGTGCTCCCTCGGAAGGCTGCGCCGGGGAAGCGGTCGGCGGCGTAGCTGGTGCTGTCTTGTTGTCAAGCGCAGACTGCGCCGAGGGGGACGGAGTTTCCTGAGCCGCAACCAAAAACGAGCATGCCAAAAGACCAACAAGCAATCCCGAGCCCGAACGAACGATTCGCATAAAAACCTTCTGGGAGTTCATCACGCTAACTGGAAAATGATGTGAACGACGGCTGTCGAATCAGAAGGCTGGCCGTCCCTAAGTGCAGGCTTAAACCGTATCTGTTCTGCAGCATGCACTGCTGCATCGTCCAGACCGTGTCCGAGCCCGCGAACGATCCTGATCACACGCAGTTTGCCTGAAGCTTCAAATACGACTTCGAGAAGCACTTCGCCTTCGATACGTTTAGCGCGCGCCTCATCGGTGTAGATGGGAAGTGGCTTGGAAAGGATTTCCGCCGGCACAATTTTCGCGGTTGCAGGTTGTGCCGCGCGCGATTGAACGGTTGGAGGAGCAGGAACGTCAGCACTTCCGAATCCCGCGGAACGTACCGTTCCCCCAGATGACGAAGTCCGCGCACTCTCAGTGGCGATGCCGTTTCCGAATCCGGTGCTCGCCACCACTCCTCGAACGCCGTTGGCGCCACCAGTTCCGTTTCCGTAGCCGGGACCGGTTGGCATATCAAACCCGCCGGCTTGCGCGATGTTTACGGCGGTACGGGTCTGCGGCGTTTTGGCAGGAACTCCATTGGGATCACCGAATCCGCCGGTTTGAACCTGTTGCGAAGCGTGCTCAATGGTCTGCGGCGCCGAGCTTCCCGAAGAGAATTCTCCGGTCTTGATCGTCCGGGGAATCACGGGAGCATTCGTGACTGGAACAGGGTTGAGTTTCTTGGCGGTAATTCTTACTTCCGGAGCCGGAGTGTCTTCAACAACTCTGGGCTTCGGCTGCGGTGCAGGAGTGGGCAGTCGTAGTGCTGAGGGCGAAGGATCAATCGGATCGAGCTTCGCCGTGAGCACTGGCCTAGGAAGTTGCGGTTGCGGTGCGTGATTTACCGGCACCGGTGTTGGTACCAACTCGATGGCGTGATAGTCCTTCTTGGGCCCTTCCATGATCTCCGGATGGAGAACCGGAACCCAGACGAGAATCGAAATCGCCACAGCCTGCGCTCCGTAGCTGAGGAGGACCTCATGCCACGGTGCCTTCCACTTTGGAAGAGACGAAAACAAAACAGAACCTTCGGGAGACGACGACATCATAGTCCGGTCCGCTGCCACAGAGTCGCTAACACGGGTTATGTTTCAAAAGTTTCCCTGTCTGTGGGGGAACTTGAGAAGGCAGGGGCTCCTACAAGTTTACTATCTCCTGCTTATGCACGACACAGGCCATTCCGAATGCGGCATGCAAGCCGAATCTCCATGAAAATCAATCGTTTACGGGATTCAGCTGCGGACCCGGGCTGCCGTGTCTCCTTCACATGCAAAAATCTACACAATCCAAGTACAGAATTCCCGTAAACAACCCGATTGACCTTTTTTTAGCTTAGCAGCGGACGATCTTGGAACTGTCAATTCCACGAGTGGCGTTCCGAGTGTCAACGACCAGTTGCGCGTCCTTCACGATGCGCTTGTAGTCGTAGTCGGAGTGATCGGTCACGATTACAACGCAATCGTATTGTCCCAAATCCTTCAATTCGGCGCACTTCAGCTGCAGATCGTACTTGCGGCCTTTGCCAATGAACGGAAAGTACGGGTCGTGATAGCTGACCTGAGCTCCATCCTTCTGCAAAAGTTCGATGATCGTCAGCGACGGGGATTCGCGCAGGTCATCGATGTCTCTCTTGTAGGCGACTCCAAGTACCAGCACGCGCGCACCATTGACCGATTTCTTCTGCGTGTTCAGGGCGGTACTCACGGAAGCCAGCACGTGGTAAGGCATGTTGGTGTTGATCTCGCCCGCCAACTCGATAAAACGAGTCCGGAAATCCCATTCCTTTGCTTTCCACGAGAGGTAAAACGGATCGACAGGAATGCAGTGTCCACCCAGTCCGGGACCCGGGTAGAACGGGTGAAACCCGAAAGGCTTGGTAGACGCAGCCTCGATGACCTCCCAAATGTCGATGCCCATGCGCAGGCACAGCAGTTTGAGCTCGTTGACCAATGCGATGTTGACGCAGCGATAAATGTTCTCGAGCAACTTGGTCATCTCCGCTGCAGCCGGAGAGGAAACCGGGACCGTACGGTTGAAAATCGATCCGTAGAGAGAGCGTGCAAGCTCAGACGCATGGCTGTTTAATCCGCCCACCACTTTGGGGATATCGGGACGTGCGACAGTAGTGTTGCCGGGGTCTTCGCGCTCCGGTGAGAACGCGACGAAGAATTCCTTACTGCTGGCTTCCTCGTTACGAGCCGCTTTCAGGCCGTCGCGATTCTCTTTTTCGAGAATGGGAATCATCACCTCTTCGGTCGTTCCGGGATAGGTGGTGCTTTCGAGCACGACCAGCTGTCCCGCACGTAAGTAGGGCGCTATGGAGTGCGTTGTGTTCGTAATGTAACTGAGGTCGGGTTCGTGATATTCGTTAAGCGGGGTTGGAACGCAAATGATGATGGCGTCCATGGAGGACAGTTGTGAGTAGTCCGAAGTGGCAGTGAATCCGTTGGTTTTGGCGGACTGAATCTCGACGGGCGTAATACGGTAAATATACGAGCCGCCCCTGGCCAGGGTCTCAACCTTGCGCGAATCGATGTCGAAGCCGGTGACCTTGAATTTTTGCTCACTATAGAGCAACGCCAGCGGGAGACCCACGTAGCCCAACCCAATAATGCCAACACGAGCCTCGCGTTGCTGGATCTTGCTCTTAAGATGGTCGACGGATGCATCCGCAGGGGAGTAGGTGGTCATGAAACCTCCGGAATGAAACACACTATGAAACGAAATAAACACGCAATTCTAGCACTTTGAAAGCATGCTGCCCCTCCCACGAAAGTGGTGTAGGGATACTCAAGACTGCTGGAAACTGATAATTCGGTTCCGAATGTTTGATGAAGAATTCAACACAACTCAAGTGGGGATACTGGCTGGTGATTCCCGTCACAGCAGTCACGGTCGGTGCATTCGTCCTCGATGCCGGCCGAATGCTTGTCGTGGATTCACCGCAGCAATCGGATTTGATTCTCGTACTCGCAGGAGAGACGGACAGTCGTCCGACTCGCGCGCTTGACCTGTTGCGTCGCGGTTACGGTCGTCGGGTTCTGATCGATGTTCCCGCCGGGGCGAGAATCTATGAATTCTCCCAAGTGGACCTGGCGACGCGCTACATTCGTGATCTTCCGGAAGCGGGGTCGATACAGATCTGTCCCATACGGGGTTTATCGACGAAGGAGGAATCGCACGATGTAGCGACATGTCTTGAGGACGAACGAGCCGCGGACATTCTGATCGTCACGTCGGACTATCACACGCGGCGGGCTCTTAGCATTTTTCGCCACCAGGTACATGGCAAACGTTTTTCGGTAGCGGCTGCCCGCGACGACACGCAGTTCGGTACGCGATGGTGGGCGCACCGACAATGGGCCAAAACGTGCCTCGCGGAGTGGCTGCGCTTGATCTGGTGGAACGGGGTTGAGCGATGGCGATAGTTAGAACTACTTGTCCAGAGCCGAGTTACGCCACGCTGCGTGGATGAGTTTTCCACCGGAAAAGATCCCCCACGACACAAAAGGCATTGACGCACAACTCAAGGGGAGGGTACGATTCCCGAAAAGGTCACCAACATAGTTATTAACGGAGTGTGGGAATGGGCAAGTCCGCTTTACGCGGTATGGTTAGCTGTGTGCTAGTAATTCTGTTCCCCTATTCGTTGTTTGCGGCCGACTCAAACGCGGCTATGCTTTATACGAATGGTCCTGCTTGGGTCAACGGCAGCCATGTTCCACGCAATTCCTCGGCAATCTTCTTTGGAGATATTCTGCAAACACGGTCTGATACCGTGGCGAACATCAACCAACCCGGCTCCAGAGTGATGGTCATGGCCGATTCTCTGGTGAAGTTTGAGGGAACTTCGGTAGAGATCGACCATGGTGGCGTATCTGTCAGCACATCGAAAGGGATGACGACCACGGCGGGAGAAGTGAAGGTCGCTCCCGCATCCAACACATGGACGGAATTCAACGTCAGCGATGTCGACGGCAAGGTTCGGATTGCCGCTAACAAAGGGGACGTTTTGGTAAGCGACGGGAAAGAGACTGTGACCCTCGGGCAGGGTCAGGAAACCACGCGCGACGAATCCTCCGATACCGCCAACAAGAAGAAGCACAAAGGTACAGGTGCTGCAGTCCCCGGCGCGCAAGGCGGGTTGCTGAATTCTCCATGGGCCATCGGAATCGCCGGCGGCGCAGTCATCGGACTCACGACCTGGGTTCTACTGCAGAATGGCAGTCCAGCGAGTCCGTCTAAGCCAGCCCCGTAGATTTTCAAGTATCCGTTCCTGCCACCTCCAGTTTTCAGTTGGTGAACCTCTTCGTCACCAACTTCTTGCCATAACGTCAGGCTTTCCCCGTCAGGGCAATGCCGGCCACGCTTTGCGAATGCTTTTCTTAAACAACTTCAGAGGCGGGCAGGAACTCCACTTCGTCCGCAGGTACGGGTCTGCGCTTGCGTGCACGCTGTAGCAGGGGCGGCGCAGCAGCGACCGTGCAGAATACGTAGAAGAGCGCCGCGTTGGCAGGGATCTGCAAATTGAAATCAACCAGACTGTGAACCAGAATACCGATAATCCCTAAAGCACATGCAAGGGTAACGGCGCCGCTCACCTCGGAAGGCCACTTCTCGGTTTTTCGAAGCACTTGGCGACAAATGACAAAGAGGAACCACATCATGGTAGCGAATCCCAGCAATCCCATCTCGGACAGCAGTTGCAGGTAGTCGTTGTGAGCTTCGTTCACGAAGAAGTTTGTATAAAAGCTGCGGAACTGTGGGTAGACGACCGGGAAAGTGCCCAAGCCCCAGCCGAGGACCGGACGTTGTCGAAACATTCGCACCGTATCGCGGTCAATCGAAAGGCGCATGCCACCGGAGATTTCTCCTCGTGCCTCTTTCGAGACGCTCGTGACTCTGCTCGTCAGTTCCTTGCCGCCTAACCAAACCAGAAGGCTGACAAGGACGACTGCGAACGCGCCAAAGCCTATGGCAATGCGGACACCGGTTTTCTGGCGGAACAAGATGGCTACGAAGATCACCAGTTCCACAAATATCGCCAACATCCCGCCCCGTGAGCCCGAAAGAAAAATGGTTCCCACCATGATTGCGGCAGCGACTCCAGCGGCAATTCGCGCCTTCTCGTCAGCCAGGCGCGAGAGGCAGATGATGAGTGGAATGGGAACGAGCAGTTCCATCAGTCCAGCGTAGTGATTGTGATTCACGTAAGGGCCGTAAATCCACCCGCCCAATCGAGGTTGACGAAGCCAGAACAGCTTGCCGTTCGGTGCCACGCCCTGCACCAGGGCGAACGTGGCGACAGCCGCGCCGTACGTTGCAAGGACGATTCCTATTTTGCGCGCCTGGGAGCTGCGAATCATTGTCTGGCTTGCGAGGAAGCAAAGCATGCCGTAGGCGCAATACAGCATCGCATCTGAAATTGTGTCATGCGGATAGGCGCTAATGCGGAAGATGAGTTGGACAAGGATCAGCGTCCCGAAGACTGCCATGGGCGGATAGAGCGGATTCCAAAGGATGGCGATCTCGCCATCGAGCCACTGCTTTGCGAACCATAGAAGTGTCAGTAATGCGGCACCTGCTTCTACGATGAAAATCGACCAAGGTTCGACGGCGCCAAAAGCGACCGGGCCGAACATGAGTAATCCGAATGTACCGTAAAGGAGCGTGGCGTCGATGTGTGCAGAATACGGCTTGTGCCTGAGTTCGATCCTGTCTTCTTGTCCCTGATGATTCATGGAATTCTAGATCGTCAGCAAAATTACTGAGGCTTTCGGCTGAGGTGGAAGTCAGCGACCCAGAGCTTACCACGCATGGGACTGCCCGCTGGAATGCGCGGGATGTGAACCATGACGAGTTTAGAGTCCGGTCCGGTAGTAAATTCGCCGTTGGCTGCTTTCCAGAACCCGGCGTCTTTCAGTTCGTCGCTCTCGTAGTACACCTGCTGGCTGTACATGTCCTGAACGGTGAAGTGGGGGCCACCTGCACCCACCATCTCGCTGTTCTTGTAATACGCCGAGAAGTCGTAGGTTGTGTTCGGCTGGACAGCGACCCATTGGAAGATTCCTGCATCAACGATTCCCGGGCCATCAAACGCGATCAAAAGGGACCGCTGGCTTAAATGCGAGTCGCTGGCATCGTAGGAAAGACTGACACTCGACTGCCTCTGGTACTGCCAATCGAAACCTGCATTGAGAACGTTGAGCGCGAAGCTGCCGTTCACCATTAGATTATCGGCAGAGGGGAGGTATGAAGACAGGCTAAAACGATTTGCAATCTGCTGCCATGCCAACACCGCCTGATCGACTTCCTTGTGTAGGATCAGATAACGGATGTACTCGTAAGCGTAGCGGGTCTCGAATGGTTCGCGGGTCCGCATGAGTGAGTTCCAGACCTTCGTCGCACCGGCTGTCTGTTCCTTGTACTGAAGCAATTGCAGGAAACTGGTATATGCGTCCGCACGAGCCGGGACCACGTCACGGAGCAAAACGTCGACGTCGGGTTCAATGCGCCAGCAGAATTGCAGAGCAGATTCCTCAAGAGAGGGGTCATTCGCAATGACGACTCCGAACTCATGAAGCGCCTTTGTGTTTTCGCCCCGCACCAGATACAAGTTGGCGGCTTCCCACGCGACATCGGGAGTCGTGGCGTCGGCCTGAATCGCATGCTCAAGGGACGCTGTCTGGTTTGGCAGATCGCCCAATACCTGGTACGCACTGGCCAGGTCGAACCAATAACGTGCAGAGTGGGGATTCAGGAGCACTGCCGCTTTGTAGTTTTCAACTGCTGCAGCCGGATCGCGGACGAGGAGGTCATAATAGCGGCCCAAATGATTGCGATACTCTGCATTTCCGGGATCGAGCCAAACTGCTCTGCGCAAACTGGTCAGTTCAGCGCGGCCCCCGAACCAGGATGCGGCGAACTGGCTCGCAGCAAGCGCCAGATATGCCAGCGCGAGAATTCCTGCGATAGCCGCGACCACGCTCCTGCGGTTGGGAGTGCTGAAAGGAATCTTCATTCTGTTGAGGCTGGAGACGTTCTTGCTACGCGCTGCTGGAGGTTGGAGAGCTACCCTCCAGACTATCCTCTTCTTCCTCGTCGTGTCCGGACGAGTCTTCGTTCCGGTAATATTGGGCGTACTTACCCTGATATTCGTAATAGTAATAGTAGTCGGGAGAACTCAGATCTACGGCGTTCAAGAGAACTCCAACCACCTTGGCGTTCACCTGGGTTAGGACTTCGCGTGAACGGCGGAGCGCCTGTTTAGTCGTTTGACCGGAACGAATCACCAGAACGACTGCATCGGCCCGGGGCGACAGCACGACTGCGTCGGTTACCGACAACGAGGGTGGCGTGTCGATCACGATGTGGTCGTATTCATCACGGAGTTGGTTGAGCACGTCCCGCATATTGGACGAGGCCAGCAACTCGGCGGGATTCGGCGGCGGTGTGCCGGCAGGAAGTACGAAGAGATTAGGCAGTATCGTAGTTTTTGTAATTGCTTGTTCCAAAGTTGTACTGCCCGTCAGAACGTTGCTCAATCCGCTGTGCGGACCCATTCCGAGGGTCTTATGAATGCTGGGACGTCGTAAGTCGGCGTCGATCAGCAACACGCGTACCCCTTTTTGCGCTAATACCACAGCCGTGTTAATGCTGGTGGTGGTCTTGCCCTCCTGCGGCAGAGCACTCGTCACCATAATGACCCGGGGTGGAGAGCCCAGGTTCGAGAGCAATAGAGACGTCCTCAGTGCCCGATACGATTCCGCCATCTGCGACTGAGGTCTCACTTGGGTCACCAGTTCGACAGCTTCCTTTGAAGACGCGATGACCAATCGCTTCGGATTGGGACCCTCGCGGGCGGACTTGGATCCCAGCGGGATCATTCCCAAAGATGCGACCCCTGAGATCATTTGCGCCTGTTCCGTTGTCCTCACCGTGTTGTCGAGACCCTCGAGCAAGAAAGCAAGCCCAATGCCTGACGCCAGCCCCAGGACCGCTGCGAACATCAGATTTCGCGGAATATTCGGTTCAATCGGCCCGGTCGGCGGCCGTGCACTGTCGACAATGCGGAAATTGTTCGACTTCAAACCCGCGGAAACTCCCGCTTCCTTGAGTTTCTGGAGCAGGCCTTCGTAAAGTTGACGATTGGTATCGACATCGCGCTTAAGCAACGTGTAGGTGATGGCGCTCTCATTGAGCCGGTTGGCTTCCTGCTTCTGTTTCTCCAGTGCGTCATGAAGCATATTCTCCCGTTGTAGAGCGGTGTCGTACTGGCCCCGAACTTTTGCAGTAATCTTCTTCATTTCCCCCTGGATCTGGGAGTCAATCTCCTTCAGTTGGTTGTTCAACTGATTAAGTTTGGGATACGACGGCCCAAATTGTGTATTCAAATCAGCCGCCTGGATCTTAAGTTCGGCTTGCCGCCCTCGAAGAGTCCCCAGCAGTTGGGTACCGGATTGTGCTCCACCAGCGTCCTCGATGCTGCTCGCGGTGGAGGCGAGAGTGTCTGCATCTCCCGACTCGACCAGGCGGTAGAGTGCTTCCTTGTCCATCCGTTCGCTTTCCGCGCTCGTTAGCTCCTTGTTGAGTTCGTTTAACTTCTCCATCGTGATGTTCTGCTTCTCGTCCGCTCCCAGGATGTCGTGCTCCTTCTGGTAGCGGACAAGTTTTTCCTGCGAAGTCTCGACCTTCATCTGCAAGTCGACGAGTTGCTTGGAAAGCCATTCCGAGGCCTGCATGGTCGACTCAAAACGGGCCTTGAAATTGTTCTCTACGTAGGTCTGCATCAACGTGTTGACGACATTCGCTGCCATTTGGGGATCGGGGCTGCGATAGTGAACTTCGATGATGCGTGTGTTCGGGCTAAGGCCGACCCGCAGGTTTCCTTTAAATCCACCAATCATCGCGGAGGCCCGCGCCGGATCACTCTGCAGGGGATCGGGAGCCAGATCAAGCGAGGAAGAAGATGAAGGCGGTGCCTGGCCGGCGTATTCGGGCCGCCGATCCAGATTGAGTTCGCGGATCACCTGCATCGCCAGCAGGTCGCTCTGCAGAATCTTTACCTCGGTATCAAGTTCTGTCGGATCGTAGTAGTCGAGGCTGAAGGTCGCTGAATTCTGAAAGTTCAACGTCGTATCGGGCTTGTTGATGGCGATGGTGCCCCCCGCTTCATAGATCGGGGTTGTTTTCAGACTCGCGATGGCCACGACTGAGAAAATGGTAATGAGGCAGGCCGCCACGATCCACTTGCGCTTAACGAGAATGCGCAGGTACTCGCCCGCAACCGATTCGTGATGGCTTACCTGGGGATAAAAGCGGGAATCAATCGACCGTCCCATATCCATTGTCTGGGAAGGCTGCATCTCGCGAATCGATGAATTAGTCAGCGGTGCCAAGGGCCCAAAATCCATGCCTGCTCCTCAAGGTCTTGAACATCACTGCAAAAGGCCTGTCTTGGCCTGTACCGCTGCGTACGCCTGTATCCCGGATCGAAGAGGCTGGTCTATCGCGCAGGGAACTATTTTGCACTTGAATGGAAGATCGCCCGACATTTTAACATCGAGGATTGCGATTCGCGATGATTTTTCCGGTCCGCGCCGCGTGAAACCGCCGATTCCCGAAGAACTCCGCTATACTAGCCAGCAACGTGAAGGTAGGCGCAGGCCTTTTTTTCTAATCTTCCACTCGACGGCTTCGCCGGGACAATGCGGTCTGCAGAGATCGGAAGAGTACTGGCTATAAAGTCTGACTTATGATGGTCCAAACGAGGCAGGTGGGATGAATTGGTCCGAACAATCAGTCTTGGTGACGGGTGGCACGGGTTCGTTTGGCAAGAAGTTCGTTGAAATCATGCTGCAGCAGTACCGTCCGAAGCGTCTGGTCATTTTCAGTCGCGACGAACTCAAGCAGCACGATATGCGTGCGTCCGGCCTTGATCATCCCAGCCTCCGCTATTTTCTGGGGGATGTTCGAGACGTCGCTCGTTTGGAGCGGGCTTTTGCGGGAGTAACGGTCGTGGTACATGCGGCTGCACTCAAACAGGTGCCGGCTTGCGAGTACAACCCCTTCGAGGCCATCCAGACCAACATTATGGGCGGGCGCAATGTCATTGACGCCGCAATTAATCAGGGTGTGCGGCGCGTACTCGCGCTGAGTACCGATAAGGCCGTGAATCCCATCAATCTGTACGGCGCGACAAAACTCTGCGCCGAGAAGATGTTTGTGCAGGCGAATGCATATGTGGGTTCGCAGGAATCGCACTTCAGTTGTGCGCGGTATGGGAACGTTGTCGGAAGCCGGGGCAGTGTGATTCCAGTATTTCAGGAACAAAAGCGGCGTGGCCGGATCACGCTGACCGATCCGCGGATGACGCGTTTCTGGCTGACCCTGGAACAGGGAGTCAAGTTCGTGATCAGCAGCATCGAACAGATGCACGGCGGGGAAATCTTCGTTCCCAAAATTCCCAGTATGCGGCTCGTCGACCTCGCGGAAACAATTGCTCCCGGATGTGAGATTGAGACGATCGGGATCCGTCCCGGCGAAAAGCTGCACGAGGTCTTGGTATCCGAGGACGAGGCTCGAAACACTCTGGAAGTCGAGGACCGGTACATCATCCAGCCATCGCATCCGTGGTGGCGACGTGAGAACTGGGTGAATGGCAAACCATTGCCGGAAGGCTTCCGCTATACAAGCGATGCGAATGAGCGTTGGCTCACGAACCGCGAGTTGCAGGAACTGATTTCTCCGGCGGAAGTCGAAGAGCCCATCCCAACTCGGGTTCCTGCCTAGGGCGGACGGTATGACGACAATCCCGGTCAGACCCCAGACCCTTGCCATCCGTGGGGGAACGCCGGTTCGCACGACATTCCTGCCCTATGGTCGGCAGTCCGTGGACGAATCGGATGTTCAGGCTGTGATCGAAGTACTCCGCTCCGATTGGCTGACTACGGGACCGAAGGTTGCGGAGTTTGAGGAGCTGTTTGCCGATCGGGTCGGAGCAGCCCACGCGGTGAGCTTTAGTTCCGGTACGGCTGCTCTGCATGCCGCGGCATTCGCCGCAGGGGTCAAGCCGGGCGATGAAGCCATTACCGCACCTCTGACGTTTGTCGCGACGGCGAACTGTGTCCTCTATCAGGGAGCTACGCCGGTCTTTGCGGATGTTAGCGCGGATACGCTGAACCTCGATCCACAGCAGATTGCGGCAAAGATTTCTCCTCGTACTCGCGTGATTCTGCCTGTCGACTATGCGGGGCATCCGGCAGACCTGGGACCGATTATCGACATCGCACGAAAAAGTGGGTTGCTCGTAATCGAGGATGCCTGTCACGCGCTGGGCGCGGAGTATGACGGTGAACGGGTCGGCAGCATCGCTGATATGACTGTGTTCAGCTTTCATCCTGTGAAGCATGTCACGACGGGGGAGGGCGGCATGGTTGCGACCAGCAACGCGCAGTTTGCCGAAACTCTGCGGCGCTTTCGGAACCATGGAATCTCGAGCGAAGCCCGACAGCGCCAAACCGCGGGACAGTGGCGTTACGAGATGGTGCTGCTGGGATACAACTACCGGCTCCCGGACATTCTGTGCGCACTCGGCATCCAGCAGCTCAAGAAGCTCGAATCCAACCTTGTCCGACGCCGGGAGATTGCGGCCCGGTATACCGCGGCGTTTCGAGAAATCCCCGGAGTTGTCCCACCTATGGTCAGGCACCAAGCCAACCCGGCGTGGCATCTCTATCCGATTCGCCTTGATCTTGAAAAGCTCACCGCCAGCCGCAAAGAAATCTTTCGAGCTCTACGGGCCGAGAACATTGGAGTGAATGTGCACTATATTCCAGTGCACCTGCACCCGTATTACCGCGACCGGTTCGGTTACAAGGGGAACGAATTCCCCATTTCCGAGAGCGCCTACGAACGGCTCATCAGCCTGCCGATGTTTCATGGCATGACCGATCAGGATGTGGACGACGTGATTCACGCCGTCACGAAAGTGGCTTATCACTATGCATCCGAGAAATCTTAAGGAGGTGCAATTGGCTCTGAAGGGTACCCAAAGAACGGAACAGATTTGTACCTGGACCGGAGATTTCGGACGGGAATACACGGACCGCAACGCCTACAGTCCGTCGGAACTGGATGCTCTTTACCAGCAGAACTATGGAGTCACCCGTTCCGAAGTGAACGAGACCTTTCTGAAGGATATCCCCAGAGATGCCCGCATCCTTGAAGTTGGATGCAACACGGGAACTCAATTACTCGCTCTGCAGCGGATGGGCTTTTCGAATCTTCACGGCATCGAGATTCAAAGTTATGCACTGGAACGCGCTCGGCAACGACTTCCGCAGGCGGAGCTAATCGAGGCGTCTGTATTCGCGATTCCATATCGCGATCGTCATTTCGATTTGGTGTTTACTTCCGGTGTGTTGATTCACATTGCGCCGGGAGATCTGCCGAAAGCTCTGGCGGAAATTCACCGCAGCACACGGAAGTGGATTTGGGGATTCGAATATTACGCGGCTGAGACGACTGAGGTTCCTTACCGGGGCCGAACCGCTTTGCTCTGGAAGACCGACTTTGCCCGCGCATACCTTCGACAGTTCGATGACCTGGGACTTGTGCGCGAAGAGCGTTTCCGCTATCCGGACAACAACATGGATACCGCGTTCCTACTTCGCAGTAATCGGTAGGATGTCGGTTCGACTCCCACCGGACGAGATATTATTCTTGTGGTGAAGAGCTCCCAGAGTTGTGAATGCCTTCCGTGGCCACGATTCGAAGCAGGTTCATAGACCCCAGCAATGACTCTGGAATCGATTCCAACCGATGACCCGTCTTCAGCCCTCGTGACTGCAGCCGAACAGTTCCTCGACAGCCAGGATACCGGACACCCGTTTCAGTTTCCTCAATGGGCCGGCCCACGCTCGAGAGTCATGGTAGTTCGAGAAGGTGCCAAGATTCGCTGGCTTGGCACATTCGGGGTACAGACGCCACTGGGCCGCAGATTTCCTTGGATTCGTTCGCTTAGCGCCAATCGAGGTCCAGTCTGTGATGACCTCTCGCTATGGGAGATAGCGGCAGAAGAAGTCGCGGAGAAGATGCGAGAGGAGGGCTTGGCTTACCTGGATGTCGTTCCGGAGTGGATCTGGCAAGGAGAGACCGCCCATCCGACATTTGCGAATCACGACAAGTGGCACTGCATTGGCGGCCAACGGGCCTCGCTACGTCTCAATGTCACGACGCCTGAAGATGAAATCTTTGCAAACTTCCGTAAGATTTCGCGCTATGAGGTGCGCCGAGCTGAACGATTCGGGACAACCGTGAACGCAGCCACGACCGACGCGGAAGTGGATGAGTTTTTGTCTGTATATCAGCGGATGGCAACTTGGAAGGGCTTCACTCCTGACCCGATCGAGGACCTGCGTCGCATTGTTCGTTGGCTGATAGCTTCAGAATCCAGGGGCGCGCTGCTGATGGCAAGCGCAAAAGGCGTCGTTCACGGTGGAATCGTAATCGCGCGGTGTAGACAACGATGCTGGTACATCTGGGGAGCGAATGTGAGAGACGAGCACATGACAGTCGGCCATATTCTGCAGTGGCGAGCCCTTCAATGGGCAAGATCTCATGGCTGTACCGAGTATGACTTCGGAGGCTATACTCCTGGAGCAACCTCCGGTCCTGCATGGTTTAAAGAGGGTTTTGGAGGCACAGTCGTGCATCTGGTCAGTCCTCATCGCAGGGTGATCGAGCCGAAACGATACAAGGTCTTTCGTGGCTTTTCGAAATTCAGGAACTGGATCTGACTTATGTCGGCAAGCGATCAAGCTGCACACCTAAAGCTCTACAGCACGCCTGAAGTCGCGGCTCAATACGCAAGGCTAGATTCCCTGAGCGTTTGTGAGCAGTATGTTTTCGATAACTACCTTCATCCCGGAACGGCCATCCTGGACCTCGGCGTTGGTGGAGGGCGTACCACACCGTATCTTTCTGCGATTGCTTCACGCTACGTGGGCGTGGACTATTCGGAGGAGATGGTTCAGGCTTGCCGCAGCAAGTTTCCCCATCTGGAATTCGAGCTTGCCGACGCTGCCGATCTTTCGCGATTCCCCGATTTTTCATTCGATGCAGTTATCTTCTCATTCAATGGCCTGGACTGCCTGGCGCCGTATGGAAAAAGAGAGAACTGTTTGCGCGAATGTCACCGAGTTCTGAAACGGGGAGGTGTGTATATATTCTCGACCCATAATCCGCGCTCGCTGTTTCTCGAATGGCAGTGGGACCGGACACGTTTGCGAAGACTGGCGAGTAAAGTAGCTCCCCAAGGACTTTTGTTTGATCTGAGCCTTGCAGTATTGACTTCGGGCCGGGTGGCGCTCTCTGTCGTAAGGTCATGCGCGAACGCCGTGTCCCGCGGTCGCCGAAGACTACTGAGTTCGGCTTTCTGGCGCGGCGCAGGGTATGTCGTGGACCCATCCTCTTACGGCGCGCGGATGTACTGTGGAATTCCGGACTGCGTGGTCTCCGAAGTTACCCGTATTGGCTTTCAACTGCTACAAGTAGTGCCGGAAAACTATCCTGGAAAGCCCTGCGAGTACAGTACTCGTTGGTATTACTATGCGGCCTCAAAGGATTGAAGGACAGCGCAGCGCGGACTATTCCAAGTTGGCAAATAGCAACAGGAAAAAGGTTGTAGCCATTATTCAGGCGCGGATGGGGAGCACGCGGCTGCCCGGGAAAGTATTGAAGGATCTGTGCGGACAATCAATGTTGGCGCGGGTTGTAACTCGTGTTCGTGCCGCGCGGTCGATCGACGAGGTGCTGGTTGCGACAACCAACCTTCCCGGTGATGACGTAATCGTATCGGAGTGCCGTAGATGTGGCGTTGCCGTTTCCCGAGGTGACCAGGAAGATGTGCTGGATCGCTATTATCGGGCGGCGGAGTTGGTCAGAGCGGATGTCATAGTCCGCATCACCGCTGATTGTCCATTGATCGATCCTGAGGTCACAGACAAAACTATTCGGGCATTTCTGGGCGGGAATCCGGACTATGCGTCCAATGTAGTCGTGCGCACATACCCAAGAGGTCTCGATACGGAGGTAATGTCGCTGAGTGCGTTGGCTCGCGTATGGACCGAAGCGCGCAAAGCGTACGAGCGCGAACATGTCACGCCCTATCTACTCGATCATCCTTCCGAATTCGTACTGCTGTCGGTGACAGGGGATCGCGACTACAGCGGGCATCGTTGGACGGTTGATACGCCTGAAGATTTCGAATTTGTACAAGCAGTTTACGACCAACTGGGAACCGACTCGGTGTTCTCCTGGCGCGATGTGCTTGATCTGCTCCACCGTGTACCTGACCTGTTGGATCTGAACCGCTCGGTTATACAAAAGCCGACACATTGATTTGGAAGTAACAGGAGAACTGGTGTATTGCATGTGTTTCCGAGTTATTCCATGGCGACGATCTCTGGAAATGTGCAGAAGACTGAGTACAAGGTGAGAGATTCCGGGTGAGCACTGGTACGCTTCTGATTCGGGCAGATGCCAGTACCGCCATTGGTACAGGCCACGTGATGCGCTGCCTCGCATTGGCGCAGGCGTGGCAGGACGCAGGCGGGCAGGCGGTGTTTGCCATGGCCGAGAGTACCCCTGCTGTCCAGAGCCGGCTTCGAGCGGAGCGCTGCGAAATATACCCGGTCTCGGCTTCCATCGGAACCACGGAGGATCTCAGGCAGACCATCGCGTTGGCGATGGGGCGGGCTTGCGACTGGGGCGTAGTTGACGGATACCAGTTTGGATCAGACTACCAACGCGGACTAAAAGCCAAGAACATCAGATTTCTCTTCCTGGACGATTATGGGCACTCGGCAAGGTACGTGGCCGATCTCGTGCTCAATCAGAATGTTTCTGCGAGCCCGACGCTGTACTCCCGCAAGGAACGATATACACAACTTCTCCTGGGGCCTCGATATGCCATGCTACGCCGAGAATTCAAGGTGTGGAGAGATTGGAAGCGTACTATTCCTCCAACCTGCAGCCGCGTGCTGGTAATGATTGGAGGTAGCGACGATGGCAATGTCACCGCGACGGTCATTCACGCTTTAGGACTTCTGGCTGTGCGCGAGCTGGAGACAACTGTGGTTGCGGGGGGCAGTAATCCACACTTTGCTGAATTGCGGGATCGAGCTGCGCGAAGCGGACTTAGGATAAGAGTGCTGGATTCGGTCTCCAATGTTGGAGAACTCATGGCCGAAGCCGACTTGGCTGTATCTGCTGCTGGTTCTACGTGTTGGGAGCTTTGCCTGCTGGGCCTGCCTTCTTTAGTGATTGATGTTGCCGATAATCAGACCGCTGTAGCGAGGGAACTGCACAAACGAGAATGCGCGATCCATATCGGCAATCGGAAGATTACGGCCGAAGCTGTGGCTGCAGGGATGGCATCTCTGATCGAGGCGCAAGAAGCCCGGCAAGGTCTGTCTCGCCGAGCCCGCGAGTTAGTGGACGGGATGGGAGCAACGCGGGTTGTCTCAAGTCTTCGCAGGCAAGAGACATTGCGCTTGAGGCCGGTGCAAAATGGAGATCGCCGTCTGCTGTGGGAATGGGCGAATGACCCTGAGGTTCGGGCGAGTTCGTTTTCCTCAGACCCGATTTCATGGGAAACTCATGAGGCTTGGTTCGATGAAAAACTTCGCTCTTCCGAGAATGCCGATTCCAGAACTCGGATATTCATTGCCGAGGACGACGCCGGGGCAGCCGTGGGCCAAATCAGGTTTGACTGTCGGCCAGACGGAGATTGGGAAGTGGGCCTCAGCCTGGACAAGAAAATGCGAGGGCATGGATTGGGCACCCAAATAATCGCGGCTGGTGTGAGCGAAATCTTGAAGGAAACAGCCATGGCGCGAATTCATGCACACGTGAAGCCGGGAAATCTTGCGTCAGCGAAATCATTTGAGCGCGCCAACTTTCACAGCGCGGGCATGGATCAGGTACGAGGAAGCGACGCGATCCACCTAATTTACTAGCAACCGTACGAAGAGAGTCTCATAAGACTTGCTACCAGCCAATCGGTTCGCCATGCAACCGCTGATTGAGATCCGAAAAAGACGCATCGGGCCAGGGCATCCGACCTATGTCATCGCCGAGCTCTCGGCCAATCACAACCAGCATTTTGATCGGGCAGTCGCCATCATTCAGGCCGCTAAGAATGCCGGCGCGAACGCGGTGAAACTGCAGACGTACACGGCCGATACGATCACGATTCCTTCGGATCACGAGTGTTTTCGCATTAAAGGCGGTACTCTCTGGGACGGGCGAACTCTTTATGATCTGTATCAGGAAGCTTTCACACCATGGGAGTGGCAACCAAAGCTGAAACAATTGTGTGACGAATTAGGACTTGATCTGTTTTCCAGTGCCTTTGATCCCACCGCGGTAGATTTCCTGGAGAGTATGGGCGTGCCTGCGCATAAGGTGGCTTCGCCGGAGTTGGTGGACTTGCCACTCATTCAAAAAATGGCGCGCACGGGCAAGCCGTTGATTCTTTCCACCGGCATGGCGACGCTGCAAGAGATTGAGGAAGCCGTCGGGGCGGCGCGGGTTGCGGGAGCAACACAAATCGCACTGCTTCGATGCAGCAGCGCGTATCCGGCGCCCCCGGAAGAGATGAATCTGCGATCGCTTCCTGATCTGCAACAGCACTTCGGATTGCCTGTTGGCCTTTCCGACCATACGCCCGGGATTGCAGTGGCAATTGCGGCTGTGGCACTTGGTGCCTGCATCATTGAGAAGCATCTTACGTGGTCACGTGCGGATGGGGGTCCTGATGGCGCGTTTTCACTTGAGCCGGAGGAATTCAAAACGTTGGTCGAATCGGTCCGATCGTCCGAGAAAGCACTCGGCCATGTGGAGTATGGAGCCACTGCGCACGAGGTCAAAACTCTCGCGTATCGGCGTTCGCTTTTTGTAGTGCGCGACGTGAAAAAGGGCGAATTATTTACTGCCGACAATGTTCGCTCAATACGACCTGCCGATGGATTGCACCCCAGGCATCTGCCGGAAGTGATGGGGAGACGCGCAGCCAAAGATATTGAGCGAGGAACACCACTGGCTTGGGAACTGGTGGACCAGTCCTGAGTCGGGCACGGTTTCTAATCGAATGAAAGTCTTGCTACTGCATCCCGATGACTCTCCTGTCAGCGCCGCATGGTCGCGCCACAACTGGGATCTAGTGATTGATCTCGCTTTCGCGGGGTCGGCAACTTATGCGGATTGGAGCCGGCAGTTGCAAAGCCGGGTATTGAGCATTCATAACTCGGTCCGGGAAGGTGAGAGTTATCGCTGGGTGAACGCGCTTTTCGCGCGCGGGCGAGGACAGCTGTTCGACCGAATTGGCTTGGACTGGTGGGAAATCCTGGCGATGGAGAGGTATCAGGATCTCCACTCGCAGTTCTTGTTGCAGCAGCTTCGGAGCGAATTCTCTAGCGACAAGGTGGAACTTGCGGCTACCCGTCCACACAAACTTGCCCGGATGGCCGAGTTGACGTTTCGCACGCCGGTCCGCTACCTGGCCCATGGGGAAGTGAGCACGCTACAACGAGTGAAGCGGACATTCCGGTCCGTGAGGAGCTTACGCCCGGCGCAGGTGGTCGAGATTGCATTCGACAAGTGGGATCCCAACTACCAGTTGCGCCGGCTCTGGACTCGGAACAATCGCTTCGGCAACGGGGAACCCGCTGTGCTGCTGCCCTCAGCCTATTCCAACGTGACTCGGTCCACCATGGCATATGCGGCGCAGTTGCCGGATCGCAGGTTCCTGTTGGTGGCGACACGGCAGAACGCCGCGCCCCGTCATGTGCCCCCCAACGTCAGATCCAATTCTCTGGCGGCGTATGTCGCTCATCGGAAAGTGGCACAAGAGGAAGTTGAGGAACTCCAACAACGATGGCAGGAGCTCCTTCGCAAGATGAGTCATGAGTCTGATGACATGGCATGTGCCGCGAAAGCCGGAATGTGGGAGTACGTGCCCACTCACCTGCAACAGGGGATTCACCTCAGGGAAACATGGCAGAACGTGTTGGATACCGAACCGATCATCGGAGTACTTTGCGGAGATGATCTGAACTATCACACACGCCTGCCTCTGATGCTGGCCCAGAAACGATCTCTGAATGCCGTGTACTGCAGCCATGGCGCTCTCGATGGCGGATTCCTGTTCAAGACGCCGTGGGCCAACTGCTATCTTGTCAAAGGCGAAATGGAAAAAGATTATCTGGAGCGGGCTGGTGCTCTGGCGCCGGAACAGATTGTCATCGGGGCGCCAGGAGCGAATCGTTTCATCGATCGCCCTGATGAAAGGCGCGACGCCATCGTGTTCTTTTCGCAGCCGTATGAAGTTGAAGGAGGACGGGTCGAATCGTTCTATCGCGAAGTGGTTCCACCCCTCTGCAGGGCCGCGCAACGGGTCCAACGAAAAGTCGTAGTTAAGCTGCATCCGTTCGAGAGCAAGCGGGCGCGTCAATCGTTGCTCGATTCTATTCTGTCGGCGGATATGCAAGATGCGGTCGAAGTCGTCGATGGCTTATCTCCAGAGAAAGTTATGGCTCGTGCCTGGTGCGGCATTACGGTGGATTCGAGCGTAGCTGTCGAATGTGCCTTGAGCGGGATTCCCTTTTTTCTCTGTGGGTGGCTCGATCACTCAGGCATGGGATACCTTCAGCAATTCAGCAGATTTGGAGTTGCACAAGTTCTCGAGAGGCCGAACGAAATAACGCAGATTCCTGAGTTGGTTGCCAATTTTCGGCAGGATGCTGCAACCCTCGAGCGGTTGTGGCACGCAGCAGATTCAACCCAGCTTGAGCAGATCCTGTTCCGCCCACAGTCAGCACACCTTCACTCATGCGCGTGCTAAGCCCAATTCTTAGCCAGGTTGTCTATCCAGCGCTCGGGAAGTCCGGCTACTTCCGCTCGCGGGCAATAGCGAGCGTTGTGACCTATCACGGAGTACTCCCCCCTGGGTATCGAACTGCGGATCGATTTCTCGACGACACTCTGCTAACGGCTGGGGCTTTCCGTTCGCAGCTTCGACTTCTCAAGAGGCACTACAACGTCGTGCCACCACCCCAGTTTCGGCAATGGCTGGGTGGATCGCAGCCATTGCCCGAGCGCGCCGTACTTCTGACCTGCGATGACGGGTTGCTCAACAACCTCACCGTGATGCTTCCGATCCTTCAAGAAGAAGAACTGGAGTGCCTGTTTTTCGTCACAGGCGCCTCCGCCACTGGTGATTCTCGAATGCTCTGGTATTTGGAGCTCTATTTGATGGTCATGGAACGCAGTAGGCGGAGAGAGGGTTTTGCCTGGCGGGAAATTCGTGTCCCGGAAGCTGCTACCGATCCTACGAAAAGACGCCAGCACTACTTTGAGTTGATGAATCAGATATCCGGATTGAGCTTCGAGGACAGAATTAACTTTCTTCAGGAGGCTGCTCGAAGGTGGGGATTCTCAGGAGATTGGAATGACCGGTATTTGAGCGATCCATTGCAAAGGCAGCGTTTTCAGCTTGTAGATGCCGCGGGTGTAAAACAACTGGTTGACGGAAGAATGACCGTTGGGGCACATACGGTTTCTCACCCGGCTCTTTCGCAGCAACCGGAAGCGTTAGCACGTGCAGAGATCGCGGACAACAGGTGGCAGTTAGAGGGTTGCACGGGCCAGGCCGTCTGGGCGTTGGCATATCCCTTTGGGAATGCCTCATCCGTGGGGGATCGCGAATACGTCTTCGCTCAGGATGCCGGATACGAATGCGCATTCATGAATATTCCAGGAATGCTTGGCCAAGGCCGCAGGTTCTCACTTCCGCGAGTGCACGTGACTTCAGAGATGACTCTCGGAGCATTCGAGGCACATGTCTCCGGCTTCCACGAAAATCTCCGGAGCCGTATGAGCACGGTTGGTACTGCTTTGACAGCAAGTCTGCTCTGACACTGGCTGAATCAAGCCGTGATTCTGGTGGGGAGGATCGTGGCTTTGCGCTGTTACGATAGATTGATCAGAAACCAGCTCTGGGGAATGGTGAGCATTGCGCATAATTGTGGCTGACAAAGTCGGGGACGAACCGGGACTGCGCCAAGCCTGGAATCAGCTAGCTTTCGGGATGGAATCTCCCGAGATCTTCTACACCTATGAGTGGGCGATGGCGGTTCAGCACGCTTACAGGATGTCGCTGACTCCCTTTATCTTCCTGGGCTACGAGCACGACGCTCTGGTGGGGGTGGCCGCTCTGGCAACGAAGCGTAATGGCAACGTTGTATTCCTGTCTGCGGATACCGGCGATTATTGTGATTTCCTAAGCGGCTCGGACCGGCGACAGGAATTCGTGAGCGCTGTATTCTCGGAATTAAAGGAAAGAAAAGTCGAAAAGATCGTTCTGACCAACCTACCCGCCGATTCGGCCTCTGTAGAAGCGATTTCATATGCTAGCAACGCAGCGCGTTACTTTCTTCACGTGCGCCTGGCGTACGCTTGCGCGCGGGTAGTGCTGGGAGTTCCGGAGCAACGAGCAACGTTGAAGCAGACAGTGCTTGCCAAGAAAAGACTACGCCGATCGATGCGCGAGCTTCAGAAGCGTGGTTGCGTAAAACTTCAAACCGAAACGAATTGGGAGCAAATCGAGCCGTTTTTTTCCACTTTTCGGCGGGCCCATGTCGCCCGCTTCCTGGAAGCCGGAAAGGTGAGCAATCTGATTCGCGACGAACGCCGTTTGTTCCTTGAAGAATTGGCGCGGCGACTCTCTCCGTCGGGATGGATTGCATTCAGCCGATTGCTGGTGGGCGGGACAACGGCTGCATGGAACTATGGATTCCGATTCGCAGGGAGTTGGTTCTGGTATCAGCCTACAGTGAATGAAATCTACTGGGACTTCTCACCCGGATATTGTCTACTTTCGAAGATTGTAGAAGAGGCTTGCGATTCGCCAGAGTTCAACGTCGTCGACCTTGGACTCGGAGCCGAAGGGTACAAAGAACGATTCGCTACGGCCAACCGCGAAACGCTCTATTGCGAACTGAGCAAATCGTTGTATCGGCATGGGATGGCAGTTTTACGTTACTGGTCTGCCTCTCTGGCAACGTCATCTCCGCGGCTCGAGCGGCTCATCCGGAGTTCGATTTCCCGCGCCATCGACTTAAAGGAGCAGGTCCGCCTACGAGGGATGGGGAATCTGACTCTGCGATTGGCACGCAGGATCTCACACGCCCTTTCTTCCTTTGATAACGTGCTTTTTTTCGAGTGGCCGGGTTCCCACAGTGTGCCTGAGGTTTCGAGCACAAGGCTTTGTCCCCTTAGTGCCGAGATTCTCGGTATGGCCGCGATCGAATACGGGGGTGACGCCGCCAGCTTACGATTCCTCATGCGATCCGCTGATCGGCTTCAATGCGGCAAGGCCGAGGGTTTCGCGCTCGTTACGGCCGAAGGCATGCCTGTGCACTTCTGTTGGGTTAGGGGTTTCGAGGGTTTCGACATGGCCGAACTGAGACGGACTTTGCGGGCACCGCGAGAGGATGCGGTCATGATATTCGATTGCTTCACGCCAGAATCGGCGCGTGGACACGGCTTCTTCTCCGAGGCAATCGCCCGGCTGGCGGAGCGGTTGCATCGTCAGGGCAAGTCAGTTTGGATTTTCGGGGCGGAGACAAACCTGTCTTCGGTACGGGGAATCCAGAAAACCGCATTCGAGTACAAGTTCGCATTGGGGAGAAGAACAAGATTCTTCATCAGTCGAACACAAGATTCGGCAGTGCTGCCGGTTCGTTCTGAGGCGGAAAATCCCGTATCCACTTCATAAGGCGAGTGCACAGTCACCATTCATGAATGCATCTCCCAATGATCTGATGATCCCTGCCGAAACTGTTGGCGGAGAGACTCCGGAAGTATTGAGGGTCGAGTTCCGGCGCAACATGGGGCAAATTTCCCGCCACTCGGTGGCATTCTTCGCCGGGACGCTTTTCACGATGTGCGTGGGGTATCTCGTCAAGATCTATGTCGCACGTGTCCTCGGTGCGGAGTTGCTCGGCATTTATGCACTGGGCATGACCCTGGTCAGCCTCACGCAGCTCGTAGGTTGCCTGGGCCTCAACAGCGCAGCAGCCCGTTATGTTGCTGTCTATAACGCCACGCGAAGATTCGACGATCTCCGCGGTTTCCTGACGCGCAGCGTGGGAATAGTGTTTTTCCTGAATCTTGTTCTGTCGATCGGGCTTGTATTCAGCGGAGGTTGGCTCGCCCGGCACCTGTACCATGCACCGGGCCTTGTCCCGTACATTCCGCTATTTGCGGTGTTGACCATTTTGGGTGCGCTGAACGTTTTCTGCTGCCAGGTGCTCGCTGGATTCAAAGACATCGCGAAGCGCACCATCATTACCAACTTCATCGGAACATCGTTTGTCAGCGCGTTGAGTGTCGGATTGCTTGCCTTCGGAACCGGGATGGTCGGATACCTATGGGCCCAGATCCTCAACTCGATCATCGTAGTCGCGCTCCTGGTGGCAGTTGCCTGGAAACTGACGCCCAAGGGAGCGCGTCTCTCCTGGGCACCATTGCCGCCGCTCGATCCGGAGATCAAGGCGTTCGCTGCTGCTGCCCTTGGTATGGGCGCACTCGACTTTCTGGTAACACAAGCAGACAAGATCCTTCTCGGACTCTATTTGAACCCCACGCTGGTGGGCATCTATGTTGTCGCTTCGACTCTTTCTGCTCTGATTCCCCTCATCCTGCAATCGGTCAACCAGATCTTCGCCCCTGTTATCGCTGACCTTCATGCGCAAAACAGAAGGGACGTGCTTGAACGTTTGTTTCAGACTCTCACCAAGTGGGTGCTCGGCCTTTCCCTCCCGTTATCGTTCGTCGTCATAGCGTTTGCACTGCCGTTGATGCGCATCTTCGGACGCGGTTTTGAGCCGGGATGGCCGGTTCTGGTGATCGGAGTCGTCGGACAGATCGTCAATTGCAGCGTCGGATCGGTCGGATACCTTTTGCTCATGTCCGGAAATCAACAGCGTCTGATACGCGTACAGTTTGTGATGGTCGGCGTATCGCTGCTGGTGAACATCACATTGATTCCATTGCTCGGAGTCGTCGGCGCGGCGCTAGCGGCTGCTCTCGTAAATGCTGCCAGCAACTTCTGGAATCTTTTTCAAGTGAGACAGGCGTTGGGCATTTTTCCTTATAATCGAAGCTACTTTGCGCTCGCTATCCCGGCTGCGTTCGCGGCTGCAATAGTGACTTTAGTCAGATTTGGGACGGTTTCGCTCAATCGCCAGTGGATGGTTATCTTAGCGGCACTGGTAATCTCATATGTCGCATTTGGCGTGTGTGCTCTTAAGTTTTCTCTGGATGCTGACGACCGGATGATCGCAAGCAGCGCTTGGGCCCAGGCACGGGGCATGCTGCGCAGGAGGTAAATTCTTTGACTCAACAAAGAACCGTGCAGTTGCCGGAAAGCCTGTGCGCAGAGGCGGAACAATGGCTTCAGGGACGATTCGAAAACATCGAGGCGCTCCTCGGATTTCTGTTAAAAGAGATGGTCAGAGTTGAAAGTAGCGAACTCGACCAAAAGGAAGAGGAGATTGTGCAGCAGCGCCTGCGAGATCTCGGATATCTGTGAACCGCATGTGCCGGCGCCTCATGGACAAATTGTGACAGTAGAATGATTTCGCTCCCCCATTCGATGACAAAACGTTCCCTGATTCTGATCACAATCGATTGCCTTCGTGCGGACCGAGTCGGGTTTCGAGGTTATTCCCGTCCTGTTACACCGTTTCTGGATTCTCTTTTACGCGAGAGTGCGTTTTTTTCGAATGCCATCGTTGCTGGGGCTCCGACCTATTTTTCATTTCCAGGCATCCTGGCCTCGCGACACCCGCTGGCGCTGGGGCGTGAGGTTCTCGGTGTCGCTCCCGGTGAAGTAACAGTTGCGACGGTGCTGCAAGAAGCCGGTTATGCGAACGCCGCATTCGTGGCAGGGAATCCCTATCTCAGCTCTCACTATGGGTACGATCAGGGCTTCTCAATCTTTTGCAATTTTCTTGGCACACCGTTGCCCCGCGAATCAACTGTGATTTCCCCGCCTAAGGCTGAGTTGTCAAATTTGAATCGCCGGCTAGACGCACTGTCGCACCAGTCACGGCTCACAGGCGCCCTCTACGACGAACTGTATTTTCGCTACTGTCAATGGCGTTGTAAGCGCGCGAGCCTTTCGATGGATCAGTTGCGCCGCTATCCGGCGGCCAATGTTCTTGTTGACGAGGCATGTTCGTGGCTGACGGAAAACGCACATCGGCCTTTCTTCTTGTGGCTCCATTTCATGGACCCGCATCATCCGTACTATCCGCCGGATGAAGCATTGGCGGCGCTCGGCATTTCTGGAATGTCACCGCGACGAGCCCGCTTCTTGAATTCCTTTTGGAACCGATGTGATGTCGGACCAGAAAGATTGCGTCGCTACAGGGCCGAAGTCATGTCGCTCTACGATGCGGGTGTGTGCTGGGTCGACCGCCAAATCTCCCGCCTCGTCGATGCCTTAAAGCAACTTCATTGCTGGGAAAATGCGGTGCTTGCGGTGACGGCGGACCACGGAGAAGAGTTCCTCGAGCACGGCAGACGCTATCACTCGCCCGCGAATTTGCCCGAAGAGCTCATCCACGTTCCACTCATCATCCGCGCGACCGATCTACGGTCAACGAGTCTGCATGGACCATTCAGCTTGGTGCATCTTGCTCCCACGTTGCTGGACGCAGTTTCAGTCGATACTCCGGCAAGCTTTCAGGGCCATAGTCATTGGAAGGAGATCCAAGCCGGAGAACTAAACGCCGAGCCTGCAGTCGCCGAATGCGCAGAGG